>Ga0315900_10005042_pt1 | contig 18305 bp, 20 predicted proteins | sample LakEriMetagenome_FD_203521 | JGI IMG/M metagenome (GOLD analysis project Ga0315900, IMG submission 203521) | Freshwater fungal communities from buoy surface, Lake Erie, Ohio, United States - Buoy 12 MA114 | ecosystem: Environmental > Aquatic > Freshwater > Lake > Lake biofilm | place: USA: Lake... | reverse complement strand
ACAGGGCACAATGTCGATGTCGATGTATTCAAAGTAAGTAATTACACGCTTACGCAGTTGGACGCATTGGAGGGACATCCTGTTTGGTACAGGAGGAAACTAATTCAGGTTATGCTCAAAGGTAAGAGCGTTACCTGTTGGATATATTTCAACAGCAAGCAGAGTGGCAAAGGCGAGGAGCACCATAAGACATACGAGCAGTATTCAAACAAACTTGCTTGGTATGATGAGCAGGACGAATTGGAGAGTGAAGAGTTTATTCCTGCGAGCAGTGGCGTTCAGTTAAACCTGCTTGACATATTGGATGATGATTGCGATGATTGTGACTTCGACATCGAGAATGAGAAGCCGTTTTGTGTAAATTGCTTCCACGATTTAGAGCACGATATGTTTGCGAACTACCATTGTAGTGGTTGCGATGAGTGGTTCACTGAGACTGAGGTTCTACGATTCCGACCTTAGTCTTGGCTCAGGGTGGTGTCTTCAAAGACACTGCCCTCCGTATCGGGATGAGTTGTCCCGACTGATGATTCTAAAAGGATGAAACGGAAATTTTATTAAATTTAATTGGCTATGAATCAAATTGTTTTATTCGTATCCTGCTTCTTTAGTGCAATGGCAGGTATGGTATTAGGTTCTTATTGCACATACAAATTCTTAAAAGTAATTGTGAGACGCAAAGTCGCACACATTTTAAAACAAAAAAATCAAGACAAATGAACATCTTCAGAATCAAAACATCAGCGTGGGACGAGGAGAGTTTTATACTCGGAACGCAATTAAACGAAAAGCAAATCCGTTCAGTCATTCAACCAATGATTGATGAGGAGCGGGAGAGTGACTTTGTATTCAGCAATGACGACTACGTGCAGGCACTACGAGAAGCCTATCCTAAATCCGTAATACTTACAGACAATGGAGACACAGATGAAATCATTTTTTAAAACATTATACGGGGTGTGCTACCTGCTTGTGCAGGTGGTATGGTTCTTCGTTATATCGCTGCCGGCAGCTATTGTGCTGCTTGTGGTTGTAGAAATAGTAAGTTTTAGTAAACCATTAATCAAAACCATATGTCAAAAAATCACTACGAGATGAGCGCAATTGCCTCCGCCAATCTTGAAATCGACTACCTACGAGGTCAGTTAATTGAGGCAAAAAACAAATTAAAAGACGTACTTGAGGCACGGGCACTGCTCCGGAAGAAAGGCTACTTTGTAGAAAATCTTTGGATGACAGATGACGTGACAGAGAACTACGAATGCACACAGGAACAGGCACAGCAGGTTCTTGATATGGCACTTACAAACACAGCAACCATCGAGCAAATATGGAATGCCATTGACGATGCGTGCGACACATTAGAAATCAAATCAATTCAAAATCAAGATTAATATGGAAATCAAAATCATTCAAGGAGTAAGCAGAGAAGTCTTAGAAGACATTTTTGTAACAGCATTAGAAGGTGGCAGTAACTATTGGTATTACCTACCTGACGATTCAGTAGCAGCAATCAGGAAGGCAGTGCCTAAGAGCGAAGACCCATACCTGAGCACAGCAATAGTAAAGGCTATCTTAGACCACGATGTGAAAGTACCAATCAATGACGCAATGGACGAAGATGAGGTAGTTGGTATTATTACACGTGGAACATTGCAAGCACGTCTTCAGTTGCTATCAGATAGTGATGAGAGGTGGGCGTTGGAGAGACATATGCGTCAGGAAGGCGATGCCGGTTCAGCAGATGTAGTATTTCAATATCTAACTATGGGGGAGGTTATTTATGGATAATCAAGAAAAAAAAGACAGAGTCGTTGAGAATGTCATTTCAAAATTCAGCAGTCGCTCAGATGTGGGCGTTAAGAAATACGGGACGACACTTGAGGAGAATGAACTGACGCTAATTCAATGGCTAAACCATCTTCAAGAAGAGTTGATGGATGCCACGCTCTACGTTCAGAAGTTAAAGCAGGAGTTGGAATCAAATCCTAAGTTTCCGGATGGTCACATCATCACGAAAGAATCTTGGGACAGCGCAGACAAAATCACTCACGATGGTTTTGTGTATGTAAAATATTCAGACCTTGTTTTTTACAAATAATTGTACTATATTTGTACGGAATTTAATCTAATTAACGCCCACTTCGGTGGGCACAAATCAAATCCTATGGCTATTACAACAGAAGAAAGAGCGAGAATTATTGATTCAGGTAGGTTCACCGCACGAGATTCATTTCTTAAAAACAATCCTGCCGAAATCCTACACAAAGACTGCACAGACGTTGTACACTACTATGATGGTAGTTACATCCAATTGCTAAAGACCGGAGAGTTTTACATATCAGAAGACTTATCAAGCAAGTCACTCGATGAGGCAGAGTCTATGCTAATTGATAAAAAAGAAAAAAATTAATGAACAATGTTTGAACAAATTCACTATATTTGTTCCCCTAATTAAATCAGGTATATGAAGCAAGATGTTTTTAATCAGTATGTCGAAAGGGTCGCAGACCTATTCAGCATCAGCAAGGAGGATATATTCTCCAAATCAAAGAAGAGAGAGTTCGTAGATGCTCGGCACTTGGTGTATTATTTATGCGCAAAGAGACCTATGCAAATCACATACATACAGAAGTTTATGAATGAAGCGGGCTATGACATCAAGCACTCATCAATCATTCACGGAATCGCTGCGGTTGAGCAGAGAATCACACACGATAAAGACTATGTCTCTATTGTGAAGGATATGGAGAGAGCAGTTTTTATTTAATCAAATCAATCAATCATAATCAAATCAAATCAAATGGAAAACAAAAAGACAGTTTTCGAGAGGCTATCCGCCATCAATGTGAACGAGCACGTTGAGAAGAAAGACAACCTAACTTATTTATCTTGGGCGTGGGCGTGGTCAGAAACTAAAAGAGCCTGCCCTGATGCTACCTACAAAATCTTAGAGACTGAGTATGACGATGCTCTTGGATTTATGTGCCACACTACCGTAACCATCGAAGGCGAAACGCTTGAGATGTGGTTGCCTGTAATGGATGGCAAGAACAAGTCAATGAAGAAGACCGAGTATAGCTATAGCACACGCTTTGGCGACAAGAAGGTTGAGGCTGCGACTACGTTCGACATCAACAAAACCATTATGCGTTGCTTGGTTAAGAACCTCGCAATGTTTGGATTAGGGATTTATATTTATGCAGGAGAGGATTTACCGGAAGGAGAATCAGTAGCAAAAGCTGAGCCTGTTAGGAAGACAGCGCCTGCTGTTGGGGATGATGTATTGCCTGACTTAAAGAAAGGTACAGCGAATTGGGATGCAGTAGTCAAATACGTAACAGACAACAAGTCTTTGGGTATTGATAAGATTGGCGCTCAAATCACTCGTAAGTACAGCATTAGTCCTGCATTGAAGAAAGAAATCGCTAATCTAATCAACCAATAATAATGGAAGAGAACAAATCAGAATTGCTCACGCTCCTGCGTGATGACAACCAATACTACAATGGTATTGGAAGGAACTACCTATCTAATTCAGACATTGGAGTTCTATTAAACAATCCTCAAGACTTCGGCAAGACCCGTGAAGACAACAAGGCGTTTATGGATGGCAGATACTTCCATCAGCTAATCTTGGAGCCTGAAAAGGCGAAGTCTATGCCATTCGTTGATGTCAGCACACGTACAACCAAAGAGTACAAAGCATTCTGCGAGGATAACAATCTTCCATTCTGTATGCTAAAGAAGGAGCAGGATGAGATTCAGAATCTTGTATCCATCATAAAAGGCAACATTGCGTTCTACGATGAGATTTACAAAGCCGGTAATCAGTATGAGACCCCGGCAGTTGCAGATATTCAAGGAATGATGTGGAAGGGTAAGGCAGATATTGTGACAGATAATTCAGTGATTGACCTAAAGACTACATCAGACATCCATAAGTTTAAGTATTCAGCCAAAGCATATAACTACGATAGTCAGTGCTATATCTATCAGGAGTTGTTTGGTAAGCCGTTGGTATTCTACGTAATCGACAAGGGCACAGGAGTACTTGGTATCTTTAGACCAACAGAAGACTTTGTAAAGGGTGGCGAGGCTAAAGTTGGCAGAGCAATTGAGGTATACCAAAAGTACTTTAGTTCTAAGCCATCAGATGACATCGCAAACTATTACATTGACGAGTACTTGTTATAAATTATTTTTGCTCCCCCCGAAGCAAGTGTCTTCAAAGACACAGGAAGTCAGGAAGTCGTTATGGTAGACGAAAGCTGAGATTAAATACCTCAGTCTCCGAATTGTAGGTTCGAATCCTACCCTGACTACACTAATCATTAGCTTAGCCTCAGAGGTTGATGGTTGGTTAAAACAGACTGAGGCAACAAATAAATTCAAGAACAATGGCACAAGACGAAAAAATCTTTGCAGACGGATTCTCATTCAAGAGAAACGAAAAAGCACCCGACTTTGTAGTAGGTCGCTTATCAATGAAATCAGATGATGCAGTTGCATTCATCAGACAGCACGAGAAGAATGGTTGGGTAAACCTCAACATCAAGACTGCTCGTAGCGGGAACTACTACGTTGAGTTAGACACTTACGAGCCTGCTCAAAACGGAATGAAAGCAGAAGCACCACAGGAAGCTAAACCAAAGGGGGATGGGACAAAAGCAGTTGAACCTGAGCCTGAGGAGGATGAACTTCCGTTCTAATCTATTCACCCAACAAAGAAACGGGGAAGGTAATACTTCCCCTTTTTTTACCTCTGTACCGTGACGAAAATGACAATTAATTTCCTATACTTCTTATATATATAATTACTATTCTTCTTTATTTTTTTAATTATAATCTAAGATAAAAATTGACATTATTGACATTAGTACTGATTATCAGAGAGTTAGTAGAATAAAAACGACATTAAACCGACATAAAACCGACATAGTATGACACATAACGTAACTATATTCAAAAGTATTAAGGATACTGATACGCCATTCTTCAGAGATGTGCGTGTAATCCTTGATAGAATAAAGGACGGAGCAGGAACGACCAAGGAGTTGGTTAAGAAAATCCGATTAGAAAAACGTAAGCCTGAGAGACAGGAACTAAAGAAGCAATTGCCTGCCATTTGCTTCAGTGGTACGTTTAACAAGAGAACTGATGCGTCATTACTTGAGCATTCAGGAATCATTTGCTTAGACTTCGATGGGTATCCAAAGCAAAAGGAATTACTACAGGACAAAGAGAACCTGTCAAAAAACAAATATGTATTCTCAGTATTCATTTCCCCTTCGGGAAATGGCTTAAAAGTATTAGTTAAGATACCGGCAGATGCAGAGAACCATACAAACTACTTTAATAGCTTAGAAAAGTACTTTAATAACCCTTATTTTGATAAAACGAGCAAGAACCTCAGCCGAGTATGTTACGACTCGTATGACCCCTTAATTTACGTAAATGAGAACAGTAGTATTTGGGACACGATTGAAGAGCCTGAGTACACTGAGGTAAGTCGTACAAGAGACCAAGCTACCATCCCTATCACAGATGAGAATAAGATTGTGGAGATACTTGTTAAATGGTGGGAAAAGAAATATCCAATGAGCGAAGGGCAGCGTAATCAAAACGCATACGTTCTTGCAATGGCGTTCAATGACTTTGGAATCAACAAGAGCCTTGCATCATACGTACTAAACCAATTCGCTACGGATGACTTTAGCATCAGGGAGATTGGCACAACCATTGACTCTGCCTACCGGCACACAGCTAACTTCGGGACTAAGTACTACGAGGATGAGGAGAGAGTTAATTCAATCAAAGCAAAGTTGAGGAGAGGTGTATCAAAAAAAGAGATTCGCATCCAATTGCAAGACTCCAATTTGGACAGCGATACTATCGATTCGGTGCTTAATAAGGTTGAGGAGGAAAATGCTAAGCAAACCTTTTGGGACAGAAACGAGCGTGGGGTCATCAAGATAGTTCATATTCAGTTCAAGCAGTTCTTAGAAGACAACGGTTTCTATAAGTATTGTCCTGAGGGTGGAAAGAACTACATCTTTGTAAAAGTAACAAACAACCTAATAGACCATACATCAGAGAAAGAAATTAAAGACTTCGTTCTTGCGCATCTATTGGAGTTGGATGACATCGGGGTGTACAATTACTTCGCTGACAACACGAGATTTTTTAAGGAAGAGTTCTTGTCTATGCTATCGACAATTGAGATATACTTCATTGCTGACAGCAAAGATGCATCTTATCTGTACTACAAGAACTGCGCAGTAAAGATTAGCAAAGAAGGTATAAGTACGCTTGACTATTTGGACTTGGGCGGTTACGTGTGGAAAGACCACGTGATTGACAGGAACTTTAATATGTGCAGCGTGACCGATAGGTGTGACTTCAAAAAGTTTGTGAGCAATATCAACGGTGGAGATGAGGCGAGAGTTAAATCAATGGAGAGCACGATTGGATTCTTACTTCACGGATACAAGAACCTATCATTCTGTCCTGCTGTGATTCTGAACGATGAGGTTATTAGTGACAATCCGGAGGGTGGAACAGGTAAGGGACTATTGATGAGCGCACTGAGTAAGATGAAAAAGTTAGTTGTGATTGATGGTAAGTCATTTGCCTTCGAGCGTAGCTTCGCTTATCAGTTGGTGTCAGCAGACACGCAGATACTTTGCTTCGATGATGTGCGTAAGCACTTTGACTTTGAGCGTTTGTTTAGCGTAGTGACTGAGGGTTTGACACTTGAGAAGAAGAACAAGGATGCGATTAAGATTCCATTCAGCCGTTCACCAAAGATTGCCATAACGACAAACTATGCCATCAAAGGTGCAGGTAATTCATTTGCCCGAAGGAAGTGGGAGTTGGAGTTACATCAGTACTACAACAAGAGTTTTACTCCGCTTGATGAGTTCGGCAAGTTGATGTTTGGCGATTGGAATGATGATGATTGGTGTGAGTTCGATAACTATATGATTGGGTGTTTGATGAATTACCTGAGAACCGGACTTGTTAAATCTAAATTCGTAAACCTAAAGATTCGTCAGCTATCAGCAGAAACTTGCCACGAGTTTATTGAATGGTGTGGACTTGTAGATAGCAACGAGCGTAACGTAATGCTTCAGGTTGGAGTAAGACTTTACAAGAACGAGTTGTATTCTAACTTCATTGATGAGTATCCTGACTATGGACCGAGAGGTAGAATGACAATCAGCCGTACTAAGTTCTACAAGTGGTTGATAGCTTACGCTATCTACAAAGAAGGGACAATGCCACAGGAGGATAGAGACCAACAGGGTAGATGGATTATCATTAACAAGAAACAGGATAGTGAATATCAAAACCAATTAAACTTAGACTAATATGAAAACAGCAATGCAAGAATTAATTGATTGGCTTGATGTTAAAATTGAAATATTAGAAAATGAATATTCAATGTCTATTGCATCAGGTATAAGAGCTGCAAAAATGGAAGCTGAAAACTTACTTGAAAAAGAAAAAGAGCAGATACTTAACTTTTATATGTGGATGAGGATGAATGAAAACACAGAAAAATATCTTGATTATTCAGATGAAGATATGTTTAAGGAATATTTAAACCAAGACAAATGACACAGGAGCAAAGAATACACATAGGGATGATTAATTCATTCAACCTGATTACAGAGCGAAACACATTGGAAGAGATTGCCTCCTCTGATATAAGTCTCTTTGCGCATCTACCTGATGAGGAGATACCACTTGAGTTGATTCAGTTGATGATGACTTACTTCCAATCGTTTGAGATGTTTGAGCATTGCGCAGACCTGATGGAGTACATTGCTCTGAACTTTAATGATGATGGTACACGAATCATTGATGACTGCGTTTGCCCTCAACCTCTCATTGAAGAGTACAGTAAGAGAATGTATTGCGGAATATGTGAAAAAAAATTACGCATATGATAGAAAGATTAGCAGGTCAGGACAACAAATCAATGTTGGAGTACTGCGAGTCTTTGAAGAGAATCATACTTCAAACCAAAGAAGTAAAGACGGGACGAGGTAAGGCTATCGAGATTCGCAGGGTACTAAAATATAATACAGAAAAAGAAGTTATAGAAAGAATCGTAACGAGTTGCGAGTATTACAAAAATTTATACGAGATGGAAAACAAATTCAAATTCAGGGACTATCAGGTTGATATAATCAACCGAGCGGTTGACATCCTGCGGCAGCATCGTTTCCTGTATCTTGCAATGGAGGTGCGTACAGGTAAAACGCTTACGAGCCTTGGGATAGCGAAACTTTGCAATGCTGAAAATGTATTGTTTGTAACCAAAAAGAAAGCCATATCATCTATTGAATCAGATTACGCAACGCTCAATCCGGGATATAAGATAGAGGTCATCAACTACGAAAGCCTGCATCTTGTTTCCGATAAAGCAAAATGGGATTTGATAATTTGCGATGAGGCACATAGTATGGGAGCGTTTCCCAAGCCAAGTGGCAGAGCCGTATTGGTAAAGCAAGTCATAGGTAAATACAATCCATTGGTTATACTTTTATCAGGAACGCCAACGCCTGAGTCCTACTCACAGATGTACCATCAGGTGTATGGTATACCAACGAGTCCATTCAGCCATCACAAAAGTTTCTACAGATTCTGCGATGAGTATGTCAACGTAAAGCAAAAGAAGATAAATGGGTTGATGATGAACGACTATAGCGGAGGCACAGATAAGATACTTAAAGAGATGGAGAAGTATACCATAAGCTACACGCAGCAGGAGGCAGGTTTCTTATCAAAGACTGACGAAGAGGTTCTGCAGGTTGAGATGAGCGAGTTGACTTATAAGTTAATTCAGAAACTAAAGAGAGACCTTGTGGTTGAAGGTAAGAGCCAAACCATATTAGCAGACACGCCTGTGAAGTTGATGTCAAAGATTCATCAATTGTGCTCAGGGACTATTAAGTTTGAGAATGGTGAGTCAATGGTGATTGACCTAAGCAAAGCAGAGTTTATCAAACAGCAGTTTGAGGGATGCAAGATTGGAATCTTCTACAAGTTCAAAGAAGAGTTGAATGCACTCAAGCAGGTTTTTGGTGACGAGTTGACCACTGAACTTGGTGTCTTTGAAGACACTCATAAGAACATCGCTCTTCAGATTGTATCAGGCAGAGAAGGAATCTCTTTGAAGCAAGCTGAGTACTTGGTGTTCTACAACATTGACTTTAGTGCAACGAGTTATTGGCAGTCAAAAGACCGTATGACCACAAAGGAACGCCTTGAGAATAAAGTATATTGGATATTCTCTAAGGGTGGTATTGAATACGACATCTACAAGGCTGTTACAAAGAAGAAAGACTATACCGTTAACCATTTTAAAAAAGATTTTTATGACAACGACTGATTCAAATGTATTAAACATCAATATCCCAAACCTTAAACTGAAAGTAAGAAGGAGTTGGCTTACCAAAAAAGAAAGCGACAGTTTAACGTTTGACAACTGCTACGCCTTTGCAATACAAAGCATAGCCGGAAAGATACTTACGTTTCACATTATGACTGACTACGGAATGCTTCGCAGTAGAGTACCTATCTCAGAGTTGTTTTACGAAGAGCCATCTAAAGATATACCTGCAGACTTCAAGCAACTATGGGATTGCTTTAGTGAGAACGTTAGTGTGGTTGAGTACTTGTACTTAGCTGAAAAAAGATGCAAGGTTATTTTAAAAGATAAATCACTTGTATGGGCAACTTATTTGTTTACAGTTGATTGGTTTAGTAATCCATATTCAGATGAGCCGAGCGATTATAAGTGCGGTCACATACTATTGGCTGACGATGGGTATCTATTATGCCAACCTAACAACAGGATATTTTGGAAAGACTCTAACTTCATTACTAATGAGTTCCCTATTAGTCCAAAGGAGTTTAAAGTGGATACCACACTACAATGCGTAGAAGCTGAGAGCGATAGGTGGGTTAGTTCAAATAGCGACTCTTTTTATTACGACATCAACGAAGTAAAATAAGTTTTATGAACCCGGTAGATTTAATATTTGATAAACTTGAATCACTTAATCAGAATGACTTTATGGATTGGTTATTATCTAACAAAAAAAATTTAATTGAAGATGGTAAAATGTACCTGCATCAACGACAAGAATCGCCCGAGCAAAGTACCTGCGAACAAATGGGTAAAGGAAGGTAATGAGTATACGATTATCTTTACAATTGTGGTTCTCCCACAGAAAACTTTAGCGGTTCAATTGGAAGAGATTGACCTTGATGAAAGCTGTATGCCTTACGAGTTCTTCTTAGCCAATAGGTTCGCCTTCACGCAGGAAGAGTTAGAAAAGCTAATTGATTTTATTCAAGAGTGTACCCAAGTCAATATGTCTATTAAAGAATTAATGAAGCAAACGCACTTAAATGAAAGAGCAACAGATACAGTCGAAAAGGATTAAAGAGTTAGAAGATGAGGGTTACTATGTCATTAAGTTGATTAACACCAACAAGAATGGTATACCTGACCTGATAGCTATCCCTCCAAATTCAGACGTATTATTTGTTGAGGTAAAAAAACCTGACGGTAAAGTATCTAAGTTACAGGAGTTTAGACACAAAGAATTAGAAAAACACGGAATTAAAGTAGAAGTATTTAAAGGAAAATAAATTTATGCAAGACAATATACCATCAGACTTTATAGAATTAGAAGAAGTAGTAAACAAAGTATTTGACATCAAGATAAAGTCAAGAAAAAGAAGCAGAGAAATTGTAGACGCACGTATGTTATTTGCAAAAATATTACGTGAGAGAGGACACACCACTACAGCAATAGGTAAGTACTTAGGTAAAGACCATACGACAATTGTGCATTATGGCTCAATGGTGGATGATATGCTGTCGCAACTACCTTACTACCATAATCAGTATGTCAAATGCTACACAGAGTTTATGAGAGACAAAGAACCTACAGTCTTCAGCATAACAGAAAAGGAACTGCAAGTGTCTAATATTAGTCTAAAAAATCAAATAGAAAGATTAATTTTGGAGAACACTACCCTGCAAAGTCAGGTAGACAAGTATAAAAGGCTCGAACAAATACTCGAGTACATAGAAAATCGGACACCAATTGGCAAAGAGTCTTTTGTGCTTAGAAAAATTAACTTAATGTTTAATGGACTAAGTGACTATGGACAAGAACTTAAATGGTGAGAATGCTCGAGCGGAGCGTATTGCCTTTAGAATAAATGAACAGCATCTGCTGTTAGCAAACATCTACGAGAATCTCGTGGATAGGGACTTTGTCCCCGCAGAAAAAGATATTAGAAACCTAATAATAGACCTGCGACTAATATTAAAATCAATGGAAGACGATGACTTTTGAAACAGAAGCTGATTTAATAAGGGAGAAAAAAGCAATAGAGTTATTTGTAAGTATTTTTGGTGGTTCATATTTGAAATTGGACCCGCACGATGTTGACTACAAAGTATTTGATAAGGACAAGAATTTAATAGCATACGCAGAAGTGAAGGGACGTGTACGGACAATCCGTGATGCGTATCCTTTACCTGTGGCTGCAAGAAAATTAGTTAAACTAACAGACAAAAGACTCACGCCTGTAATTATATGGGCGTGTGATGATGGAATCATATACGGTATGGCAAACAAACTATCCGGAGAGATTAAATGGGGAGGTCGCCCTCCCCGTGTTGGTTCTACAAATGATGCTGAACTTATGGTTTATTACGATAAACAAAAAGCATTGAAGTACGTTAGGTACGTTTAGTTTCTTGTTCTTTTCATTGTTCCATCAGAGTTTCTACCTGATTTGTTTTTAGGATTTGGAGTGTATTGAAACTCTTCATCTTCCATCTTGCGAATCTCTTTGTTCATAGCCTTTTCAATATCAGCTTCAGCTTTGTGAGTTTGATACCAATCAGACTCGGGACCGAATCTTTCGTTATATAACCTTGGGTTATATCTTTTCATCTCTGATGGATTATCATATCTAACACCTTCACCTGAATCATAAAGCAATCTCTTCTTTTTTTCAGACTCTCTCTTACTTGCCTCTTCGTATTTTTTAGCTTGCTCACCTGTGGCTTGAATCTCTCTTATTTTTTTATTTATTTCTCTTAAAGCATCATCATCTTGTGTCGTTTGTTTTAATTCACGAAGTGCTTTAATTTGGTCATTTTGATTCTCACTTAAAGGCTCTACCTCTACACCCTTATTCTTGTCAAGGTCTTTATAGATGTCGTTCATAGCCGCCTTTCTAATATCCTTATACATAGGAACAAGACCTAAGTTGCCGGCAATCTCTAAAGGAATACGAATATTGCTTTCTTTCTCTCTTCTCTTTATAGCTTCTGCTGTTTTAGGTTCAGCAGCAGTTTTATTCTTGATGATTAAATCTGTAGTCTTTAAAATAGGAGTAAATGCTCCTCCCATATTTTTAACATAATCCCAAACACCTGTTTGTCTTCCTTTCTTTTCTTGAGGGACTAAAGAGTTTTGGATATTATCTTCGTATCTATCGTACTCTCCTGTTCTTAAAAAGTCAAGGTATTCTTCATTGGCACGTTCTACTCCTTCGTTAATGAATAGTTTCGTAGCGTTACCAAAGTCTCTACCCAATGCTATTGAAGAGAATGCAGATGCAAATGCTTGACCAATGTTTTGAAGGATTGTATCGTCATTTTCTTCCTCCTCGTCATCAAAGAATAGACCCATAAGACCATTACCTAAAGCCTGAGTTAGTAAGCTGTATACCATCATACGAGTGGTAACCGCAGCAACCAATGCAGCACCTTCCTTCTTAGTCATTGAGCCATTGCCTATAGCAGCATTGATACCTGCACGTGCAGTAGCATATTCAAATATCAAGAAGCGAGTCATAAAGTTATTAAAGTTATTAAACGCTCTTAACCATCCGCTTTGATTAGGTTTAGGAGTTCCTTTTAGGATTCCCATAAACGCATTATCTGAAGCACCCGTAAACACAGAACGCTCGTCAGCAAAGTTCTTTGACTTATCAATCGCCTCTTTGTTCTGAGACATATAAGCCTCATCGTTGGCAGCAATCTTATCAAAGTTTACGTCTTTGCCTGTAATCTTTTTAAACTCATTTGCAAATGAACCAAACCAAATAGGACGCATTACAATCTTATCCGGTGTAGATATTAAAGCATCTGCTGTTAACTCTACAGTGTTCAAATACTTTTTACCTGTACGGTTAAATAGTTGTTGAATTTTATTGGCAATATATCCTTTTGCTTTACCGCCCTTAATACCATTCGCTTGGTTCAATACGTTTGTGTCAATCAACTTGCCTGATAAAGTATCAGTAGGGAAGATTCTACTTGTTTGAGTACTACCTACATTACTCATAATAGTAGGAGCATCAGTAGACATAATCACATCTCTATTATCGTAACCTGTCTTAAATGCGCTCGGGTCCGAAATAATTGCAAACGAGATGTTTGAACTTAACTCTGATACAAATCTGCTTGTTCCTGCGAGAACGGCTCTGTAACCTTGCTTGTTTATGTAATCAATGACATTATCTAAGAAAGCATTTGAGATATAAGAGTTGGTCAAAAGATTCTCAACAGCCTCTTCAAACGCATCTCTTATGGCATTAAATACCTGTCTGTTTTCCTTAGGTATTCTTCCTTGCTCCTCCAAGTTTAAAAGAGCCTGATTAAGCGTCTTACGAGCAGTCCTGATTGGCTCAGTTAAATTGTAATCCATCAATACAAACTTAGCGCCACGCTGAGCAGATGCAAACACATCAAAGTTCAAAGGAGAAACCTTACCTGTTCTTGCTATCAAAGACTTAGCCTTTGTAGATGGTCTCATTGAGTTGTTGAACTCAGTGATAAAGGCAGAGCCTGATGTCAACTCATTAGGTTGAGTCTCGTGAAGTACGTTTAAGTGTACGTAGTTATTTAGTGGACTGATTTTATCGCCACGAATAATTGCTGCAGTATACTCAGCCTTACCTCTTAATGACTCATTGATACCACGAATATCCTTAATGGCATCCTTCTCTGCTTTGTTAAATGAATCGTACAGCTTCTGATTGTCTATCTCAATAATGTCTTTACCATTCTCATCCTTGCCTACAACTTTTCCGTACTTGTTAAGTATGTCTTGTAGCATCTCTGCATCACGCTCACCAAATTGAGATTTGCCTTCATCAATATGTTTGATTGTAGCTTTAAGATAATCAGCTGCAGGATTAACTTGTTTATCCCCTACGTTTGAATCATACTCAAGCTGAATCATATAGGTCATCATCTTGAATTTAGACATCAATGTGTCATTCCCATCAAGGTCAAATGACTTAGCAACCTTCTCTTCTGCTCTTTCTAATATATTCTGAACCTTCTTTAGTTCTGATGTAAATCTTGCTTCACCTTGAGCCGCTTTCTTCAATAGTGAGTTGTAGATGTCCTTAGTTTTAAAGTTACCAAACACTTGGTCTATATAGTAAAGAGGACTTCTTCTAACCAACTCAAGAGTAGCACCCTTACCGGTAAATAAATTTTTGAACTTAGCGTACAATGTAGATAGTTTAGGCAGTTTTGCTTTCCCTACCGCAGAAGATAACTTCTCTCCCTCATTGATAGCATTCATTTTTTCTACCAATACCTGAGCAAAATGAGGCAAGTAATTATTGTTGATGTTGCTAATTACTTTAAGCAAATTCTTCAAGTCTGTATTGTTCAGCTTGTCGATTGCTTTTGTTTTGATTAGGTCTCTTAATTGATTTGCCAATGAACGCTCATCTGCCGTAGGCAAACCACTTGAATCAACATTAGCATCTTCAATCTCTCTTATTAAACCTTCCTTCTCTTCTGCAATTTCTTGCTCGGTCATTTTTTTTGACTCTACTTGAGGGAGTATATCTGACTTATACTTACGCATTATATCAGCCTCCGCTTCAGTAATCTCACCTTCTTTAACCATCTCTTTTAGGCTTTGAGCAAAATCTAACTTTCCATCATCACTAAATAATTTATTAGGAGACTCGTTAAATCTATCAGCTAATTCATCTGCAAGAGACTGCTCTTCAGCAATTGCATCCAATATATCTTCGGTAACTTTTTTAACTTGAGATTTTTCTGCAAGGTCTAATACAGCTTGTCTCTTACCAAACATATCAACCAATGCCAAGTACTTATCAAGCACTGAGTCAGGAATCAATGATGGGTCAACTGAGAATAGTCTGTTTAATGGATTGTATAATCCGTCAGCAATACCAATCTTGGTAGCAATATTCTTCTTAGCTGTTTTAAGCGTGCTTCTTGCAAAATCAAGTTTGCTTGCGTACTCTGCATCAGAGAATACCTTCTCCATATAGTCAACAAACTTTTCTATTGACTTCTCTTTGAACATATCTACAGAAGAAAACTTACGTAATACAGCAGCCAATTGCTTAGCTGTAATCTTACCTGAAGATGCTAATTCTTTTAATTCTTTGGTTAACTCACTGCTTGCTTGTCTCCACAGTTTCTTGGCATCCTTTGCCCCTCTTGCCAAGTCTTTAATTTGCTTAGTAAAGAACTGCTTTTCAGTTAATGTAATCTTAGTAACATCCTGTATTAATCCAAGTAGTCTTTGAGCCGTTGGCGCTGACTTCTCTCTAATACCAAGTTTCTTACGTAGTTCACGAACTAACTTTTCTTTTTGGATGTCAGTAGCGTTTATGTATTCATTAGAATTTTTTAAGAAACTAAGAACGCCTCTTAATGAATCTCCTTTTTTAATCAATGAATCCACCTTTGCCATTAAGTTGGTGTAACCCGGTAGCATCTCTTCAGATAAAGCAACTCTCCCTGCAGCTTCTGTTTCTTTACCCATTGCTGCATTGATTTGCTGAGTACTAAAACCTTTACCTTTTAAGAATGTCTCAATGGCAGCCTCAGAAAATCCTTGCGCTCTTGCATCTTTAATTAGTTTTGAAACCTTATTGTCATTGCTAAGCTGCGCCTTTGATACAGGAAATTCTTCTTTTAGATTTTGAACCTCTTCGGTAAACAGTAACTCGCTGTTATCAAACATAATTTGGTCTTCCCTGTCAATGTTCTCTGTCTCAGCAAGCATTGTCTTTCTTCTTTCCTCAGGAGTTAACTTGCTTCTGTTCTCTACGTTTCTTGCTTCAACTTCACCTGCTACTCTGTAGTACAGGTTAAATGCGTCAGCAGCTTTCTTGCCAAATATATCAGAGGTAGAAATAGTTACGCCTGCGCTTTCTCCCATTTCTTTAAGAGATTTTTTTGTCTCCTTGCTTTGCTTTTGTAATGCTAAGTCTTTAACCTTTTCGTATTTTTCTTTAGCTGACTTATATAAATCACGGTAATTTTTAATAGCCTCTTTGTTATCAGGGAATGCTTTTTTTAATTCATCATAATTCTTTTTTTGAGCATCAACCTTGCTTTTGAAGTCATTAATAATATACTTCATCATAATCGGAGCATACGCTTGATTAGACCCACGCTCAAACAACTCTACGTTTTGAATGTAGTGCTGCATTTCGTGAAGCATAGTCAACTCTGCCTCCGGTCTTTTTTCATTGTACAGGTCTTTATTAACCGTAATTACTTTATCTCTAATATTAAAAGAACCGTAGTTTCTTGGAGGCAACTCTTTAAATCTAACGTTTATATCTTTAATTTCAGGATATGCTTGGTACAAATCAGGAGCATCAAATATATCTCCTAATTTAGAAACCCTAATAGCTGTACCATCGTTATCAATTATTTTTTTTAAATCATCTAAGTCAATGTCTTTAAACTTACCATCAGGAATTTCGTATCTCCATTTTTTATCTAAACCCTTCTCCCAACCGGTAGCCAATCTAATATCTTTAGCAGGCATCTTATTATTCTGCATCTCTCGAGCCAAGTTTAAATTAAACTTAGCAATAGCAGATAGCTGTGCGTTACGACCAATTATCTGAGCCTTTGATTTTCTTTCAGCTTTAGCCTCTTTTGTATCTTTCTTTTTAATAGCAATATCAGCTTCTTTGATAGCCTCACCTTTACGGATTGACTCTGATATGTTTCTAAAGAACTCAACTGCTTCTTTGGTATCAGCCGTATTTTGGAATGGAGTGAATGCTCCATTAGTAATTTTAGATACCAACTCATTAATTAATGCAGCTATTCTCTGCATTGTAGTGGTATCAATCTTGCCTTCCTGTTGCTCTAATGCGGCAGTTAATTCAGCAAGATACTCCTCGTATGAATCAATCTCAGCGTATTGACTTGCAAAGTCAGATAGCTGCTTGTTTGAACTCTCACTTAGTACAGATGCAATCCTGTTCTTGAAGCTCTTAAATGTCTCAGGACTTTCTCCAAATGCTTTAAGCATAACACCGTGGGCAACTTCGTGACCTACTGTTCTTTGGTTTGCTCTATTTAAGTTGATGTCAATACGACCAACATATGACCCATCAGGCATTTTAACATATGAGAAGTTACCTGCAGAATCCGGGGTTGCATTAATTGAACCCATAGCTGCTTCGTAACTATCATCGGTATCGTGCACTACAATGTCAAAGTTTGGAAGGACTGATTGAAGTGTTGTAAGGACTCTTTGTGCCGACTCCACAATAGATATTTTTGCATCATCTTTTAGTTTAGTCTTTACTTGGTCTAATGCAGACTTGTTAGTTACTGACGTGCCTTGATTTACAGGAGGAGCATCAGGCACTTCCTGCTCAGCAAACATTTCTTCCATACGAGCAATCTGCTCTTGTTCTGTTAGTGTCTTTGAAGACACTTGTTTAGGAGCACCAATGATTACTTCTTTTTGATTGACTTCAGTTGTTTCACCTTCTTCGGTAATGCCTTCAAGTTTTGCTTGGGGCTTTCCTCCCTCCACTTCTTGGCTAATTCCGGTTGTTGGCTGTACAGGTACTTGACCTGCTGCTTGCTTTTGAATGGCATCTTGTTCTGATTTTATTGTTTCTGTTACAGCTTCTTCTTGTAGCTGATTCTCTTGAATATTTTTAATCTGAGCACGTATGGCTGCAGCTTTATCCTTACCTGTCTGAGTGGTATTACCTTCTAATTTTCTTAGTTCTTTTTCTAATTCAGTAATTGCATTAATGCTCGGTTCATTAAGTTCAGGATTACCTTGCCTTACTTGTTCTTTAATAGATGCCGTAACAATTTTGTCTTGCATCTTTAATTTAAGAGCAGGGTCATTAACTATTTCAATATTAGCTTTTGCTAATTCATTGCCATCCATATTATCAATAATGGATGTCATAAGCGAGGTCGGGTCTTC
>Ga0315900_10005041_pt1 | contig 18306 bp, 25 predicted proteins | sample LakEriMetagenome_FD_203521 | JGI IMG/M metagenome (GOLD analysis project Ga0315900, IMG submission 203521) | Freshwater fungal communities from buoy surface, Lake Erie, Ohio, United States - Buoy 12 MA114 | ecosystem: Environmental > Aquatic > Freshwater > Lake > Lake biofilm | place: USA: Lake... | reverse complement strand
CGCTCGGCGAGTTGCGCGTTGGTCAGCCGCTCAGCGCTCTTGCGCGTGTCAATCGCGTGGCGGAGCGTGGCTATTTCGTTCATTGATGGCTCCTTTGTGTCAGATGGGACAGTATAGCATAGGTTTTTTGGTATAATGGTACTTCATCTGACTGCATCAAGGACACGCTATGACTGCCCGCCCTATCCCCATCCACGTCCGGTACGCCTATCACGAGTCCAGTCGGTTCTTTCCCACGGCCCTGCAACAGTTCCAGTTTTTCGATAAGTACTCGCGCTTCAACTACGACCTCGGTCGGCGCGAAACCTGGGTTGAGACGGTCGATCGCGCCGTTGACTACCTGCGCGAGCTGTCCGGCAACCGGCTCTCGCACTACGTCTATGACCGCATCAACCAGGCAATCCGTGAGATGCGCGTCATGCCGTCGATGCGCCTACTCGCCATGGCTGGCCCGGCGGCACGGCGCAACAACCTCGCGATCTACAATTGCGCCTACATGGCCGTGGACAGCCTGGACGCGTTCGTCGAGGCGCTCATCATCAGTATGTCCGGCTGCGGCGTGGGCTACTCGGTGGAGCGCCACTACGTCGCCAAGCTCCCGCAGGTGCTAGAGCAGCGCGGACTGTTCGCCGATACGCACGTCGTGGAGGACACCACCGAAGGGTGGGCCGCGGCGCTGCGTGTGGGCATTGAGACGTGGTTCGCCGGTGGTGACGTGCAGTTCGATCTGAGCCTCGTACGCCCTGCCGGTACGCCGCTGCGTATCAAGGGTGGACGTGCGAGTGGCCCTGAGCCGCTGCGTGCCATGCTGGCGTTCGTTCGTTCGCGCATCCTGGCACGTCAGGGCGGGTGGCTACGTCCGATCGACGCGCATGACATCATGTGTGCGGTCGGCAATGCCGCGGTGAGCGGTGGTGTCAGGCGTACGGCACTCATCAGCCTGTTCTCTCAGGGCGATCAGGAGATGCTCCAGTGCAAGTCTGGGGATAACTTGATCGGCAACGAGCAAAGGTGGAACGCCAACAACTCCGTGGTGTGGGCAGAAGAACCAACCTGGGAGCAGTTCAGCGATCAATTTGACGAGATGGTGCGCTCAGGGCGTGGAGAGCCCGGCTTCTTCTCGCGTGTCGCCGCCAACGATTGGCGACCGGAGCGGCGCAAACCGGCGGAGTTTGGGACAAACCCGTGTGTGACAAGCGATACGTGGGTGCTTACTGAGTTCGGGCCAACACAAGTGGGCGCACTCGTCGGACAGCCATTCATCGCCATGATTGATGGCAAGCACTGGGCAAGCACCAAGGATGGTTTCTGGCAGACTGGCGTGAAGGATGTGTATGAGATTGTCACTGAGGAGGGATACACACTACGCGCAACTGCTGATCATCCGCTGCGACACGTGACACATCAGAGCCGCAAGATTCAGCGTGAAACATGGACACCGGTTGCCGATCTTCAGACTGGTGATTACATTCGGCTGAATAATCATCGCGTGGCATCCTGGGACGCGATTGATCACGGGCCTGCTATCGGGTGGCTGCTCGGTTCGCTTGTCGGTGATGGCACATTTTCTCGTGCTCAAGGCAAGTCTCCCCAGGCTATCGTACGCTTCTGGGGCGATACCGCGCAAGAGATGGCCGCTATGGCACACTCGATAGTCGCCAATGAGATCGGGGCGCGTAGTAATCTAGCTCCAGCGTTCAACTCCATCAATCAATACTGGCAGGTGTGTAGTACCAAGTTTGCGGACGTTGCTGCGCACTATGGCATTACGCCCGAGCACAAAACCATCACACCACGTATTGAGGCTACATCAAGCGCGTTTCATGCGGCCTTTTTGCGCGGGCTGTTCGATGCAGATGGGACAGTAACCGGCACGCACGAAAAGGGCGTGAGTGTCCGGCTAAACCAGTCTAGCGTGCCGTTGCTGCAAGCGGCACAGCGCATGTTGCTACGCCTGGGTATTGCATCGCACATCTACCAGAACCGCCACGATGCCGGTTATCGCAGCATGCCAGATGGGCAGGGTGGCAATGCGCTGTACTGGTGTCGTGACAACCACGATCTGGTTATCAGCAACGATAACATTCAGCAGTTTGCCCTTCGTGTGGGGTTTGCCGATCCACAAAAGGCCGCAAAGCTCAGCGATCTGTGCAATGCGTATCGCCGAACACCCAACCGAGAGCGGTTTATCGCACGCATTGCATCAATTCGCCACGTTGGCGCAGAGCCGGTTTACGATTGCTCAATCCCTGGCATCAATGCGTTCGATGCAAACGGATTGTACGTTCACAATTGCGGCGAAATCGCCCTTCGCTCGATGCAACTCTGCAACCTCAGCGCGGCCATTGCACGCGCTGAGGACGCCTACGACGATATGGCCGACAAGGTCGAGGTGGCAACGATCATCGGGACGATCCAGTCGATGGCAACCAACTTCCCCGGCTTGCGCCCGCAGTGGCAGCGCAACTGTGAGGAGGAGCGCCTACTTGGCGTCGATATCACCGGCCAGATGGACGCGCCCCACCTCCTCGGCTGGCAGGATGACCTTGCCAGCGTTGCGCGATCGGCCAACCGGAACTACGCCCGGCTGCTCGGCATCAACCCCTCCGCGGCCATCACCTGTGTCAAGCCGAGCGGCAACACGTCGCAGCTCGTGAACTGTTCCAGTGGCCTCCACGCCCGATGGGCACCCTACTACATCCGCAACGTGCGCGTGGGTGCCCACTCGCCCATCTACCAGGTGTTGCGTGACGCCAACGTCCCCATGGTGCCCGAGAACGGGCAGACGGCGGAGAACGCGACCACCTGGGTCGTGCAGTTCCCTGTCAAGTCGCCGGAGGGTGCGATTACGCGGAATGACCATTCGGCCATTGAGCAGTGCGACATTTGGTTGCAAAACAAAATGGCGTGGACTGAGCATAACCCGAGTTGCACGATCACCTACCGGCCACACGAGGTGGAAGAGCTGAAGGACTGGGTGTGGGCACATCGTCACTCCCTGGGCGGCATGTCGTTCCTGCCTGCGTCGGACGCGATGTACGACAACATGCCCTACGTGGAGATCAGCCGCGAGGAGTACGAGCGTCGCGCTGCCGAGTTCCCGCAGATCGACTTCTCGAACATCTACCACTACGAGAGAACCGATCTCACCAACGCTGCGCAGGAGCTTGCCTGCGTCGCAGGGCTGTGCGAGATATAGCCCTGTGAGCCTCTAGGAAGGCCCAGGACGCACGATAGCAGCGTAGGTGGTATGTTTGGACGGCAAGCAAAAAGCCCCAGGTTGCCCTGGGGCTTCGTCGTATATCGGCCAGTTCAGAATTACCCTCGTGTTGGCCAGATATTGAAGCCAACACGATGGTAGGATCCATAAAACGGATGATGATCTTGGGTTTGCGGAATAAAGCCGTCATGGGCGGCTGCCCATCGCCGGGCGTCATTCAAAGTGGCAAACGCCCCCAGGCCACCCGCGCCAGGGTGAACCAGCACAAACCCATCGTCGCAGGACAGCAGCATGGCTTCGTGCTTTGTAAGCGGCTTGCGCCGAAACAGCGCTTCGGATACTTCCGAGTACGATCGACGGAGCGAGGCGTTGACCTCGTAAGACTGGCGAGCAGCTTCCTCTGCGCGCTGAATAGTGCGGGCGTGGTCGGCCATTTCCAGATTGAGCGCCTGACGAGATTCGTGCAGTTCAGCTTGCAGCAACTCCAACCGAGCCGTCAGAGCTTCCGCCCGCCGGCGCTCATTTTCGTAGGCGGCGAGCACGGCCATCTCGCTATTTGACTGCTTCGCTGCCGCCTCCATATCGAACTGGAGGCGGAAATGCTTGCGATCGCGGTTTTCTTTGGCAGCTCCCATGTTTATCTCCCCTCGCGCTCTCGAACCACCCAACTCGGCGCCGGGTGGCACTTCGGATCCTCGCGGCACTGCCGCTGCGCCTCCTCCTGCGTGAGCGGTGCCGGGCCGCAGGCGAGGAGCAGGGCGAGCAGGGCCAGGGCGAGCAGGACGGTGATGGCGCGGCGCTTAGAGTTGCTCATTTGCTACCTCCGGCTTCCACTCCACCAACACCGCCTCCAGATCGCCCAACGTGACGAGCGTGTCGCCCTGCTGTCCGGCCCCACGCACCCCACCGCGTGGGCGAACCGCCAGCCCCACCGTGCTGCCATCCCAAAACCCACGCTCGGCCTCTGGCAGCGTCGGGCACAGCTCCCGCAACACGCCCACCGTCACGGGATGGCCGCACAAGTTGCGCGTCACACCGCGCAAGAAGCCGGGCAACTGGTCGGCGTATACGGGCGTAATTACGAGCGCACCGGCGCTAAACGCGGGTGCAACGACGGTAGACAAGAGTGTGATCAACTGGCCCTCCTCACATGGCGCTGCACGCTCGCAGCGGATAACGGCACGAACGCCACGACACATGGCGACAAAGATACCGGCCCGCGCCTGCGGGATCTCGAAGTCAAACACCTGGCAGACAATGCCATCGACGACGGCGTCCCGGCGGAACACGCCGCGAACGTTGATGCCACAAAGCCGGATGGCAAACTCCTCCATCGGCACGAACTCCCCAGCCCTGACAATCGGCTGGGCGACGGCGAACGAAACGCGGTACATCATCAGATCCCCTCCTGCACGCGCACGACGCGCAGATCATTAATCAGCTCAATCAGCTGCTCGCGCTGATCCGTTCCGTACTGCGTCCAGCGGTTGGCCTGCTGGTCGTAGCTCCACACGTGCGGCAACCATTGCTCGTAGTGGAGGTCGTACGCGATCTTGAGCATCCCGGCAGGATGCCCGGTGGCGATGAAGGTGAACCAATCGACGTCCGACCGGACGTCGTGGCTCTTGACGCAAATGATTGCGTTTCGATCGAGGTGTAGCATACCAAGCATCTCTCTCCTCCTCCTGGGGCGGGGCTCAGCACCCCGCCCGGCTACTCGCGGCCTACAGATACTCGCGCATGTCCTCAATGCGCTGGCGGGCGAGCTTCAGGAAAATAGGCTTCACCTCCTGCGGAAGAGCCGGATGACCGATCCGCCCCTCCCGCGAGTGCAGCGGAAGATTGAGGTAGTTCTCGCCAGGGAGAAGCCTGGTGGAGTATGGTGTTCCGTAAAACGACTTCCACCGCGCCCAACCATTCTCAATATCGAGCGTGTGAACGTTCCACCCCCACGCATCCCACGTGGCCAGTAGATGTGCCACGTAGTGGACGAACTCCTCCTCGATATTCAGGGCACTCGCAACGATGTGCGCGCCGACCTTCGCCCAGGGCGCGTCTTCCGCGCCGACGATCTTGCCATTATCAACGTCGTAGATGATCGCATCCTGCTCAACTGCCCAGCGAGCAAACGCTTCAATCTTTTCAATCTGCCGGGCGTCGCCAGCGTACAGCGTGTGACGATCCACAAATGCCCGCATGATGTTCACGTCGTCCGTCCGTCGAATAGAGCCCACTGTCTGCACTCGCATGATGCCCTCCGTAGTCAATTGCCCCTCACGCGAATTAGTATAGCATAGTTATTGTAGCGTGTCAACTAGACAATACGATTGTCTCACCTAGTTTGACGTGTCGCCCGTGAGACAGTATAATGCAGTCATGAAACACGTACGCAACAGACTGAAACAGTTGGCATTGGAGCGTGGCGCAGCGGATCTTCGCTACTACGGCGTGCGCCAGATCGCCCGCGAGAGCGGAGCATCGCGCACCGTGGTGGATCGGCTGATGCGCGATGAGTTGCGCCGGCTGCCGCTGGAGGATCTCGCACGGCTCTGCGTCTGGCTCGGGTGTGAGCCGGGCGATTTGCTCAAGTTGGAGGAGGACTAGATGGATGAGTGGTACGCGGTCGGGACGTTGGTTCTCGTTGGCATGGCGGTGCTCGGGTTCCTCAAGCTGCTTGAGCAGTTCGTGGAGGAGGAGTAGCGTGGATTGGCTGCTGTTGGTGGCAATCGCTACCGTCATCATCTGCTACGTCGCGTGGCAGATCACGAATGACTGAGGAGGTGGGATATGGAGGAGAGAGCACCCATGAGCATCGGTCAGGCCATCACCGGCCTGCTCCTGTTCGCGTTCGTCTTGGCATGGCTGTTCGACCGCTATAGCGTCGTGATACAGGTGGCACCATGAACAACCGCACTGTTTCACGGCCGCTCCGCACCGCCCATATCGACGGCGCACAGGCGGCACAGGCGCTGACCATCGTGTTGCGCTCGGCCATGTGGTGTCTCATTGCGCTGTCGGCGGTCGGCACACTCTACGGCGTGCTCGGCCAGGCTGTGCCACTCTGGCAGCCCTGGCGGATCATCGGCGACGTGGTTGCCGCACCGGCCCAGGCAGCGTTGGCGCTCGCGCTCCAGCTCGGCCTAACCCTGGGACAGTGGGGCGGTATCGAGCTTGCACGCGAAGACCGGCGCTGGTGGATTGTGTACGTCGGTGCACTACTCGCGTCGGTCGCGTTGAACGTGGCGGCGTACTGGGAGCCGCTGGTGGTGATTGCCGGGTTGCCCTGGCTGATCGCCGTCGTGTTGATCATCGGTGGGGACGTTGCGCCTGAATGGCTGCTGAAGAAGTAGGAGGTTCCATGGACGCTCTCGCCTACGCCTACGCTGCGCTCGCCGCCATCGGCGTAGGCGCGATTGTCTACGCCCGGGTCGTCGTACCCCTGCTCGAAGCGTTTGGCATCGAGGCGCCGTTGTCGAGCGCATTTTACGACAAGCCCCAACCCCAGACGACGCAGACAGGGCAGACAGACAGGCCAGACAGCGCGTCTGCTGCCCAGGAGGAGCCCGAAGCGCCGCGCAACTTGACAGAACGTGCGATACCGCCGGGCGATCGCGGTGCACTCGTCGAAGCGCTCGTCATGAACGAGTGGGGCGTCGGGCAGATTCGCAACGTTTTGAAGGGCGACAATGGTGTGATCTCGCAGGAGATTGCAGCCGCCAGGGAGCGGCTGGGGCTCCCAGCGGCACCCAGGACGATTACGATTAGTCGGCATGGGGAGCCGATACAGGAGGTGGAGTTGTGAGACTACCGAGAGCGGAGGAACACCCGTTGTATACCAGCCATCTACTGCCGCTGCTGGGCCAGCTGGGCGGCATGCTCCAGATCTGGTATGCCCCAATGAACGCATTTTTCGTCCAATGGCACGACGAGCTGATGCGCGTATCGTTCGATACGTCACACTCAATACCAGGTGCGAGCGTGTTCGTGCCGCGCTCTATGGCACAACGGCGCGTCATGGAGTTGCCAACACCTGACACGCAGCACACGTGGGGCGGTCGTCCGACGTGGCGGCTCGACAAATACATCCGCAATGCCATGCGCACCGCGTGGCTTCAGCCTGATATCGTGAGCGGGGCAACGTTCAATGGCGTAGCAGTCGCGGCGCTGCCATACGAGCACTCGGAGGAAGTGGTATGACGAACGACGCACGCATCAGGGCGTTCTTCGCCGCTGCGCCATTACCGATGTTGGCGCTTGCCGCAAGCTACGGTGTGTACAGTTTCAATATCCTATTTGTGCCACAGTGGGTGGCACTCGTAAGCGCCGCAGCGTACGAACTAACCTACGTGGGGCTTGCCGTGGTGCAAGTCCAGAACGATCAGCGCGTACGCGCACGCTGGATCAGCCTGGGCGCGGTCGTCGTCTCAATTGCCTACAACACGCTAGCGGGGCTGTTTCACCGCGAGCCGATGCTACTCGACGCTGCACCACTCTGGGCAAACGTGGCCCTGGCGCTGTTGCACGGTGCGCCGCTCGCGTGGGTCGCGTTCTTGGTCGCCGATTTGCTGCTGCACCGCGTGCCGGATAGTGTGCCACAGGTGCAACCAGAGGTGGCGCGGCTGCGTCAGGCGTTGGCACAGGCCGAACAGCGAGCGTTTCACGCTGAGGCACAGGCTTCAGACGCGCTGAAACAACTGACGCAGGTGCCGGACGACGTGTTGCTGGAGGTGTCCGAGCGACGCATCAGCCTGCGCGGCCTGGCGCGTGCGCTCGATATCTCTCCCAGTACGCTGAGCCGTCGGCTGCGCGATATGGGCGATACGCAATAGGCATGAGTGCACGAAAAAAAGCGCCCTCCGCTGGGAGGGCGCTTTGCTTTGTCAGATCGAGCTACACGTAGCACAGCCCCAGGCCGCACTGACGTACCATTTCCGGTGTGCCATCGTTGTCAATCGGCGCTTCACCGAGCGGCACACGAGAGCCGTGCAGCCACACGCCGCCACGCTCGTCGGCGTCGTGAATCTCCTGCTCCAGTGCAATCGCCTGGCGCCACAGTTCGGGGCGCTCCCGCACCTCGCGCCATTCCTCGTTCCGCTGATGTGGACACATCCAACAGCGTGATTTACTCGGGATCGGCAACCCGGCGGCCGCAATGATGCGTTCACAGTCCGAACGGGTGAGCGCGAGCTCTAGGAGCGGATACCGCTTGCCGTCGTGTGATTTCACGCGGCGCCTCTCCTCAAGGGAGAAGCCAATCCAGTTGACATGCGTACGTGACGGTGCACCGAGCACGCGAGAGGCGTAGCGCTCCGAGACGCGGGCCTTCCACTCCCCAGAACAAAACGTGGGGAGTTTGCCGGTTCCGGTGTAGACAGGCATCAGCAAATCGCCATTTTTGCCGTAGACGTCCACCGTCGCCAACTCATGCCCTGCGCGGTGGATCTCCAGGCCAACCTGCGCCATCAGCGGCCTGGCATAGTTGTCCAGATACTCCCACGTCGTGGGCATCTCGCGGCCCGTATCAGCCACGATGATCGCGTCAGGGCGCTCTAGTCGGCCCTGTGCGACGAGCACACACATGGCGATGGTCTGTATTCCTCCGCCGTATGACAGAATGTTGAACATATTACATCCTACAAGCGCCCTGGGCACGACACCCAGGGCGCTGCGTTTGACTATTGACTACAGCCCCTCAATCTGGCCATGCCACTTGGCCTGATCGACACGGGCAAGCTCGGGGACAAGCTGCGAGATGCTCGGATCGTGCCGCTCCGCGAACATCTCCGCGAACCGGCCTACCCACTCGTCGGCGACGCGAAACGTCGCACCGAACTGCCACGGCTCGCCCTCCGCGGGGCAGACGCTCTCGCGGGGCACGAAGAACTCCCGCCCTCGAAACAAGCCCTGGGCGAACGCCCAATTGTTGGCGTCCCAGGCGCTCCGCGCCCAGTCCACCGACCACGTCACCACGGCCTGCGTGGAGGGGTTGTTGCGGTGGGCAAACGCCCTGCCGCTCCCCAACGAACCGGCCAGATCCACGAACCTGAACCGCAACTGCCGAACAAACTCTTGCTCCTGCTCCATGCTCTCCTCCTCCACGCCCTCGTCAGCACGTTGCCGACGGCCACCGACTGGGTACGGTGGGGCGGCCCTTGTGGGCCGCTGCACGACTGGAGCCTAGCGGATCGTCTCGACGCCCTCGACGTCGAAGCCCAGGGCGGCCCAGAAGCGCTTGGCAGCGCGGCTGTCGATGTCGCCCACGACGTCCAGCGCCGGGTTGATGCGCTGGTAGTCGCGGATGATGCGAGAGCCGATCCCCTCGCCGCGGTCGCGGACTTCGAAGAACGTCAGGTAGGTGTGCGAGGTGTCGCCGTCGGCGAACCTCGCGTAGGCCGCCACCTCGCCGTTGCTATCGAGCCAGAACAGGCACTCGCCATCTTCCCAGGCGCAGAAGTCCATCCACGACTGGTTGTACAGGCTCTCGCGGGCGGTTTCGGCGGTGGTCATTGTGTACTTCATGGCGGTGTCTCCTCAGTAATTGCCCCTCTCCACGGGAATTAGTATAGCATAGTAATTTCCGTGCTGTCTAGTAGGCAAAACGGGCAATTTTGCACCACTTTGCAGCGCCTTGCACCGCGTGCTACAATTGCCCCATGAGCAACATTTCGTGGCTAGGAATGACACGTAATTCGTTTACACCGGGGCGAACGCAGCCGATCCGCGTGCTCGTGATCCACGCGACGGCGGGCGCGTTTCCGGGTGATCGCGATTGGCTTCAGAAGGGCGGATCAATCTTCAACCCGGTGTCGTGCCACTACCTCATTGACAAAACCGGCGCTGGGTACCAGTTCGTCAGGGAGCGCGATACCGCGTGGCACGCGGGCAAGAGCGCCTGGACGATCGACGGTTCTCGTGCAGAGAACCTGAACCCCTGGTCGATCGGGATCGAGCTGTCCAACCGCAACAACGGTGTCGATCCCTACCCACAGGCGCAATTTGATGCGGCAGTGGCGCTTTCGCGTGACATCGTCACACGATACGACATTCCGCGTTCGCAATTGGTGCGCCATCTCGACATCAGCCCTGGGCGAAAAACCGATCCCGTGGCGTTCCGCTGGAGCGATTTTGTCCACGCGGTGTACCAAACCAACGAACCGAGATACACCGCCGACGCGCCCCTGCTCGGCCAACCCCTCGGCACGATCGAACAGGCTGTCAGTTGGTTTGCTGCACGCTCCACGCTCTACTCACGCACCGCCATCGGCGAGATCGTCACGGCGTACCAGCGCGTGGGTGACGAAACCGGCCTTGACTGGTTCCTCGCCCTCGCCCAGTGTGCCCACGAGACGGGTAGCCTCACCAGCTGGTGGTGCGATCGACCGCGCCGCAACCCCGCGGGCATCGGGGTGACTGGCCAGAGCATCCCTGGCACGCCCACCTTGTCGCCCGGGCGAAACTGGGCGTATCGTGACGGTCGGTGGTACGAAGGCGCATCGTTTGCCCAGTGGGACGATCTCTCGGTCGCTGCCCATCTCGGGCGCTTGCTCGCCTACGCGCTCACCGACGAGCAGGCCAACGACGTGCAGCGTCGGCGCATCAGTTACGCGCTCAGCGTTCGCCCGCTCCCAGCGCACCTGCGCGGTGTCGCTCCAACCCTGGGAGCGCTGAACGGAAGGTGGGCCGTGCCGGGGACGACGTATGGACAATCAATCGCTGCGCTCGCCAATAGGATGCGAGCATTGTAACGGCATCGCCCACGAAAGGACTGACTCGCAATGGATCCCGTGACCACCATTCCGCCCGACGCCAGCTGGCAGCAGCTCGTCTATGCACTCTTTATGCTCGCCCTGCCAGCGCTGTTCACCTACCTGGAGCGCCTACGACGCGACATCAAGGACAACACGGAGAAGACCGAGAAGGTGAACCACTCGCTCAATGGCGAACTGGACAAGCGCCTTGACAAGTTGGCTCAGGATATCGGCGAAGCCATCGCCGAGTCGCACTCGGAGATTGAGCGGCGCATCTCCGACATGGACGATCGCATCGCCAAGCTCGAAGAACGCATATTTCGGCAGCAGTAGAGTATGGTATAATGATGCCCTAGCGCCGTTCGCAGCGGCCTAGGGCTCGATTGCAAGGAAAGGGTTGCAATGCACGTATTGTACCATAATTGATATTATCTGTGTAAAGCCCGCGTCGTTGTGACGTCGGGCATTTGTGTTTGTGAAGGAGGAGAAGAGTGATGATTGTACTACCATACAACAGAAACACCGAAGCGATGGCGTTGCATGAAGCACAGCTACGGAAGCCGTACATCAAAACAATCAATCATGTTCATGGAGAATTGTCTGAGCAGCGCTACACAAACGGCTTTATTACACAGCACCATGTGACGGAGTTCTTCAAGAGAGAAGTACCCACCTTGTTCGTGCATGCATCAAATTATGGGCGCCCCAGTGTTGGTGCTGATGATTTTCGTGTTCGTCTTCCTCGTGGCATCATTTCTATCGATGTGGCATCAGCGCAAGTGGGCTTGAACATTCTGCGATGGACAGTCATGAGGCGTAAACTCGGACAGGATTATCACGTATTGGCAGAGCTCAAGCCACAAGAGAGCGTTATCATTCATGGCTATGTGACGGGTTTCTCGTGGGATCAGAAGAGCGGGAGTTGTATCTATCCCGAAGAAACACTACCCGTCGAAGATCTCCTGCGCCAGTGGAAGCGCCTAATCGTTCACGCGGCTTGACACCGCTCCCCACCTAGCCCTATACTGTCGGCGTGTGTTCATGAGTTGGTGTTCTCCACTCCACTCCTCCCGACGGCTCCGCTACCCGCTCCGGTAAGAGCGGGTTTTTTGTTGCCTACAAATGCGAACGCGCAGGTGTGCCGTCCTGCGCGTTCGACTTGGGATGTCCACTTGCAATCCGATGAGCCATGCGGCGAGCTACGAGCTCGCTGTTTTTATTGTACCAGGTTGAGAAGAGAGCGCAAGTTACCATAACGTTCTTATAGGTACTCTACCTATATCTCTAAAACCCCTTATATACTCTCTACTCTGCACATATTTCTTGTTGCGCTTGTTGCGCTTGTTGCGCTTGTTGCGCTTGTTGCGCTTGTTGCGCGCAACAACGTGTTGCGCTCGTGTTGCGCTTGTATTTGGCTTTCTAATGCCTCAAACCCCAAGCGCAACAAGCGCAACAACATTTTTGTGCAACACGAGCGCAACAAGCGCAACAAACGTGTTGCACTCGTGTTGCGCTCGATAAACAGACGTGCTATAGTTTGCGTAACACATCTGGAGGTGCTATGAGCGGGCAATTCATCGCGGCTGGTACCATTATTGTCGGTTCGGTCGCCACGGCTATCTATAAAGCGGCTGGCAACGGGTGTACGTTGCAGATCTCTCACCCGAGCGGCGGGAAGCGCGTGACCATCGGCACCCAGGGCGTGACCGACCAGGCTGGGTGGGTGTTCAAGGGATCGAGTGACTATACGTTCACCATGAACCTCCCGCCGAACGTGACACTCTGGGGCATTTGCGAACCGGCACAAACGCAGTCGATTAACTACATCGTCACGGAGTTCTGATTGAACATCCGCAACCGCATCATCGAGCAGCGCCTCGTCACGCCTGACGAGGTGGCACCCAACCCACGAAACTGGCGCACCCATCCCCAGTCGCAACGCGACGCGATACGCGGCATCCTCGGCCAGGTTGGCATCGCAGCTCCAGTGATCGCCTACTACTCGGCGCGTGCGGGCAACCGGCTGATGCTGATCGATGGTCACGAGCGCATGACGGTCGGCGTGCCGTTTCCGTGCGCCATTCTCGATGTGGACGACGCCGAGGCTGACACCCTCCTCGCCACGTTTGATCCTATCACCACGATGGCTACCGCGAACAACGAGGCGCTTGATGCGCTCCTCCGCGACGTCACGACGGACAGCCCGGCACTCACGCAGATGTTAGCCGAGTTGGCGGAGGAGGTTGGACTGTATGCCGACACGCCAACCATCACCGAGGACGACGTACCTGAGCCGCCGGTCGATCCAATCACGAAGCCGGGCGACCTGTGGATTCTCGGAGACCATCGCCTGCTCTGCGGCGACTCGACGAAGGCGGATGATGTCGAGCGGCTGATGGCAGGGACAATTGCGGAGGTGATGCTCACGGATCCTCCATACTGTTCTGGAGGCTTTCAAGAGGCAGGTCGCAGCGCAGGCAGCATAGGCACGCGCTCCGGTCTGATGATTGCAAACGATGCACTATCAACTCGTGGGTACCAGTCACTAATGAAAGCAGTCCTTGCAACATTTGAGCCAAGTTGCGCCTACATGTTCACCGATTGGAGACAATGGATTTCTTTGTTTGACTGCATGGAGTCCAGAGGATTTGGTGTTCGCTCCATGATCGTGTGGGACAAAGGAACTCCAGGGATGGGAAGAGGGTGGAGGGGCCAGCACGAGCTAGTAATGTTTGGAAGCCGGATTACATCGCCGTTTGAGCCGACTGATTGTCACGGCAACGTCATCAAGGCGTCGCGGACAGGCAATCCCGATCACCCAACACAAAAGCCGGTCGACCTGTTGGCGACAATCATCAAAACCACAAGTTTCGCCAAAGTATTTTGCGATCCCTTCCTCGGCAGTGGCACCACGCTGATCGCCGCCGAGCAACTGGGCCGCACGTGCTACGGGATGGAGATCAGCCCGCAGTATTGCGACGTGATCGTGAAGCGGTGGGAGACGCTGACCGGGAAGAAGGCGGTTCGTGTGCCGCTTGAGGGCTGAGGTGTTCGCCCATGGCTGCGAAGAAATCTACAACGCCTCAACAGTATGCCCAGGCGCTTCGGGAGACGTTCGGCAACATCAGCATGGCTGCTCGGAAACTTGGCGTCGATCGCAAGGCGGTGCAGTACGCGATTGAAAAGCACCCCGTCGTCAAAGAGGCACACGACGAAGCGGCTGAGCAGATTACCGACATCGCCGAGGGACACCTAGTGGCAGCGGTACGCAAAGGCGACATGAAGCAGGTGCAATACTGGTTGGAGAACAAAGCAAGGCATCGCGGATATGGCAGTGTCTACGTCCACAACACGCACTCGGGGCCGAACGGCGGGCCGATCACGCACCACGTCTTCGACCACAATGCCGTCGTTGCCGCGCTTGCGCGAGGATCAGATCCAGATCGTGACCGCACCAGCAACGATTAAATGCGTGGCCATGGGCCGCCGATGGGGAAAAACCTACATGGCTGGCATCTATGCACTCACCGCGGCTGATATGGGCGGCTCCGTTGCCTGGGCCGTACCGATCTACAAAAACGCTCGCTCGCCCTGGCGCTTCGCCGAGGCGATGACGGCACCGGTCGCCAACCAGTTACGCATCAACCGGACTGAGCGCGTGATGGAGTTCCCCAGCGGTGGCCGACTCTCAATCTACTCGGCTGATAACGACGTGTCGATCCGTGGCGAAGCGTTCGATCTGGTGATTGTCGATGAAGCCGCCATGGTGCGCGAGGAGACGTACACCGACGTCATCCTACCCACCCTGGCCGATCGCTCGGGGCGCGTGCTGCTTATCTCCACACCCAAAGGTCGCAACTGGTTCTGGAGGGAGTGGCAGCGCGGTAAAGCGGGGCAGCCTGGTTACGCATCGTTTCAAGCACCCACCAGCGCCAATCCGATCCCGTCGATCAAGCAAGCCGCTGAGTTGGCACGGGAGCGCGTGAGCAATCGCACGTTTCGCCAGGAGTGGCTGGCGGAGTTCGTGGAGGACGGCGGCGGCGTGTTTCGCGGTGTGCGAGCAGTCGCGACCGTCGCACCGGGTGCGAAGCCACATCCCGACCACGTGTATGTCATCGGCGCAGACTGGGGACGGTCGAACGACTACACCGTCTTCACCGTCATCGACGCGACGGCTCGGGAGGTCGTGGCCATCGACCGGAGCAACCAGGTGGAGTACGAGTTGCAACGCGGTCGGCTGCGCAACCTCGTGACGCACTGGCATGCAAGCGTGGTCGTGGCCGAGACCAACGCGATGGGGCAGCCGATCGTCGAAGCGCTCAGCCGGGAGCGCATCCCCGTGCGTCCGTTCGTGACGACAAACGCCACGAAAAGTGTTATTATTGACGCGCTGGCGCTCGCCTTGGAACGCGGCGAGCTTCAGCTTCTCCAGTTTGAGCCGCTACTCGACGAGCTCGAAGCGTTCGAGGTTGACCGCACGGCCAGCGGGTTGACACGCTATGGTGCACCGTCGGGCGCACACGACGACTGCGTCATCAGCCTCGCATTGGCGTATAGTGCGTTGGGCAAAACGAATAGCGCACGAGGAGCCTTCGGGTGAGAATGGTACGCGCTGCGATTATCTGGGTGCTGCACACGACCTGCTACAGCCTGGGGCTGTTGGCGGGTTTCGTCGTTACCGTATTGCTCCTCATGTGGGCCGCGTGCCTGGCCGGGTACCGCGCAGGGAGGTACCGCTAAATGCCATCGTGGATCGATAAGACGTTAAAGCTCTGGGATGCCATCAAGCAGGCACCCAACCCTGGGCAACTGTACCCCGTGGGCAGGCAGTCCTACGGCTCTCCGGGGCCCATCTCCTGGGGCGGGTGGTCAGACCTGGGAGGTACGGGAGCAGGGCTCTCCGGGCCGACGGCAACGGGACAGACCGATCTGAAGAACGCACGCACCGCCATTCAGTCGGTGTGGGTGTATAGTGCATGCAGCGCCATCGCTGGGGAGATCAGCGCCGCTCGGTTGGTCGTGCGTCGGCGCGTGAGCGACGAGGGCGAAGAGGATATTGAGAACCACCCCTGGGAACGGCTCTGGGAGCAGCCGAACCCCTTCTTCGGCAGGGCATCCCTGATGGCCTACTGGGCGTGGTCACTCCTGCTCACGGGCGAAGCGTACCTGTTCCTGCGTCCGGTCGGTGGACAGCTCAAAGAGATCTGGCCGATCCCACCCTGGGCGATTGAGCCGATCCCTGACCCACAAGCGTTCATTGCTGCGTACAAATACGACCTTGGCCCAGACAAAGCGCCCATGCGCATCGACAGCAAGTACATCGTATACAGCCGCCTCACCAACATCTTCGACCCACGGCGCGGCATGTCGCCCCTCGTCTCAGCCCTGGTGGCCGTTGAGAGCGACCTGTCCATGCGAGCGTGGAACCGCAACTTCTTCAGCAAGGAGAACGCGGCACCCAGCGGTATGATTACCGTGCCACGCGATACGCTCGACAGCGACATGGACGTCATTCGACAGCAGATCTGGGACTACTTCGGCAGCGGGCAGCGGCGCGTCGGTGTGGCTCGTGCGGGCGACCTGGCGTGGACGGCGTTTGACCGAAGCCAGAAGGATATGGAGTTCTTGAGCGGACGGGAGTTCGCACGCACGGAGATCAGCCGGGCGTTTGGGATTCCTGACGGCTACTGGGACAAGGATGCGACCCGGGCCAATGCGGAGGGTGCAAAGGCCACGATGATTGAGACGGCGGTATGGCCGAAGCTCGTGTTGCTGATGGAAGACCTCAACGCCCAGGCCGCACCCAACTGGATTGAGGATGACGACGTCCGCATCACGTTTGAAGACATTCGACCGCGCAACGTGAGCCAGGAGCTTCAGGAGTTCACGACCCACTCGCCGGTGCTGACGGTCAACGAGCTTCGCGCTCTTGCTCACTACGACCCTCTCCCCGACTACCGCGGGCTGATGACCCTGGATGAATTGAAGAAGGGCGCACCGCTCCCCACCACGGTACCGGCGCTGTTGGCTGAGCAGACGGCAGCACAGCAGGCGGAGCAAGAGGAGACCGCAGCACCGGCGGCGGAGGAAGCGGCACCCGAAGAGGCAGCACCGGCGGCGGAGGAAGCGCCGCTCGAAGAGCAGCCCGAGGCGGAGATGAAGCGCTGGGAGCGCAAGGCACTCAAGGCGCTGAAGCGTTCCGGGAGTGCGAGCGTGGCGTTCGTGAGCAGTGCGATCGACGCCGCGACGAAAGCGTCGGTCACGGCGGCACTCGCCACGGCGCGTACCCCGGCGGAGGTGCGGGAAGCGTTCGCGAAGGCACTTGACGTACCGCGGGTATCGGCGGAGGAAGCGGCGGACGTGTTGCGGTCGGTCGATGATGAGGCACTGCGATGGGCACGATGGGCACTGGAGGAACGGTCATGAGCGAGCTGCTCGATCTGGAGCTTGACCTGCTCGAAGCAGCGATCAAGCACGGTAAGCACGATCAGAGTAGTCACGGTCGGCGTACCGCCAGGCGCAGGGCGTACAGTGCGGCGTACAGTTCAGCACGAGCTGGCGGGGCTTCCCCAGCGGATGCACGGGCCGCAGCGCGTGAGGCTGGGCTTTCACGCCAGGGCGAGCGTGACGCCAGGCTGGAGCGGTTGCGGGAGCGTGCATCGCAACCCATTGCGCGAGAACGTGCAGAATCAATATTGAGTGCTGGGGAAAGTGCTACTGGTCAATCTTTTGCACGCGCTCTTGCACGTCAGGTTCCTTTGACAGAGCAAGATGCAAAAGACGTCGTAGCTATTCGTGACGCGTACAATCGGGTGTTCAATAATGGCTCTCCTTCGTTTACCGCGTTACCCTACGCATCGCAAATGACCGGTTCAGGAAAGTCGCCAATTGAGAATCTGCGAGACGCAGCGAGAAGCACCAATCGCGATATTTGGGAACCTGCTCGGCAAATATTACGTGAACTGGAAAAGTGACCATCCCGTGAGGAGGGCCAGGGCATGAGCGTTCAGCTGAAGATTACGCTTGATGAAGCGCAAAAGATGAAAAAGCGAAAAGACTGACGGAGCTTGACACCCTGTGACCACGCTTGACAACATCATTGCCCTGGCGTCTGCCGAGATTGAGCGCGTGACCAACCGCTACGCAGAAGCGGGCGATTGGAAAGCGTGGGAAGACGGCATGCGCAAAGCGATCGCCACGGGGCACAGTGCGGCAACGTGGGCGTCGGTCGGCGAGCGGGGCTTTGGTGGTCGGGTGCGCCAGTGGATCGGTGGGTTGTTGGGTAATCGCATCTTACCGAAAGACGACAAGCAGCGGCTCGAAGCGATTATGCAGGAG
>Ga0315900_10005039_pt1 | contig 18309 bp, 13 predicted proteins | sample LakEriMetagenome_FD_203521 | JGI IMG/M metagenome (GOLD analysis project Ga0315900, IMG submission 203521) | Freshwater fungal communities from buoy surface, Lake Erie, Ohio, United States - Buoy 12 MA114 | ecosystem: Environmental > Aquatic > Freshwater > Lake > Lake biofilm | place: USA: Lake... | reverse complement strand
TGCGCCGCCGCAAGCGAGACGGCCGGATGGCTGCGGTGGGCCTTGGCGATCACGGGGTTGCCGCCGGCGATCGCCGCGGCGAAGTCGCCACCGGTGACGGCCCCATAGGCGAGCGGGAAATTGGCGGGCGGCAGCACGACGACCGGGCCCAGGCCGAAGGCCGCCGAGCGGATGTTCTTCTGCCGGTCGATCATCGCCATGCGCCAACTGCCCTCGCGGGCCGCCGCGGCGGCCTGCCTCAATTGATCGAGCGTGCGCGGCAACTCCACGTCGGCCAGCCGGGGCTTCACCGCCAGCCCCGTCTCCGCGTGCGCCAGCGCCACGAGGTCGGCACCGCGGGCCTCGAGCCGGGCGGCATACCGGTCGAGAAACCCGCCGAGCGCCTCCCCGGGGAGCCGGGCGAGTTCGGCCGCGGCGCCGACCGCGGCATCGAGCGCCTCGTCGACGTCGCTCCAGCTGCTCACCGGCCACTCGACAGGCCGTTCCGATCCACTGGTCGGATCGACGGCCCGGTAGGTAGCGGCGGCAGCGGCCGGCCGCCACGAGCCGGCTACGAGCACGTGTTCTGAAGAGGTCGTCATCGGGGGATGCCCCTGCGGTATGGGTCGTCGGGATCGAAACACAACTCGCCCACGGCGCTGATCCAGGCGCGGCCGCGGACGCTGGGCACCAGCATATCGCCCGCGCGGCGGACGCTCGCCTCGTACACGCCGCCGAGCACGCTCTCCTGCCGCCAGACGCGGCCCGCGGGCAGGCGGCCGTCCTCGTGGAGGCAGGCGACAAGCGCGCTGGTCGCCGTGCCGCAGGGCGAGCGATCGAAGGAACCGTCGGGGCAAAGCACGAACGAGCGGCCGTCGTTCCCCCCCTCCGCGGGCGGCCCCAGCAGCACGATGTGATCGATGGGCTCGCCGCCGCTGCCACTGATGCCGCGGGCCTCGAGCGCCCGGCGGATCGCCCAGGCCCGGGCCGTGAGTATCGCCACTGACTCCGGCACGATCGGCAGCCCGTGGTCGGCCGTGAGGAAAAACCACAGCCCCGCCGTGGCGACGTCTCCACGGACGGTGACGCCGTCGGCACAGCCGAGGACCAGCCCACGATGCGTGCGCCGCGGCGGCACGTTCTCGAACGACGCCTCGGCGCCGCCGTGCCACGTGACGGCGACGGCCCCGGCCGGCGTCTCGAGGCGCAGATTCCCGGGCGCGATGCGTCCCACGGCACCGAGCGTCACCGCCAGCCCGATCGTCGCATGGCCGCACATGTCGAGGTAGCCGACGCGATTCATGAAGATTGCGCCCAGCGTGCAGGCAGGGTCGGAAGGCGGCAGGAGGAGCACGCCCACCATGGCGTCCGTGCCGCGCGGGTCGCCCACCACCGCCCGCCGCAGGTCGTCGTGCCGTAGCCGGAACGCCTCGCGGCGCACGCGGATCGAGCCCGCGGGCAGTTCGAGGTGCCCCGCCAGTGTCTCGTCGAGCACCACGCGGGTCGGCTCGCCGAGCGTGTGCGAATCGACGATGCGCAGCCGCGCCGGCATCATCGCGAAGCAATCCCGATGCGGACGACGCGGCGGGAGAAGTTGAAGTGACGGTCCATGGATCGGCAGGCCCTTGTTTGGCTGCGGATTGTAGACGTCCGCCGGTGCAGGAAGCACCACGCTGGCTCCGGGTCGGTCGTGAGCCGGCGGCTTGCGACCGGAGGCAAAACCCGGAGAATGTCACCGCCCGCCTTCCCGCCCCCGAGGACTCGCCATGCGCCACGCGCCGATCGACGCCGCCCTCTTCGCCGCCAACCGGCGGCGGCTCGTGCAGCTCCTGCCACAGCGGTCGGTGGCGATCGTCAACGCCGCCGACATCCTCCCCACCAACGGCGACGGTACCCTGCGGATGCAGCCCGCCGCCGACCTGTTCTGGCTCTCCGGCATCGAGCAGGAGGAGAGCGTGCTGGTGCTGGCCCCGCAGGCGACCGACCCGGCCCAACGCGAGATGCTCTTCCTGCGGCAGCCCAACGAGCACCTGGCGACGTGGGAGGGGGAGAAACTCGACAAACAGAAGGCTCAGGAGATCTCCGGCATCCGGCGCATCCGCTGGCTCGGCGAACTGCCGGGCGTGCTCCACGGCCTCGTCTGCGAGAGCGACTGTGTGTTCCTCAACGCCAACGAGCACGAACGGGCGTCGATCGACGTCGAGGATCGCGACCTGCGACTGGCCCGCCGGCTCATGGCGAAGTATCCACTGCACCGCTACGAGCGGCTGGCGCCGCTTCTGCGCCGGCTGCGGGCCGTGAAGATCCCGGCCGAGGTGGCGCTCCTGCGCCGGGCGATCGACATCACCGACGCCGGCCTGCGGCGCATGGTGGCGGCCCTCGAGCCGGGCGTGATGGAGTACGAACTGGAGGCCGAACTGCTCGCCGAATTCACCCGGCGTCGGGGACGGATGGCCTACGAGCCGATCATCGCGGGGGGGAAAAGCGGCTGCGTCCTCCACTACGTCGACAACGACCGGGAGTGCCTGGCGGGCGACCTCGTGCTCGTCGACGTGGGAGCTTCCTACGCCAACTACTGCGCCGACCTGACGCGGACCTATCCGGTGAGCGGGCGGTTCACGCCGCGGCAGCGGGCGGTGTACGAGGCCGTGCTGCGGGTGCTCAAGTCTTCGATCGCGAGGGCCACGGTGGGGGCGTCGCTGCGCGACTGGAAACGCGCGGCGCAAGTGGAGATGGCCGCGGAACTCGTGGGCCTCGGCCTGATCAGCCCCGAGCAGGCCGCGCGGGATTCCCCCGACGAGCCGGCCTGCAAGCCGTACTACATGCACGGCCTGGGCCACGCCCTGGGCCTGGGGGTGCACGACGTCGCGCCCTTCGACGGTCCCTTCGAGGCCGGCTGGGTGATCACGGTCGAGCCCGGCATCTACATTGCCGACGAGGGGCTGGCGGTGCGGCTGGAGAACGACATCCTGGTCACGGAAAACGGTCCGGTCGACCTCTGCAGTCACGTGCCGATCGAGCCCGACGACGTGGAACGGCTGATGGCGAAGTGATTTCCATGGCCTGGCCCTGCGCCCACCGCGGGCGGCGCGGGTATGATGCCGCCACCGATCGCCACCCCGGAGCCAGCCCCATGCGTTTCGCCTTGCTCATCGCCCTGATCGCCCTCACCCTCACCCCTGCGGAGACCACCGTGGCACAAGACGCAAAGCCGCTCCCCAACCTGCCCACCGGCGCCGGCAAGATCGACGCGGACGCCAACCCCGAGTTCCTCAAGAGCCAGAAGTCGAAGCTCCAGTTCCGCATCTTGCGCAAGGGCACGGGGGCGAAGCCCAAGGCCACCAACACCGTCAAGGTCCACTATCACGGCTGGCTCGACGACGGGAAGGTGTTCGACAGTTCCTATCAGCGCGGCGAGCCAATCGAGTTCCCGCTCGACGGGGTAATCGCGGGTTGGACCGAGGGGATGCAACTCGTCGGCGAGGGCGGCATGATCGAACTCGACATTCCCAGCGAACTGGGCTACGGCGCCCGGGGTGCCGGCGGCGTGATCCCGCCCAATGCCCGGCTCCACTTCCTCGTGGAACTGCTCGACGTCCGCTAGATGGCCGGGGCTCCCGGAGGTGTCGCCATGGGTTTCTCGCCTTCGCCGAGCCGCCGGCTGCGCACCGCGATCGTGGGCCTCGGCTTCGGCGCCGAGTTCATCCCCATCCACCAGCGTCACCCGCAGGTGGAACTCGTGGCCATCTGCCAGCGGTCCGCCGCCAAACTGCAGGCGACGGGCCGCGCCCACCGTGTGGAGCGGTGCTACAGTCGCTTCGCCGACGTGCTGGCCGACCGCGACATCGACGCCGTGCACATCAATTCGCCGATCCCTGACCACGCGGCGATGACGATCGCCGCCCTGGAGGCGGGCAAGCACGTGATGTGCACCGTGCCCATGGCCACCAGCGTCGCCGACTGCCGGCGCATCGTCGAACTCGCCGCCCGCACCGGCCTGCGCTCCATGATGGCGGAGACCGTGGTCTACGCCCGTGAGTTCCTCTTCATCAGGGACCTGGCCGCGCGCGGCGAACTGGGGCGGATTCAGTTCCTGCAGGCCAGCCACCAGCAGGACATGGACGGCTGGCCCGACTACTGGCCGGGATTGCCGCCCATGCACTACGCGACCCACTGCGTGGGCCCCTGCCTGGCGCTCGAGCGCAAGGACGCCGAGGAGGTCAGTTGCTTCGGGTCGGGGCGGATCCGCCCGGAACTCGCCGCCCGCTACGGCTCGCCGTTCGCCGTGGAGACGGCCCACATCCGCCTCCGTTCGAGCGACGTGGTGGCCCGCATCGTGCGCTCGCTGTTCGACGTGGCCCGACAGTACCGCGAGAGTTTCGACGTGTACGGATCGAAGCAAAGCTACGAGTGGCAGCTCTGCGAGGGGGAGGAGCCGGTGCTGCACACGGCCAAGGTGCCGGAGCCCGAAATTCCCCGCCGGGTGACGGTGCCCGATTTCGCCCACCTGCTGCCCGAGCCGATCCGCCCCTTCACGACCGGCGGTGTGTACGACGCCGAGCACCAGCACCTCTCCTTCACGCAGGGGGGCGGCCACGGCGGCAGCCACCCGCACCTGGTGCACGAGTTCGTGACGGCGGTCGTCGAGGGCCGCGATCCCTACCCGAACGCCCGGCAAAGCGCGAACTGGACCTGCACGGGGCTCCTGGCCCACGAGTCGGCGCTCCAGGGGGGCACGATCCTGAAACTCCCCGAGTGGACGCTCTCCTCATGACACCGCAGAACCGGGCCGCTGCACACCGGCGCCGGGTGGTCTAGAATCGGCGTATGCATTGCTCCACCTCGAGCCGTGTCCGCCGCTTCGTCGGGCCGGCCTTGCTGGCCCTGCTGCCAATCGCTGCCCGGGCGGCCGACGCGCGGCCCCTGGGAGAGTTGCTCGCCGCCGAACCCCTGGCCGTCCTGGCGGCCGAAGCGGTTCGCTCGGGTGACCCGGCCCGCGGGGCCATGGTGTTCCACACCGCGCAGTTCACCTGCACGAAGTGCCACGCGGCCGACGCCGGTGCGTCGCCGCTGGGACCCAACCTCGCCGGACCACGCCTGGGCGCCGACGGCACGCCACTCGAGGGCGAGCGGCTCACGGCCCACGTGATCGAGTCGCTGCTCGAGCCGTCGAAGTCGATCCGGCCTGAATATCGCGCCCTCGCCATCGTCACCGAAGACGGCCGGACGCGGACCGGCATCCTGGCCCGCGAGACGCCGGCTGCCGACGGCACGCCCGGCACGCTCGTGCTCCGCGATCTGGCCGCCAGCGGCGCCGAGGTGGTGATCCCGCTCGCAGCCATCGCCGAGCGCGTCGAGAGCCCAGCCTCGCTGATGCCGGCAGGGCTCGTGAACCTGCTCGCCGACCGGCAGCAGTTCCTTGACCTCGTGAAATACCTCGACGAGATAGCCCGCGGCGGCCCGGATCGGGCGGCGGCACTGCGGCCCGATCCGGCCCTCCTGGCCCTGCAGGGACCGGCCCCCTACGAACGCGACATCGACCACGCGGGCTTCATCACCGAGTGGACCGATCCCGGCAAGGCGCGGCAAGCCTATGAACGCGGCGAGAAGATCTATGCCCGCGTCTGCGTCAACTGCCACGGCACGCCGGAGGCGCCGGGCTCGTTGCCCACGGCCCTGCGATTCGCCGAGGGCACGTTCAAGGTCGGTGCCGATCCGCACGCCATGTACCGCACGCTCACGGAGGGCGCCGGGCAGATGGTGGCCCAGGGGTGGATGGTGCCCAGTCAGAAGTACGACGTCATCCACTACATCCGCGAGGCGTATCTGAAGCCGAAAAATCCCTCGCAATACGTGACGCTGACGCCGGACTACCTGGCAACGCTGCCCCGGGGCACGGGTCGCGGGCCGGCGCCCTCGAACCTGGAGCCGTGGCGCATCCACGACTACGGCCCGTTCCTCGCCGGCAGCATCGAAGTGGGGAACGGCGGCGGAAACGTGGCCCGCAAGGGGCTCGCCGTGCGGCTTGATCCCGGCGCGGGCGGCGTGGGCCGCGGCCGTGTCTGGATCCTCTACGAACTCGACACGCTCCGCGCGGCGGCCGTGTGGACCGGCAACGACTTCATCGACTGGCGCGGAATCCACTTCGACGGCAGCCATGGCACGCATCCCCATGTGGCCGGTCGGATCACGGCCGCCACTCCCACGGGTCCGGCCTGGGCCGATCCCGCCACGGGCTCGTTCGCCGATCCGCGGCCGCTGGGCCGGGACGGCAAGCCGTATGGCCCGCTGCCCGCCGCCCAAGGCCGCTTCCGCGCCCTCCACCATGCCGGCGACGGCGTGGTGCTCGAGTACGAGGTGGGTGGCACGCGGGTGCTGGAGACGGCGCGGTTGGAACCGGGCGACCCCGCCGACCCCCTGGTGACGCGGATCTGGCACGTCGCGCCTCATGACGGGGAGCTTCAGGTTCGCGTGGCGGCCGGCGACTCGTCCGGTGCCAAGCCCGCCGCCGCGGTCATGGGCTCAACCGACGGAGTCGTGCTGGCCGAACGTGATGGCTTTCACGTTCTCTCGCTGGCGGCCAGCCGCGACCCGCGGGTCGTCGCCGTGGTGCTCGCAGCCGGTGACGCCCCGGCGCTTGCCGAGCGGGTGAAAAACCTGCCGGCGCCGGTCGATCCGGCAGCGCTCGCAGGCCGGCCCGCCCGCGACCAGTGGGCGACGGTGCTGCACACCGTGGCCGTCCGCGGCGTCGATACGGGCCCCTTCGCCACCGACGTGCTCACGCCTCCCACGGTCAATCCCTGGAACGCCCAGTTGCGGTTCGGCGGCCTCGACTTCCTCTCGGCCGACGCGGCGGCCATCTGCACATGGGACGGCGACGTCTGGAAGGTCACGGGGCTGGCCGCGGCCGACGGCGGGCTGGCCTGGCGGCGGATCGCGACCGGAATGTTCCAGCCGCTCGGTGTCAAGGTGATCAGTGGTGCGATCCACGTCACCTGCCGTGACCGGATCGTCGTGCTCCGCGACATCGACGGTGACGGCTGCACCGACCGCTACGACACGTTCAACGGCGACCATCAGGTGACGGAACACTTCCACGAGTTCGCCATGGGCCTGGAGACGGATGCCGCGGGCAACCTCTATTACGCGAAGAGCGCCCGCCACGCCCTGCCGGCGGTCGTGCCGCATCACGGCACGCTGCTCAAGGTGTCGCGGGACGGCCGCACGACCGAGATCGTGGCCAACGGCTTCCGCGCGGCCAACGGCGTGTGCGTCGAACCCGACGGCACGTTCTTCGTCACCGATCAGGAGGGTCACTGGAATCCCAAGAACCGCATCAACCACGTCCGCCCCGGCGGCTTCTACGGCAACATGTACGGCTACCACGACGTCACCGATTCGGGCGACGAGGCGATGGATCCGCCCATGGCCTGGATCACGAACGCCTTCGACCGCTCGCCGGCCGAACTGCTGCGCGTGCCGGCGAGTGCCTGGGAGCCGCTGGCGGGCAAGCTTCTGGAGATCTCCTATGGGGAGGGGCGGATCCACCTTGTGCTGCCGGAGCCCGTGGCGCCGGCCCGGGAAGGCGGCCTACCGCGGCTGCAAGGGGGGCTCGTGGCCCTGCCGATGCCCGACCTGCCCACCGGCGTGATGCGCGGCCGCTTCGCCCCGGCCGACGGCCACCTCTACGCGTGCGGACTGTTCGCCTGGGCGGGGAACAAGACGCTTCCCGGGGGCTTTTTTCGCATCCGGCGCACGTCGGCTCCCGCCCGGATGCCTGTGGCCCTGGCCGCCACGGCCGCGGGCCTGCGGCTCGAGTTCAGCGATCCGCTCGACGCGGCGGCCGCGGCCGCCAACCGTTGGACGTACAAGTCTTGGGGCCTCAGGCGCAGCAAGGACTACGGCTCGCCGCACGTCCGCGAACGTGGTCACGAGATCAACTCCGTCGAGACGTCCAGTGACGGCCGCGTGATCACGCTGGAGATCGCCGACTTCGCACCCACCTGGTGCTATGAACTCGGCTGGGACGTGCCCGCCGCCGACGGACAGGCCGTGCGCGGCCGCATCCACGGCACGATCCATGCGGTGGGCCACTAAACGTGCCGATCCGATTCTTGGCAGCCGTCCTGTTCTCGCTGCTCGTCGCGGGTGCCGCTCCACTGCGAGCTGGTGACATTCCGCGCCGACCGAACGTCATCCTGGTCCTCGTGGACGACCTGGGCTGGTCCGATCTGGGCTGCTTCGGCGGCCCCACCGCCACCCCACACATCGATCGGTTGGCCGCCGAGGGAAGGCGCTTCCGGCGGTTTTATGTCAACGCCCCGATCTGTTCGCCCTCGCGCGTGGCACTGACGACGGGCCAGTATCCGCAGCGCTGGAGGATCACGTCGTATCTCGACGATCGCGAAAACAACGCGGCCCGCGGCATGGCCCAGTGGCTCGATCCCGGGGCACCTGTGCTGGCCCGCGAACTGGGCCGCGCCGGTTATGCCACGGGCCACTTCGGCAAGTGGCACATGGGCGGCCAGCGGGACGTCGGGGACGCCCCCTTGATCACGGCCTACGGCTTCGAACGCTCGCTGACGAATTTCGAGGGGCTCGGGCCACGGGTGCTGCCGCTGCTCGACGCCCGCGACGGCACCCCGCCGCGGCGGCACGACATCGGCTCCGGCTCCCTGGGCCGGGGGCCGATCCGTTGGGAGGCCCGGGCCGCCATCACGGGCTCGTTCGTGGCCGAGGCCGTGGCCTTCATCGACGAGGCCGTGCGCGCCGGAAAACCCTTCTACCTGAACCTCTGGCCGGACGACGTGCACTCTCCCTACTTTCCGGCGGCACAACTGCCCCCGGGGGCCGACAAGCGCACCCGCTACCGGGCGGTGCTCCAGGAATTGGATCGCAGCCTGGGCGTGCTCTTCGACCGCATTCGCGACGACCCGACGCTGCGGAACGACACGCTCGTCCTGCTCTGCGCCGACAACGGCCACGACGACGGCGCGGGCTCGTCCGCTCCGCTCCGCGGCGGCAAGACCTGGCTCTACGAGGGTGGCGTCCGCTCGCCGTTGATCGCCTGGGGGCCGGGTCTCGTCGCGGCCGACGCGGCCGGCCGTGTCGACGACACGACGGTGTTCTGCAGCCTCGACCTCAACCGCTCCCTGTACGCAATCAGCGGCACACCGCTGCCAGCGGGCACGATGCCCGATGGCGAAGACATGTCGGCGGCGCTCGTGGGGCGGGGCCAAGCGACCCGGCAGGCGCCGATCTTCTGGCGCCGGCCGCCCGACCGGCCGGGCAAGAATGGCATCGACAACCCGGACCTCGCCGCCTGCGAGGGCCGCTGGAAGTACTACGTCAATTTCGACGGCGGCGCCCGGCAACTCTACGATCTCGAGGCCGATGCCGCCGAGATGGAGAACCTCGTCGCCAAGGAGCCGGAGATCGCCGCCCGCCTGCAGCGGGCCCTGGAGGCGTGGAACGCCTCGGTGCCACCCGACGCCTGCGTGCCCCGATAGGCCCTTCCGGTACGCGTCACGCCCCGCCGTCCGCGGTGTGCGCCGACGCGGCCGTGACCGGCGCCGCCTCGGTGCGCGGCAGGAGCAGGCAGCCCAGAGGCTGCAGGCAGCCCGCCACCAGGAACGCGGTGGGGGTGTCGCACCACGTCGCCAGCGGCCCTGCCAGCCAGGAGCCGCAACTGGTGGCGAAGTTCATCAGCGCCATCGACGCCGTGAACTGCGTGGCCGCCACGGCGGGTGACGCCACCCGCATGAAGATTCCGAACAGCGCCACCGACGACATGGCCAGGCACACCGCATCGAGCGCCACCCAGCCGAACACGATGTCGGAGCGATCCCAGAACCGCGACAGGCACGAGAACGTGATCCAGGCCGCGCCCACGAGAACGTTGGCGAGCAGGGCCGTGAGCCGCGGCCCAAGCCAGCCGGAGAGAAATCCCCCAGCCACGCCCGAGACCAGGCCGAAGAGCACGCCGCTGCCCGTGACCGCGGAAAAGCGCTCCCGCGACCAGCCCAGCCGCTCGATGAGTTCCACCGTCATGATCGCGAGCAACGCCGCGGGCAGGATCTTCACGCTGAAGGCACCGACGGCCGCGCGGAGTGCCGCGGGCCGCGTCATGCCGAGGACCAGGGCCCGGGCCATGCCCAGCAGGTGCGGCGGGGCGTGCGCCGGCCTCACGGCGGGACGCGAAAACCAGCCCAGCAGGTACCGGTCGCCGGGCCGCTCCCGGCAGGCGAGCACCATGAGGAACATCGCGGCCTGCAGGGCCGCCATCAGGGCGATCGCGGTGGACAGGTCCCGTCGCGCCGCCACGATCCCCAGCCCCGCGCCCCCCAGGAACGTGCCCAGGTAGCTCGACCCGTACATCATCCCGCAGGCCCGTTCGCGATCGCGGCCCTCGAGCATGTCGACGGTCAGGGCGTCGACCGCCACGTCCTGCAGCCCCACGAACACGTTGTGCACGAACACGAGCCAGCCCAGCAGCCGGAGGTCCCCCTCCGGCACCACCACGAGCGCCGCCGCGGTGAGGAACGCCAGGCACTGGGCCACGAGCAGCCAGGGCCGGCGCCGACCCAGAGCCGGAAACATGCCGGAATCGACGACCGGGCCCCACAGCCACTTGAAGCTCCAGGGCAGGAAGTTCATCGCCACCACGCCGCCGATCTGGCCGGCCGTGGCCCCGTGCACCGCGAGGTGGGCGGCCAGCGTCACGGTCACGAAGCCGCACGGCAGCCCCTGGGCCACGTAGAGCAGGCAGAGCACGGCCAGCCGCAGCCGGGGATGGGTGGTGAGCGTGAACTCCATGGACGGCATCGTACCCACCGCGGGCTCACGGCATGTCGATGACGGCCTTGATCACGCCGCTGGCCGGCTGGAGCAGGGCCGGAAAGGCGTCGTGGGCGGCCGCGAACGGGACGTGATGCGTGATCCAAGGCCGGGTGTCGATCGTGCCCTCGGCGATGAGGCGGATGATCCGGGTGAAGTCCCGCGACAGGGCATTGCGGCTGGCGAGGAGGGAGAGTTCGCGGCGGTGCAGCACCGGTGCGTGCGGAAACGTCAGCGTGTCCTGCGTGATCCCCACGTAGACGAGCCGGCCACCGAACGCGGAGAACCCCAGCGCCGCCGACATGCTCGCGGCGCTGCCCGTGGCATCCACGACCACCTCGGCCATGCGGCCGGCGGTGAGCGCGGCCACGGCTCCCAGCGCCGCGTCGGCGGTGCTGACGGTCACCGTGTCGGCCACTCCCATCCGCTCGCGGACGAACGTCAGCCGGCCCTCGGCCACGTCCGCCACGATCACGCGGGCCCCGCTGAGCTTCGCGAACTCGACGACCGAGAGCCCGATCGGGCCCGCCCCGATCACGAGCACCGTCTCGGCCGGCGTGGGCGCCGCCCGGTCGACGGCGTGGCAGCCGATGGCGAGCGTCTCCACGAGCGCAGCCTGGGCCGAAGAGAGGCCGGCGGCCGGATGCAACTTGCGGGCCGGCACCGTGAACAGGGGCCGCAGGCCGCCGTCGCAGTGCACACCCAGCGTCTGGTGGTGCTCGCAGCAGTTCGTGAGCCCGCGGCGGCAGGAGTGGCAGGTCTGGCAGTTGATGTAGGGCTCGACGCAGCAGGCGTCCCCCGGCTTCACGTTCGCGACACCCGCACCCACGGCCACGACCTCGACCCCCAGTTCATGGCCGGGAATGCGCGGGTAGCTGAAGAACGGCATCTTCCCCAGGTAGCCGCCGTAGTCGGTGCCGCAGATCCCCACCGCGCGAACGCGGACGACGGCCGCGCCCGGCCCCGGTGCCTCGGGCTCGGGGATGTCGATGAAGCGGAAGGAGCGTGGTTGCTCGAGCAGCAATGCCTGCATGGTGACTGATTCCTGTGGCGCCACGCTCAGCCGGTGGCGAGACCGTAGACCCGCGAGGCCGTGCCGCCCAGCACCGCCCGGCACTCGGCGGCCGTGAGCCGCGCCAGGAAATCCTCCACGATCCCCAGCACATCCGCATAGTCTCCCGACAGCAGGCAGACCGGCCAGTCGCTGCCGATCATGAGCCGCTCCGGGCCGAAGGCGGCCAGCGCCACCTCGAGGTAGGGCGTGAACTCCTCCCGCCGCCAGCCCCGCCAGGCCGCCTCCGTCACCATCCCGGAGAGCTTGCAGGACACGTTCGCATGCCGGGCCAGGGCCTCGATGTCCTGCCGCCAGCCGTGACTGTCGCCGGCCTTGATGCGCGGCTTGCCGAGGTGGTCGAGTACGAATGGCTGCCGGGGCAGCAGGCCGGCCAGTTCCACCGCGGCCGGAAGTTGCTGCGGATACACGAGCATGTCGTAGACGAGATCGAATTCACGGAGTTGCCCGAGGCCGCGCACGAAGTCGGCCCCCAGCAGAAACCGGTCGTCGGGTTCGTCCTGGACCACGTGCCGAACGCCCACGAATTTCTCATGGGCCGCGAACTCGCGGAGTTGTCCGGCCAGGCCCTGGCTCCGCAGGTCGACCCAGCCCACCACGCCCTGGATCAGAGGACTCGAGTCGGCGAGTTCCAGGAGCCAGCGGCTCTCGGCGAGCGACTGCCGGGCCTGCACGGCCACCGTGCCGGCGACGCCCGCGGCGGCGGCCAGGGGAGCCAGGTCGGCGGGAAGAAAGTCCCGCGCCAGGCACTCCATGCCCGCCCCGATCCACGGATAGTCGGCGGCCGAGTAGCGCCAGAAGTGCTGATGAGCGTCGATCCGCACCACGCCACCTCCCATCGCCCTCGTGCCCAAACCGGCCGCGCGAACCGGGTCAGTTTATCCACTCACGCCAGGCCCGCGGGCGGCTTCAGTTGTTGCCGGGCAGGCCTTCGAGGTGGCCCACGTTCTTCACCGGGGCGAAGATCGCCTGCACGTCCCGCAGGAGCGCCTCGTCGAGCGGTTCGGCCGCCCAGGCCGCCCAGTCGCGGATGTTCGCCGGGTTGGCGCTGCCGGCCACCGTGGTGGCGATGTCGGGGTTCGCCAGGCAGAACTGCAGGGCGAGTTTCGCGATCGGAGTGCCGCGGGCGCGGCACAACGCCGCCGCCTGGCGGGCCGCAGCCTTCACCGCCTCCGGCTCCTTGAGCCAGGCCGGCAGCGGAGCATCGGTGAGCAACCGGGCACTGAACGGGCCCGCGTTCATCACCCCCACGCCCGTGGGCTTGAGGAAGGGGATCGTCTCGTCGGCGAAGCGGGTGTTCTGCAGCGTGTACTGGTTGTAGTTGAGCACGCAGTCGACCCGGGCCTGGTCGCAGATGAAGCGGAAGATCTTCTGCGGGTAGCCGCTAAAGCCGATGAACCGCACCTTGCCGCTGGCCCGCACCCGCTCCAGGGCGGGCAGCGTCTCGTCCACGATCTGTTGCATGGGCACGAACTCGATGTCGTGGCAGAGCACGATGTCGAGGTGATCGGTGCCGAGCCGGTGCAGCGACACGTCGATGCTCTCCGCCACCCGACGGGCCGAGAAATCGAAGTGCCCGAGGTCGTAGCGGCCGAGTTTCGTGCACAGGAGGTAATCCCGCCGCGGCACGTCCCGCAGCGCCACCCCCAGGAGCACCTCGCTCATGCCCCGACCGTAGAAGGGGCTCGTGTCGATGAGCGTCAGGCCGCCCTCGAGGGCCGCGCGGACGCTCCCCAGCGCCTCGTCGAGGGTGACGCGCCGGAACTCCTGACCCAAAGAACTGGCCCCGAAGGCCAAGATCGGCACCTGGAGGCCAGTCTGGCCAAGGCTGCGGGTCTGCATGATCGGCTCCCTGTGGAGATTGGGTGGATGAGGACTCGCGCCGGCGCGAGGGGCGGCGTCCTGCCGTCCCACCGCGGCGCCGCCGGCGTCGCTCTAGAACGTCCGGCAGCCCAGCGACAAAAGCAGGTTGGCCCAGGGGGCGGTGTCGGCCGTCTGGATCGTGAGCACGTGCGCATCCGACGCCACGGCCTTGTAGAAGTCCCACTTCACGATCGGCACGAGTTCGCAGGACGCGCCGGCGGCGGCGATGATGCGCCGGTACTCGGCCCACACCGGCGGATCGCCAGGCGTGGCCGCCGCGTAGGAATCGCTGCGATCGACGCCCATCGTGCGCACTTCGTCGACGCGCACGGTGCCCAGGATCGCCTCGAGGACCTGCGCCACCGTGGGTACGCCCGGCATGAGTTGCAGCGACACGAGCTCCGCCCGCGGGCCGCGGGCGTTCTCGGCGGGGTAGTTGCCGTCGGCGATCAGCACCTGCGAGTGATGGCCGCTCCTGGCCAGGACGCGCAGAATCTCGGGATGCAGGAGGGCGGTGTTGAGCATCGCTGTTCCTCGGAGTTGCTCCTGGGAGGGTTACGCGGGCCGCGCCGACGTCACGCCCAGCAGGCTGGCGATCGTCCGCTCGGCGGCCGCACGGGGCGTCGGAAGGGGAAACACCTCGGCCGACAGGTGGCCTTCGTAGCCGATCCGGCGCAGGGCCGCAACGACCGGAGCCGGATCGGTGTGCCCGAACCCCAGTGCCTGCCGGTTGGAGTCGGCCCAGTGGACGTGACCCACGCGACCGCCGCAAGCAACGAGCGCCGCGGCCACGTCCGCCTCTTCGATGTTCATGTGAAACAGGTCGCAGAGCAGCTTGACCGTCCCCAGCCCCCGGTCCGCGAGGAAGGCCGCGGCGTCGGCCTGTCGGTTGAAGAGATCGGTCTCGTAACGGTTGAGGGGCTCGTAGAGCAGCGGCTGGCCGTGGCGGGCGGCGCGACCCCCGAGGGCCTCGAGGGCAGTGGCGAGTCGCTTGAGCGCCTCCTCGCGCGGCAGGGCCGACGAACTCCTTCCCTGCATCGATCCGATGATCGCCGGCGCCCCGAGGACGCCGGCAGCGTCGACGAGTTCCAGGCCGAATGCCAGGGCCCGGTCCCGGACGTCGGCATCGGCGTGCGTGAAGGAGAGCCCATGCCGCAGCCAGCCGGCGCCCGTGCCCACGGCGGCCAGGCCGAGGCCGTGTGCGTCAAGCAAACGCCGGAGTGATTCCCGCGGCAGATCGGCCGCTCCGCCCGGAAACACCTCCACCGCATCGAACCCCAGCGCCGCCGCCTCACGGCAGCCGGCTTCGAGACCGTCGTGAAACACGAACGGCCCCTGCCGCGCCTCCGGCACCAGGCACACGGTGACAGCCGATTTCATGCCGGCACCGCGGCACCGAACAGCGGACGCAGGTGCCGCTCGAGGATGTTTTCCGTGACCTGGCGGGCCACCACGTCCCGGTTGGCGTCCAGCAGGTCGGTGTACCTGGAGCCGTGCTTTGCAGCCACTTTGAACGAGACGTGCAAGAGCTGTCGCACGTGTGGATTGAACTCCGGCCGCGACGGCACGTGGCGGATGGCGGCCGCGAGCCGCGGCCCGTCCCAGGAGCCGAGTTCGGCCGCCGAAGGCAGCCGCGAGCGGTCGATGTCGATCACCGCCGCGTAGGGGGCCGCCAGTTCGTCGACATGATCGAGGGCGTACCCGTAGATCTCCCGCGTCAGCATGAGCCCGTCGCCCCCCGCCTCGGCCAGGCCGATCAACTCCTCGAGCCACGTCGTGCCCGCGGTCTTGAGGTGCACGCCGGCACCGCTCGCGGCGAGCGCGCGCCGGATGATCGGATAGAGCGAAAACTTGTCGCTGCCGGAGTGGACCGAGAGCTTGAGATGAGGCGGCAGGCCATAGCGGGCGGCGGCATACGCCAGCACGGCGACGTCGGCGGAAAACTCCCGCTCGAAGGCGGCCAGGTCGCCCACGTAATCGACGCCCTTGTTGAACCGGCCCGTGAATTTCGGGGCGATCGTCTGCAGCGGCACCCGCTCGTCCGCGAGAAGCGCCAGGATCACGAGCAGTTGCCGCGGCGTCTGCGGCGCGTCGGTCTCGTCCATGCTCACCTCGATCACGACGCCCCCGTCCCGCCGGGCCGCGATCTCGCGGGAGATCGCCCCGGCCTGGCGACAGGCCAGGAGGTACTGCCTGGCGATGGCTCCCAGGGCCTCCCGGTCGAGCTCCACGGGCTCGGCGACCCCCGGCACGACGGTGCGGCCGACGAGCTCCCCGTGGCGACTCACGAACGCGTCCACGTCTGCCGCGGCGGCCGGCCTGCCGATCGCGTCCGCAACGTCGATCGTGAAGAAGTCGCTCGACTCGAGGAAGCCGGCCACGGTGTCCAGGCGGATGTGGTCGGCATCGACGAACCAGGGATGAGGCCACTTCCGCGCGGCGACGGCCCGGGCGGCGGCGGCCCGCACGCTCTGCGGCTGACTGCCGATGAAGGTGTGCTCGCGGTTCGACTTGTTCCAGACGGGCGCCACGACGACGCCCTCGGCGGCCAGCCGCTCGAAGGCGGCCAACTGCGCCTCCGCTTGGTGCGCAAACCGGTCGCCCACGCCGAAGGAAAGCCGGGGAAGTTCGAGCATGACGCCGGGGCCCGCGGGGCTAGACATCGAGGTTCTTCACGTCGAGCGCATGCCGCTCGATGAACTCGCGCCGCGGCTCCACCTGTTCGCCCATCAACACGCGAAAAAGGTCGTCAGCCGCGGCGGCGTCGGCCATCGTGATCCGCAGCAGCGTGCGGTTGGCGGGGTCGAGCGTGGTGTCACGCAGCTCCTCAGCATTCATCTCGCCAAGGCCCTTGAAGCGGGTGATGGAGAGCCCCTTTTCACCGGCCCGGCGCACGGCCGTGAGCAGCCCGCGCAGGTCTTCGAGGCCGATCTCGTTGTCGCCGCGACGCAGCGTGTAGCGAGGCGCCTCGCTGCCGGTGCGATCCTCGGGCAACAGCGCGCCGATGCCGAACCCCATGGTCTCGAGCTCCTTGAGCGCGGAATTGATGCTGCGCACCTCGTGCAGGTCGACGACCACGAGCTGGTCGCCGCCCGTGTCGGGCGCCGTGCCCGGCGTGCCGCCCGCAGCCGGCGGACCCTCCTCGGAGCGGCCCACCACGAGTTCGCCGCCCGAGGACGTCTCCTTCCCCTTGACGAAGGCCTCCAGCTGGTCGCGGCTGGCGAACCAGTGTTCCTCGGCGCCGTAGTAGACGTGATACATGGGCAGCTTGCCGGTCGCCGCGTCGCGGCGGCCCGCGTGGTCGCGGAGGCTCACGCCCCGCCGTTCCAGCGCCACGAGGGCGTCCTCCAGACCCGCCAGCGTGCGACACAGTTTCTGCATCGCCTCGCCGGCGATCTCCCGGCCGTCGCCCGGCAGGAACACGCCCTCACCGAGCCCCTGGTCGAGGAGTTGCGTTTTCATCTCCTCCTCGGTCTGCACGTAATAGACCGTCTTCTTCGAGCGCACGCGGAACAGCGGCGGCTGGGCCACGTAGACGTGTCCGGCGGAGACCAACTGCGGCATCTGCCGGTAGAAGAACGTCAGCAGGAGCGTGCGGATGTGGGAACCATCGACGTCGGCGTCGGTCATGATCACGATCTTGTCGTAGCGCCGCTTGCCGAGGTCGGTCTCCTCGCCGAACCCGGAGCCGATCGCCACGATCAGGCTGCTCACCTCCTCGTTCGCCAGCACCTTGGCGGTCCGGCTCTTGTAGGCGTTTATGATCTTGCCGCGCAGCGGGAGGATGGCCTGGTATTCGCGGAGCCGGCCCCCTTCGGCCGATCCGCCGGCCGAGTCGCCCTCCACGAGGTACAGTTCGCACTTCTCCACCTCGCGGCTGGTGCAGTCGCGCAGCTTTCCGGGCAGGCCGCCTCCGGAGAGCGCGTTCTTGCGGTCCCGCAGTTCCTTTCGTGCCTTCTTGGCGGCCTCCCGGGCCTCGGCCGCCAGGATGCCCTTCTCGATGATCGCCTTGGCGCTCTTCGGGTTCTCCTCGAGGTACTTGCCGAGGAAGTCACCGACGGCGGAGTTGATGATCCCCTCCACCTCGCCGTTGCCGAGCTTGGTCTTCGTCTGGCCCTCGAACTGCGGGTGCGGCACCCGCACGCTGATGATCGCCGTCAGGCCCTCGCGGACGTCCTCTCCCGTGGGGAGGAGGTTGTCGCTCAGCGACTTGTAGAGGTTGCTCTTTCTGCCGTACTGGTTCAGCGTGCGGGTCAGCGCCGAGCGGAACCCCGCCACGTGCGTGCCGCCCTCGGTCGTGGAGATGTTGTTGACGTAACTGTGGAGGTTCTCGGTGTATTCCTTGGCGTACTGGAACGCGATGTCCCAGGACACGCCGTCCTGGGTGCCCTTGATCGAGATCACGTCGGCGTGCACGTGCTCGCTGGCCTGGTTGAGTTGCTCCACGAACTGGACGATCCCGCGTTCGAAGAAATACTCCTCCGCGTTGCCGCTGGCGGCGTCGACGAACCGCACCCGCAGTCCCGAGTTCAGGTATGCCAGTTCCCTGAGCCGGCGGG
>Ga0315900_10005037_pt1 | contig 18313 bp, 18 predicted proteins | sample LakEriMetagenome_FD_203521 | JGI IMG/M metagenome (GOLD analysis project Ga0315900, IMG submission 203521) | Freshwater fungal communities from buoy surface, Lake Erie, Ohio, United States - Buoy 12 MA114 | ecosystem: Environmental > Aquatic > Freshwater > Lake > Lake biofilm | place: USA: Lake... | reverse complement strand
GTACACGTCCGTCGCAAACGGCATGTAGGTCGTCGGCAGCGAGTTGCCGCAGTCCGCCTGATGGGCCATCACCGACACGGTGAACAGGTGTTCCCCGTCGACGAACACCGGCACGAGGATGCTGTGGTCCGCCGCGTGCGTGTTGCCGAGGTAAGGATCGTTGTGGAGAAACGCGTCGCCTTCAAGCAGGTCGGCGTGGATCTCCTTCATCGACTGGGCTTTCAGATGCGACCCGCAAATGTGGCCCGGTAAGCCGTCCGCCGAGGCCAGCAGTTCCGCGGCGGCGGAATTGATCGAGCATGAGAAGTCGTGGGACGTGACCACGGAGGAGCGGGCGCCCCGGACCAGCACGTTGCCCATCTCGCGCACGATCGCGTCGAGGCGATTCGAAAGGACCGCCAGGAGCATCGAATCCACGGTGTGAATGGCCATCGCTCTTCCTCAAGCCGCTTCCAGGACGTACGCGCCGTTCGACGTGCGCCGTGCGGTCCACGCCGGCGGGACGACGATCGTCGTGTACGGCTCTGCGATGATCGCGGGTCCCGCGAGATCGGCGAACTCGGGTCCGGGATCGCGGACCAGCGGAACGTCCAGCCAGCCGAGCGGGCCGAAATGCGCCGGAACGTGGCTCGCGGTCCCTGTCCGGGACTCCGATGCCAAGCTGATCGAAGGCTTGGTGATGAGAGCGCTCAGGCGAAGCTTCCAGTACGGACACTCGATGACCTGCGATCCATCGGAGAATCCGTACACGCGCTCGTGCGTGAGATGGAACGCTTCCGCGAGCCGCGCGACATCCTCGGGGCCCGTGAACGAGCGCACCGGAAGCGGCGTCTCGAGCTCCCATACCTGGTGCGCATAGCGCGCTTCGACGAACAGCGCGACGTCGAAGTTCTCCAGGCCCCGCGACCGCAGGCGCGCCTTCGCGTGTTCCGCCTGAGCCTCGAGCGCGCCGAGCGCGGTGTTCACGCCGTCGAAATCGAACCGCGCGAGATTGGCGAAGGCGCTGGACGAGAACTCGAGGACGATGTCGCACAGCTGCGTGCCCGCTGCGCTCAATGCGCCGGCAGTGGGCGGCACGAGTACGCGTCGGCACCCCAGGCTCGCCGCGATGTGCGCCGCCGCGATCCCACCCGCGCCGCCGCCCGCGATCAGGATGCTTTCGCGAGGGTCGAGGCCTTCACGCACGGTGATGTCCTCGATCGCGGACACCATGTTGAAGTGCGCCACTGACAGGATCGCGTGGGCCGCGGCTTCGACGGAGTTACCCAAGGCAGCGGCCAGCGGTGCGACCACCGCTCGCGCGGCGTCCAGATCGAGCGACATCTTTCCGCCGAGGAAGTGCTCCGGCCGCAGATACCCGAGCAGGGCCGCGGCGTCGGTGACGGTCGGCTGCTTCCCGCCTCGTCCATAGCATGCCGGGCCAGGAACGGCGCCGGCGCTCTCCGGTCCGACACGCAGCATCCCGCCGGCATCGATCCACGCGATCGAACCGCCGCCCGCGCCGATGCTTCGGGTGTCCACGGACGAGACCGCTACGACGTGGCCCGTGTCCCGGTGTCCTAGCCAGGTTTCGCGCGTGCTGGTGATCCGCCCGTCGCGCAGCACGCTGACCTCGAAGGTCGTTCCACCGGTATCGCAGACGATTGCGTTCGTCTCGCCGAGCTCTGCCGCGTACGCGCGTCCGGCGACCGGAGCCATCGAGGGCCCGGATCTCACCGTCACGACGGGCCGTTCCGCGACGTCCTGTGCGCGCATCACCCCGCCCATCGACGTCGCGATGAGGAGGTCCCCGCCGAAGCCTTGGGGCGCCAGGTTCGTACGAAGGTCCTCGAAGTGAGCCTGCATCAGGCGCTTGATCGACGCGTCGATCGCCGTCGTCGAGGCGCGTCGGTACTCGCGAATGGTCGGAGCGACCTCGTGCGACAGCGACACGGCAATCTGTGGGAGCCGTTGGCGCAGGCGTTCGCCGATGCGCCGTTCGTGTGCCGGATTGACCATCGCCCACAGCAGGCAGACCGCGACCGCATCGACGCGCAGCGTCTCGATTTGATCGATGACGCGCTCGAGCCGCGCCTCGTCGAGCGGCACCAGTACACCGCCCTCGGCGTCGACGCGTTCCTCGACTTCGAGGGTCAGCGAGCGAGGCACATACGGCGCGGGATACTCCGTCTTGAAGTCGAATGGATTGGACTTGGTGCCTTCGCGGAACGTGAGCACGTCGGGGTGACCGGCCGTGACCAGCAGCGCGGTCCGGGCCGTCTTCGCCTCGACGATGGCGTTGGTCGCATGCGTCGTGCCGTACACGATGTAGTCGGTCTGCCCGAGCAGTTCACGCACCGACATCCCAATGCGTTCGCCAGCGGCCCCGATGGCCGCGAGCACACCGTTCGCGACGTTGTCCGGCGTCGTGGAGGCTTTGCCCTGCACGAGTCGCCCGTCGGGCGCTGTGACGACGACGTCCGTGAATGTGCCGCCGGTGTCCACGCCGATGCGATAGCCCACGTGTGCTTCCCCCTAGAGCCCCAAAGCGCGTCGGACTGACGCGAGTCCCTCGTCCAGATGCGCCCGCAGCACCTGCACGGCGGTGGCCGTATCGCGCTGGCGGCACGCCTCGAGAATTCGCCGGTGATCTTCGTTCGCGTGCTCCTCAACCTTCTGAAGGTCCGAGCCTGCAGCCCGTCCCAGCATCAGCAGGTACACGGCCGCCTGCGAACGCACGGATTCCACGATCGAGCAGAGCCGCTCGCTGTTCGCCCGCTCGTAGAGCGCGCCATGAAACTGGTGATTCAGCTCGACGTAGCGCTGCGGATCGGTGACGTCCTGCATCTCCGCGACGAGCTCGTCCAGACGCTTGAGATCCGTCGCTGTGAAATTCGGGACCGCCCACTCGAGCGCGAGCGGTTCGAGCGCGAGGCGAATTGCATAGCACTCCGTCAGATCGCGCGCCGTCGGTGACACCACCTGGGCGCCGCGCCGCGCATCGGCCTTCACGATCCCAAGGGCCGCCAGCCGCGTGATCGCTTCACGGACCGGCGTGATGCTGACGTTGAAGTCCCGCGCGACTTCTTCCTGGAGCAGTCGCTGACCGGGCGCAATCTGACCGTCGATGATGCGATCGCGCAGTGCGGTCGCGAGCTGGTCGGAGACGGTTTTCGTAACTGCTTGATTTGCCATGCTATGCGGTCCTGAGTGCGGAAGTAGCAACGCCACGCAGTGTACGCGAAAGTCAAAGCACACTTGCGAATCGCAAATGTAGAATGCATTCTACTTCCCAAGCGGCGCCATGTCGACTGCCGTGAAGGGGGATCCAATGAAGTTGCTCAGGGGCGCGGTTGCGCTCGCACTCAGCGCCGCGGCAGCGGCCGCCGCGGCGGAAACGCCGGCCGGCGCATTGGAAGAAGTCGTGGTGACCGCGCAGAAGCGCGAGCAGTCGCTGCAGGAAGTCGGCATTTCGGTTGCTGCTTACAGCGCGGCCGAGCTTTCGGCGCGCGGCGTGGAGTCGAGCATCGACGTCGCGCAGATCACGCCGGGCGTGCACGTGTCGGGGAGCATCGGCGGCCAGAACTCGCAGTTCACGGTCCGCGGCGTGACCCAGGCGGACTTCGCGGATACGCTCGAAGCGCCGGTCGCGGTCTACGTCGACAACACGTACATCGCGATGCAGCAGGGGCAGGTATTCGGCCTGTTCGATCTCGACCGCGTCGAAGTACTGAAAGGGCCGCAGGGAACGCTCTTCGGCCGCAACGCCACCGGGGGCCTCGTTCACTTCGTCACGGCGCGCCCCACGCGCGAGCCCGCCGGGTTCGTGAGCGTCACGTATGGAGCGAATCAGCAGAACCGCGTCGAAGCGGCCGTCGGGGGACCGCTGAGCGATTCGATCGCGGTACGAGTGTCCGGCCTCTACAACGAGTTCGACCCGATCATCCGCAACAGCTTCCCGGGCGCCGGGGACTTCTGGAATGACGACACACGCGCAGGCCGCGTCCAGCTCGAGTATCGAGCGTCCGACGCGTTCAGCGCGCGAATTTCCGCGTTTGCGGGCAAGTCGGACATCGGCCTCGCGCCGTACCTGCAGACGCCGGTCGTGCCAGTGTTCGACGCGCAGGGTCGACAGGTGAACACCATCGTGGCGTCGCCGACCGAAACCCGCATCGGCATCGGCCCGGGCGGGATCGCGACCGACAGCGCCGGGGTGCCGACGATTGCTCGTCGTCCGGTCGCGGGCGGCGACCTGTTCGGCTACTGCTGCTCCAACTCCAAGGACTTCAGGACGTCCGAGAACATCGGCACTGATTCGGGCAACACGTTCAAGACTCGCGGCGCGTCGCTCTTCCTCGATTGGAATCTCGGCGGCCTTGCCATCGCGTCCATTTCCGACTTCAAGAAGTTCGAGAAGAGCAACATCAACGACCCCGACGCCGGTCCCGTGGATCTGTTCGGGTTCATCTCGGTGGCCAACACGCGCCAGTGGTCCGAGGAACTTCGATTCTCGGGGAGCTCCGGCGCGTGGAACTGGGTCGGCGGTGCGTACTACCTCGACGTCGATGCCAAGGTCCCGCGCGAAGGGATCACGGTGTCCAGCACCTCGGTCTTGAACGCAGCACTCGGCGCTGGCGGTGCGGCGATCGACCTCCGCGACTTCGCCTTCAAGCGCACGAAATCGGCGTCGCTGTTCGGCCAGGTCGAGTACCAGCTCGCCGACGCGTGGAAGCTCATCGGCGGCGCGCGGGTGATCAACGAGAAGCAGAAGTTCAACTATGGGACGGGCATCTACCTGGGCGGTACGGACACGCTCATTGCGCCGGGACGCACGTTCGCGGACTCGTTCAACGACACGCTCTGGGCGGCTAAAGTCCAGCTCGAGTGGACTCCGGTGGACGGGCTGCTCGTGTATGGCGGTGTGAATCGCGGTGTGAAGGCCGGTGCCTTCAATCAGCCGCTGTTCATCAACGGCCTGCCCGACAGCCAGATTCCCTACGGGCCTGAAACGCTGACGTCTTTCGAAGTCGGGTTCAAGTCGACGCTGCTGGACGGCCGCATGCGCCTCAATGGCTCGACTTACTACTACGACTACAAGGACTACCAGGTCTTCGAGATCCGCGTCGCCGACAACGTGGTGCGAAACGCCAAGGCGCGCAACTACGGTGCCGAGCTCGACATGACGTTCAAGCCAGTGGACAACGCGACGCTCGGGCTGTCCGCGTCCGCTCTCGATGCGCAGGTGAAGAACATCGTCCTCAACGGGATCACGCGGACGGTCGACACGCCGTACGCACCAGGCTTCCAGGCCTCCGCCTACGCCCGCGTGAGCTGGCCGCTCGGCACAGGCGAGATGGCCCTCAACGCCGACGTCTCGCACACGGGAAGCTTCTATTACCAGATCTTCAATTTCGACGCGCAGCGCGTGGACGCGTACACGCTCGGCAATGTCCGGCTCACGTACGCCCCGAACGCCAACTGGGAATTCCGCGCGTTCGTGAAGAACGTCACCGACGAGCGCTACGTGCGGATCGGCTTCGATCTCGGAACGTTGTCCGGCGGTGCGCAAACGGCGTACGGACTGCCACGTTGGTGGGGTGCGGAAGTCCGTTACTCGTTCTGACCGCGAGGCGCATTCATGAGACTGGTCAGGTTCGGCGCACCGGGACGGGAGCGTCCCGGCGCCCTCGATGCAGGCGGAACCGTCCGTGACTTGTCCGGCGTAATCGCCGACGTGAGTGGCGCGACGTTGGGTCCGGACACGCTCGCGACGCTCAGGGCTGTGGACCTGTCTACGCTGCCGACCGCGCCGCACGGCGTTCGGCTCGGCGCGTGCGTGACCGGTGTCGGAAAGATCGTCGCCGTCGGTCTCAACTATCGCGAACACGCGACCGAGGCGAGCCTTGCGGCGCCCACCGAGCCCGTGCTCTTCATGAAGGCCACGTCGGCGATCACCGGACCGAGCGACGGCATCGTCATCCCAAAGAACGCCCGGGCGGTCGACTGGGAGGTGGAACTCGGCGTCGTGATCGGACGCCGCACGACCTACGTGACCCGAGAAGACGCGCTCGCGCAGGTCGCCGGCTACTGCGTCATCAACGACGTGTCCGAGCGCGAGTTCCAACTGAAGCGGGAAGGGCAGTGGAGCAAGGGCAAGAGCGCTGATTCGTTCGCTCCGCTGGGGCCGTGGCTGGTGACCGTCGACGACGTGCCCGATCCGCAGTCGCTGAAACTTTGGCTCGACGTGAACGGACACCGCATGCAGTCCGCGATCACGTCGCAGATGATCTTCGGCGTCGCCGAGCTCATCGCGTACGTCAGTCAGTTCATGACGCTGCACCCGGGTGACGTCATCGCGACCGGGACGCCTTCCGGCGTCGGCGGCGCGATGAAGCCGCCGCGCTTCCTGGCTCCCGGGGACGTCGTCGAACTCGGCGTGGAAGCGCTCGGCACGCAGCGCCACGTGGTTCGCGCGTTCGCCGATTGACGCGCGCGTGCGCGTCAGCACTTCACCCACCGCTCACTCGAATGCAGGGGGAGTCATGTCGATTCGCAAGGGTTACGCCGACACGATCTCGGGTCAGATCCACTACAGAACCGCAGGCTCGTCGCCGGGCGCGCCCGTCGTACTGCTGCACCAGACGGCCAGCTCCTCGGCGAGCTACGAGCGCCTCATCCCGTTACTCGCAAACGAGCGGCGCGTGTATGCGCTCGATACCCCGGGATTCGGTCAGTCCTTCGAGCCGGACGAGGTCCCCGACCTGGACTGCCTCATCGGCGCGCTGCTCGAAGCGCTGACCAGCCTCGGCATCGAGAAGTGCCACGTGTTCGGTCACCACACGGGCGCGTGCCTGGGTGTCGAGATGGCGGCCCGCTATCCCACGCGGGTCGCCTCGCTGGCATTGAGCGGTCCCCTGCCCATGACGCCCGAGCAGCAGCGCGAGTACCACACGGCGATTTCCCATGCGTTCTCGCCCGAGCCCACCGGCGCGTACCTGATGGATACGTGGAAGTACCTGGCGGACCACGGCGCCGCGCGGGACCTCGACGTCGTTCATCGCGAGGTGCTCGATCACGTGCGCGCATGGCGGTCGCGCGCGCTCACGTATGACAAGGTCTGGTTCCAGGACTTCGCCGGCTTCCTGCAGCGCGTCGAGTGTCCGCTGCTCCTGATGTGCGCGGACGACGATCTCCTGTGGCCGTTCTTCGGGCGCTCGCGCGAGCTGCGTCCGGACGCGACGGCCGTCGTGATCCCCAGCGCCTCCAATTTCGCGGCCGATTACCAGCCGCAGTTCGTCGCCGATCACTACCGCGAGTTCCTGGCGTCGGTGCCAGGTTCCGCCGCATGAGTCGGCGGGGGACCGAACCCGAGGCCATGATGTCGTGGCCGCTGACGATCGCAAGCTTGATGCGCTGGGCCGAGCGGCATGCGCCGGACTCGACGATCGCTGCGGTGGACGACGACACGAGCGAGGTGCGGCGAAGCACGTACCGCGCCGCCTTCGAGCGCGTGCACCGACTCGCCAACGCCTTGCGACGCGCGGGCGTTCGCGCGGGCGATCGCGTCGCGACCGTCGCCTGGAACACGCAGCCGCACTTCGAGCTCTACTATGCGGTGTCCTGCCTCGGCGCCGTGCTGCACACGGTGAATCCGCGCCTGGAAGCGAGCCAGCTCGAATACGTCATCCGGCACGGCGGCGCGGAGATCGTCTTCGTCGATCCGCTGGCGCGGGATCTCCTCGACCGCCTGCAGCCGTTGTTCCCGGCGGTGCGGCAGTGGATCACGTTGGGGCGTGCGGCGGCACCCCGATGGGCGACGTACGAGGACTTCATCCAAGGCCATGCGGCGGAGGCTGCGTGGCCGGCGCTGGACGAGGGCGCGGCGGCCGCACTCTGCTACACCTCCGGAACGACCGGCGAGCCGAAGGGCGTTCTCTACACCCATCGCTCGACCGTCCTGCATGCCCTCATTTCTCAGTCCGCGAACGCGATGGCGTTCACTCGAGACGACGTCGTTCTGCCGGTCGTCCCGATGTATCACGTGATGGCGTGGGGCACGCCGTACTCCGCCGTGATGGCTGGCGCGACACTGGTATTGCCGGGGCATCGCGCCGGCCACGCGGCGTTTCTCGCCGATCTCATCGACAGCGCGGGCGTGACCGTGGCGCTCGGTGTCCCGACGGTCTGGCTCGGCGTGCTGCAGCACCTCCGCGAGTCGGGACGGCGACTGAAGACGCTGCGCCGCGTGATCGTCGGTGGCGCCGCCTGTCCTCCGGCGCTGATGGACGCGCTGGCGGTCGAGGCGGGAATCACCGTCCAGCATGCCTGGGGAATGACGGAACTTAGCCCCCTCGGCACGTTCAACCGAAACGCACCGGGAGGCGCCGCGTCTGCCACGGGCAAGCCTTATTCACAGGGTCAGGCGGTTTTCGGCGTGGAACTGCGGGTCGTCGACGGCGACGGCCGCGAGCGTGCGTTCGACGGTCACGCGCAGGGGCGCCTGCAGGTGCGTGGGCCTGCCGTATGCGCGGGCTACTTCCAGAGCGACGATCGTTCCTCGTTCCACGAAGGTTGGTTCGACACGGGCGACGTAGCGACGATCGGCGCCGACGGTCACATGCGGATCACCGACCGGGCCAAGGACGTGATCAAGTCCGGCGGCGAGTGGATCAGCAGCGTCGAGTTGGAGAACGTGGCGTCCCGTCATCCAGCCGTGCTGCAAGCGGCGGCCATCGCGGTACCGAACGACAAGTGGGGAGAGCGGCCCTGGGTGGTCGTCGTGCGGAAGGACGGCGCGGCGGTGAGTGAGCAGGAGATCCGCCACTGGTTCGTCGGCAAGGTCGCGCACTGGGCCGAGCCGGACCGCGTCGTCTTCGCCGCCGCGCTCCCACTTACCGCCACGGGCAAGGTCTCGAAGCGCGCGCTGCGAGACCAGTACGGGACTGCACTCGCGCCCGATGGAGCCTCTCATGGGTGAAGACGTCGCGGCCGGCCGGAGTATCGAGCGTCACGTCAACCCGGTGCCGCGGGAAGGTGCGGACGGTCTTTTCTCCGCGACCTGGTATCCGGTCGCCCGGAGCGTGGAGGTGGCCGCAGGCGCCGTACTCGGCGTCTACTTCCTCGACGGCCGCGTCATCGTGGTTCGCGACAACGTCGGTAGTCCGCACGTCTTGAGCGCCTACTGCCCGCACGTCGGTGCCGATCTCTCGGGCGGCACCGTCGACTCCGGCAATGTCCGGTGCCCGTTCCACTCGTGGGAGTTCGACGCCACCGGCAAGTGCGTGCGCACCGGCTGCGGCGACCCGGCGCCGCCTCGGGCGGGCCTCTATCGGTTCCCCACCGTCGAGAAGCACGGCCTCGTCTGGGCGTTCAACGGCGAGACTCCGACGTTCGACATCCCGTGGTTTGATCGTCCGCCTGATCGGTTCGTCAGTCGCGTCGCCGAGGCGATCGACTATCGCAACGACCCCTGGACGCTCTCCTCGAACTCGTCGGACTACGTTCATTTCCGCTCCGTGCACCGACTGGAGCTCGCCGTCGACCACGGCGTGCAGGCCGCCGGGACCGAGTGGTCTTCGCATGGCCTCCGTAAGCGATGGTCCGCTCGGCTCTGGCACGGGCGTGGTGATCGCTACGAGTTCACGTCGAGCGTGTTCGCGACAAACCTCGTCCTCGTCGATGCGATCCACGTCGATTCGGGGATGTGGACCGGCGTACTCGCGGCGCAATCGATCCCGGCCCCCGGCCGTAGCCGCGTGTTCCCGGTTGCGTTCGCACAGAGCATGGGCGATTCGGCCGCGGACCGGGAGAGGGAGGCTGCCACGCTCGACCTCGTGGCCGCGTTCTTCACGGCCATGAGCCGCGAGGACATTCCGCTTCTCGAGTCGATGCGGTACGCGCCGGCGCACCTGACGCGTCAGGACGGACTTCTCGCGCGCTATCTCGACCTCGTACGCGCGTTCCCGCGAGCACATCCGTCACGCGACTTCATTCGTCCATGACTCGAGCCCCTCACAGTGACGTGGCCCGGTCTCAAGATGGATCTGGACGAACCGACTCCCCATGGCGATCGCGTCGGCGGGTTCCTGCACGACCACGGCGACGATGACCTCACACCGACGACCAGACACGCCGCAGTTGGACGAACGATCGGGCGGTGAGAGTCGCCGCACGCTATTGACGGGGACGCAGGCGCTCGTGCAGCTGCTGCTGCACCAGCGCGCGCGACCAGGCGCGCGGCAGGAGCACGGCGGACTTCGTGAGTGGCTATCGCGGCTCGCCGCAAGGAGCGCTCGACCAGCAGCTCCAGCGCCAGCGCGAGACCCTGGCCGCCGCGCGGATCCACGTCGAGCCGGGCGTCAACGAGGATCTTGCGGCCACGGCCGTCCTCGGGTCGCGGCAGGCGACGCAGGTTCCGGGCACGGACGGCGATGGCGTCTTTGCGATGTGGTACGGGAAGGGGCCTGGCGTCGATCGCTCAGGCCACGCGATTCGGCACGGCAATCGCCTTGGATCCGCGACTTTGGGCGAGGTGCTGTTCGTGTTCGGGGACGACCACTCCGGCAAGAGCTCCACCACGGCACACCAGAGTGAACAGGCACTCGCGGCCGCCGAAGCGGGTTGGTGTGGCGAGGACTTTATCGTGCACGGATGTCGCGCAGGTCGCCATCGCCTGATCCCCCCCACCTGGTGAATCTCGCCGCGACCTCGGGCAGCATCGCGTCGTACTCGGTCCGTTCCGGTCACTGCGCCGGCAGGAGGTCTGGTGGGGCCGTCATGCGTACGCGTCAAACGGCGAAGCCCGAAGCCCGCAGCACGCAGCCGATGGCGACGCCGATCTAGGAGCGGACGGGCGTCCGGATCGTGAGTGGCTCCACGGGTTGATCGTCCGCCGCGACGGCTTCCGCGGAGTTCGCATACACGCGCGGCGCGCCCGTGTACTCGGCACGGTGCAGTCGTGCGAGCGCGGCACGTGCCACTCTGCGCAACGTGCTGCGTTGTCGCTCGTCGATTCGCAACGCGGTCGGGATCGCGCGCGCACTGGCGCTCAGGGCCCCGTCTCCGGCCGACCCGAGATCGGTCTGAATCGAATAGACATCGACAGTCGAGAATGTCGCTTCCAGCCCTCGCAGCGTTTCGCGCCAGCCGTGCAAGATTTCGGAGAACGCCAGCTCCGTGGCGCGCGAGGTTCCCAACCACTCGTACAGCGCGCACGATCCAGTCCATCGATGCTCGAATCGCCCGCAGAGGATAGAGTGCCACGCGTGAATCGAGGCTCGAGCGCGCTTCTGAGCCAATCGTTCGAATAGATGCACGGCGCGATCCAGCGGCTGGCAGCCGGTAGCTGCCAGCTGCCAGCTGCCAGCTGCCAGCGGCCAGCTGCCGGCTGGATGGCGGGGTTGCGGCTGATGTCCGCCGACCGCATCGATTCGCGTGCAATCGTCTCGTGTCGGTCGGGCCAGCAAAGAAACGAAGCAGCGTTTCCGCGCGATGGCTTTAGGTGCTGGGCCGGGGGCCGCGCCTGCCATGCGCGGCTCCTCACACGATCGCTAGTTGAAGATTGTCGCTTTCCGATCCGCTGGATCTTCCCGGACCAGATGCATAGTTGGCCCGGGGTTCGCCAACCGCTTGGGTTTCAGCACCAGATGCCCAGGCAGTGTCCGGCGGAACTCGGCGTGTATGACCGAGGCGCACGCATCGAAGTGATGGATCGACGTGCCGTGCACCCGTCGACCACGAACTCGTGGTTGGAGCCGCGCTCGTGGGCGTCCGCTCGTCTCCGAGCAACGCCCGAGCCGACCACGCGGATCGCAGAACTTGAATTGGGGGTACGCCGCGGGGGTACGTAACTGGAACGCGTCGTACAGACGCTCAAAGAATCAGGCAGGTAGATGCCGGCTCCGATTCCCGCCCTAGCCGCCATTATCTCTTCGCGAATTCTTGTTTGCGTGTTGCAGGCCGCATGTTGGCGTCGCGTAAGCGAGCGATCGGACGAACTCCATAAGGCAGCCGTTGCGGCCCGCTAGAGCGGCTGGAACCATTCCTGCACGTCGTTCGAGAGCGAACCGGCCGGCCGCACCTGGAAGGTCTCCGCGGTGGACTCGACGCGTTCGATGCGGTCCAGCCGGAACGTCCTTCCGGCGGCGCGATGGCGGTCGTAACCGAGCAGGTACCAAGCCGGATGATTCAGCAAGAGGTACTGCGGTTCGACGAGACGGCTCGAGGAGCGGTGACTACCGTCGCGATAGTGGAAGCGAACCACGCCTCGCGCCACGAACGCGCTTTGTAGAGCGCTCATCGCCGATCCCTTGGGATGCTCCCACGTCGCCTGCACCGCGGGGCTGGCAGGCCCACCGAGCAGGATGCGACGGCGAAGGCGCCCCAGGCTGCCACGATCCTGCTCGCGAAACGTGGTCGCCAGCTTGGAGCGCAGGGGCCGCAGGCCTGTGCCGAGCACTGGCAATCCCAACGATTCGACGACCGCGAGCGCGACCAGCAGGCCGACGGCCTCGTCGTGTTCGAGACGCAGGCGCGGCACGCCGGTGCGACGGGCCAATCGCAGGCCTCCGCCACGTCCGGCGTCCGCGTCGAGGATCACCCCGTCGGCGCGCAGCCGCGCGACGGCGCGCCGGACGGTGCGCAGTCCGACCCCGAGACGCTCGGCGAGTCTCACACCGGTCCACGTCTCGCCGTCAGAGAGCAGCCCCAGCAGTTCGGTGTCGACGGTCCGTGCCATCCAGGTATGGTGCCACAAAGGGGCACCGTATCGCTGCAGACTCGGTCCGTCGTTCCGGCTGCTGGAGCCTTTGTATGGATGCCGAGACCTGCTACGAGATCGTTCACTTCACGTTTCGCGCCGAGGTGCCGGAGGACGCGCAGCTCGCGCACCTGCGCGCGTTGGGGTCATGGGTCGCGGATCAGCCCGGCTTCCTGTGGCGGCGGTGCTATCGGGACGACGACCGCGGATGCTGGACGGATCTCGTCGCGTGGGCGAACCTCGGTGCCGCGCGCGCTGCCGCCGGGCGAGCCATGGCCCAACCGGACCTCGCGCCCGCGATGTCTGCCATCGAACAGTCGGGGATGTACTTTGGCCACTACCGGCAGATCATCGCCACCGAGCACACGCAGGGAACCGCATAGCGCGCTCGCCGAGTTGCCAGGCCTCGGCCCGCGGTCCGCGGCGATGCTGATCCGGGCCGGTGTGAAGTCGCCGAGCGAGCTCCGCACCCTCGGTTCGGCGCGCGCGTTCGTTCGCGTTCGCGAGGCGGGGCTCCGCCCGAGCCTCAACCTGCTGTGGGCACTCGAGGGCGCGATCCGGGATATCCCGTGGCAGCAGGTCGCGCGGACCGATCGCCTGCGATTGCTGATGGAGCTGGAAGACGTGTTGCGGCCCGTGCGACCAGCGGAAGTCTAGGCGCGGCGCTCGGCGAAGAACGCGCGGCGGCGCGTCGGAAGCGCGTGCTCGCCGTAGGCCGTCGCCGTCGTCGCCTCGAATCCTGCGCTTCGCAGCGCTTCCAGTACCCATTCGGACGAAAAGGTCGCGACTTCGTGAACTTCGCGGCTGCGCCGATAGGTTCCGTTCACGCCACGGAAGGTTTCGATCGTGCGCGTGAGGCGCTGCTCATCAGGCTGTTCCTCCGTCGCGAAGAGAACGGCCCAGTCGGTACCCGAAGCCCACCCGCGGGCATCGAGAGCAGGCGAACCCGTCTCGATCAGGTCGAAGATCAGGAGTCCACCGGGAGGCAATGCGCCTGCCGCGGCACCGAAGAACTGCTGCAGTCGGCGGTTCGGGGCAGATTCCCGCTCGTGGTAGGTCAACGGCTCGCCGAGCGCGAGGATCGCCTCGCACGGCTCGAACTCGAGTCCATGCACCGAGCGTTCCTCGACGCGCGCCGTCGGCGCCGCGGTACGTGCAATCGCAGCGAGCGCACGCGAGGGCTCGATTGCAAGGACCACATAGCCGGCGTCGAGGAGGGCCCGGGTCGACACGCCCGCTCCGCAGCCGACGTCGTAGACGCGAGAAGTTCGAATGCGGCCCGAGCGCAAGCGCTCGAGGATGGCGGGCATGGCACCTCGCGCAGGCGTGGCAAAGCCGACCGACTGCACGTACGCGAGGTCGTCCGCATAGGGCGCTGGGTTCGGAGAGGCGACCGACCAGCTGTTCTCCGGCGCTGGTTCGCCAGCCGACCGCGCCGTGTCGGCGGATGTGTTGCCGCGCTCCTCGCACAACTGAAGGGTGACGCCGCCCGGCAGGTCGAGCGCCAGGTCGATTACGCGCCAGTCAGCCAACCCTGCTCGCGCTGCGCCCGCAGGCAGCACGCCGCGCTCGGCCAGCGCGGGAAGACAGTTGTCCAGCGAGGTCACTCCGGCCGATAGCAGGAACAGACCCTCTCCCGCCTTCTCGAGCCGCGTAGCGGGGGCCCCGGGCTGCGTCGGCTCCACGAAGACGAGCCAGGCGTCGCCGAGCGCGACCCTCGCCGTACGCACGCCGCGTCCCGGCAGATCCTCCCGCAGGATCGCGTTCTCACCGATCCAAGGCTCGAGCCTGGACAGCGTCGCGTCCAGGTCGGCGACCACCCAGGTGAGATGGTGCAGGCGGTCGATCGGGTTCATCGGTGGCGAAGGGTTTCACAGCGACGTGATCGCGTTCAACCACCAGTCCGGCAGCCGCGCGGTGATGGCTTCGGCCAGCAGGAGGTCGAGCCCGGTCAGCGTGAGTAGCGCTACGGCGACGAGTGCGGCTCCGAATGCGCGCTTGCCCCGTTCGCCGATGCCCTGCGCGCCGCGCCGCAGTCGAGTCATCAGCTGTCGCGAGCCGTAGGCCGCGATCAGCAGCGGCGTGGCGGCGCCCAGCCCGAACAGGAGCATCAGCAGCGTCGCGGGCGCCAGCCCTCCCGCCTGTGCGGCCAGCGCGATCGCGGCGCCCAGCGCAGGCCCCGAGCAAGGCGCCCACACCAGCCCGAGACCCGCGCCGACCGCGAACTGACCGGGCAGACCCGAGGAGACGGGCCCGGTCGTCAGCATGCCGCCCACGGCCCCGACCGGCGCGAGTGCGGCCGTGACGCGCAGTTCCAGCGGGCGGATGAGCATCACCAGGCCGGCTGCGGCCAGGGCGAGCGCGCCGAAGGTGCGCAGCGCCTCCTGTCCGAAGCCGGCGAAATGTCCGAACGCCGCGAGGCTCACGCCGACGAGCGCGAAGCCTGCGACCAGGCCGGCCGCGACCGCGAGCGGCCCGAACCGGTTCTCCTGCGAGGCGCCGCTCGCGATCAGCGGCAGCGCCGGGAGGACGCACGGGGAGAACGCGACGAGCGCGCCCGCTCCGTAGCTCAGGGCCGCGGAAGTGATCGTGGTCATCGGAGTGTCCTCGCGGCGTCGGTGATCAGGCGCGCGTGCGCAGCAGTGCCGCGATGCCGTCCGTGGCGGTCACGCCCTGGCGGCGCGCGAGCTCGCGCCCGTCGTCGTACACGACCAGCGTGGACTGCTTGGTCACGCCGTAACGCGCGGCGAGTTCCTTCTGCTTCACGACGTCCACCTGCCAGACGCGCAGGCCTCGGAACTCCGGCGTCGCGAGCAGCTTCTCGAGTTCGACGACCTGCCTGGTGCAGACCGGGCAGCCGTTCTTCGTGAAGACCAGGAGGTGCCGCTGCTCGGACTGCACGGCCGAGGCGACCGCGGGCGCGTCGTAGGGCGCGAAGATCAGCTGTCCGCGGGCATTTGCCACGTTGGCGGCGCCGATCAGTACGGCTGCGGAGGCGGCGAGGGCAAGGATGGTCTTCATCGTCGGAGTCTCCCGTGAGTGGTCGATGGTGGACGCTACGTGCGTCCTCGACCACAGGTACGAACGGGAGAGATCGCCGGTTACAGCTCGCCTCTGCGTGACGTCACCAGCGCAGCAGCCGCGTTCCCAGTAGTGCGCCGACCGCGGCCGAGAGGCCGATGCCCACGCCGTACCACGTGGCGACGAACGCCACGGAGTCGATCGGGCAGTAGAGCGAGTACACGATCGCGGCGAGGCCGCCGGCCAGCGCGCCGATGGCTGCGCCCGCGAGCGCGAGGCGGGTCGGTGCTGCTTCGCGCCACGCCCAGATCAGCAGCAGCGCGACCGGCACCGAGAGCAGCGGAATCCGCACGATGCAGGACGGGAAGCCGCCGCCGAACCAGGCGTCGATGCGTTCGCCCGGCGCGAGGCCCGCGAGCGAGAGCGCGGCGACGACGAGGCCGCCGGCGAGGACGGCCGCGAAGGCCGCCAGCGACGAGGCACGCCCGCCGGGGCGCGCGAACCGCAACGCCGCTAAGCCGGCGGCGACGGTGGCCAGCGCGGCGAACGCTGCCTTCAGCGCCACGGGTACCGCCGCCGCCAGCAGGTCCTCGCGAATGCCGAGCGTCAGCCACAGCAGGCCCAGCGCCAGAGAGGCGCCGGCCACGAGCGCCAGGACGACTCGCCGCACGAGTTCCGTCCGCGACGCCGGCTCCACTTCACGCGACAGGGCGGCGATCAGGTCGTCGGTCTTCATCGGGTTTCTCCGTGTCCGAGCGCCGCCAGGCGCATCAGCGCCTTCAGTCCGCGGTGCGCGGATACCTTCACGTCGCTCTCGCTCCAGCCGGACAGCGCTGCCGCCTCGGCGACGCTGCGTTCCTCGAGCTTCACGAGTTCGATCGAACGACGCTGCTTCTCGGGCAGGAGGCGGAGCAACTTGGCGAGATCGCGGCTCGCCTCCGCAGGTGCCAGTTCCTCGGCCGCGAGTGCCTCCTCGGGAGCGTCGTCCAGTGATGCCGGCGAGCCGAACCGCCCTTCGCGCCGCCACGCGTCGACGAGCCGGAAGCGCGCGATCGCCAGCACCCACGGCAGCAGCGGCTGGCCGACGTCGTACAGCGCGCGCTTGGTGTGCACCGCGATCAGCGTTTCCTGGACGAGGTCCTCGGCCTGGTCGGGCGGCCGGCCCTTGGCTCGGAAGTACGCACGCAGTCGAGGGGCGAGCGCGGAGAGCAGCCGTGCCTGCGCACGGCCGTCGCCGTCACACGCCGCCCGCATCCAGGCGGCGAGTTGATCCTCGTCGAGAGAGTCGGCCATTCACCAGAGAATACGTACCGGCGAGCCGTTCGGTTACAACCTGCGTGCGCGCCAACGACAGACCGGGCGACGCTCGGAAGCTCTTGGTTCGGGCGGGGTACCGTTTCGGGGTATGCACCGGCCGAGCAAGAATGGATCAGGTGGCTGATCAGGAACTTGCACCGATCAGGCGGTTGACCGCCCTAGCCACCACTCCTCGGCTTCTTCTTCGTTCTTCCCGTGCGCCCCGAGACGCCGCCCCGCGACGGCGTCGTGCAACCGCCGGCTGCACTACGGCAGCGTCGCCGCGATCCTGTGGTGCTCGGCCGCGAGCTCGCGGTTGAGCTTCGCGGCTTCGCGGTACCGGGTCTTCAGTTGCGCGCAGTGGCTCGACATCCCGCTCCAGGGCGGCTTCATGCCGAAGTCGCGGTACCGGGCGGCCATCGTCGCGTGCATCTGCGCCTTCCGCTCGGCCGCCTCGGCCTCGGTCTCGTACGCCGCGGCGACGGCCTCGTGGTCCGCTTTGGTCCTCGCGGCCGTCACGGTCACTGGGTCGAGCGCAGCACTCGGCGGCGTCGCGGCGGAGGCGTCGAAGGACAGCACTGCGGCGGTCGCCAGCACGACGGCGGGCAGCATGCGGGTGGGCTTCATGGCGATCTCCTGACGGTGGCGGAGTCGGCGCAATGCGTCGGCCTCCGGCTCGCGGCGACGGCAGGCGCTTCGTGGCCTCGGCGACGGCGGGCTGCTACGGGGCAGTCGCAGCGAGATTCGACACGGGGCGGGCGTCGAGGTTCACGCCGTCGTTGCGGCGCAGCGTGCTCGGCTGCACCGCGGCGTGTGCCGGAGGCCCCGTCGGATCCAGCCTATCGAAGCGCTCGGCGCAGGACGCGTCGTCGGCGCTCGCCGGCCGCCAGGCTCGCCGCCTCCTGCGCGAGCGCGCCCTGGTGCGCCGACCAGTCGCGGTCACGCTGGTGGTCCTCGAGGACGTCGTCGATACCGTGGACGGCGGCGACGCGTGGCAGGGTCCACCGCTCGCGGTCGTCGACGATCATCCGCAGTTCCGCTGCGGTCCATACGTGGTCGACGGCCCTGCCCGCCACCCGGAGCGACACGGCGAGGACCCACAGCCTGCAGGGTCGGTCGACGCGGAACAGGCGCAAGGCGAAGGACCCGTCGCGACTGCGCTGCCATACCAGCCGCCCCAGCGCCTCGAACGGTTCGCGTCCGGTGCGCGCCAGCGAGATCCACCGCTCGCCGGCGATCGCGGGTACCCGTTCCTGGACG
>Ga0315900_10005036_pt1 | contig 18313 bp, 14 predicted proteins | sample LakEriMetagenome_FD_203521 | JGI IMG/M metagenome (GOLD analysis project Ga0315900, IMG submission 203521) | Freshwater fungal communities from buoy surface, Lake Erie, Ohio, United States - Buoy 12 MA114 | ecosystem: Environmental > Aquatic > Freshwater > Lake > Lake biofilm | place: USA: Lake... | reverse complement strand
CCGGCGAGTTCGGCGGGATGGGTCTGGAGGGAGCCGTCAGGCTGGGATATCGCCACGAGTTGGAGGCGATCGCGGATCCCGACGAACGCGAGGCCACCTTCGCGTCGATGGTCACCCGCATGTACGAACACGGCAAAGCGGTGTCGGTCGCGGGGCACTTCGAGATCGACGACGTCATCGACCCCGCCGAAACGCGCGACTGGTTACGTGCGATCCTGGATTCGGCGCCGACACCTGATCGCACCACGCGCCGACGCATCGTCGACACCTGGTGATCAGAGCGGGCGCGGGGTGTTCAGCTCGGTGACGTTGTCGAGCAGGATGCGCCGCTGGTCCTCGTCGGAGAAGGCCTTGAGCTCCGGCAGGTAGTTCAAGGGGTCGGGCATACCTTCGATGTGGGGCCAGTCCGAGCCGAACAACACCCGGTCGGCGCCCATGATGCGGGCCACCTCGTGGACGTCGTCCTCCCAGAAGGGATTGATCCACCAGTTGGTGCGCAAGGTCTCCACGGGATCCTCGGAGAAGTATCCGGGCATCTTCTTGGCTGTGGACGTCAGCTTGTTACAGGCATCGCCGAGGAACTCCGAACCGTTCTCGACCGACGCCATACGAACATTGGGGAATCGATCGAAGAGCTTCTCGAAGACCGAGGTGATGATGAAATCCTGGGCGGCGCGTTCGATGGCGAAGCTCTTGATGGACGGCTTCCAGCCACCACCGGAGAACTGGGCCGAGAAGGCGTCGTTCGCATAGCCGTTCGAGCTGTATCCGCTGTCCCCGGCGTGAATGACCGTGGTGATGCCCGCCTCGTTCACTCGGGCCCAGAAGGGGTCGTACATGTCGTCGAACGGTGAGCGTTGACCGTTCTCGGTGGTGGGAGCCGCGGGGCGCATCACGATCACCCGCGCGCCGTGCTCGATCGCCCACTCCACTTCCTTGCAGGCCCACTCCACCGAGGCCAGCGAGATGTACGGCCCGGCGAAGATGCGATCGGCGTGATCGAAACCCCAATCCTCCTGTAGCCAGCGATTGAACGCGGTGAACATGATGCCCACGCCCTCGGGGTCGTGCTTCAGCAGTTCCTCGTACAGCATGCCGAGAGTGGGGAAGAGCCAGATCTTGGAGACCCCTTGGCGGTCCATGGTCGCCAGCCGTGCGTCGCGGTCCCGGTACTCCGGACGAATGGCTTCGCGCACCGACAGGAACTCGAGGGGGTGCTTCTTGTCGGGATTGCCCCGGAAGTAATCGTGCATGGCGCCCGCGGGTGCGATGGGATCGAACGTGGGATTGGTGACGACACGACTGACCCGACCCCCGACCACCTGGTACTTGCGCCCGTCGATCTCGGCCCACTGCACGCACCGCGGCCCGTCCTTCAGAGACAGATGACGGGTGAAGGCATCGAGAGCCTCGTAGTAGTGATTGTCGCAATCGAACGGAACGTAACCGAGCTCGGAAGTCATGTGGTCAGCGTACGGTCTGGTAGGTGGCGGGTGGCAACACGGCGGGCATCTAGCGTGGTCGCCGTGACCCCCGTCTCGGCCCCCGAATCCCGCCTCCGTAACGCCGGATCGGTGATCGCTCGTCCGGATCACGTGGTCGTGGTCCTGCTCGACAGCCTCAACAGACACCTGCTGGGTGCCTATGGGTCCACGGAGTTCACGACCCCGAATCTCGACCGCTTCGCGAGTTCAGCGGTCGTGTTCGACCGCCATCACACCGGATCCCTTCCGTGCATGCCGGCCCGGCACGACATCCTGGTGGGCGCCCTCGATTTTCCCTGGCGTCCCTGGGGATCGATCGAGATCTGGGAAGATGCCATCACCCGCTCGTTGCGAACGGCCGGGGTCACCTCGATGTTGGTCTCCGATCACCCGCATCTGTTCGAGGTGGGCGGGGAGAACTACCACACCGACTTCACGGCTTGGGAGTATCTCCGCGGTCACGAGAACGATCCATGGAAGACGATCCCTGATCCGACGTGGATCGGCGCAGCGGCGATCGACGTCGTCCCCCCGCGGATCCACTACAACTACAACGATTCGAGAACCTGGTTCCGGGACGAAGCGGATTTCCCCGGGCCCCGCACGATGCAAGCCGCCACCGACTGGGTCATTCGCAACGCGGGGCGTCACGACCGCTCTCTGCTGTTCGTCGACGAGTTCGACCCGCACGAGCCGTTCGACACGCCGGAACCATGGGCGAGTCGGTATCACCGAGCGGGAGACCCGCGAATGATCTGGCCTCCGTACGCGGTCGACGGTTTGTCGAGGGGGCTCATCGACGAGAGATCGGGTCGGGCTTTGCGGGCTGCCTACGGGGCGAAGTTGTCGATGATCGACCATTGGTTCGGTCGTTTGCTCGAGGCGATCGAACACTCCGTGGATGCCGACAGAACGGCGGTGATCGTGTGCACCGACCATGGCCACTATCTCGGCGAACGGGACGTGTGGGGCAAGCCCGGATATCCGATCCACGATCCCTTGGGTCACATACCGCTGATGATCAGGTGGCCCGGCATGGTGCCACGACGCGAGTCCTCACTGACCACGTCGGTGGACATCCATGCGACCCTGTGCGACGTGTTCGACGTCGTGCCCGATCATCGCACCCATGGCCGTTCGTTGATCCCGCTGTTACAGGGAAGCGTCCCACGCGTGCGCGATCACGTTCTGACCGGCTATTGGGGACGAGAGGTGCAGGTGATCACCGACGACCACTGCTACATCCGGGGCTCGGTCGGCAGCGCCTTCCCCGTGAGCATGTGGTCGAACCGCTGGAGCACGATGCCGGTGCACGCTCTGCCCGATCTGCGCCTTCCGAAGCCGGATGCTCGTGCACGCCTCGACCGAATGCCCGGGTCCGACGTCCCGGTGATTCGCCAACCGTTCGTGGAGGGGGATTTGTTGCCGTTCTGGGCGATCGGCGGCCTCGTGGATCGGAACATCCTGTACGCGAGAAACGACCAGGGCCAGACGGACGATCTGAGCGGACGACCCGATCATCTCGTCACCGAGACGATGCTCATCGACGTCCTGCGGGGGGCATTGACGGAGATTTCCGCGCCCGACGATCTGTTCGAACGTCTCGGACTCTGAACGCCCCGTCGTTCAGATGCAGATGTCGTAGGGTCGAATGGGCACCCGGGGCAACTCACGGCCGACCGCGTCGCGAATGGCGTTCGCGATGGCCGGTGTGACCGAGACGCACGGGGGCTCACCGACGCCTTTGGCGCCCAAGGGGGACTTGGGTTCGTGCTCCTCGATGAGGATCATGTCGACCGTCGGGGCGTCGAGGAAAGTCGGTAACAGGTAGTCCGTGAAACTGGGATTACGGACCTTTCCGTCCGTGACGATGATCTCCTCCATCACGGCCAGTCCGAGGCCCTGGGCGATTCCGCCCTCCACCTGACCCTGGACGGAGAGGGGATTGAGCACCCGGCCCACGTCCTGGGCGGTGGCGATCTGTACGACCTTGACGAGGCCCAGGTCCGGGTCGACGTCGACCACGGCACGGTGAGCGACGAAGGCAAAGGCAACATGGCAGTTTCCGTGTCCGTCTTCGTCGAGGTCCTCGGTCGCCGGGTGGCGGTACTCGACGGTGTGGTCGATGTCGTACTCTCCGATCACCTCGCCGACGGCAATCGTGGTCCCGGTCAGCGAGTCGACGATGTTCGTTCCTTCGACGCGCAGTTCGGCGCGCACCAGTCCGCGATCGGCCGCCACCCGATCGAGTAGTTCGTCACGCACGGCGCGGCACGCCGCATCGACGGCGCCCCCGCTCATCCAGGTCTGTCGACTGGCCGACGTGGAGCCGGCCGAGCCCACCTGGGTGTCGATCGGATCGAGGAAGACGTCATCGACGCCGAGCACCGTGCGGGCGATCTGCTGGGCCAGCATCACGAAGCCTTGCCCGACCTCGGCCGTGGCGAACTTCACGTGAACGGCTCCGTCGGCGATCCGACAACGCGCGGTCGAGAAGTCGTCGAAGCCCTCGGAATACATGAGATTCTTGATGCTCACGCCCCAGCCGATGCCGCGACGGATGTTCGACGGCAGCGCCGTGAGTCCGGTTCCACCGGGAATCAGGAGTTCGTGGGCGTTCTCGGGCAGAGGAGCCGGCAACGGAATGCGATCGGTTTCGGTGATGCACCGGGCCACCGGCGCCACGCTGTCCATGATCTGACCGGTGATCAGACGATCTCCGGTCTCCATGGCGTTGCGAAGGCGGATCTCGACCGGCGACAAACCGGTGGCGGCGGCCAGCTTGTCCATTTGGCTCTCGTGAGCGAAACAGGCCTGCACGACGCCGAACCCGCGCATCGCGCCGCACGGGGGATTGTTGGTGCGCAACGCCCATCCGTCGACGGTGGCGTTGTCGCATTTGTACGGACCTTGGGCGTGCGTGATCGCGTTGATCAACACCGCGGGCGAGGTGCTGCAATACGCCCCGCCGTCGAAGACCATCCGTGATTCGATTCGCAGAATGCGTCCGCTCGCGTCGGCGTGATGACGCATCCAGATCGTGGCCGGATGACGATGGACGTGTCCGTAGAAACTCTCCTCGCGGCTGTACGCGATACGAACGGGACGTCCGGTGCGCAAGGCCAGTAGGCAGGTGTGCACCTGGAGGCTGATGTCCTCGCGCGCACCGAAAGCTCCGCCCACACCGCCCAGGACGAGACGCACCTTGTCCTCGGGCATGGCGAGGCAGGCGGCGATCTGTTTGCGATCCTCGTGGAGCCACTGGGTCGCGATGTACAGCTCGACTCCGTCACCACCGCTATCCGGCACCGCCAATGCCGCCTCGAGACCGAGAAAGGCCTGATCCTGCATTCCGATCTCGTACGTGCCCTCGACCTGGATCTCACCGACGATTGTCTGGTCACCCGTGAGAATCCGCTGGTGGCGGAACACGTTCCCGAGGGGATGGATCGGGGGAGCGCTTCCGTCGATGCAACGTTCGGCATCGGTGACCGGCTCGAGTATCTCGTAGGTGACTTTCACCGCCGCCAAAGCTCGACGGCAGGTCTCCGGATGATCGGCGGCGACCGCCAGGATCGGCTCTCCGAGATAGCGAACGACGTCGCCCACTCGGGCGAACACCGGTTGGTCCTGCATGATCAAGCCGTAGTTCGGCTCGCCGGGCACGTCGTCAGCGGTCACGATGCATTCGACGCCCGTGATCTTCCAGGCGTCGGAGACGTCGATGTTCACGAGTCGAGCGTGCGGGTGCGGGCTGCGCAGGGTCGCTCCCCACAACATGCTCTCGGCCCACATGTCGCTGGAGAAGGCGAAGCCTCCCTGCACCTTGGCGGCACCGTCGGGACGGCTCGCGTTGGAGCCCAGGGCTCCGTATCGGGTGTCGAGTCCGGTGGCCAGGGTCATGCCGCACCACCGTGCGTCCGGCCGCGAGCGACGACCTTGACGGCTTCGAGGATGCGACCGTATCCGGTGCAACGGCAGATGTTGCCCGACAATGCTTCTTTGATCTCCTCGTCATCGGGTTGCGGCTTCCGATCGAGGAGATGATGAACGGCGACGATGAAACCCGGGGTGCAGAATCCGCACTGCACACCACCGGCGTCGAGAAACGCTTGCTGGACGTCGGAGAGTCGACCGTCGTCCCCGAGGCTCTCGACCGTCAGGATCCGTGATTCGGTCGCCGACGCGGCCAGGACCAAGCACGAACACACCGCACGGTCGTCCATGATGACCGTGCAGCTTCCGCACTCGCCCTGCTCGCAGGCTCCCTTGGCGCCCGGCAATCCCAGACGTTCGCGCAGGACGTACAAGAGGCTCTCGCCCACCCACGCATCGGTGACCTCGCGGTCGGAACCGTTGACGTTGAGTCGGTACGACTCGTTCGCGGAGTCGGAGTGGCGGGTCATGCGGCGGACCTTTCGAGTAGACGACGAGCGAGTATCGACACCGCATGACGGCGATAGTCGGCAGTGGAACGATGGTCAGAGATCGGGCTCGTCTCGCTGGCCGCTCGGCGACCGAACTCCTGCGCGGTCTCGACGGAGACGCTGAACGAGCCCCGAAGGTCGATCTGTTTCGACAACCAGGCTTCGGCTCTCGAGGCGCGAACGATGGTCGGGGCGACCGCTCCGAGAGCCAGCGCCACGTGTCCCTCGACGGCATCGTGCACGAGACAGGCCGAGGCCGTCGAGATCACCATGGCGTTGCGGGTGCCGACCTTGGCGTACCCCTGCCATCCTCGCGTGACCGGAACGGTGACGGAGTGGACGAATTCACCGGGCCGGAGGGAGTTCCGCTTGACGCCGGTCATGAAGTCGGAAAAGTGGACGTCACGCGAATGATCGCGATGCAGAACGTGGATGACCGCGTCGAGTGCCGACAGGACCGGAAGAATGTCACCGGCGGGCGAACAGGTTCCCAGGTTCCCTCCGATGGTGCCCGCCGCGCGAATTTGGGGCGAGCCGACCGTCCGGGCGGCTTGGGCGAGAGCCGGCACCAGTTCGGCGAGTTCGCCGGTCTCCATGTCGGCGTAGGGGACCGCCGCACCGATGGTGACCGTGCCGGCTCGGCGCTGATGCTCCCATTCCCGCAACTCCTCGAGAGACCCGATGGGCAGGACCGTTCCGGGTCGACGACCGTGGAGATTGATCTCGACCATCATGTCGGTGCCGCCGGCCAGAACTGACACGTCGGGGGTGTCGGCGAGCAATTCGAGGAGATGGTCGACGGAGCGTGGTCTGAGGACGGGCACGTCAGGAGTTTACAAAATGTCAACCGGTGTCGATCCGTCTTCTCGGGCTGGTCGGGACGTAGCGTCAGCACTCGTGTCCCGGTTCGGTCGCCCCCGTGAGGTTCAACGTGACTTCTCGTTGGCCTTGCACGCCTTCACGGCGTCGGGGGCGTTGGTGGGTATGGCCGCCTTGGTGGCGGTCCTCGACGGTTCGGCGCGTTTGGCCATCATCTGGTTGCTGGTGGCCCAGTTGATCGACGGAATCGACGGGCCCTTGGCCCGACGCCTGCTCCCCGATGAGGCGACCACCCGCTTCGACGGGTACGTGCTCGATCTGGTCATCGATTTCGTCACGTGCGTCCTGGTGCCGGCCGCGTTCCTGTGGCAGTTCGGACTGGTTCCCCACGATCGTTACGGCATGTTGGTCGTGGCGGTGATGTTGCTGAGTTCGTCGCTCTGGTTCAGTCGGACCGACCAGATGAGCGACGACGGTTGGTTCCGGGGCTTTCCGTCGGCGTGGAACATGGTGATTCCCACCTTGTGGTTGCTGGGCGGCTCGCAATGGTCCAGCAGCGTGGTGATCGTGGTGTTGTCCGTGCTCACGCTCACCGACATCGAGTTCGCCCACCCGGTCCGCGCGGTGTCCTGGAGGTTCTGGAACCTGGCCTCGATGACGGTGTGGATCTGGTCGGTGGTCGCCGGAGTGGCCTTGAGCCCCGACGTGCCCGTTGGTGCGCAAGTGGCGACCCTCGTCGGGCCGATGATGGTGGCCGTCTCCGTGGTGTGGCACGCGGTCGGATCGGCGACCGATGAGGCCTACGCCGAACGGTGAACTGTCGAGGCTCGGCTCCGGGAATCCGGTCAGGCTTTTCCGTCCCACCCGGCGAAGGCGTCGATCATCGCCTTGACGTCTCCGAGTGGGTAGAGGATCGGGCAGGTACAGCCGTGGTCGATGTAGTGCTTCACCTTGGCGCGAGCCTCGGCCGGAGTACCACTGGCCGTGAGCATGTTGACGATCTCGTCGGGAACCAACTTGCTCGCCGCCACCACCTGCTCGTGAGTGGCGGGCCACGTGAGCACGTTGCCGACCTCGTCCAACAATGACTGGGGGACACCTGACGCTTTCATGATGTGCGGCTGCTGCCCGAGGTATTGGGTCACCATGAGACGAGCCATGTCGAGCGCGGTCTGCCGATCCTCGTGGACGCTGCACACCACCAACTGCGGACGATCGATGTCGTCCAGGGTGCGCCCGGCTTTGCGCGCTCCCTTGTCGAGCGCTTCCAGGGCCTGATCGTTGTAGCCGGGCGAAACCAGGTAGTTGAGAACGGCTCCGTCGGCGATCTCACCGGTGAGTTCCATCATCTGCATGCCGGTCGCACCGATGTAGATCGGCACGTTCTTCGGCGCACGTTCTTGGTACACGTAGTCGAGTTCGACGCCGTCGAGATGCACGTAGTCGCCGTCGAACGTCACGGTTTCGTTGTTGAGCAGACCCCGCACGACGGTCACGATCTCCCGCATCACCCGAAGCGGTCGACTGCGGTCGATGCCGACCTTCTGAGCCAAGGGATCCCACCAGGCGCCGATTCCGAGAATGACGCGACCCGGAGCCAGGTCGTCGAGGGTGGAGAAAGTGGCGGCCAACCGAGCGGGGTTGCGACTCCAGCAGTCGACGACTCCACTTCCGACCTTGATGCGCTCGGTGACGCTGGCGAAAGCGGCCATGGGCACCGTCGCTTCGCGTACCAGACGACTCTCGGCCTGCCACACGGCATCGAAACCTTTGCTCTCGGCGTAACGGGCGAACTCCATGCCTTCGCGGATCCGGTGAGCGTCCTGGAGATAAATGGCAACGGGTTGGTTCATGGTCGTGGTGTTCCTCTCTAGAACTTCGCGAACAATCGCTGGGCGGACTCGGCGGCCTTGGCGCGGATCTCGTCGATGTCCACCCGAGTGGGACGGCCGTCCACGAGCAACTGCTCACCTTCGGCGGAGGTGACGTTGATCGCCCGAACACCGGGGGTGAACGCGACGTGCCAGGGACTGTCGGCGTGGTCGTAGCTCCATTCCACGACATCGTCACGACACTCGGGGAAAAACGAAAAGCCGTTCTCGAGCCAGGACCACGGAGTTTCGGGGCTCGCCGTGACGTCGTGGGCGCGCAGTGCCACGTAGGCGAGGCGCATCTCCTCGAGCATGTCGGCGCCGATTCCGTCGGTGCCGAGAACGACGATGTTCTCCCGTTCGGTCGGTGCGGCGTAGCCGACCGCGTTGTTCATGTTCGAGCGGGGATTGTGGGCGATGGTTCCTTTCAATGGCCGATCGAGTTCCACGCAATGCACGAGCAGCCATTCGTCCGCGGCGAGATTTTCCAGCCGACGCGCCGCCTCGCGATCATCCGGGCCCTCTCCGACATGGATGTGCACGCCCACTCCCAGCTCCGTGGCCAGGTCCGACGCCGAACGAAGAAGATCGTCGGAGCAGGTGAACGCGGCGTGCACGCCCACCATCCCGCGGCCACCGGCACGCAGGAAGCGTTCGTTCTCTCGCAGGCCACGCTGGCCGCCGTCACGACCGTGGCGGTCGGTGACCCCGTAGGAACAATTGACCCGCACCCCGACCGTCGCACAGGCCTCGGCGATGATGTCGAGCGATCCGTCGATGAAGGATGGACTCTCGTGGTGGTCGACGATGCCCGTGGTCCCGGCCGTGAGAGCCTCGACGGCCCCGAGCATCGCGGACCAACGAATGGTGTCGGCATCGAGGGCGACATCGAGGCGCCACCAGATCTGTTCGAGGATGTCCAGAAAGGATCGTGGCTGCTTCGCGGGAGCGGGCATCCCGCGGGCCAGGGACGAGTACAGGTGATGATGAGCACACACCAGACCCGGGGTGGTGGTCACTCGTCGTCTCCGTCCACGCGCCGCATCGGGAGGCGCCGACGCCAGGAACCGTCGTACTGACGCAGTGCTTCGGCGACTGCTCCGGCCGTGGGCACGAGTCCGATCTCGCCGACACCTTTGATGCCGTACGGCGCGTTCGGCTCGGGAGATTCCACGAGGATGACCGTGATCGGGGGCACGTCCTTGGCCCGCAGAATGCCGAGTGAGCGCAGCGTCTTGGCCGTGGGGAAACCAGTGTCCGGGTCCGAGGGGAAGTCCTCGGTCAGGGCGTATCCGAGTCCCATGTGCACACTTCCCTCGATCTGACCTTCGCACAACGTCGGGTTCACGGCGCGACCGACGTCGTGTGCCGCCACCACCTCCACGATGGACCCGTTCTCCGGGTCGATCGACACCAATTGGGCCGCGTAGCCGAACGTGGAGTGAATGGTGGGGTTCTCGACTTCGCCGAGTTTCTGGGTCCAGTCGACCCGATACTCGCCGTGGTAGTCGACCCCGACACGACAACCATCGGCCCGAGCGGCCTCGCAGGCGGCCTTCACCGCGCCGGCGCCCATCAAGGTTCCTCGTGAACCGGTCGTTTGTCCGAACCCGAGTTCCCGGGTGGTGTCGACGATCACCCGAACGTCCTCGGGATCGATTCCGAGTTCCTCGACGGCGACCTGCAACGCGACCGTGTTGATGCCTTGTCCCATTTCCGTCCAACCGTGTCGAACTTCGATGACGCCGTCGGCACGGAAGTGGATGACCGCGCCACTGACCTCTTTGAAGCCGTTACCGAGTCCGCTGTTCTTCAGACCGAGCCCGAGACCGACGGCACGTCCGGCGAGCCGCGCCGCGTCGTAGTGAGGCTTGATGACGTCCAGACATTTTTCGGCTCCGAGGCAGCCGTCGTCCATGATCTGACCCGGTCCCCAGACGTGCCCGGGCCGAATGACGTTCCTCTTGCGTATGGTCCAACCGTCGATGCCCACGCGATCGGCGAGGCGGTCGAGCACGCCCTCCATCGCAAACTGGGCCTGATTGGCCCCGAAACCACGGAAGGCTCCGCAGACCGGATTGTTCGTGCGGGCCGCGATGGCCTCGACGTCGATGCTGCCGACCCGGTACGGGCCACTGGCGTGCCCGGCCATTCGCTCCAGAACCTTCATACCGACGCTGGCATAGGCCCCACTGTCGCCCACCGCGCGCACTCGGAGAGCCGTGAGGAGTCCGTCGGCGCCACAGCCGGCGGTGTACTCCATGCGGATCGGGTGTCGTTTGGCGTGCATCAGGAAGGATTCCTCGCGCGACAACGTGCATTTCACCGGTCGGTCCAGCAGCCAGGCGGCCAACGCGGTGTGCGCTTGGTTGCTCATGTCCTCTTTACCGCCGAACGCGCCACCGTTGGTGACCAACTCGACCGTGACCCGAGAACGATCGACCCCCAAAACGCGAGCGATGTCGTTTCGGTCGTCCCAGACGCCTTGACCCCCCGAATACACGTGGAGCGATCGACCGTCGCCGACTCCAGCGGGAACGGCGACGGTGCTCTCGGGCTCCAGGAAGGCGTGTTCGATTCGTTGGGTCTCGAACGTCTCGGTCACCACGTGGACGGAAGCGGCGAGGGCGGCGTCGACGTCACCGCGGGCATAACGGCTGACGCTGAGCACGTTGTCGTCGGTTCCCCACACGGCGATCTCGGAGGATGCGATGGCGGCTCGCGCGTCGGTGATCGGTCGATGCGCGACGTACTGGACGCGCACGAGTTCGGTGGCGGCTCGGGCGGCCTGACGACTGTCGGCGACTACGACCGCCAATACGTCGCCGGCGTAACTGGTTCGTCCGCCCACCGGGATCATGACCGGCCAATCCTTGTGGATGAGCCCGACCTTCAATTCGGCCGGAATATCGGCGGCGGTGAAGACCGCCACGACACCCGGAGACGCTTCGGCGGCGGTGGTGTCGATGGAGACGACGTCGGCGCGCGCGTGCGCCGTCAGATGGAGGGCGGCATGGAGCATCCCGGGGATTCGAATGTCGTCCACGTACCCGCGATCACCGAGCGCCAGATCACGAGCCTCGTACTTCATGCCCGACGATCCGACGCCCCCGGGTTGGGTCGCGACGAGGGGACGGTTCAGGGCGACGGCTTCGATGGCGTCGAGCACCTTGACGTATCCGGTGCAGCGACAGAGATTGGCGCCGAGATGCTTCGCCATGTCGCTCTTGGTCAGTCGATCACCCTTCTTGTCGACTTGACCCTTGGCCCTCATGATGATGCCCGGGATGCAAAAGCCGCACTGCAGCCCACCACAGGCGGCGAACGACTCGGCGTAACGATCACGCTCGGCGTCGTCGACGCCCTCGAGCGTCACGATCGACTTCCCGGCCACCTTCTCCAAGGATTGTTGGCAACTGACGACCGGTTTGCCATCGATCATGACGGTGCAACAACCGCACTGTCCCGACGGAGAACAACCGTCCTTGGGTGACGTGATGTCGAGCTCCTCGCGGAGAGCGGCGAGGAGGTGCGGATGATCACCACGTACGTCGACCTCGCGGCCGTTGACTCGCAGTGATACACGCTGGATCGATTCGGTGCTCATGTATCAACCATTCTCCGGCGCGATGATCGCTCCACGCTGGGACGTGATGCGGGTGTAGACCTCGGGTCGTCGGTACTTGTCGAAATCGAACAAGGTGTCCTTGTAGCGCTTGCACCAGTCGAGATCGCACGAGGCCACGATCAGTTCGTCCCCGGTGGTCAACGCCTGGGCCACGATCTGACCGCTCGGAGCGATGATGCACGATTGACCGAGCGAATCGACGCCTTCCTCCACGCCACCTTTGGCCACGCCGACGACCCACGTGCCGTTCTGGTACGCACCGGCCTGCATGACGAGGGCATTGTGGAACCCTTGGAGGATGTCCTGACTGGGATCGGGTACGTAGTGGATCGGGGTGTTGTAGCCGCACAGGATCATCTCCACGCCCTGGAGACCCATCTCTCGGTACGACTCGGGCCAGCGGCGGTCGTTGCACGTCATCATCCCGACGAGTCCGCCGAAGGCCCGCCAGACACCGAAGCCTTCGGGACCGGGTTCGAAGTAGTAGCGCTCGGCGTGTTGAAAAGGTCGGTTCGGTTCGTGTCCGGCGTGTCCCGGAATGTGCACCTTGTGATACTTGGCGACGATCGAACCCGTGTGGTCGACGAGGATCTGGGTGTTGTAGCGGTGCCTCGTTCCGTCCGCATCGACCGGCGTCAGCTCGGCGTAGCCGAGCGAGAAGCCGATGCCGAGACGCTGTGCCTCGTCGAAGAGAGGTTGGGTCTGCGGACCGGGCATCGACGTTTCGTACCAATGATCGGCTTCGGAGATGTCCTCGAGAAACCAGCGGGGGAAGAACGTGGTCAGCGCCAATTCGGGGAAGACGACCAGATCGCACCCACGGCTCGACGCTTCGCGCATCAAGGAGATCATGCGAGCGACCACCGAGGCGCGATCATCGGTGCGTTGAACGGGCCCGAGTTGGGCGGCGCCCACGACGATCGTACGGGAGGTTCGAGTCGTGGTCATGAGCTTTCCTCGTTCGGTTCTCGTTGGGCCAATTCCCACATGATGTCGAGGAGCACGTTCGCTCCCGCGACCAGGTCCTCGTCGTCGGTGTGCTCGGCGGCGTTGTGGCTGATGCCGAGATGCGAGGGAACGAAGATCATCGCGCTCGGGCACACGCGGGCCAGCATCTGGGCGTCGTGACCGGCACCCGACGGCATCCGCTTCACGTCGTGTCCGTGAGCGCCGGCGATCTTGGCCACTCGATCGACGAGCTCGGGGTCGAAGACCACGGGTTCGAAGCGGGCGAGTCGTCGACGTTCGATCTTCACGCCTTCTCTCGCCGCGACGTCGTCGAGGAAATCCGAGACCCGACGTTCGGCGATCTGCAACAGCTCCTCGTCGGTGTTGCGAACATCGAGGGTGACGGTGGCCGTGGCGGGCACCACGTTGATCAGGTTCGGGGCGAGGTCGATCTTGCCGACGGTGCACACCTGGTTGCCACCCATCTCCGTCGCCAGATCGCGCAGGAAGACCGCAATCGACGCCGCCACGTAGGCCGGATCGTGGCGCAGGCGCATGGGGGTCGTCCCGGCGTGATTGCTCTGTCCGGTGATGGTGACTTCCTGCCAGGAAATACCCTGCACGCCGTCGACCGCACCGATGGTGACGCCCTCGGCCTCCAGCAACGGTCCCTGCTCGATGTGCAATTCGATGAAGGCGTGCGGCGCCGGGCCGGGAACCGGCGCCGGGCCGTCGTATCCGATCCGCGTCAACTCGTCGCCCAAGCGCGCCCCGTCGATCGCGCGTATGTCGAGGGCGGCTTCGAGGCTCACACCGCCGACGTACGCGAGTGAACCCAACATGTCGGGCTGGAATCGCGCGCCTTCCTCGTTCGTGAAGACCGCGACACTGAGCGGACGCGACGGGGTCATGCCGGCGGTCATCAACGTCTCGATCACCTCGAGTCCGGCGAGCACGCCGTAGTTCCCGTCGTACCGACCGCCGGTTCTGACGGTGTCGATGTGACTGCCGGTCATGACCGGAGCGCCGGGCGCACAATCCCACGTCCCGAAGATGTTCCCGATGGCGTCGACCTGCACCCGTAGTCCCAGATCGATCATCCACGACCTCACCACGTCGCGACCGGCCCGGTCCTCGTCGGTGAGGGCCAAACGACACGAGCCACCTCCGGGGATCGGGGAGATCTCGGCGAGGTCATCGAGACGGGCGCGCAAGCGCGGGGCATCGATACGAACTCCACGGTCCGTCGGCCTCATGCTTCGTCCCCGTTGACCTGCGATGACACACGGCAAGTTTACATTTTGTCAAAGCCAGATCGGACATGACCCACTCGCTTATCCTCGCCCCATGGACGTACGGCGAGGTGTCGGGTGACCGGCGCCGAGACGGCGGTGCTCGTCGTATCCGTCCTCATCGCCTCCACCACCCAGGTCACCGTCGGATTCGGCTTCGCTCTTCTATCCGTGCCCCTCATGGCCCTGGCCCTTCCGACGCGGGAGGCGGTGGTGGTGTCCACGATTCTCGGTCTGGTCACGAGTTCGTTCCAGGCCTGGCACGGTCGACGCGATGTCGAGCGGGATCTGGTCGCACGGATGGCGGCGTCGGCGCTGATCGGGCTTCCGCTCGGTTGGTTGTTGTTCACCCGAGTCGACGAGGACGTCCTGCGTGCCCTGCTGGGTGTCAGCGTGATCCTGGCGGTGCTGTTGTTGGCCACCAACCGAGTGGCCACCGGATCACGGCGTCTCGACGTCGTGTGCGGAGCGCTGAGCGGAGCCCTGGCCTCCTCGCTCTCCACGAACGGTCCGCCGTTGGTCTTCGCGCTGCAGGCCCGCGGTCTCCCGATGCAGGTGTTCCGTCCGACCATCAACACGGTATTCACGGTGTCGGGAGTGGTCTCGCTGATGGCTTTCCTGCTGAGCGGGGACGTCTCGAGGGACGCGCTCGTTCACTCGTTGACGGCGATTCCCGTCCTTCTGATCGGGTCCCGGGTCGGTTTTCGTCTTCGGGGCCGGGTCCCCGAGACCGGAGCACGGCGGCTCGTGCTCTCGCTCCTGGCACTGGCCGGCGTGGCGGCGATTCTCACCTCCGTGTTGTGATCATCCCGCGAAAATCGTCATCCATTGTTCTTTGTCCATCGGCTTCAGCACGAAGTTGTGCCGACGCACCGACTCCAACTCTTCGTGCGGCTCGTTCGAATAGCGATGTCCCGGATAGATCACCGTGTTGCTCGGAAGGCTGTCGAGTCGACGAAGGCTCTCGAACATGTCCGCGGGATCACTGCCCGGTAGGTCGGTTCGTCCGCAACCATCGAGGAACAAGGTGTCCCCGGACACCAGGCATCCGCCGACGTGGAAGCACTGGGAGCCCGGAGTGTGGCCCGGAGTGTGCATCAACTCGATGTCGACGCCGCCCACCTTCACCGTGTCGTGCGAAGCGTGCGACACGAGATTCGTCTCGCTGACGCCGGTGGTGCGGGTCACCCACGGAATCTCGTGCTCGTTCACGTGAATCGGCACGTCGACTCTCTCGAGCAATCGGGCGATCCCCTCGATCCGGTAATTCATCATGGAACCGCCGATGTGGTCGGGGTGATAATGCGACGCCAACGCACCCACCAGCTTCATGCCATCGGCTTCGATGAGGTCCACCAGTTCGTCGATGCCGTACGCGGGGTCGACCACCACGCACTCTGACGTCGAACGATCGCCGATGAGGTACACGAAGTTCACCATCTGGCGAGCCAAGGGATCCCCGGCGGCGAAGTCGCGACCCGAGAGCAATTGCCGAAAGTAGAAGCGATCGTCCATGCGAACACAGTAGACCAGAGGGGCGCGTCCATCGGCGGGCACAGCCGGGCCGATGTCTAGTCTGTTCGCATGGTGACGGATGACGAGTCCTCGAACGGGACGCGGACGGGGGAGTTGACGTCCCTGGAACCCGGCCTGGTGATCCCGTTCGGCGGACGCCATTGGGTCCGCGTCGACGAGGATCTGGCCCGTGTTTTCCGTCCCGGCGACCGTTTACTGGTGCTGCAGACCGACGGCACTCTCATTCACGTGACGTCGGCGGTGGCCGCCTCCGTGGAAGGATCGGTCGCTCGGGCGCGGAAGGCATTCGAAGTGATGCGCAACCTCGATCAGGACAGAGTGTCCGATTTCTACCGACTGTTCGCCGACCGACTTCGTGATGATGCGATCTTCGGTCGGATCGCCCGTGCCAACGAGATCGACGTCACCGATGCCCGCGGCAGAGGGCGAGCGGTCGGACGTTTGGTGATCGACGACAAGATGCGCGCGAGCATGATCGACGGTTTGGAGCTCTGGCGAGGAATGCAGAGCGTGGTCGGTGCGAGTCTCGAGCGCGTCGACCACGGTGCGTGGAACGTCGATGTCGTGCGCGCACCATTGGGTGTCGTCGCGTTCGTCTTCGAGGGTCGCCCCAACGTCTTCGCCGATGCCACCGGCGTCCTTCGCGGGGGCAACTCGACGGTCATGCGGATCGGGAGTGACGCCCTGGGCACGGCGCGAGCGATCATGGAGTTGGCCGTGCGTCCGTCACTGCTCGATGCCGGACTTCCCGCGGGTGCGGTGGAGTTGATCGACGAACCCGATCGTTCCGGAGGCCATGCATTGTTCAGCGATCCTCGTGTCTCGTTGGCCGTGGCCCGGGGGAGCGGACCAGCGGTCGCTCAATTGGGCGCCGTGGCCCGACAGTCGGGGGTTCCGGTGAGCCTTCACGGGACCGGTGGGGCATGGATGATCGTGCGGGGGGACGCCCCCGAAGGTCGCGTTCGTGACTGCGTGTCCGCATCGCTCGATCGGAAGGTGTGCAACACGGTGAACGTGATCGTGCTCGTCGGGAACGTCGATCGGACACTGCGGGAGTCACTCGAGGGGATCGTCGACGCGGCGCGACGACGCGACGTCCGGGCCACGGTGCATCTACTCGGCGATTCGGCACGGGCCCAGATGTCGTCGGTCCCCGAGACGGTCGACGTTCTGGAGGGCGAGTTCTCCGACTCGGCGATCGAATGGGAATGGGACGATGCACCCGAGGTCTCGATCCTGGTGGTCGAGGATGTCGACGAGGCGATCGATTTGTTCAACGAACACAGTCCCCGCTTCATCGTGAGCGCTCTCACCGGTGACGGAGCCGCAACCCGTGCGATCGTCGATCGTTGCGACGCCCCGTTCGCGGGCGACGGCTTCACGCGTTGGGTCGATGGACAGTACGCGTTGCGACGGCCGGAGCTCGGGCTGTCGAATTGGGAGGAGGGACGATTGTTCGCTCGCGGCGGGATCCTCTCCGGTGACGGTGTGTACAGCGTTCGGTACCACGCGTCCACCCCGGACGCGACTCAACGTCGCTGACGGGTGCTCAGTGACCCAGAACGAGGTCGAGGATCCGTTCGATGGTGCGCGCGCGGCGACCAGTCGTCCGTTCGCGTTCGTCGGCCAAGGCGGCGAGCTTGGCCATCGCGTTGACCGCCAGCCAGCGAACGGGTTCGGGCTCCCAGGTGCGACTCTGGTGTCCGACCCACGGAAGTCGGGTCAGATCCGTCTCCCGTCCGGTGATGAGATGGGCCAAGGTCCGTCCGGCAAGGTTCGAGGTCGTGACGCCGTCGCCGACGTAACCTCCCGCGCTCGCCATTCCGGTCCGCGGGTCGAAGAGGACCGAACAGTTCCAGTCGCGGTGTGCCCCAAGAGGTCCACCCCAGTGGTGGGTGAACGACACATCGGAGAGAGCGGGAAACATCTCGCGCAGGGCGGTCGTCAGATGTCGAACCATGCCGTCGTGAGTGTCGAAACGCGGATCGATGCGGGATCCGAAGTGATACGGGGCACCGCGACCGCCGAATGCGATCCGGTCGTCGGCGGTGCGCTGTCCGTAGACGATCAGATGGCGGGCGTCGTTGAACGTCGGTCGGCTCGCCGAGATCAGGGAGTCGAGAAGATCGCCGCTGATGGGCTCGGTGGCGATCATCAGCGAGTACAGCGGCAACACGTTTCGGTGATGATGCCGCAATCGAACGGTGAAAGCTTCGGTCGCGCGCACGCTCACCGGGGCGTTCATCGGGCCTCGATCGGTGACGATCCTTCCGGGTTCGATGGAAAGAACGGTCACTCCCTCGAGAAT
>Ga0315900_10005033_pt1 | contig 18324 bp, 25 predicted proteins | sample LakEriMetagenome_FD_203521 | JGI IMG/M metagenome (GOLD analysis project Ga0315900, IMG submission 203521) | Freshwater fungal communities from buoy surface, Lake Erie, Ohio, United States - Buoy 12 MA114 | ecosystem: Environmental > Aquatic > Freshwater > Lake > Lake biofilm | place: USA: Lake... | reverse complement strand
GTTCATCTAACTGCTTATTATCTTTAGCTTTCCATGCTTTGATATATGCAGGTATTGAAGCTTCCCAGTTAACTATTGGTGAGCCGTTATAAACCCATCCGCGTGATTCGTTTGTTGAAAAGTAACGTTCAGCCATTTCAGTAGTACCTTCGAGACTTATAAACTTATTAATAACTTGTTCAAGATTTGGTGTTTTTTGCTTATTTATAACACTAACACTATCATTAACATTTACATTATCATTAACACTAACATTAACACTATCAGCTATGTTTGCCATAGTTTGCCATTCAGTTTTAGCATTTGCTATATTTGGCATAGCATTTTTAGCATTTGCCATATTTTGCCATCGTTTGTTAGCACCTTGCTTACCTGATATGCTTCGCTTATCTTTCTTTTCTTCATACTTTACAAGGTCACGCTTTAATGCCTGTTTAATTGGCTCAAATGCAACGTCAAGCAATATGTCATCAATAACAGGGTTTTGATCATTTACGTACTTTAAAATGTGTTTAAACAATCTTCCTGCCTGTTCATCTGTTAGCTTATCCACTACGTTCATAATGTCGCAGTAAAGGATAAATGATTTTTTATTTTCTGCCATAAAAAAGTTAAGCCCTCCGGAATAAAGGAGGTCGCACTCTCCAATATCCCATTGGGCCAAAAAGTTATAAAAATGATGGTGCGACTCATCAATACCAAAATTAATAATTTACTTTGATTTTACCAACTTTTTTTTGAGCTGTTTACATTTTGTAACCGATTGCAATTCGGCAACGGTCTCCTTCATGGCCTTAATGCCTTTCGCATTGATACGGTTAGATACTAACCGATACTCAAACCATTCGCAATGGCTGCCATATTTGGTCTTCCCCTCCATCTTAGTTCTGGTTAATACGACATTGAAAGGTTGTTCAATGAGCCGAATAGCTCCCCGGCTAACATTACTAATCCCAAAATGCCGATAAGCGTTCATGATGGACAGCTTTCCGCCGGACAATAAATACTGTGCAAGTGCAATTTTACGTGTCATTTGATTTGATTTTGTTTGTTAAAATATTCGTCAATTACTGATTTTATATGATCAAACCCACAGCCAAAGATAGCAGCATATCCCAGCCGTTTCAATTCCTCCAAAGATTTTAGCTGCTCCTGTACGTGTTTATCATTTTTGAAATGTCCCGATTTTTTTAAAATTTGTGACAGATCTTTTTTGATTTCAATTATCAATCCATGATACAAGCGATTTGGATGCATGATAATAAGGTCGGGTATCTTATATCCTTTGCACCGGATGGCCTTTAATGCCTTTGCCATGCCCATGCTTACCCTCACCCCTGAGCTATCCGACGTATAAATGACCTTAGGATATTGCAGGTCAATATATCGGCATACCTGAGCGTGTATCTGTTTTTCTGTCATCTTTTAGTTTTATACTTTTATATTTTAATCAGTACAAAAGCCAGCTTGACATCCGGTGCCAGTACCAAAATTAAAGTCTTGCTGAATGCTTAATTTCTTTATTGTATTATAAGACATTTCGCTTTTCCATGTATTCCGTATTTCTTGATCAGAAAACCATTGCATTTTGTTAGAATTATCCTGCCAGTTTTTCCTTAGTTGCGGGGGTTGTTTCCAAAAACATCCAACACAATTAGAATCAGCCGGGAATGTTAAATTACTTTTCTCTGCCCATTCTTTTATTTTATAATGATGTATTTTGTCATCTATTAATGGGAATGATCCAATTCTCCATTCTTTTTTTCCCCATTGCGTTGTAAATTTATTAGATCTTTCCTTTTCATCATATCTAAAACCAATGCGCATTTGAACTACTTCATTAATATTTCCTTTCCACCATTTATAAATAGGTTTTAATTTCATTTCACTTGTACAAAATCTCCACATTTTATTTGGTAAGGCCTTTCGTTTTTTTAATAAATTGTCAAATGAAATACCTGATACCCAAATTATCTCTTCGCCTATTTTCTGCTCCAAATCTCGTATGACATATAATGTAGCATCATCTTCGGCAGTTGCAATAAAATCCATGCCTATTTTATCTGATACATAATTTATCAACGCTTTATCTTTAGGAGAGCAATTTTTATCTTCTATTCTAACCAAAGCAAATATGTTATAATCTGCTGGGTAATGAACAGCCATATATGATGATGTTTTCCCTCCTGATAAAGAATTGATTGTCTTCATGATTTGTTAATTATGTTCTTTTAGTCTTGTACTTTCCGGAACAAACGGAGTAATTTTATAATCTTTGAAATAGTGGATAATGGTCGTATGGTCACGGTTAAGAAAATTGCCCAACGTTTTAAAGCTGGCATTATGTACCAATCTCATGTGCCTGCAAAAGTGAACGCGGGCCATAACATAGGTGTGATAACGTTCTTTCCCTTTTAGCTTATCCATTGTTATGCCGTAGATATTACAGACATCTTCGGCATTTTCTGTAAGCATTTCACCGGATACAAACCCGCCTACACGATAGGCTCTCACCCTGTCTTTTATGTATGCATCCTCATATTCTTTGAGGATATCCACAAGGACATTATAGGCGGGCGGTGTAAAGTGTACTTCCAATAACCCACTAATCTTTTTTATTAACTGGTTTCTGGTCATGATTAGAATGGTAGATCGGTTTTGTTGTCAAAAACTGTTTTCGGTTTGTTGTCGAAAACATTGTCTTTTTTCATCATCTCGCTGATCTTTATGCTGATAAACTTACCTGATTTACCTTCGCGTATCCATCCGGCAATGTCTTTTTCTTTACCTTCAATGTTTACTTTGCCTTTGTAGTCTGGAGCTTTTTGATTTCCTTTTTTGTCGTTTTTAAACAGAACGCCGCTGTTTGTGTTGTCGTAGTTTGACATTTGATTCTGATTTATTGATTATAAAAATTGATTGACTGCATTTCAGTTTTAAGGGCGGATAAAATTGAACGGATAAGGTCGAGCTGATGTGTGGCCGCTGCATTGGTACGGTCTGCCAGTTCAAAGTTATATTCCTGATCAGCTACGGAAGCGGTAACATATTCTTTGAAGTTGGCAGGGGTTAATCTGTGGTTCTCCGTCATTAACTTATCAATGGTTTCTTTTTTCTTTTGCAGTAAGTCCCGCTTTGCCTGTGCCTTTGCAAGTCCAGTATAAGCTATCCATCCGGCTAACTTGGCGCCATATTCAGTACAGGCCGCAATGCTTTCCAATGTTTGCGGGGTTACGGCCTGAAGCTGTGTATTGATTTCGGTAATGCTTAACTGATTCATTTTAATGTAACGGCTATTGATGTAGTGGATGATTTAGAAGGTGGATATACTTTAATGACCTCACCTGTCTCATTACTTACTATTTCGACACCTTCGGCCGGTACCGACTTTAAATATTTCTCACGCTCCTTTTGCAATTCTTTCCTTCTGTTAATTTCAACTTCAAGAGCTGACCATTCCTGATCTCCACAATTAGAATAATCGTATTTAACGCCAGTCTCCTTAATTTCCATTTTTGAGCCGTTAAATTCAAATGACTTACCATGCTTCATGCCTTCGGTTAAGACATAATCTTTATACCTGGTATTTCCGGTTAAGACCTTAATAAAGTCTTCCATTGCCTTTACCTGATAATGAATGTCGAGCGGGTTAAGATCGCCGGCATCAATCGCTTCGACTATCTGTATTGCCAGCTCTTCCCTGTTTGCCTTACTTACGGCGAAGGCGGCCATGTTTTCTGCGGTTTGTAGTTGCATTTTATTTGGTTTTATTGGTTTGTTTTTATTTATCTAATATCATTCTCCATGACTTACCATTAACATCATCGCACTTAAACGAGAGCCGAAATGGTTTATCCTTTATTTTGATCTTATAAACATCGCATATTGTTTGGATAAGTGACATATTGCTTATGTATTTATTGCTATCAAATTTGTATCCATTATACCTGTCCCCCTCAAAAAATACAATGCTTCCATATTCAATGCCGAATGATACATATTGCCATTTGAGGTTATTGCGGTATAAAAAATTGTGCATCCCTATCCTGTAAGATCGTTTGACCTTTTGCCTATCTGTCGCGGCTGTGTAATAAAAGTTAATGATAATGTCTGGTTCGCCATCTCGGTTAAAGATGTTGACGGATTTTCTTTTTGGTTTGATTAGTTCCATCATAATGGGTTAGTCTTTTTGGTTGGTTAATTCATTAATTCGCTTTTCTATCTTAATCAGGTCGGCCATAGCAGATGCGTCATTGATGGACCTTTGAGCCGATGCTCGTTTCATGGCATCGGTAATATCCTGACATTTAAGTATTAACTTGCTTTTATAATCTGTTAGATCGTCTTTCCCGTGTGTATTGGTAGCGTCTGCATCTTTGCTGTCATCCAATAAGAAAAGACCGGATAAAGCGTATTTACGGGCGTATGATGAAGATGCTCCGAAAGCCTGTGCGATATCCATTCCTTTGCGGTTAGGATCAATGCCAGCCTGTGCGGTTACGATTACACTTTCGTCATGATGGGAAAGTTTGGCAGTAGCCTCAACGTAAAGTATTGAGCCGGATGTCTGCACGCAATCGGAAAGTATTAGCGTACATTCGTACTTTAATAGCAAAGGTTTAACGGCTTCCAGTATATCTTCAGCATTGCGATAATTGTATTTACCGAATGAATTAAACTGGCTTTTTGGAGCTTTCAGTTCGCTTTGAATGTTAATAAGCTGCTTCATGGTGGTTTATTTGGTTTTAAATATTTTTAATACTTCATCCGATTCACATCTTTTGCCGGCGTAAAAAATATCAATCATGAGATATTTTACAAACCGGGAATCATAACTGAATGTCATTATATTATAGCCAAAAGAATTTTCATTTTCTAATGATAAGATAGTGAAATTATGAAGCTCACCTTTCTTTTCAATATCTTTCCAATATTGTAAATGTGAAGGGGTAATTGCTATTGAGTCTGTAATAATCATTTCTTACGTTTTAATGGGTTGCGCACCCGGTTATTTTTAATGTCGTTCATGTAATCTTGAAACTGGACTTCTATGCCGAACAAGATAATTAAGGCGAATATGGCTATTATAATCATGATTGATCTTTAAATAGTTTATAAAGTGAAAGCGAGATTATTGATAAGCATAGTATCAAAATGATCATTATCATTGTTTCTTTCGTTTAATAGTGAGATAATTGCCTGTAAAAGGTCATTGTACTTTGAGCCGTCAAATGTCATGCTTTCAGCTCGTGGCATGGTAAAGCCCTGATAGATCAGCTTGCCGGCCGGTGTTTCAGATAAGTGAAGAGTGATGGATGGATAAGTACCTTTACCATCAAAGGTGGGCCAGAATGTTTTGGCATCGGGATAAAACTGGAGTTCGAAGGTTTGTAATTGCATTGTTTTAGGTTTATTTGTGAACAATTGTAGAGCAAATATACAACCTTTTTTCACAATTCCAAATATTTTTTAAAATATTTTTTTTCAAACGATTAATTTAGGAGCGTGTTATGCGGAGCGTGTAAATATTGGAAGCAGAAAACCCAAAAGAATACGGCCATTGCAGGCGGGTTAGTTCACTTGGTAAGCATCTTGGGTATCTGCCAAAATAGTGCGGTAATGGATAACATCCACTTAGTCCCAAATGATAATGCCATCAACATCATACCTCATGCCACAATCGAAACAGATCAGGCCTTCGGGTGTGTCTATTACGAGCCGTTCCATAATTAGCCAGCTGTGGAGTGATCCTAAGCTCAACGAAATGCTATCCAAATTCAATGCCGGCGCCGGTCAAGATGACCTCAAATCAGAACTATTTGCCGTCTTATGTGAAAAGGATAATGACTTCATTTGCGATCTTTGGTCAAAAAAACAACTTTTATTTTATTGTACAGGCATAGTTCAAAGGATGATCTTTCAACCAGGCAATCGTTTCCATCGACGCTACCGAACACAGTCTTATGAATTTACTGAAGCTATCCTAAATACAACAGATGAAGAGTACAATGCCGACAAAGAAAAGAAACTGCAAGATCTCGAAGCGGCTATGGATAAAGATCTGCATTGGGTTGAGAATGCTATGGTGAAGCTCCATCAGGACTTAGGCAGTATGGAAAAGATAAGCAAAGTCACGAAAATAAGTTTCAATCAGGTAGATCGTATTTATAAAAAAGCAAAGGAAAAATTAAGGACTTCGCTTTCGGGTAAACTTATGGGTAATTACATTGTAGTGTCAGGGGAGTTTGTTTTGGACATTCCACAAGATGTTACACCTGACAATATTAACGATATACTGGATGAGACTTTGGATTACATGAAGATGCGACTGGAAGGCCGCATGATACCTTCCAAAGAAAAGACCAACGGATACATAAAAGACATCAAACCACTAAAAGCCAAAAAGATAATATGATTCTACTTATCCCGATAACTGCCATCCTTTGCGCGTGGATATGGATGGATGTGTGGCGAATGCCGGAAAGATATGTATTGTTCAATAGAAAGCCATTTAACTGCCCTATGTGTTTATCGATGTGGGTAAGTCTTATTTTGTATCTTTGCCCTTTATTCGTACAGCAAATCTTATTCGTAACCACAACAGCATCAGCATTAGGAGCATGGGCAGACCAAAAAAGATAGTAACATTAGAAACGAATATCCCGGAAATTAGTCAGTACGCTAAAAATCGGGCAAAGTTTATTGAACTGGAACAGCATTGGAGTTCGGTTAGGTTAGGATATTTAAAGAGTTTAGATGCTGAAATAAAAATGCAGATTGAAACAATTTACAAAGAAGAACTTGATCCGAAATGGCTACCGAACAAATACTGCACAGGTTGCTATTTTAACGCGGTGAAAGATTTAATACTACATTTTTTCTTATGAGTTACATCCACGAAACTGCCATCATTTACCCAAACGTAATTATCGAAGATGACGTACATATCGGACCATATTGCGTGATAGGTGGTGAGCCAGACTGGAAAGGAAAAGAAAATGAAGGCAAAGGTGTAATAATAAGATCGGGGACAAGACTCACGGGCTTCGTGACAATAGATAGCGGGGCGGAAGGTGTGACATATATCGGGCAGAATTGTTACATTATGAAGCATACATACATAGCTCATGATGTTACCTTAAAAGATAACGTCACCATATCTGCCGGTGTCAGCATAGGCGGCTTATGTACAATAGGTGAAGGCACTAACATTGGCATGAATGCAGCTATCCATCAAAAAGCAAAAGTACCGCAAGGGTGCATGATCGGGATGGGTGCTGTGATTACCAAACGAACTGAAATGGAAAGATATTGTAAATATGCGGGCGTACCTGCTAAATTCATAGGATACAATGACAGGAATCATATATCTCAATTATAAGCGCAAAGAGCATTCAGATCAGGCCTTACAATCTATAAAACAAGGTCAGGCAGATGCCGAAATACTTGAGGTTGAAATGTTTGGTATTGCAGCCGCTATTAATCATGGCCTCAAATACTTCTTTGACGAGAATGGCTTTGACTACGTTGCCATCTGTGCAAACGACATCATAATGCCTCCTGGATGGCTTAATAAAATGATTGCTGACGCGGAAGTTATTACCAATACCGGACTATCTGCCATTCATTGTGTCGAAGGGTTACCCGATGAACAAATAATAAACGGGATTAAATGTCATCCGTCATGGGGGGTATTTGGTAATGCTTTACTGACAAAGCAAGGGTTTGATGCGGTCGGCTATTTTAACACAGATCACGATCCATACGGGATGCAGGATAGTGATTATTGTTACCGATTACATAAAGCAGGGTTTACCAATTATTACATATCAGCATTAAAAGCTGAACATATCGGCGGTGATGTAGGTACCGGAACGGATTACCGGTTAATGAAAGATGAAGGTTTAAACAAGGCCGGGAATACTTATGGCAAATGGCTGAAAGTTTACGATTCGGGGAAAGTCTATCTTCCGTATTTACAAGAGAATTATATAATACAAATGAATCAAATGTATGGGGAGGTATAAATTAATAGAATCACCGGAAAAGATGTGGCAGCTTTTTGTAGCTTATAAAGAAAGCGCAAAAAACAAACCTATATTAGTACAAGATTTTGTAGGGAAAGACGGGATGGAAGTTAGAAGAGAAAGGGAAAGACCATTAACGATGGAAGGGTTTGAAAATTATTGTTTTGACCAAGACATTATAAATGATTTAGGAGATTATTTTAGTAACAAAGACGGGGGATATTCAGATTTTTCCACTATCTGCCGCGCGATTAGAAGAGCAATTAGAGAAGATCAGATAAGCGGTGGCATGGCAGGTATCTACAATCCATCCATAACACAAAGACTTAATGGGTTAGTAGAAAAGACCGATGCAAAAACGGAAGGCATCCAAAAGATAACAATTGAGCGCGTCACAAAAAATACAGATCAATAACGAACATTCCGGGCAGCTAAAAGTACTTTCCGAAGCTAAAAGATTTAACGTATTAGATTGCGGAAGAAGGTGGGGGAAGTCTGCTCTGGCGGTTAACCTACTTTGCGAGCCGGCATTAGATGGCTATCCCGTCGCCTATTTTGCTCCATTTTATAAACTACTCGAAGGGACATATAAAGAGCTTTATTCAGTCTTGAATGCAGTTACAATAAAAAAGCATGAGAATCAGTTTATTGAACTTGTAACAGGCGGATCAATCGAGTTTTGGTCCTTAGAAAACCCATTGGCAGGCCGTTCACGAAAATACAAGGTAGCCATAATAGATGAAGCGGCATTTAATCGAAACCTATGGCAGTCTTGGACAGAGGCAATAAGGCCGACATTAACCGACCTTAAAGGATCGGCGTGGTTTATGTCCACACCAAAGGGAAAGAATGATTTTTACAAGCTATGGATGCGAGGGCAGACGGGTGAGCCGGACTGGATGTCATGGCAGATGCCGACCATTACAAACCCGTTTATAGATCCGTCAGAGATAGAAGCAGCAAGGCGCGACCTTCCTGATCTTGCATTTAAACAGGAATACCTTGCCGAGTTTAATGATAACGTGGCTAATCCATTCGGATTAGATTACATAAGGATATGTACGGGAAGAATATCCAATGAGCCGGCTGTATGCTTCGGAATTGATCTTGCAAAGTCATTCGACTGGACTGCCATAATAGGCTTAGATAAGTTTGGCAATGTTTGTCATTTTGATAGGTTTCAAAGGCCCTGGAACGAGACGAAAGAGATTATCAGGCGATTGCCGAGAGGGGCAATAAAGATAGATAGTACAGGTGTAGGTGACCCGATAACGGAGGACATCCAACGTGAGCGCGGTGATGTGCATTCTTTTAAGTACACATCGACATCAAAACAACAACTTATGGAAGGGTTAGCGGCTGCCATCCATCAAAGGCGGGTAATATTTCCAGATGGGGTTATAAAGGCCGAACTTGAATCATTTGAATATCAAATGACAGGTACCGGCGTTAAATATACTGCACCTCCCGGACTGCATGATGATTGCGTAAATGCTTTGGCATTGGCGTGGGCCATGTACGTACAGGACAACGGGGGACATGTTAAATATTCTTTTTTATGAACTGGAATAAAATCACAGTAAGACAATATCAGGATATCTTCCCGATAATTAATGATGACAATTTATCCGATCTTGATAAGCTTGTCAAAATTATCTGCATCCTTACCGGATACACGGAAGACTACATCGACTCATGGCCGATTGATAAGCTGAATGAGTATAGGCATTTATTTGAGTTTGACCACAAAAAAGAAGCTCGCAAGAGGGTGAAAGTCAATGGCAGATATTACCGATTTAACTGGGAGATCAATAAATTAAAGGCGGCAAGATACATTGAGGCCAAAACATTCACGGGTGAAGGACTATTTCAAAACTTACATAAGATTATGGCATCATGCGTAATCCCGCAAAGGAAGATCGCATTCTTTTACTTTGATAAAAAGTACAATGCAGCGGACCACGACAAATATGCCACTGATTTATTAGATGCCCCTTTCCCATTTGTTTATAATGCTTGCGTTTTTTTTTGTCAATTATTAATGAAGTGGATCGACGTTACCCTGTCTTATTCGGGGGAACTCAAAGGGAAGATGACGGAGAGCCAGATAGCAGCATTGAAAGAGTCTTTGCAAAGTATTACGGATGGATTTATAGTACGACCCTTGTCGCAGATCTCGAGCGAATAACATTAGATCAGGCATTTGAGCTACCTATTTATCAGTATTTGAACGGACTGGCATATTGCAAAATGAAAGAGAAATTAGAACGCAAACAATTGGAAGATATGCAAAAAAAGAAGTAGATTTGTCGTTTCATAACAAGCATAGGTTTAGGTTTCCCCCCTGATCTTTTTAGGTTAGGGGTTTTTTGTTTTTATGGTATTTATAAAAGTATGGCATTATCAATAGCGCAAGCGCAAGCAGCATTCCTCAAAGATGGCGGTCCTGTGGGGGGGACCTTAAGGGGGCAGCCTAATGAGCTATCTGATATTGAAAAAATGATGTCGGACTATATTACTAAGTTTTTAAATGCTGCCGCCGATAATCTAAATAAGAATCAATCGGTTACAACAGGTAACCTGTTGGATAGTTTAAACTTTAATATTGAATCTACAAAGGCCGGATATACCATAAACTTTACGGCATTAGATTATTATAAGTTTGTAGATAAAGGGGTTAGGGGTGCAGGTGCAAGCCGTAAGAATAACACCTCCCCTTATAAATTCAAATTTATAACACCTTCCAAAAGTCATGTAACCGCAATTGAAAAGTGGATAATAAGGAATAGATTAACGGCAACGGCAAGGGATGTCAATAGATATGGCAGAACAGGAAGGGAACGGAAAGCTATTGCTCCAACGAAGGGCCGTAAAACATTGGCGTATATTATTGCAAAGAGCATCAAAAGAGACGGATTGTATGAGACTGGTTTCTGGACGGATGCTTTCAATGATACATTTAAAGATTTTGGAGTGAAAATGAGTGAGGCATTAGGCAAAACAATAACGGTCAATCTGCAACAGATGGCAAAAGATATAAAAGGACAAGGAGTAAATATACCAAGATGAGCATAACAATACATCAGTCACCTACGGGATATACATCAGCACATGAAGAGGTGTGGCACGTAGTCGAAAGTACGGACAAGAACATCACCGGTTTCCAATATGTCTATGACATTTACAAGGGTGCGGAACTACTTACAAGGGTGAAAAATAGTCCATTAGGCGCAAGTAAGTTGGGGGTATTGGATGTCGGCAATATTGTCAGGTCGGCATTGGATTCTTATAACTTCCCTACTTTCAATCTGGCTGCATTTACGAACGAGGTGACATTAGGGGCGGATATATTCTTTACCGATTATGATGTAAGATATGGGCAGGTGAGTGGTGTGGGTGAGGTGAGCGGTAACTTGGCATCAGGTACATATCGCGTGTATAATAATTACAAGAGGTCAAAATGGGATAATGCGACAAGTGAAATATCGGCAGATGCATTCTTAACTAACAGACCATCGGGAAGCACATACTATCCCGGTGAGCCGATTGTTGCAAGCGTTTATGTGGGCAGTGAAGACAGGTCGAGATTGCTTACTACAAGCTACGGCAATGCCGGCAAATATTATAACACATCGGGCCAATACAATCTGGGATATACTTTTGGGATATTGCCTGTGAGCGGTACTATTACATTTGATTTGCAGGATGAAAATGATGATGTAATTGATACGATTACATTTAGGCAAAAGTGCGCTAAATACGAAACGCATACTTTGATTTTCTTGAATGCTTATGGTGCTTATGATTCCTTTACGTTCGTACATGGTAAACTTATGATGTCGAATGAGAAAAAAAAGTTTGAGCAGATGCGGTGGGCATTGTCGGGCAATAGTATGGTCGAAAAGTCAGGGGCGGTGTATAATGAAAGCATGAAGACTTATGCGGTTAAGTACAAAGAACGCATGATGCTGACTACGGACATATTAAGCACAGGTGAATATAACTGGTTATCGGAGCTTATCAATAGTCCGCAGGTTTATTATTATTCTACGGAGAATGCCGAATATTATCCGGTACAGATTACCGATACCGATTATGAGTTCAAAGATGATAAAATTAATAAGACGGATACTTTAAGCGTGACAATTGAATTTAGTACGCCACAAAACACACAATACCGATGATTTACGAACTTTATTTGAATGGTGAAAAGGCAGACGTTCGTCAGGACTTAGGCGTTCAGTTGAGCTTTAATATCGATGACATTAATAAGTTCGGATCACGCGATACATCATTCAGCAAGACGATTGTTTTACCAGGAACGGCAAATAATAATAAGCTGCTCGGCTTTGTGGCTGACATGGGCAGCTTTAATACATTCGACGCAGGTGCGGCAAATATAGGCGCTAACTTTAATGTGGCCCAAACGACAAAGGCGGAATTAAGGGGTAACGGTTTATTATTGATTAAGGGCGTTTTTAGGTTATTAAGCATCGTAAAGGACAAAGATATTATTGAATATGAGGGTGCGGTGTTTGGTGAGCTTGGCGGGTTTATTGCGGCCATCGGAAATGGTAAACTTGAGGAATTAGATTTCAGCGATTATGATCATGTTTATAATAGAGATGCAATTGTAAATAGCTGGGATACAATAAACGGATCGGGATATTATTACCCGCTAATTGATTACGGCACGCATTCATCGGCTGACATTTACGGCATTGTAAAGGCGAAAGTCGATTATAATTATTTGACATTTAGGCCGGCTCTGTACGCTAAAGAATACATCGATAAAATATTTTCCGCAGGTGGTTACACTTATGAAAGCACGTTTTTAAATAGTAGTTTCTTTAAAAAGCTGATCATTCCTAACAATCAAAAAGGGATATTTAAAAAAGAAGGTTATAACGTGCAGGGGTTACGGACAACAGCGGTTACAACAACCGCCCGCAATGTCTTATTATCATATGAGAATACTACCTTATCAGCGGACTGGCTTACCAATGCCGGCAAGAATGAGTTTACTTATATCGGATCAACGGCACAGACATTTGATTATAGCTTTGTAGGTACTTTTACACTCACATCGGTTACTGATTCGGGATGGTCATTTGAGATAAGGAAGAATGGCGTGGTGGTTTACACACAAGGTATGTCAGAGATTAACGGGCAGCAGTTCGTATATGAAGAAACGGGAACCATATCCGTAGTCACCAATGATGTTATTACAATACGGCTTATTTATCCGGAGGTTGAGGCGGTCAGCGTAATATATGATGAGCTAACATTTAGAATATTTAATTCATCTAACCCTTGGGTAGAAATTACTTTAAATGGTGCCATTGAGATTTCTCAAACCATACCGAAGGGCATTATGCAAAAAGACTTCTTTACATGGATTATAAAGATGTTTAATTTGTACGTAACAGAAGATAAAGAAAAATCTAATCACCTGATCATTGAGCCGTACATTGATTACTACGGAACTGACACAATAGACTGGACATATAAGGTGGCAAGGGATAAGGCATGGCAGATAAAACCGATGGGCATGCTGAATGGTAGATTCTTTGAATATAGGTTTAAAGAGGATAGCGACTTTTATAATGATGGTTATAAAAAGAAATACAATCAGTCGTATGGTGACAGGTTAGAAGATACGGCCTTTCAATTCGCAAAGGATAAGCAGACCATTGATGTAGGTTTCTCACCTTCCCCACTTGTTCAATATAACGGGACTGATAAAGTGCTTCCAGCCATTTACAAACGAAGTAAAGGAAATTCAGTCGATCAAGAAGAGCTTGTAGATAGCAATATCCGCATATTAATGGCCAAAAAGGTGAGCTGTTCAAGTTGGAATATCAGGAATGGTAAAACGCCAACGTCACCGAATTTAGGCGCATCGCTTATTGTTTACGGATATGCCGGCCACTTTGATGACCCTATTAACCCAACAAAGGATATCAACTTCGGGGCCGCATCTGAGATATACTTCGATCCTAATAGCTATACGTCAAATAATCTATTTAATGATTATTGGAGTGAGTACATATCTGAGATAGCCGATAAAGATAGTAAGATATTAAGCTGCTTTGTACATTTAACACCTTTAGATATTGCCCAGTTGGATTTCAGTAAGGCGATCATGATTGACGGCATAAGATTTAGGTTAAATAAGATTGAGGACTTTGATTATACGAATAATGAACTTGTAAAGGTTGAACTTTTAAAAATAATAAATAATGGCTAACACAGTTATAGGGGCAACGGTTGAAGTAGATGTTCAGTCGGTCGGTAACATGAAGCAGCAATTAAGGGCGGCTACGGCTGATCTTATTGCCATGAATGAAAAGTTTGGGAGCACATCAAAGGAAGCCATTGCAGCAGCGAAGCGAGTGGCAGAATTAAAAGATGCCATCGGGGATGCCAAATCGCTTGCGGATGCCTTTAATCCGGATGCAAGGTTTAAAGCATTAGGGCAAACGCTCGGAGCTGTGGCCGGTGGGTTTTCAGCAGTACAAGGGGCAATGGTATTGCTGGGTAATGAAAGTGAAGACCTGCAGAAAAGTCTATTAAAAGTACAGGCGGCCTTAGCTATATCGCAAGGACTTGAGCAGCTTGGAGATTTAGGCCAGGCTTTTAAGAATTTAAAGGCCGTAGCGGTTAACGCTTTAAATGGTATTAAGGCGGCCATCGGATCAACAGGGATAGGTTTGTTGGTTGTTGCGTTAGGTACCATTGTGGCCTATTGGGATGAAATAAAAGCGGCGGTAAGTGGCGTAAGTGAAGAGCAACAAAAGCTTAATGCCGATGCAGCTGCAAAATTAAAAACAGCTCAAAAAGAACTTGAGGTTTTAGGTTTACAGGAAAATAGTTTAAAGCTTCAGGGAAAAAGCGAAAGGGAGATTCTTAATTTAAAGATTAAGGCAACTGATGAAGTTATAGCCGCGACGGAAGCTCAGATAAAGCAAAATGAAATAACATTAAAAGCTCAGATTGAAGCAGCGCAAAGGAATAAAGATATCCTGCAAGGTATATTAACGTTTATATCAGCGCCGCTTGCTTCATTATTAAAGGGCATTGATTTAATAGGTGACGCTGTTGGTAAAAACTTTGATTTATACAATAAATTCTATGGCGGCATATCTTCATTTGTTTTTGACCCTAAAGAGATTGAGGCCGAAGGTAAAAAGTCACTTGAAGAACAAGAGAAAGCATTGTCACAATTGCGTAATCAAAGGGATGGCTTTGAAATACAAAGGAAAGCTATTGATAAAAAGAATTCTGATGACAGGGCAAAGAAAAATGAAGATGATGCTAAAAAAGAAGCCGAAAAGCAGGCGGCCGCTGCAAAGGTTATAGATGATGCAAGACGCGCTAAATTAACTGAAAGACAAAGGGAGGAGGAAGATGCGATACGTGCCTTTAATGAAAGAAAAAAGACTTTGGAGCTTGCCGGCAAAACGGACTTGACAGGTATTGAAGAACAAAAGGAGATCGAGCTAAAAGCTATTAGGGATAAATATAAAGCGATACAAGACGAAGCAGATAAAAAAGCACAAGAGGCGAAATTAGCAAAAGAAAATGAGGAAGCCGAAAGATTGAAAGCGGCCGATGAGAATACGCGCAAAATGGTTGCGGAACAAAATCAGGCTTTGCTAAATGCTGAAATTGAATTACAGAATCAAAGATTTAATGCAGCACAGGCAGGGTTAGATCTGTTGGCATCATTAGCTGGACGCAATGAGAAAATCGCAAACATAATATTTGCAGTACAGAAAGGCTTAGAGATTGCTCGAATAATAGCAGATACGGCGCGCGGCATTGTAGCGGCAAAAGCAGGACTTGCGGCTGTGCCTCCCTTTATAGGGGTAGCTCCTAACCCGGCGTTCGTACTTGCAGCGGCATCGGCTGCCAAACAGATTGCGGGGTTAAAGATTGCGGCTGCCGTAGGTATTGCACAGATAGCAGGGGCATCAATAGCCAAATTTAAAGGGGGTGGCGGTGCAGGTGCGGTAGGCGGTGGCGGTGTCGAGGTGTCCGGTGGTGGCGCAGCTCCTATGTCAGCTATGCCATCAGCATCGGTAACCGCTCAGGCATTAAACGCACAAGCGATTAATAATTTAAACAATCAGGGGATAAGAGCTTATGTGTTAAATAGTGACATTCAAAATACAGAACAAAGAAACGCGTATTTAGAAAGAAGCGCATCTGTTGGCGGCACAGAAGGTTTTTTAAGAAGAATTGGATGGATACGTTAAAAATAAAATAATATGAATTTACCATTATTCAAGCTGACCATCAAAGAAGATGAGGAAGCTATACAGGAAGTGAACGCTGTAGCATTGGTTGATATACCGGCCATCGGTGAGAATTTCTTTGCGTTTAATAAACAGTTATTTGTTGAGCCTAACAAAAACGAAAGGGAAGATGAGTTCATTCCGCGCTGCATATCGTATATGATAGGCGAGGGCAAAGATGAAGATCAAGCAGCAGCTATCTGTTATAGCAAATGGGAAAACAAAAGTCAGTCATTCCAGGAAAGCTATTCTGATTACCCAAAAGCAGCCAGCGAAAATGCAAAGATAGCTTTGAGATGGGCCGAAGAGAATGGATGGGGTGAATGCGGTACACCAGTCGGTAAGGCAAGAGCGAATCAGTTAGCGAACGCAGAGCCGATTAGTAGAGACACCATTGCACGAATGGCAGCATTTGAAAGGCATCGGCAGAATAGCCAAAAAGAGTTAGGTGATGGATGTGGCCGTTTGATGTGGCTTGCGTGGGGAGGTGATGCTGGTATTGAATGGGCGCAGCGTAAATTAGAACAGATAGATAAGCAAAAGATGCAGGCCTTTGCGGTTGTAAATGATGAAGATCGTATCGTTGTCGGCCCTGCTATGATACCTGATCTACCTATTTACCGAAATGATGAAGCAGGCGAATATTATGTATTCTTTGATAAGAAAACTATTGAGACGATTGCTTTAAAGTTTTATGCAAAAGGCTTTCAGCAGAATGCCAATGAGATGCATGCTAAGGCGGTCGATGGTATTACATTCTTTCAATCATGGATAGCAGACGAAAGTAAAGGTATCCCGAAGATGAAGCAGTTCGAAAATTTACCTGATGGGACATGGTTTTTAGGTGCAAAGGTTGAAAATGATGAGACATGGGCAAAGGTAAAGGATGGAACGTTTAAAGGGTTTAGCGTGGAGGGTATGTTTGACATGACAGAAATAAAGATGCGCAAAAGTGCTGATGATATTATAGCAAAGCTTCGTGAGCTATTGGCTAATATTTAGGTTTGGTTTTTCATTGTTTGGTTAAGTGGACATCCCCGGCTGTTTCTACGGCTGGGGTTTCTTTTTGGTATATATAAACATGAGCGCGAATCTGCAGCCGATACCATTAGGATTGATAGCGATACAGCCATATTTGGACTTTGTTGCTGAAAAGGGTTTTTCGCCTATTGAGCCGGGAGATACTACTTATCAAAATGATGCATTCGCTAACCCTCCTTCGGTGTTTATTGATGGGTTATTGCTTACTTATGTTCCGGTATTGGATAAAAGATACATAAGCTTTGATGGGTCGACGCGGACCATAACGTTTAATAATGGCACGTTAATACAAGGTGAAACAGTCCAGATATTTTTATAACCAAACAAACAAACATGAAAATTTTAGTATTGACGCAAAAGTTCAGCGGATGCGGTTACCATCGGCTTATGCTTCCCGTTTCATTTATGCCGAAAGAATATGGCAGAATTACAGATACCATAACGGAAGAGGAATTAGCGGAAAAGAAATATGATATTGTATTTGTGAATCGAGTATGGGAAAAAGATGACCTGATTGATCTACGCAAAAAGTACGGTTTTAAGTTGGTGGTTGATGTAGATGATTATTGGATACTTAATCATGACCATTTGATGTTTGATTCATTTAATGCTACTGGGTTCGCATCAAAGCTGATAAGATATATGAGGGAGGCGGATATGGTTACATGTACGCATTATAGATTAGCGGAGGCGGTTTCGGTCCATAATCATAATGTCATAGTAGTACCTAATTCGATACCTTATGAACAAGGGCAGTTCAATGGTGAACGTGTAGCTACTGATGCCGTTAAGATATTCTGGGCGGGTGGCATTACTCATGATCAAGATCTGAAGATACTTGAAGCGCCTATGAAAAGAGTTGAAGGTAATGTACAGATGGTTTTGGGTGGCTATGCCGATTCAAACGAAACGGAAAGGTATTATTGGGGGCGCATGGCTAACTATTTCACAGCGGA
>Ga0315900_10005029_pt1 | contig 18338 bp, 16 predicted proteins | sample LakEriMetagenome_FD_203521 | JGI IMG/M metagenome (GOLD analysis project Ga0315900, IMG submission 203521) | Freshwater fungal communities from buoy surface, Lake Erie, Ohio, United States - Buoy 12 MA114 | ecosystem: Environmental > Aquatic > Freshwater > Lake > Lake biofilm | place: USA: Lake... | reverse complement strand
GGCCTCGCTGCACTGGATGACTCTCGACTTCGAGGGGCGTCCGACGGGGCAGGGCGTGATTGCTCAAGGCTCCAACTGGTTCGTGAACTGGGCGGACATCCCGGCGCTCGCCGTACTCGATAACGGCGATTGGGTCGCTTTCTGGCTTGAGCGGAATGATCCGGACATGCCGGAGGGTTACGACATACGGGTCGTTCGTTCCATCGATCGTGGCAAGACGTGGTCCACGCCGGTGTCGCCACATCGCGATGGCACCAAGACTCAGCATGGTTTCGTGTCGATGATCGCCGATGGCGATGATCGTGTATTGATGTCTTGGCTCGATGGGCGCCGTGCTGCCGAGGTGTCGGGTGGCGCCACGTCTCAAGAGTCCCACGGGCACGAGAGTGCGCCGATGACTTTGCGGTCAGCGGTCATCGACCGCGCGGGTCATATCACCGACGACTACGAGATCGACACTCGCACCTGCAGTTGTTGCCAGACGGATATGGCTCGATGGAGTAACCAGACGCTCGTCGTGTATCGCGATCGAACCGAGCAGGAAATCCGCGATATTTCCGTGGCAACGAGATCTTCCGGTCGGTGGGAGACACCTGCGGTGGTGCATGACGATCAGTGGAAAATCGAAGGGTGTCCCGTCAATGGACCTGCCATCGCCGCGAACGGTGAGCGAGGGCTAATTTTTTGGCCGACGGTGGCAGATGAAGAAATGACGCTGCGCTACGCGCTGGCGGACTCGCCGAAATCGCTGTCAAAAAACCCCCAGATGCGTGTACTTCAGTTGTCGGACACGCCATCGGGTCGCGTGGATGCCGTTGCCTGGAAGGACGGTTTTTTACTGACTTGGATTAGCCGAGCTCGTGACCGTCCCGCCGTCGACTATGCCTATGTGCACACCGATGGACGCGTGGAAGGAGGGCGCTCTATTGCAGAGCCCGCGCTGCGAGGACGCGCCACCGGGTTCCCGCGAGCCGCGAGCGATGGCAGCACAGCGATCATCGTATGGCCGGAGTCGGACGGTGCAGGCAAGCCCGTCATCGGTGCCGCCATCACACGCTGACTGTTCATCGACCGCGACCCGTCTCCGGCGGATGTCGCCGGAGACGGGCATCGGCGCACGTGTGCGGTGAGTCGGTGGCGTCAGAAACGCCAACCAAACGAGACCGTCACGGCGAGGGGCTCGTAGTCGGCCTTGACCTTGCCCACCGCGCCACCCTCGCCATCGAGGGTTTGACTTGAAGCGAGCAGGTAGCGCACGCCCGCGTCGATGAACGCGCGCTCACCGAGGGAGTACCGCGCACCGAGTAGCGCCTGCACTCCAGTTCCCGAGCCACTGAACGACTGCTCGGTGCCCGCTCGTTCGAAGTCCACGTCCACTTCCGTAAGGTAGACGGCGCCGACCCCAACGTATGTGCGTGCGCGCGGGGAGCCGAACAGATCGAACTCGCGCAAAGCATTGAGCGCTACGCTCGTCGAGGCGTAGTTGCCTTCGCCGGAGGGCCCGCCCGTACCGAGCGTGACGGTCGGGTGATCGACTGACTGGTACATGAATTCGGCTTCCACCCGCCACGTGTCGTTGAGGTAACGGCCGATCGCGCCACCGGCCAGGAAGCCGGTGTCTAGGGGCAGGTTGTGCGAGGTTGCCGCCGTGACCCCGGGTCGTGTGTAGGCAAGTTGCTGGTCTGACTGCGTCGCAAGTCCCACCGTGCCGGTTGCGTACCAGCCCTCTGCCGCGACCGCCATGCTGGCACTGCCCACTGCGGCCAAAGTCATTGCCGCCCACCGGGCCGATCGCCGACGCTGCGAGAACCTCTGACCCGACACTGAATCACTAAACATAATCTCACTCCATGTGAACTAATTGATCCAAACGATATCGCCGCACCATGCTGACGATGCGGCGATAGACAGCGACCGTAGGGGCACAGTTGCCATCTGTCGCGTGCGCTTGAACGAGCGGTCGAGGCGCTGAATGATCGGCGACGGTGGAATACGCTCAGCGTGCGTTGCTACACTGCGCGGCCGCTGAAGCAACGGGTTTGGAAGACGTGGGCGCAGACGATAAGTCACTGATTCGTTTTGATTTTTTGGAGCCGGCATATCTCGTTGCAGTGGGGCTCGTGTTGCTTGGAGCGTTCGTTTCGCTCGGAGGCGACCTGGGTCTTCGCGCGCCGCTGATCGTGATCGGTATCGTTTGGGCTCTGCATCTGTCCGTCGGGCTTGCAGCGCTGCGGGTCAGCATCATCAGTCTGTCGCGCTGGCGGGCCACGGCCGGTTGGCCCGATCTGGCCTTGCTCGCGCTGGCCGGTGTTCTGACCTCGTTTGTCCTGGCCCCATTTTCCCTCGTCATCGACCAAGTGCTGACGGCCCGCGGGGTGGTGACCGACGACCAACGACTAGCGACTCTCGCGCAGTGGCTCGCCGGGATTTTCGAAGAGTGGACCCGTGTTGTGGGTCCGGCTTTGTTGGTCGCTGTGCTGCTCGGATTGCCGGCGTGGTGGGCCCGGCGCACGGTCACCCCCCAAGTCGCTGCGCCCGTCGAACCGGAGGTACCGCTTGTTCAGCCGGAACTGAGTCAACCTGTAGTCCCGGCAATGGCCAGTTCGTGCTTGCAGCGCTTGCCGCCCGCGCTCGGCACCGATCTGATTGCGGTGCGCTCCGAACTTCAATACGTGCGCGTCTATACGACGCGTGGCGATGCGCTGGTGCTGGGAGCGCTTAAGGACATTGCCGAGCAGCGCGAGGCAGATGGCCAACTCGTGCATCGATCGTGGTGGGTGTCGACCCGGCACGTGCGAACGCTGCGTCGACGCGGTGCACGCTACATGCTCACCCTGGCGAATGGCCTCGAAGTTCCTGTCAGTCGTCGAAGACAGCAGGCATTGATCAGTCAGTTCGGGTCCAGCACGACGCTGAATTGAGTGGTGATTCAGCTCGCGAATTCCCGCTCCGACGCAGAGCGTCGGAGCGGGAGGTAATCACAAGCTTTACTGCGCGCCGAACGAGTAGCTCGCTGTCAGGCCGAACATCGCTCGATCACCCTGCGTGACGTTGGGCGTGAACGCGGCGGTGGTCGCGAACAGCGGAGGCTGGATGATCGCTGCCGTCACGTACTTCTGATCGAAGATGTTCCGACCCCATAACGCCACATCCAACGGACCGCGACGCACGCCGAGTCGCGCATTGAAGAGCGTCCTCGACGGGATCGTCGTCAGACCAGTCGTCACGAGGTTAGTACCCGACGTGTAGCTGCCGTCAGCGCGGGCATAGATCGCCCAATCCCCTGCGAGCGGTCTGTCGAAGGCTGCGTAGATGCTTCCCAGCCGATTTGGCGAGCGTGGCAGCGGCTTTCCCGACACGTCAGGCAGCAGTCTGCCGCGGAACTCGCGGGTCGGACAAAACCCGATCGCTGTGGTGGGTATCGCTGTCGAGGTTCCGCCGCAGTTACGCAGCTGCCCCGCATCCACCGTACCTTCTTCGAACTCGGTCGGCGTGTAGGAGTAGGTTAGACCGAGTTGCCAGTGCTTCGAGGCGCGGAAATTGACCGATAGCTCGAAGCCCTTGGCGGTGGCGTCGCCTACGTTTTGCACGAGGTTCGTGATCAGCGGTGCAGGCGGGGTCGCTGGAATTTGTATGCCCGTGTAGTCGATGAGGAACACGGCCAATTCCGAGCTCAGCCGACCGTCTTCCGATTGGGATTTCCAGCCAAATTCGTAGGTCTTGTTCTGCGCCGGGGCGTAGGTTTGCAGTTCAATGGGAACGGGGGCGTTACCCGCAACCGCATCAGTCTGGCCATTGAAGTACCCCGATATCACCCCCTTAGCCGCTGACATGTAGAAATGCTGGTTTTCGGTAAGTGTGAAATCGGCGTGGACACGCCAGGTCGTGTAGTCGAACTCACCCTTCTGTAGGGTGCTCAGTCCGATGACGTCGTTGTAGCGCTGCCGTTCTTCCTTGTCGTGACGTAATTCCGCGCCGACCGTCCAAGCATTGCTCAGCTTGTACTCGAGGAGACCGAAGTACGCCGTTTGCTTGTCTTCGCCGATGAAACGCGACAGATCGACCATGTCGACCGTGGGGTTTTTCGACACAGCGGTGGTCGGGTTGGCGTTGACGAAGAAAAAGTTGTCTGACTGAGGCCGCTCACCGGCGGCCAAGCCGCGCCCGTCGTAAGCGAGACGACTACGCGAAGTGAACTCGTTCTTGCTGTAGAAGCCGCCGATGCCCCACTTCAGGGCCTCGCCGGCCGAGCCTTCGAGTCGTAGCTCCTCGGTAAATGTCTCCGTCTGACCCTTGCCTGATCCCGTGAACACGGGCAGCGCCTGCTGACGCAATACGACGGTCGGCGCAGCGGCATTGACGATGTTGAAGACGTTGCCCTTGCCGTTGTTGGCGCCCAGCGAGTTGTCGGACGCGTTATCGTTTTCAGCCTCGTAGATCGACGTTTGACTGGTCAGTCGAACGCCCCCGAAGTCGTATTCAAGATCGAGCGCTGCCAGGGTGACTTCGCGTGAAAACGCCAGCGCATCAGGGTTGGCGGCAAGTTCGGATTTGACCGGAACGTCACCGCAATAGGCCGACAAGGGCCGGCCGGCGGGGCCGCAGTTGAGTGCCGGGACCAGATACATCGCCGTCGAGTCACGCACATCGTCGGTGTAGTACGCGAAGGCACGGGCCGTGAATTGGTCGTTGGGCGAGAACTCGATCGTTCCCGAAGCATTTTTGGTGTCGTATCCGCTAAGTCCTGCGGACGGCTCAGCCAGATTGTCCCAACTGCCATCGAACGAATTGGTGCTGGCTGCGATGCGACCGCGTACGGTGTCACTGAGCGGACCGGACAGCATGATCCTGACCTCACGGCGCTGATCCGTGCCTACGGTGCCGGTAACCTTGCCCTTGAATTCATCGGTAGGAGCGGCGGGTACGAAGTTGATGGCGCCATTGAATGCGTTCCGACCATAGAGCGCTGATTGGGGTCCCTTGACCACTTCGATCCGATCGAGGTCGAGGATCTCGAGATTCGATGCGCTGGTGTTAGAGAGATAAACGCCACCGTAGAAAATCGCCACGTTGCGGTCCGGGCTATTCAGATTCGTCTGCGCGATGCCACGAATGACCGGCGTGCCAAGCTGGTTTTGGATCGAGTCAAAATAGCTCAGGCCAGGGGTGAACAGCGCGACGTCATACAGATCACGAATGCCTTTGGCGTCGATGTCGGCTCCTGTAAGAACGGATACCGCTACCGGCGTTTCGATCAGCGTCTCAGTGCGTTTTCTCGCTGTGACAATGATTTCTTCGAGCGCCGCCGCAGACCCGCCATCTTGGGCTATCGACGTGCTCGTTCCGCCGATACACATCAGTGAAGCCGCGAGTGCCGCGCATGTCATTCTTTCTATGGTCATCTAGCCGTTCCTCCAGAGATATAGGGTTGCCCTGTCTCTCGACCCCCGCAGGAAAGATGACAGCAGCAACAAAATATTACCGCTTTAAAGGAGACCCCGTAGCCGCGCATCGGCAACTCAATCGAATATTCCAATAATGGAATTAAAAGCGTGGTAAATCCTTAGCCGGGCCTATGAAAAGAGACGGGTGGTGCAAGAGTCATCGAGGACAGTTGGCAGGGTGCTTCAGGTGCTGGAGCAATTCAGCGTATCGCCGCATCCACTGACCAACGGTGAAGTCGCGGCACGCCTCGGCGTGCCGACTTCCAGCATGCATCGCTTGTTGCAAAAGCTGACCCGCTTGGGTTTCCTTGAGGTGGAGGCCTCATCGGCCGCCTACTCGGTCAGTTCGTCGTTGAGCGCTCTCGGGCGTCGGCTCGCGGATATCAGCGGCTATCTCCCGCCGCTTCGCTCCACCATGTCCGCACTCCGGGCTCAAACAGGCGGTACGGTCACGGTCTGGTTGTCGACAGGTGTGCACATGCGCCTGTCGGCCATACTGGTAGGGCGGGTCCCCGGCACGGGAACTACGGCGCTCGGGGAGCTCCGCGAACCGTTTTCCACGCCCGGACTCGCCATGGCTACCACCTACTCGTCGGAGCAGTTGCGTCAATTGACGCAGGTGGCGCGCCGCCGCGGTATCCCACTCGGTCGCCGCTTTCGAACGATGCGCGACATTAAAAGTGCCGTCCGGCAAGTGAGCGAACGTGGGTACGCCGTCGGCTTCAACATGCGTGCCGATGGTTTTGGGATGATTGCTTGGCCCGTGCCGATGCGTCGCGATCAGCAGCGCTTCGGTGTGATCGCGGTGGGCATGCTGGTGTCCGAACTCAGAAGCCGAGAGGACGAGCTTGCCGCCGGTGTAACGCGATTGCTGCAGCGTTACAGCAAGGATTTGCAGGCGTACAGCGGCAACGAGTTCGACCGCCCGGAGTCCTGAGCCATTAGCTTCGAGACTTCGCTGCCACCCCGCTGCTGGGTCGATTCCTCGTCCTGTGCTAGCGTTGCAAGCCCGCGTGACAACAGAGAAGTTCAGTCGTGTCTCTCGAGCGTAAGGCCGTCTCGGTCAATCATCTCCCTGCTGATGCATCGGCGTTCGTGCGCTTCGTTTTCTGGGTTTTGCAGCCGGCTCTTTTGGTTACGGTGCTGATAATTTGGGCGATGAATCCGGGCGATCCAGTGCTGTTCGGTTGGACGTTCCTGACTGTCCATCTGCTGCTCGGTACTCTCGAGTACCGCATTCCGGCGCGTCCCGGTTGGCGTCACCCTTTCGGCGAGAAAGTCGCCGTGCTTGGTATCGCCGTGCTGACGTCCTTAGTCGCCGATGCAGCCGGCACTTTCTACGAACTTAATCTGACTGAACCTCTAGAGCGGTTTCGCATTGGACTCGGTCTCGATGTGTGGCCGCACCAGTGGCCCCTCGCCGTGCAAGCCCTGCTGGTGTTCTTTCTCAGTGAGTTCGTTTGGTATTGGATCCATCGGGCGGAGCATCGTTGGACACCCGTGTGGCGGCTGTCCGGCCATGGCGCGCACCACGCCTTCAAGAAGCTCAATGCGATCAACGCCGGGGCCAATCACCCAATCGAACTTTTTTTGATCGTACTGCCGTCGATACTGGTGGACTTGCTGTTTGGCGTTGGTGCAGCCGCCTACGGCGCCATTCTGCTCACCCTGACACAGACAGCCATCGTGCACAGCAACCTGCGGCTGAACTCGGCTGTCATCGGTTGGCTATTCACTACCAACGCGTGGCATATACGGCACCACTCGGCCGATTTGCAGGAAAGCAATACGAACTACGGCTGTGCCGCGATCCTCTGGGATCGTATGTTCGGCACGTTCGCCGACGGCGCGGTGATTGATGCGGGCATCGGGCCGCGTGAACCGTCGACATGGGAAAAGCTTCTGATGCCGATCCGCGAGCCGCAGGGCAGCGTCATTTCTCCCGCAGACAAGCCCTTGCGGCCCTAATTCTTCGCACTGACTCCGCGTCGCGGCCTCGATACCCACCTCGCTGATTGGTGCCGCGTGGTTGATCTATCCATCGCTGGGCCGGTGGCGACCACGCTCCAGCCCACCACATTCGACACGCTGGCGGTCGCGAGCGGTCGATGTTGCAGAAGACGGTCATGATCCACTTTCCTGGGCAGCCCCTGGCATTCGATCGGATGGTCCGTCATGTCGCGGTCGACCAGCGTCGTCCAACTGAGCGCCCACGCCAGCATCAGGCCGCCGCCGAGGGTCCATCGAAAGCGCTCTGGAAGCTGGCGTTGGGGCTGATGCAGGCCAAGCCTTCGGGCGCTGCGGCGGCCGTAGGGGTGACCTCGAGCAGCACCGGATGGCGTCCCTTGCCCCTCGGAAGGTAAAGATCGTCCGCGAGAGTGACCCGGTCGGCAAGCGGGATCCACACCACTGTGGCGCCATCGGCGACTGTGCTCGGCGGTGCAGGGGCATCCGGGTGACGTGGCAGATCGGCGAGGGCGATGCCGGCGGACATCATCATAAGCGCGAGGGTTGTGGTCGCCGACAGCAGTGCTTTGTGCATGATCGTTTCACCCACGCTCATCAACGTACGGCGAAGGCCTTCTCGACGACGTAGTCGCCCGCCTCGCCGATACTAGGTGAGATGCAAAAACCCGCGGCATCAAGAAGCGCAGAGATATCTTTGAGCATGGCCGGGCTACCGCAGACCATCGCGCGGTCGAGTGCCGGGTCGAGCGCCGGTAGTCCGAGATCTTCAAGCAGCCGACCGCTGGCGAGCAGATCGGTTAGGCGACCCACATGCTCGAAGTCCTCGCGGGTGACTGTCGGGTAGTAGCGCAGCTTGTCGCGCACGGATTCGCCCAGGAACTGGTGCCGCGGTAGCTCGTGGAGGATGAGGTCGCGGTAGGCGAGCTCGCTCGCGACCCGCACGCCATGCGTGAGGACCACCTGGTCGAAGCGCTCATAGGTGGCCGGATCCCGGACTATGCTCATGAACGGAGCGAGCCCCGTGCCCGTCGCGAGCAGGAACAGGTTGCGGCCGGGTTTGAGATCGTCCACCAGCAAGGTGCCCGTGGGTTTGGTCCCGACCAGCACCCGATCGCCGGGTTTGATGTGCTGCAGGCGCGAGGTGAGTGGGCCGTCCGGGACCTTGATGCTGAGGAACTCGAGGAAGTCCTCGTGGTTCGGGCTGACGACGCTGTAGGCGCGCAGCAGCGGCCGGCCGCCCACCTCAAGCCCTAGCATCACGAACTGACCGTTCTCAAAGCGCAGATTTGGGGCGCGCGTCGTCTTGAAGCTGAATACCCGATCGTCCCAGTGATGGACGCCGAGCACCGTCTCTTCGCGCAGGTTGCTCATGAGGTCATCCGAGCAGCATCCCGCCGTCGGCCACGATCGCCTGGCCTGTGACGTAGCTCGACACGGCGTCATCGCAGAGCGTCAACGCCAATGCTGCGATCTCGTCATAGCGACCCTCCCGCCCCAACGGCACGAGCGCGGCGGCGGCGCGGGAGCGATCTTCGAGTTCCCCTTCGGAGAGCATCCCGCGACGATCGGCCATCACAGATTGCAGGAACCCAGGACATAGGGCGTTGGCGCGGATGCCCTCGCGCGCATGGTCGAGTGCGATGGCGCGGGCGAGCTGGATCACGCCCGCTTTGGAGATGGAGTAGGCCGCCTCGCGCGGCGTCGGCCGCAGCCCGGCGACCGAACCCGTGAACAGCAGCGTCCCCCGACGTCGTTCGGTCATGCCGGGTAGCACGGCGCGTGCGGCGAGGAACGCGGAGGTGAGGTTGACGGCGAGGACGCTCTGCCAGTCGGTGAGGCTCGTGCCCGGTACGTCCGTTGCCGAGAGCGGATCGATGCCCGCCGTGTGCACGAGGATGTCCACCGGTCCTGCGATCCGCGCTGCCTCATCCGCCGTTGCTGGATCCGCAGCGTCGCCGCAGAGGGTGGTGCAGCGAGGATCCCGATCTCCATAGCGTGCGAGACCCTGCGCGTCGCGGTCGACGAGCACGAGCCGCGCTCCGTCCCCATAAAAGGCCTCAGCGATAGTGGCACCAAGCCCAGATGCGGCACCGACGATCAGCACCGTTTTCCCGGCGAAGCGCCTCACGATTCGGCACCGAGGTCCTGCTCGTGTTCGCGCACGACGAGTCGCTGGAATGCGGAGGTGTGTGCCAGGGTGTCGGCGCGGGTTGGACGATCGGTTCGCGCGTAGACGGCGTTATAGTCTGCCTCGGTCTCGAACCACTGTTCGGCAATGCCGTCCCATTCGGGCTCCGTGGATGGCTTGCCAGCGAGCCCGCTCTCGTCCTCCACCCGCACGTCTATCACGTAGCGTTTGAGATAGGGCGCTTGGTCGGCCGCGATGTCCTTGGCATGCCGGTTCAGCCACCAATCCGCGAACTCGGCCTGGGTCAGGTGCGGTGCACGCTTGAGGAGCCACATTACTTTGACCATCGCTCTGCTCCGACGAATACGTTCAGTTGGCGACCAAGCCACCGTCGACGGGTATCACGACTCCCGTCACATACGAGGCCAGTCCGGAGGCTAGGAAGATCACCGGGCCGACAAGTTCCGACGGATCTCCCATGCGCTTCATCGGGGTGCGACTCTCGAAGTAAGCCATGCGGGTTGGATCGCTACGTGTGCCTTCGGTCATCGCGGTGAGGAAAAATCCAGGAGCCACGGCGTTGACGCGCACGCCGTGCGGTGCAAGATCGATGGCGAGTGAACGCGTCCACTGATTCAAGGCTGCCTTGGCCGCCGAGTAGGCCGCTGCGCCCGGCTGATAAGCGATGTGCGCCATCATCGAGGTGATGTTGACGATGCAGCCGCGGCTCATCTTGAGGTCGGGCACCAGTGCATCGGTGACTCGCGCAGTGCCGGTCACGTTCACGTCGAACACGCGATGCAGTCCGTCGAGGAACCCGGGGTTACCCGCTATGCCACCGCCCTCGACTCCAGCGTTGTTGATCAAAATCGATACGGTCCCCAATTGCGCGTGGATGCTTTCGACTGCGGCCTGTGCAGCTGTCGCGTCCGTGATGTCCCAGCGGAGTGCGAAAGCCCGCCCGCCTGTCTGCGTGATCTGGGCAGCCGTGGCGACGGCCGAGTCAATGTTGATATCGGCGACGGCGACTGCTGCCCCGGCTGCCGCGAGGCCAATGGCGATGGCGCGGCCGTTGCCGCGTCCGGAACCGGTCACGACTGCGTTGTGTCCCGCCAGCAAGTTGGGCGTCGAACTCGACGAGGAGCCGATGGTGCGGATGCCCTCGCGTCGATCGATCATGTTGTTGTCCTCGGTTTCGATGAAGCAAAGCGGTCTGCTGGGAAACGAGTCTTCAACTCTTCCATCGTCCGCAGCAGTTCGGCAGCGATGGCGGGCTCGCTCGCCATATGGCCAGTCAACGGCAGCAACGCCAGTCGGGATCCGGGCCATGCCTGGTGTAGACGCACCGCGGACCATGGCGGGCAGACCCAGTCGCATCGACCCTGGACGATGTAGGCGGGAAGGTGATGGACCTTGTGCAGATCACGGATGAGTTGATCCGGGTCGAGGAAGAAATCACCCATGACGTAGTGACAGACCAGGCGCGAGTAGGAGAGGGCGAACTCCGGCGTGAGCTCCGCATCGATCGCCGCTCCGTCCGGCGACATGCTGGCGCAGAGCCACTCGAACTTGGCGAGGCGGCGTGCGGCATCGACCGCGAGGTCGCGGTCCGCGCCGAACACGCGACGGTGCATGGTCGAGTGGAGGTGTTCCTGCTCCGCCAGCGACAAGCCCTCCACGCAGCGCTGCCACTCGAGCGGGAACAGCACTCTCATCCCTTGGTTCACCCAGTGCATCTCCTCACGGGTGCCGAGAAACACGCCGCGCAGCACCAGCGCGAGACAACGTTCGGGATGCGCCTGCGCGTACGCGAGCGCCAGCGTCGTCCCCCACGAACCGCCGGACAGGATCCAGCGCTCGATCCCGAGATGCTGTCGCAGCCGTTCGATATCTGCGATCAGCAATGGCGTGGTGTTGAGCCGGACGTCGCCGCTCGGTTGCGAAGCGCCGGCGCCGCGCTGATCGTATTGGATCAGGCGGTAGTGGTGCGGGTCGTGGAAGCAGCGTGCGCCTGGATCAAGTCCCGCCCCCGGTCCGCCATGAATACTGAGCACCGGGACGCCGTCGCCGAGTCCGCTTTCCTCGTAGTAGAGATCGTAATCGTCACTGAGATCGAGGCGGGCGCTACGAGTGACGATATCTTTGGGATACAGATGCGCTGGGGCACTCATGGACCACCTCCGTCTTGCTCGCATCGGAAACTGCTGGCTTGCTCGGTGCTGCCCTGTCCTGTCCATCGTGCGCGTTGCGGGTGGGCGCAAACCAGGCGCGTGGGTGGGAGCGTGTTGACGGGCTGGTTGACTCTAGGGTCGAGCCACAGGTCTTCACCTCCGCGGGTGGCGATCAAGGCGTCCGGCGGCCTGCCCCGCTCGATCCAGTCGACGAGCGCAGCGCGGATGTCCTCGGCCGGATTACCGGTGCCGTTGAACCATTGCCCGAAGCTCGAGAAACCAGGACCGTCTCCGCAGTGCGCAACGCCTGGGAACATAAACAGTCGCATGGCGTTATCCGCCGTCGACGCGCCTACCTTCGCGCGTACTGCTTCGTAATACTCAAGGGTGTCGAGCGCTGGGATCGCAGCATCGAGCCAGCCTGTGTACAGGATCAGCTTACCGCCGGCGGTGAAGAAGGGCCGAAGATCCGAATCGTCGGCATCGAGCACCGGTGACAGCTCGCGCGCCGCGCGGGCGCTGTCGGTCTCGAGGTTGAAGCGCTCGGCCGTCCATGTCGGATCGCGGTGCACAACATCCCGGAAGAACGGCGTGCCGAGATAGTCGTAGCCCGATTTCATCGGCGGCTTGCCGAAGACCCAGGTGTCCCAAGCCTCGCTTTCCGTGCCTGGCGGAAGGCCGGCCAGCCGCGCCGAGGCGGGCGCAGCGATCCCTGCGCGCAGGGCACGGACGGTGTCGAGCTGCGCGTCGGTGAGGCAATCGGGACCGTCCTCGCCCTCGCAGCGCAGGACTTCGTCATCGAAGCGGCAGCGTCTCGGGTCATCCACCACGCCGTCCTCGACGCCATCCTGCATATCGCAGGCGGCGAGCACGGCGCGACGAAGTAGCTCGACCTTCTGCGGCGGCAGTCGCGACGTCGGGTCGCGCAGGAACCGTCGATGGTGCGACATGAACGCGCTGTTGAGTCGGGTCCAACTGCGCGCCGGAGCACCGGCGACGATGCCGTCGAAGTCCTCCGGGTGCCGCTGCGCGGCCATGAGCCCTTGCCGACCCCCGTTCGAGCAGGACACGAAGTAGGCGCTCTTTGGTGCGGCGCCGTAGTGCACGGCGGCGAGCGCTTTGCCGATCCGCGCCATCTCATGGATCGCGCGATGCCCGAAGTCGAGCAGCTTCTCGCGGTGCACGGCCCAGTCGGCGAGTTTCGGATCGGCTGGCGTGCTCTCGTGTCCGGTATCCGTGGTGGCGATCACCGAACCACGTAGTACACCGTGGGGCAGGGCGCCCATTGAGAGCATCCCGGCATAGTTGCCATTACCGACCGCCTCGAATCGACCGGTCCAGTTCTGCGAGGGCAACCACACTTCGATTCGGATGCGCGAATCCGGGCTCGGTCGCGCGATGACGCTGACGCGGCAATGGGCGGGCAGCAATGCGGGTGCGTTTGCTTCGAGATCCGCGGTCTCCGGTCGGAAAGGTCCGGCAGGTACAGGGGTGGCGCTGACGATTTCCACGCCTGGCAGCCTCACCTCGAAAATGCGCGCACAGGCGGCGACTGCATCGGCCCGCGCGCTCGGTGCAGCGATCGTCACGGCAATCAACAGGAAGGACATCAGACGCATGACGGGTGTACGTAAGATCTTGATGGATACACGTGAGGGCCTAGTCGACAACTAGAATACAAGAATACACTATCGCGCAGTCGTCGCTATGCACTCGCCGTTCATGAAGCCCACCCTACGTGCCTCAATTCGGCAGTGGTTGCTGCGCGAGCCGTTCGTGATTTCACGACGCGTTTTTACCGAGAACATCGCGCTCGAGATCGTGCTGGAGATGGACGGTGCGCGCGGGTGGGGCGAATCCGAGCCGCACGAGTACGACATGCGAGTGGCCGAAGCCGCGCGGGATGCTGCTGCGGTGCTGGAACCCGCGGTTTGGTGTCACCTGGATCCCGAGCGTCTGAATGTGCTTATGCCGCGATCGGCACTGCGAACCGCATTGGACTGCGCGCTATGGGATCTGCTCGCCAAGCGCTCCGGGAGGCGCGTATGGGACTTATTGGGCATCGAGCTGGATCCTTCGCTGACGGTTTCCGTGTACGAGACGCTGAGTCTCGACACGCCCGAGTGCATGGCCACGTTTGCGGAGGCGGCGTGTGATGCGCCCGGACTCAAGATCAAGCTCGGACATGCAGATGGACGCGACGAGGAGCGGCTCGAGGCCGTGCGCTCGGCGGCGCCCGGCACTGTGCTGACCATCGATGCCAACGAAGGATGGTCACCGGAGGCGTTGCGGCGGATTTTGCCGCTCGCCGCCAGACTTGATGTAGCGTTCATCGAGCAGCCGCTCCCTGCCGGCGCGGACGCTGCGCTGGCCGAGATGCCGCGCCTCGTTCCATTCTGTGCGGACGAGAGCTGCCTCGATCGCGGGTCGCTGCCGGCGCTAGTCGGACGTTATCAGTTGATCAACGTGAAGCTCGACAAGACGGGAGGGCTCACCGAGGCAATACAACTGATCGCTGCGGCGAAGAAGCTGGGACTCAGTCATATGGTCGGTTGTAACGGCGGCTCATCGCTCGCACAGGCACCGGCTCTGTTGCTGACACCGGATGCGATGATGGTCGATCTCGGTGTCCACGGGCTCGCGACGGATCGTGCCTCACCTCTTGGGTGGTCGGACCGTCGTCTATCGCTGCCCACCTCGGAGCTGTGGGGCTGATACGGTCAATCAAAATCGGTCCAGATCGCGGGCCACCCGCACCGGACCCTTGAAATGCTGCTCGATACCCTTCGTGTAGACGCTCATGTCGGTCTCGCCGTCAAAGCCGGGTACAAGATGATGTAGCACTACTTCCTTGACGCCTGCGCTGGCGGCGAGCTCACCAACTTGCGGCGGCGTGAGGTGGTCTTTGCGCAGGTGCTCGATGAGTTCATCGATCGGGAAGTCAGCGCGCTCATTTGAGCGCAGCAGCCGCTCCATACGGTCCATATCGATTACTTCGCTCACGAGCACATCCGAGCCGCGAGCAAGTTGGGCGACTCGCTTGGAGGGGCCGGTGTCTCCCGTGAACGTGATGGAACGTGTCGCTGTATCGAAGCGGAACGCGTAGGAGCGCGCGGCCGCAGCAGCAGCGCTGCCTGGCAGAAAGTGGTAGTGGTCGTTGAGTACAGCTGAGACACGAACGTTTTCGTCCTGATAGATGACGGCCGGTGTCTCGAGGTTGCCGGGGATGTCGGTGGCGTCGACAGTCTCGACTATGCCCGGGACCCTGGTGGTGCCTATGAAGATCGGCGCGAGCTCGGTCGCGCGGAACGCCTTGGCGAGGTACGTGACCATCTCCCGCGTCATCGGCGGACCGATGACCTTTATTTGCGGTTGCGCGAAGTGGAACAGCCAGCGCTGCACCAGCAGAGGACCCAGATCGCCGTTGTGATCGAAATGATGATGAGTGATGAACACCGCCTTGATGCGCTCGATGGGTAAATCGGCGCCGGCCAGTTGCCGCAGCACGCCGTCGGCTGAGTCGATGAGGTAGATATCCTCGCCGATGACGACTGCGCTCGAGGTTTGCGCGCGATTGAGTCTTACCGAGGGACCGCCGCCGGTGCCCAGGGTCACGAGTTCCATGCGTGTGGTCCGTTTGCTGCCGTCCGCAGCAGCGGCTGGCAGCACCGCCGAGAGCGCGACGATCAGCGTACAGAGCGTTGAACCCAAGGCGCTTCGAGTGATGCGAGGGGCGTTCATTTGACGATCGGCAACAGCAAGGCGGCCGGATGTGCGCGATCGTGCAGCACCTCGATGCGCGCCACGCGCGCCTCGTCGGGTTTCTGCAGATGCACGGGCGTCGCGGAGTTGAGGTTTTTCTGCATGAAAGAGCACGCGGTCGCGCGGACCACAAGTCGAATGCGTGAGTGCCGGAGTAACCGACGGTTGGCGAAGCGGAAGTTGTGGAAGCGAACCTCTGTCGGGATTTTCGACGGCATGGGCACACCCTCCGTCGAGCCGTCACGGTGCCGCAGGCGCAACAGGTCGGAGGAGAGGAATACCGCTGATCCGTCCTCAAGCACTTCGTAGAGCAGTACGCAGAGGTCTGCATCGGGCGCATCGCAGGCGAGCCACAGACGCAACTCCGGTTCGCCGACCACATCAATCGGTGCCTCGAGCGGTGCCGAGTGGTAGATCACGCCCTGACCGAACGTGTTGTGGCAGAACACCGCGTTGGTCGGGTCTTCGCCGCCCTGGATGAAGAACAGGCTGTTGTAGGCGCGGGGGAAGATCGCACCCGAATGTGAATCGAGTTCCGGTGAGCGGCTGCGGTGACGCTCGGTCTCGAGAGGTCGAAAATCGAACGGGTCGCTGACGAAATGGTCGGGGGGCGTATCGGCGGCGGCATCCGCCAGCCAACCCGAGCGAAACACGTCCGTTGCGTGACCATCAGAGGCGAGAAATAGCGACTGGGGCGTGCCGCACAACGCTGTCAGCGATTCACCACCGCGCCATTCGTCCGCTTCGCACAAGTAATATTTAACGCGGGCATCGAGAAAACCGGGCTTGTCGCCCAGGCCGAATACCCAGCGGTACCACTGTCGCTTCAATTGATAGAGGTCCACCTTGGCCGCGTGACCGAACTGCAGGGCATATACGCGATCGGTACCGCGCATGCCGCGGTGGTCCCAGGGGCCGATAATCAAGTAGTTGTGGCGTCGGGCCCTCTCGCCGCCATATTCGTCGTAACGGCGGTGGTGGGTGAGGGTTCCAGGCAGACAGGTGTCATACATACCGGTGAGCGACAACACCGGAATGTCGAGGCTGCGCAGCGACTCGGGAGACGGCCGGCGAGATTCCCAAAGCGGGCCCCAACCCGTTGCGACGAGATCGTCTTCCCATCCCGGTGCCTCGAAGCCGAGCATCCCGGGGACTTCGAGCAGCGAGCCATGACGCCGATAAAGATCGCCCTGCAAGCGATTGAAGATGAGTGTATCGGCAGCGAGGTTCCAGGAGATGTGGTGATCTTTGAGCGTTACGCGCCAGCGGTACATGTACGGTGAACCGACGCCACCGTGCGGGATGTCGACACCGCCCATGAAGGCTGCAGACGGGACGATGGTTTTGAGAGCCGGAGGCAATTGGTTCGCAATGCTCCACTGGTTCCACCCGGTGTAGGAGCCACCAAACAGACCAACCTGCCCGTCGCACCAAGGCTGCTCCGCGATCCACTGCACCGCATCGAAGCCATCCGGGCCGTCGTTGATCCATTGCATGAACTCGCCGCCCGAGCCGCCTCGGCCGCGGCAGTCGACGGCGACGAAAGCAAGGCCGTCGCGCGCGAACTCGATACCGATGGAGTGCGCGTTGTCGGCAAGGTAAGGCGTCATCTCCATGACGGCCGGAATGCGAGGGGCGCCGGTGGGCAGGTAGAGCACGGCGCCGAGCTCGATACCGTCACGCATCGGAATCTGGACGAATCGGGCGGTGTAGTCGCGCATAGGGTCTCACGTCGATTTGGACGGCGCCTTCCGGCAGTGGTCATCGTACATTCTTGTATAATTCTTGTCGACATTTGGGCGATACTGCCATGCTCATCGGTAGTTGCTCGCAAGCACCCTACGGAGAAGTCGCGATGCGAATCGAACGCACTCAAACCCTGATGGCTTTGCTCGTTGTGGCGTCGGCTGCCTTGGTCGCATCCGGTCCGGCGCAGGCCGCAAATGAATCTGCTGCCGCTCAGGATTGCAGCGGTGCCGAGTATCGCCGTCTCGATTTCAAGCTGGGCCAATTCGACGTCACCGGGATGGAGGGTGCCAAGGCGGGCGTCAGCCGCGTGGAATCGCTGCTCGACGGTTGCTTGTTGATTGAGCACTGGCAGGGCGCGATCAGCGGTTTCGGTAAAGCGTTCTTCTACTACGATCGCAATAGTCGACGGTGGCACACCACCTACGTCACAGATAATGGCGAGTCGCTCGTGATGAGCGGTGTCTTCGAAGGCGACGCACTCGTCTTTCGCGGCGTCGGCGCTCTCAGTCCGTTTCCGGGCATGCATCGCATGGCATGGTCGCCTTTGCCGAACGGCGTCAAACAGTTCTGGGAAGTCTCCGCGGACGGCGGCAGCACTTGGAAGACCATCCATATCGGCTACTACGCTCGTCGACCCTGAGCGACGGCTGCTCTGATGCCGTTGTCGGTGGATTCGGCGGAGTTCGATTACATCGTTGTCGGTGCGGGGTCCGCCGGTTGCGTAGTCGCCGCGCGGCTCTCGGAGGATTCGTCGGTCACCGTGCTGTTGGTCGAGAGCGGCAGCGACGCGCGCGATTGGCGGTTGCGTATCCCCGGCGCACAAGCGTTCATCCGCGATTGGAATGCGTTTGCCTGGGAATATGAGACCGAGCCCGACCGGTCGCGCACCAACCGCGTCGAGAGATGGCGCCGGGGTCGAATCTTGGGCGGCAGCAGCATGATCAACGGGCTGATCTATGCCACCGGATTGCCGCAGGACTACGATTTATGGGCTCGGGCCGGCGCTCACGGATGGGGTCATGCGGATGTCGAGCCGTTTTTCCGACGTGCCGAGCGCTGCGTCGACCTGCCTGGGCGCGGCACCACCGGTCCGATGCCCGTCGAAGTCTTTCGCTC
>Ga0315900_10005024_pt1 | contig 18354 bp, 8 predicted proteins | sample LakEriMetagenome_FD_203521 | JGI IMG/M metagenome (GOLD analysis project Ga0315900, IMG submission 203521) | Freshwater fungal communities from buoy surface, Lake Erie, Ohio, United States - Buoy 12 MA114 | ecosystem: Environmental > Aquatic > Freshwater > Lake > Lake biofilm | place: USA: Lake... | reverse complement strand
CGGCTCAGGCGGTCGTGGCCATCGACACCAAGCGCAAGGCGGTTCAACACCAGGTGGGCGGCATCGTGAGGCAGGTATTCGTGGGTGAGGGCGACATGGTCCAGCAAGGCCAGCCGCTGATGCGGCTGGACGATGCCGTGACCCGAGCCAACTTCGAGGCCACCCGTCAGCGTTACCACGCCTTGAAGGCCATGGAGGATCGTCTGCAGGCCGAACAGTCAGGTCTCGAGCGCGTGGACTTCTCACCTGAATTGCGGCAGCAAGCACAGGATCCGCTGATTGCCCGCCATCTGGACACTCAGCAGCAACTCTTCGCCACCCGCCGGGCGGCCCTGGCGGCGGACCTTCAGGCGCTGGAAGAGGCTGTGCGAGGGCAGCAGGCCGCCATTCAGGCCTATGGCGGGATGATCGAAAGCCGCCAGTCGCAGAAAGCCCTTCTGCAGGAACAGTTGACCAACCTGAAGGATCTGGTGCGTGAAGCGTATGCGCCGCGCAACCAGCAGCTCGAGCTGGAGCGGCAAATGGCGGACGTGACCACAGCCATCACGGACTTGCAGGGCAACCTGGTGCGTGCCAGGCAGTCGATCGCCGAATTGCGTCAAAGAGCCGAGTCTCGCCGTCAGGACTACCGCAGGGAGACGGACTCCCAGCTCGCGGAGGTGGCAAGGGAAGTCCAGTCAGACCGGGGCAAGGTCAAGGCTTTGCAGGAGGAACTGGATCGAACGGTGATCCGCTCGCCAGCCAGTGGCCAGATCGTCGGCCTGGCCTTCCAGACGGTGGGGGGCGTGGTGCCGGCCGGTCAGAAACTGATGGATGTGGTCCCTGAACGGGAGGTTCTGACACTGGAGGCCAGGATTGCGCCGCACCTGATCGATGCGGTGCGGGCGGAACAACTCGCCGATGTTCGCTTTTCTGGCTTTGCCCACTCGCCGCAACTGGTGGTGGAGGCCAAGGTGGTGACGGTGTCCGCCGATCTCATCACTGAACAGACCCCTCAGGGCGTCATGAGCTACTTTCTCGCCCGGCTCCAGATCACGCCCGCAGGGCTCAAGGCTCTGGGCCGCCACCAGGTCCAGCCGGGCATGATGGCCGAGGTGATAGTCCGTACCGGGGAGAGGACGGTCCTGTCGTATTTGCTGCATCCGCTGACCCGCCGGGTGGCTGCCTCGATGAAGGAGCAGTAGCCGATGCCCAGTTACCAGACGGCAAGCGGCGCTGTGTCCCGAATCACGCCAGGGATGCGGGCTGCCGGAGTGCTCCTGGCGCTGGCCGGCCTTGCCTGGGGCTGTGCACGTGCCGAGGCGACGGACATGGCCGAGAGCCGACCGCCCTCCGGTCTGGCCTCCAAGGCACATCGCTGGATGGACGCCTGGGGCATCGGCCCACCAAGATTTGACCCTTTGCCCATCCTGCGTTCACCCGATGCTCGGCTCGATGCCGGGCGCGCGATGTCTCTGCTCAATGCGTGGAAGGCCGCGCAGGTCAACGACCCGACGCTGCGCGCAGCCCGTGCGGCGCATGCGGCAGGCCTGGAGCGGCTGCCCCAGGCCGAGGCGCAGTTGAGGCCACAGGTGCAGCTTGTGGCGGTTCGCAACCGCAACGAAGTGGACCGCCAGACGTTGGATTTCCTGGGCAGCCCTCAATCGGTGATGGAGCGGTACCAGAGCGTCAACGACACCTTGACGATTCGTCACCCTCTGGTGCGTGAGCCGCTGAGAGCCCAGCGCCGTCTGGCTGCACATGTCGTTCAGGAGTCATCGGCCCTGCTGCTGCGTGAGGAGCAGGCCATGGCTGTCAGGCTTACAGGTGCGTTTCTTGAAGCCTTGCTGGCTCGGGACCAGTTGGCCCTGATCGGGATTCAGCAGGGATTTCTCAAGACGCAGTTGCGTGCAGCGAGCCTGGGTCTGGAGAAGGGCACCGGCACTCGCATCGACGTCGATGAGACCCAGGCGCGGCTCGATCTGAACCTCGCGCAGGAGGTGGAGGCGCGCCAGCAATGGGAGGTCGCCCTTCGACAGCTTGAGGCCTTCGTGGGGCAACCGGTGTCGGATCTTCCGCAGCTGGATCCCTCGCGTCTTGATCTGGCATTGAACGAGCGCACCGCGCTGGAGCAGTGGATCGTTGAGGCTTTGCGCTCCAATCCTGACCTGACTGTCTTGACCGCCCGCCGGGAGCAGGCGCGCGAAGAGGTTTCGAAGGCGCGCTCGAGTCACCTGCCGACGCTGGACCTGGTGGCACAGGTGCAACGATCTCGAAGCGAAATCGTCTCCTCCCCCCAGACGGGCTACACCAGCAGCAGCCTGGGGCTGCAGCTGACGGTTCCGCTCTACAACGGGGGCTACATCAGCAGCCAGGAGCGCCAGGCGGTTGCGGAGTTCGAACGTGCGGGTGAACAGCTGGAAGCGGCTCGGCGCGATATCGCCGTGCGGGTGCACAAGGAGTACAAGGGCGTGACCGAGGGCTTGCCGAGGATCCGTGCGCTCGAGGTTGCGCTGCGTTCCAGCGACATTGCCGTCGACTCGGCCCGCAAGGGCGTTGTGGCGGGCACGCGCACTGTTGTGGATGTTCTCAATGCGGAGCAGCAGCGCCAGCAGGTCCTGCGCAGTCTGGCGCAGGCGCGGTACGTGACGCTGCTCTCGCGCATGAGGCTCGAGTCGCTGCTGGGCCGGGTGGATGCCGATTTCATCGCGGCCTTGGGCGCTGCACTTGAGGGTTCCCGATAACATGCAGTTTTGTGGAGGCTGAGGAGTCTCCAGGTTTGCAAAGGAAGCTGGACCATGGCTGCGAGCAAGAGCAAGGCGGTGGGTGCGAAGACGATGCCTGCGAAGGCGGTTCGCTCGAAAGTCAACGAGCCGCCAGCAGCGGCCAAGGCTTCGGTTTCAGACGGTGGCGGCCTGAAGGCTCCAGCCTCTGCGGCCTCTCCAGCCGCTGTGGCCTCTGCGACTCCCCGTAAGACGTCAACCTCTGCTGCTGCCGCCGCCCCATCCGCGCCACCCACCCCGTCGGTCCCGTCGACCCCAAAGCCAGTGCGCAAGAAGTCTTCGTCGGCCAACGCGCCGGCGGTCAAGACCACGGCCGCCAAACCCGCCAAGACGGCTGCCGCGAAGCGCAAACCCAGGGCCACCGCCGCACCTGTCCAGGCCAATGAGGCGGCCGATGTGGTGCCGGGCCTGGCGGTTGCGGCGGCCGGCGAGCATCTGGTCGCTCCTGTCAGGCCGGGCGTCACCGTGTTCCAGATCTATTTCGAGCCTGCACAGCGGGCCGAACTGGACCCGGCCTTCGTGCCCTACGACAACGCCGGCAGCCGAGACCCGCTGCTCGAGTTCGCCGTCTTCGAGCGCCTGGCCCGGGATGAAGGCGTGCAGTTAGCCCCTCTGTGGGGCGCCGTGTCCTGGCGCTTCGGCCGCAAGACCGGGCTGACCGGCAAGGCTTGGCTCGACGAGATGGCCGCCCATCCCGGCTTCGACCTCTACTTCTGCAACCCCGAGCCGGAGAACGAGGGCCTGTATGCCAACCAGTGGCACAGGGGCATCACGGCGCATCCGGGCTTTCGGGAGCTCAGCGCCGCCGTCCTGCGCGCGGCCGGGCACGACCCGGCCCACCTCGATGCGGTCGCCCCGCCGGCCATCACCTCGTCCTGCAACTACTTCGTCGGCAACACCGCCTTCTGGTCGGCCTACCTGCCTTTCGTCAGGGGCATCGTGGATGCCGCGCGGCGCTCCCTGCCCGCCGATGTGCTGGCGGCGCTGGACTCCGCCCGTGGTGACCCGCGCGGCCTGCACGGCGGCGCCAGCTACTGGCCTTTCATCGTCGAGCGTCTGCTGCCGTTGTTTCTGCGCGGGCCGGGCCAGAGCCTGAAGGTGCACAAGGTGCCGCTGGTGGCGGCCGAGGGCCGCCTCAACGCCCACGTCAAGCGACTGCGCGAGATGAAGGACGTGGCCCACCGCACCCGCTCGCTCTGGCTGCACTCCTGCTGGGTGCATTACCGCAACCTGTTCCTTCTCCAGGCCGCCGGCAAGGAGTGGTGCAAGGAGAATCTGGTCAAGGTCACGCCCCGGGAGGTGGTGTTCCTCTGACTTCGGGGCCGGTGCCGGACGCTCAGGCAGCTGCCCTTCGCGCCGGAGCGGTCAGCGGCATGGTCACCAACGTGGTCAGCGGCGTGGTCACCGGCACCGCTGCAGACCCTGGCCGCGACCCCGCTGCGAAGCGCGACGCCAGTCTGCGGCAGGCCGAGTCCGCCCGTCGGTCGGGCGACCATGCCGCAGCCCTGCGCCTGTACCTTCAGGCGCACCAGCAACGGCCGCTGGGACCGGCGTCGGCCGTCGATGCGGCCGCGTGCGGGTTGATCGTGGGGGACCTCGCCAGCGCCGCGCGCCTGCTCGCGGGGCAGCGCCCCGAGGGCCTGGCCGACGAGCTGGCCACCCGGCTGCTGTTCGCCCAGGGCCTCGTGCTCAAGCGACTCGTGCGGCCGCAGGAGGCTGTGACCTGCTTCGAGGCGGCACTGCTGCGCTGCGGCCCGCCGTCGCAGAATCTCCCGTCACAGGATCTCCCGTCGCCACACGGCACTAGGGGCCTGCCGGTCAACCCGCAGCACGTCTCAGCTGCATGGGCCCGGCAGATTCGGCGCGAATGCGCCGACACGCTGCTCAATGTCCTGGGCGACGTGCGCGCTGCCGCATCGGTGTATGCGATGGACGGGCCTTCAACCGTCTCCTGGCCTCTGGACAACCCCCCGCCCGCCGTCGAGCGGGATTGCGACGCCTGGCTCGGCGCGCTCGTCTGCGGGCTTTATTCGGGCGATGTCGATGCGGCGGCGCTGGTCTCGGGTTTTGGAGCGCTGGCGGCGCGGCACCTGGGCGCCGCGCCTGCCCCGGGCGCCCGCCCGGCCCCTCGCACAGGGCGGAAGGCTGGCGCCCGCGTGAGGCGCAGGCCCCGCATCGGGTTCGTCAGCGGGCAGTTCTGCTCCTCGCCGGTGGGCTTTCTGACCTTGGGCACCCTCGAGCACCTGGCTGCCCGAGCCGACCTGGTGCTGTTTGACCGCGGCTCCAAGCGGGACTGGGCCCATCAACGCTTCCGCGCGGCCGCCGCAGGCTGGGTGGAGTGCGGCTCGCTCGATGCGGCCACGCTCGCCGCGCAGCTGGCTGACGCTGGTCTCGACGCGCTCTTCGACCTTGCTGGCTGGATGGACCTGGACGTGCTGCGCGCCTTCGCCGCCCGGCCGGCGCCGCGCCAGTTCAAGTGGGTCGGCGGCCAGTCGCTCACCACCGGGCTGTCCTGCTTCAACGGTTTCGTTGCCGATCACGCCCAGGTGCCGGCGGGCTGCGAGACTTTGTACGCCGAGCCGGTGGTCCGCCTGTCCGGCAGCTACATCACCTACACCAGCCCTCCGTACCGCGACCTCAGCGCCGCCGCCGCCAACCCTCCGTCGCCGCGGGTGACAACGCCTGACCAGTGGGCCATCGTGTCCAACCCCGCCAAGATCGGCCGGCAGACCGTGGACCTGGTGCGCCGCCTGGCGCCCCGGCGCCTGTTTCTCATCGATCACCGCTGGCGCTTCGATCGCACCCGCGGACTCGCCCAAGCCTGGTTCGGAGATCGGGTCGGGTCGGTGGAGTTCATCGCGCCGGCCACGCACCCGCAGTACCTGGACGCCCTGGACCGGCTCGATGCCACCGTTCTCGACACCGCGCCCTATTCCATGGGATTGACGGCCGTGGAGTTGCGGCTGCTTGGCGTGCCCTTCCGGCTGGTGGAGCGGCCCCATCGCGCCACCATGCGCGAGCTTCATGCGAGCGGCCACGCTGTGGCGCCACGATTCGACCACCACCGCCTGCAGGCGGAAGAACTGCTGCACTGCAGCACAGCGGTGCAGTGAGCGGGCCCTCGCATCAGGCCGTCTGGTGGGCCGGTTCCTCGCTGACGTCGCCTGGCGCAAACCCGCCCGAGGCCATCTCCTGCCGGGTGGCGGTGCTGGTGCCCTGGGTCGAGCGATCGCTCGCGGAGCGCGCGCTGCGCGCGATGGCCTGGCGAGCTGGCCTGGCAGCCACCTACGTGGCGATCCAGGATGACGCCGCTGCCGGGCCGCTCGCCCTGCTCAATGCCGCCCTGGCGCACATTGACAGCGAGGCCGTGGTCTACGCCGCGCAGGACGCCTTTCCGGGCCGCTACTGGCTTCAGCGGGCGAGCGCCTGTCTCGGGGCTGATCCTCGCAAGGGCCTGCTCGCCTTCAACGACGGCAAGTGGTTCGGCCACCTGGCCGGCTTCGGCATGGTGCGCCGGCGCTGGCTGCAAGGGGTGTACGGCGGGTCCCTCTTTCACCCCGGGTACCGCCAGCATTTCGGGGACACCGAGCTGAGCGTTGTCGCATTGCAACATGGCGGCCTCGCCTACGACCCCCACGCCCTGCTGGTCGAGGTGGACCCTGACAAGGACTCCCGCACCGTGAACGTGCAGGACCGGGCGCTCTATGCCACCCGCCGGCGCACCGGTTTCGACGCCCGGGTATCAGATGTCGCACTTCTGGACCGTTTTGCCTGATTTCTGACGGCTTTCAAGGTGACGTTTCGCGCATTTCGTTGATCGGGCGACGAACCTCGCCGCCCAGCGACCTCTCGATGCACCACTGTGGTGCGATCAAGAGCGGTGCACAACGGCGCACGAATTTGTAACAGGTCGTCCAAAGTGGCAATTCGTTACCAATTGGGGGCCCTTTCCCCCTTCGCTGAGCGGGTGAAATGCGTATACTCAAGCGGCTATTTATCTGAAGCTGATCGAGAACAAGTCGAGCAGGGGTCACTCATGTCGAAGAAGATTACGGGGAAGGTCAAGGGCAAGGCGGGAACGCCAGTGTTGCTTGACAGGGGGATGTCGGCGCTGCTGGCGGTTGCAGTGCCCGGTGTTCTTCTGGCCCAGTCGGGGCGTGAGGGCCTTCTTGAGCGCCTCGCGACAGACTCGCAGGACCCGTCGCAGGGTGGCCGTCCTGGTGAGCAGGCGCTCGACCATGCCGGGCTTCCGGTTGCGGCGCAGGATAGCGTGGTAGCGCAACTGCAGGACTCCCTTGGAGAGGTCGAGTCTGGCGGTCAGATGTTGCCGGCAGAGGGCGCTGAGGATTCTTCTCACGACGGGGCCTCGACGGGCGAGCCCGGCGCGCTGGCCTCCGCCGCCGCCGAGCCGGGCGGATCTGCAGACCTCCCGGCCGACCTCGGTGACGACATCGTCGCGCAACAGACCGCGCGTGACGCGTCAGCCCCCCGTCAATCCGGCAGCGAGGACAAGCCCTCGGACGCTGCAAAGCCGGGTGCCCAGACGGATGGTTCGCCCGAGTGGTTGCCCCAGGGCGCCGAGGGGTTTCTGGCGGTGGCCGGGGGGTTGGCTCTGGCGGCCTTGGCGGGTGGTGGCGGCAGTTCCCCGCCTCCTCTTCCCGAACCTGCCGGTACGCTGTCCGCAGGTAGCGACTCAGGCGCCCGGGACAACCTCACGAACGTCAACACCCCCACGATTAGCGGCGTGGCCCGCTCGGGTGTGACAGTCGAGGTCACGCTTGCTGGCAAGACCTACTCCACGACCACCGACGCCACGGGGGCGTGGGCGGTCACCGTGCCGGCTGCCGACAAGCTGGCCGATGGGGCTTACACGCCTTCCATCAAGTACACCGACACCTTTGGCCAGTCCAAGACCGCTGTGGGCACGCCCTTCACGGTGGACGCTACCGCGCCTGCCGCCCCCTTGGGCGCGCTGGCTGCGGCCAGTGATTCCGGGATGGCAGGCGACTTTCTGACCAACGCGGTCAAGCCCACGATCGGTGGCACGGCCGAGGCGATCGCCAAGGTCGAGGTCACGGTCAACGGCAAGGTCTACGCCACCACGGCCAACGCGCAGGGCGTGTGGTCGGTGCAGGTCACCGACGCGCTGCCCGATGGCAGCTACACCCCCTCCATCAAGGTCACGGACGCTGCGGGCAATGCGAGCACGGCCAATGGCGTGGCCTTCAAGGTGGACGCCACGGCCCCTGCGGCGCCCACCATGGCGCTGGCTGCCGTGAGCGACAGCGGCACGCTGGGAGACAACGCCACCAGTGATACTGCGCCCACCCTGGAGGGCACGGCCGAGGCCGGTGCCAAGGTTCAACTGACGCTGAACCAGAAGATTTACCAGGTCACGGCGGGGGCGGATGGCAAGTGGTCGTTCACAGTGCCAGACAGCGATGCCTTGCCCATCGGCGCGTACACCCCGCTGGTACGGGTGACGGATGCCGCGGGTAACTTTACGGAGGCGGCTGGTGCCCCGCTGAGCATCACCGCGCCGCTGACGGTCACGAAGAACATCATCGTGATTGACGGCCCGCTGGCCAATGCCAAGCTGTACTACGACTACAACGGCAACGGCATTGCCGACGAGGGCTTGGTCACCTTGCCCAACGGGCAGAAGAAGGCGGAGTTCCTCGGCCGCACGGATGCCAATGGCTCGCTGAGCATCACCTACGAGCCGGTGGACGGCGTTCGGGTGATCGTCATCTCCGATGAGCAGACCACGGACGTTTTCACTGGCAACCAGTTCACGCTGGCACTGTCCGCGTTTGACACTTCGGGCTCTGATGACCTGGTGGTCTCACCCGTCAGCACGCTGATCTCCAACGGCATCGGTGCGCAGGCGCTGAAGGAGGTGCTGGGGCTGCCGCAAAACCTGAACCTGTCGAAGTTCAACTTCATCGACGTTCTCAAGACAGGTGGCAGTTCACCTGAGGAATTGGCCATTGCGCAGAAGCTGGCTGCGGCGGTGGTGACGCTGGGCAACGTGGTGGAGGCAGCGGTCAAGACCACGCAGGCCGTCAAGGGCGAGGTGCTTACGGGCCAGGCGCTGCAGAAGCTGACGCAGGAGAGTTTCGTTGCCGCGGCCAAGGTGCTGGAGAAGATGCCTGCGGGCTCAAATCTGGCTGACGTGGCCAAGGTGGCCACATCGCTGACCTTGAGTTCGACGCTGGACAAAACCTTCAATCTCGGCGCCGAGTTGGCCAAGATTGGCAAGGGCGAGCTCACCGCCGCGAAGTTGGAGACCATCCAGCTGCCCACCAGCTTCGAGACCTTGATCGACGCCAAGGCACAGAGCCTAGGCGGCATCACCACGGAGATCGTCACCCTGTTCCAGGGCGTCAACGATGCAAGCTCCCTGAACGCTGTGATCGGCGCGGGTGGTGCGTTCGACGATCTGGAGGACAAGGCCGAGGAGTCGGTCAGCCAGGCGATCAACGACTTCCTCAACGTCAACCTGGTCAAGGACGGTGCCACCGTCACCGAGGGTCAGGAGGCCTTCGTCAAGGGCAATCTGCTGGCCAACGACACGGGGGTGCCGGCGGGGCTTGGTGTGACCAAGGTCAGCGCAGGCGCTTACGCGGTCGACGGCGCGGTCGTGCCGGACTTCATCAAGGGCAGCGCGGCTGACCCGACGCTGGTCGGCAATTCCTACACCATCAGCACAAGCGACTTCCAGGATGCCACGGTAGGCGCCGGCACGATTGCAGCGCAACTGGGTATATCGGGCCTGCTGAGTGCCCGTGATTCGGGGTTCCTGGCCACGGCCGGGTCTGCCATCAAGCTGCAGATCAGCGTGCAGGCTGGGCAGACGCTGACCTTTGACTACAAGTTCGGCTCGTTCGACTACCTGCCCTGGAACGACTACTCGTTTGTCTCGCTGAAGAAGGTGGACGGCACGTCACAGGATGACGGCGTGCGTACGCTGTACGACGTGCGAGACCTGAAGGGCCCGCAGCTCTTCAAGGACGCGGGCATCTGGAAGATCAACAACGCGGGGCAGCTGCAGTACACGTTCAAGGAAGCGGGCACGTACACGCTGGGTGTCGGCTCCACGGACGTCGGCGACACGATCTTCGACACCGTGCTGACGGTGCAGAACATCCGCATTGACGGGGTGCTGGTCGCGCAGCAGGCGCAGGAGTTCGGCAACGTTGACCTGAACGCGGTCGCGCCTATCCTGGACGTGTCGGCGCTGGTGGTGCTGGGCAGCTACGGCACCTTGATCGTCACCAAGTCGGGTGACTACCTGTACCAGCCGGGCAAGCCGGGGCTGGACGCCAACGTGGACAACATCCTCGCCGGGCAGACGGCCGAGGACACGTTCACGTACATCATCCAACTGCCCACCGGGCAGTTGGCCACCCAGAAGCTCAGCTTTGAGGTGCAGGGCACGAGTTTGGGGGATCCCACCCCTACCCCAACCGATACGCCTGTTCCCACGCCGACACCGACGCCGACGCCGACGGATACGCCGACGCCGACTCCGACTCCGACTCCGACTCCGACTCCGACTCCGACTCCGACTCCGACTCCGACGCCGACGGATACCCCGACACCGACGCCGACTCCGACGCCGACGGATACCCCGACACCGACGCCGACTCCGACGCCGACGCCGACGGATACGCCGACGCCGACGCCGACGCCGACGCCGACTCCGACGCCGACGCCGACGGATACGCCGACGCCGACGCCGACGCCGACGCCGACGCCGACGGATACACCGACGCCGACGGAAACGGTCAGTCTTTCCCTCTCCCCTGCATTGGCCTCGTTCGTCGACACCGTTTCGTCGGACAAGACGTCCTTCGATGATCTGGTTGGTCAGGCTGTAAGCCCGAAAGCGACCTCCTTCAGCTTGGCAGGTGGTTCAGCGGTTGCACCTGGCTCGGGCCTTGATTTCGATCTGTTCAAGACCACGCTGCAAGGCACGCTGTACCTGAACAGCGAGACTGGTGCCTACCGCTTCGTGCCGGACTCCCGGTTCATCGAGGCAGTGGAGTTCGACGATTTGTCGGTCTCTTTCGACGTCACGGCCACTGATGGAGTGACCAGCGACACGCAGACGCTGACCATCAACCTGTCGGGCGTGCAGGACGGACCGTCCGTCGCATTCGACGGTCAGGCCGACATTCCGGCTTGGCTCGGGTCGGGGTTCAACTTCGAGACGGGAGCCGATGTGCTGGTCAACGGCACGGCGTTCCTGAACAATGGCAACGCGACGAGCATCACGGCGGCCTCAGCGCTGTTTGGTGATGCGGACGTGACGGTGGCGCTGACGCAGAGCGATGTGGTTTCACTGCTGTCGGGCACGGACGGTGACTTTGATAACGTGATCACGGCGCTGGAGAGCGCAGGTGTTGACACGATCAGCATCGATGCGGGTCAAGCGCTGCAGCTTGCGGGTGCGGACTTCGACTTCGATGTTGGGACGGACGTGCTGGTCAACGGCACGTCGTTCCTGAACAACGGCAACGCGACGAGCATCACGGCAGCGTCAGCGCTGTTTGGTGATGCGGACGTGACGGTGTCGCTGACGCAGAGCGATGTGGTTTCACTGCTGTCGGGCACGGACGGTGACTTTGATAACGTGATCACGGCGCTGGAGAGCGCAGGTGTTGACACGATCAGCATTGATGCAGGCCAGGCCCTGCAGTTCGCGGCCGAAGGGTTCACATTCGATGCCGGCACCCACGTGGTCGTTCACGGAACGGCGTTCTTGGGCACAGGCAGCGATGGTGGTGTCGCACCTGCGGTCAAGTCGCTCTTCGGCGGTGTCGATGGGCAGACTGTGAATGTTGATCTGCGCCTGTCAGATGGTGAGGTAGCAAAACTGGCTGCCAATTCAGACGCTGCAGGAGACATACTCGCCCGCGCCAAGTCCGCCGGCGTCGACGCCATCTCCACTGGCGGGTTACTCGATCTCTCGGCCGATCTGGCGCTGGCTCTGCGGGAGTCGCTGGATGATGCCGGGATTGAGCTTGCAGTCACGGATACCTTGAGGGTGGTTTCCCAATCGATTTCACTCGCCGATGTGCGCGCTGCTGAGTTCGAGAATGAGGGCGATGTGGCCCTGGGCCTCGGGCATCTCATGTCCGATATGGTCGAGTCAAACTTCCATGAAGTACAGATTGACGAAGACCTTGCCAATGCACTGGCTGAGGCGGGAATCAACACAGACGAACTTTTGGGCGAAGCTGCATCGACCTTCGATGTCACCGTGCTGGCCCAGGCTGATGTAGAAGACACCGCGTACCTGCGTGCGACGCTGGAAGACCTCGTCGCGGGCGGCGTGGACAGAGTGGAGGCCGCCTCTGGAGTGAACAAGGTCCTGGTGGCACTCCACGACGCCACCCCGGACATGGCGCTTGCAGATATCCTGAACGGCCTGAAGTCGTCCATGATGTCGGGCACGGAAGGCACCGAGTTTGGCCTGGTGATCACAGAGGGCGACTTGGGCTACCTGCAGAGCACGCTCGGGATGCAAACTGCTGTGGACACCTTGTCGGCCGCCGGCTTCACCGAGATCGTGGTCCAGGGTGCGGGTTCCTCGACGTCGGTCCAGGGTACGGGCGGAACGTCATTCGACATCACCTACCAGTCGACAGTGCCGGCAGCGCTGCTGGGTATCGACCCGGATCAAGACCCGAGCGATCCGTTCGATCCGTTCAAGCCCTGACGCGCCTTGACCACCACTGAGACCCCGCCGCCGCAGTCCGCAAGCCGCAGCAAGCTGTCGAACCTGACGCCCGTCGGCGGTGTGTTCCACACCACCCGACGGGGGTTCTGGTTTGCTGCAGTCCTATGCCTCATCATCGAGGCGCTGTCGCTCGCGCCCATCGTCTACATGTGGAACGCGTTCGACCGCGTTCTGTCCAGCCGCAGCCTCGTCACCCTCATCTCGCTGACGGTGATGATCGTCGGCGTCTACATGTTCTGGTCAGCCATGGAATGGGTACGGGCGCGCCTGATGGTGCGCCTGTCCCTGCGCATCGACTGGGAGCTCGCGGCTGAGGTCTTCGATGCCGCCTTCCGCCGCCACGCCGGGCGGCGCGGTGTCAATGTGCAGCAGGTCATGTCGGACCTGCTGGAGTTGCGGCAGTTCCTCGCCGGCAAGGGCGTGCTGGTGCTGATGGAGGCGCCGTTCGCCGTGATCTTCATCATTGTCGGCGCGCTGTTCCACCCCTACCTCGCGGTGTTCTCGGTGACGGCGGCGGCGGTGATGTTGATCTTCACCCTGGCCAACCAGAAGTTGTCCACCGCCGCGCTCAAGGCCAGCAACGATGCCAACATCGAATCCACCCGTTTCGCTACCACCGTATTGCGGCAGACCGAGACAACGCTAGCACTCGGGATGATGCCCTCGTTGCGGCGTCGCTGGTACCTCAAGCACCGGGACTTCCTCACCTTGCAGGTGAATGCTTCAGAGGCGGCAGGCATCGGGCAGAGCATCACGAACTTTCTGCAGCACACCTCCACCTCGTTGGCCATGGGCCTGGGCCTCTTCCTCGCGATCGAGGGCATGATCACCGGTGGCATGGTCATTGCCGCGATGATGCTCATCAACAAGTCGGTCACGCCCCTGACCCAGCTGATCGGCAACTGGGGCCAGATCGTGCGGGCACGGCAGGCCTACGACCGACTGAACGTGCTGCTGCGTGAAGACGAGAAGCGGGCCACGCAGATGGCCTTGCCGGAGCCCAAGGGGCACTTGGTCCTGCAGGGGGTGGCCGGCATTCCGCCCGGCGCGCAAAAGCCTGTGGTTTACGACATCAGCTTCGAGATACCGGCCGGCACGGCGCTGGCCATCGTCGGTCCCAGCGCTGCGGGCAAGAGCTCGCTGGCCCGTTTGCTCGTGGGCGTGTGGAAGCCCACGCGCGGGTCAGTGCGTCTGGACGGTGTGGAACTGTCCGACTGGAACCACGACGAGATCGGCCCGAAGATGGGTTATGTGCCTCAAGAGATCGAGTTCTTTGAGGGAACTGTGGCCGAGAACATCGCCCGCATGGGTGAGGTGGACCCGCAGGCGGTGGTGGCCGCCGCCACGCTGGTGGGCATGCACGAGGTCATCCTCTCGTGGCCTGACGGCTACGACACGCTGCTCGGAGATTCGGGCTTCGCCTTGTCGGGTGGTCAGCGTCAGCGCCTGGCCATCGCCCGCGCCCTCTACGGCAACCCGCGTTATGTGGTGCTTGACGAGCCCAATGCCAACCTGGACGACGTAGGTGAGCAGGCGCTCATCCAGGCCATGCGCCATCTGCGCGAGAAAGGCGCCACGGTGATCGTCACCACCCACCGGCCGAGACTGATCGGCATCGTGGACAACATGCTGGTGCTCAAAGCCGGCCGACAGGTCGGCTTCGGCCCGCCGAAGGATCTGTTCGAGTCCGTCAAGCGTGGCCAGCCTGAGGCCGTGGCTGGCGCCGCAACCGATGCTCCGCCAAGGGCGAGCGCCGCGGGAGGCGAAGCGGCTGCACCGGGCGGTGCTGGCGCTTCAGGCGTTGCATCGGCTTCCAGAGCCGGGGCTGCTGCCGTTGCAGAGCCTGCTGCACTCTCAGGAGCGGTGTGATGGGAAGCTCCGTGCTCGGACGCCTGACCGAGGGCTGGAACCCCTACGACCCGGCCCGTCTGCCGCGCCGCGCCGACGGGCTCGAGCCTGTGGAGATCGAGGAATCCTCGGTCCGCCGTTCGACAGTCCGCATCATCCTCGTCACTTTCCTGGCCTTCGTGGTCTGGTCGACGACGGCACCGCTGGACGCCGGCGTGGTGATGACCGGCAGTGTCACGGTGGCGGGCAACCGCAAGGCTGTGCAGCACCCCACGGGCGGCGTGGTGCAGGAGATCCGGGTGCAGGAAGGCGCGGTCGTCCGACAGGGCGACGTGCTGTTGAAGGTGAACCCCCTGAACACCGAAGCCAACCTGACTTCGGCGGAACTGCAGTACATCAACCTGCTCGCGAGCGAGAGCCGCCTTGCGGCCGAGCGCTCTGGCGCGAGCGAAGTCCGGTGGCGCGCCGAGATCGAGCGCCTGGGCAGCCGGGACCCCCGCGTGGTCGAGGCCAAGTCGCTGCAGATGCAACTCTTCGCATCGCGCCGCAGTGAGCTCGAAAGCCAACAGCGCATCCTGCGCGAACAGCTGGCCAGCAACGAGGCACAAGCCCGCAGCCTCGTGACGGTGCTTGCAGAGAAGCGCTCGCAGCTCAACCTGGCCAAGCAGGAGGCCCGCAACATCGGGCAGCTGGCCAAGGAGGGTTATGTGCCGGAGTCCCAGGCCAATGCCGCCCTGCGCGCTCAAAGTGGCCTGGAGAGCGAGCTTGCCAGCCTTCAGGCGGAGATCGCGCGCACGAATTCCTCAGTGGCGGCCACGCAGCTGCAGATGGCGCAGCAGCGCAGCGCCTTCCTGAAAGACGTTGACAACCAGCTCTCCGAAGCCCAGAAGAACCGCGAGGCCTACCTGACGCGCATGCGCTCGCTGAACTTCGACCGGACGCTGGCCGAAGTGCGCGCGCCCGCCAGCGGCACCGTCATCGGCCTGAAGGTCAACACCGTGGGCGGCGTGATCCCGGCGGCCCAGCTCCTGATGGAGATCGTGCCCGAGGAAAGCACGCTCATCATCGAGGCACAGGTGCCGCTGACGTCCATCGACAAGGTGTCCAAGGGCCTCGAGACCGACCTGCGCTTCTCGGCGTTCAACCAGCGCACGACCCCCGTCGTGCCCGGCGTGATCAAGCTCGTGGGCGCCGACAAGCTGACCGCGCCCAACGGCGGGGCGGAGTACTACCTTGCGCAGGTGGAGGTCAAACCCGAGGGGCTCAAGCTGCTCGACAAGCACCGCATCCAGCCCGGGATGCCTGTAGAAGTGATTGTCAAGACGGGTGAGCGCAGCTTCATGGCGTACATTCTGAAGCCCTTGACCGATCGCCTCGCGCGCAGTTTCAAGGAAGATTGAGGAGGGGGGCTTCACAGCCCCGTAGCCATGACGCAGACAGACCACTTCGGCATGAGCAGGCACCGCCGTGCACGTCAGGCCGTTCCCGTTTCGATTCCCGTTCCCGTACCTGATTCCTCGCGGGGCGTCTGGCATCCGGGGCAGCGTTCGCGCCTTGTTCGGCAGCCCTTGACAAGGCTTGTCTGCACCGCCAGCGTGCTGCTGTTTGCCGGCCTGACCAGCAACGGTGCCCACGCGCAGAGTTTTCGCGAGGCGCTGCAGTCCGCCCAGCGGGCCGATGCCCAGTACGCCGTGGCGTTGGCGGGCGTCGCCAACCGCCGTGTGCAAGTGCAAGAGGCGAAGGCAGCGTTCTACCCCAGCGCCTCCGTCACCTACAACCGGGCCGACCTCACGGGAGGCAGCTCTGGCTCCGGCTACGCCCTCGGGATCACCCAGCCGCTTCTGAGCTACGACCGCTACCTGACCCTGCAGCAGGCTGACCCGGCCTCCGTGCTCGCGATCGTCGAGGAGCGCGAAGCCAAAGCCGCGCTCAGCCTGCGTGTCTTCCGCTCCATGGCGGAGATGATCAGGGCGCGTGAGGCCATCCGCTCCCTGGAGGTCCAGATCGAAGGTCTGGACACCCAGTTGAAGCGCTCGCGCCGCATGCGCGAACTCGGTCAGGGCACCATCACCGAGGTCAGCGACTTCGAGGTCCGCCTTGCCGTGGCCCAGGCCAATCTGGTGAACCAGCGCGCCGCGCTCGAGGCCGCGCAGCGCAACTTCACGCTCCTCACCGGCCTGCAGGCCGATCCGCGTCGGCTCAGCGTCGCCGATGCGCCGGGCGACCCAGTGCGCGACGAGCCCGCTTACGTCAGCCGGGTGCGCGAGGGCGCCAATGGCGTCGTCTCGGCACGCCAGTCGGTGCGCCTGCAGGAGATTGCCGTCAAGCGGGTGCGCGCCGAATTCATGCCGCAGCTCGTGGCCACCGCGACCACCGGAAGGGCGGCAGGGGCAACGTCTTCGACCTCCGACACTCGGGTCGGGCTCACGCTCAGCGCCCCGCTCGGTGCCAGCCAGTGGTTCGGCAACCAGCGTGCGGCCATCGAGCTCGTCCGCGCCAAGGACAACCTGCGCTTCGTCCAGGAGACGGCTTCGAGCGACGCCCAGCGCCTGCTGCGCAGCGTCTCGGCCCTGACAAATGAGGTCGAGATCCGCCGCCGGGCGGTGGATTCGGCCCGTCTGGCACTCGAGGGCAACATTCGGAGCTACCAGGGCGGCGTGAAGACCAACATCGACGTCGTCACCAGCTATCAGAACCTGGCCGACACGGAGGTGGCCCTGGCCAACAGTGAGCTGTCTCTGGCCGAGGCCGGCCTGAACCTGAGGCTTCTGGACCCTGCGGTTGAGCCATGAGAGCCTTGCTGGAGCATCTTGCGGCAGCGGCTGAGCGGGCGGCCGCTGAGGGGCCCGCCGCCTCTGATGCGTGGTCTTCCGCCGTAGTCATCGGTGCGGGTGGCGCTCCGGAGTGGCCCCAACTGCGCAGACTGAACCCGGGCAGGGTGCTGCTCGTGGAGCCGCAGCCCCGCTGGGCCGATGAGCTGGCCAGACTCGCTCGCCGAGACACGCGCGTCCAGGTGCTCGAGGCTGCGCTCGTCCCGCACGGTGATCAGGCCCGCATGGAACTCGTGAGCAACCCGCGGGAGTCGGGGTTGTCGTCGCCCATCGGGTTGCTGATCCACTACCCCAACCTGCGCGTCACCGGTTCGGCTACGGTGCCGGCGAGGCCGGTGGCAGAGGTGCTCAACGAGTGGCTGGCCGAGGCCGAGGGGCGTCACCTCCTGTGCGTCGATGCCCCGGGCCAGGCCCTGGAGCTGCTGCAGGCCGTCGATGCTGTCCGGCTTCAGGCCTTCGATTCGATCATCGTCCGTGCTGGCGAGGTCTCGCTGTACCAGGGCGACGCGCCGCTTTCCGAGGTTTCCGGGTACCTGCAGTCCGTTGGGTTCGAGCCGGTTCTCGAGGACCCCGAAGCCTTGCCGCCCCACGCCGCCGTGCTGTTCAAGCGCCACGAGGAGCGAGTGCGCCAGTGGCGACTTCTGGCCTCATTGAACGAGGCCCAGTCCGCGCTGCAGCAGACCGAGAGCCGGCTGAGGGCGTCAGAGGAGGAGATGGCGCGCCTGTCCGCGCGCAATGCTTCCCTCGCGGCCGAGCTTGCGGCAATGCAAGACTCGCTGTCCGCCGAACGCGATGCAGCTCTCGCGCAATTCGACGCCCTGGTTCAAGAGAACGCTGTCCTCATCGAGGCTCGGGATGGGTTGGCCAGCGAGAAGAACCAAGTCGCCTCGCAACGCGACACTCTCGAAGGGGAGAAGGCTGCGCTCTTGCTGGAGCGTGATGGTTTGGTGGAACAGCGCGATGCGCTGGCCAACGAGAAGAACCAGTTGGTGGGCCAGCGAGACGGCTTGGCCGAGGAGAAGGCTGACCTGATCGCGGCGCGCGATGCGCTGGCCGATGAGAAGACCCAAGTCACTGCGCAACGCGACGCGCTGGTTGGCGAAAAAGCTGCGCTGACTGACGAGCGAGCAGGATTGATCGCGCAGCGCGATGCGCTAGCCAACGA
>Ga0315900_10005023_pt1 | contig 18354 bp, 15 predicted proteins | sample LakEriMetagenome_FD_203521 | JGI IMG/M metagenome (GOLD analysis project Ga0315900, IMG submission 203521) | Freshwater fungal communities from buoy surface, Lake Erie, Ohio, United States - Buoy 12 MA114 | ecosystem: Environmental > Aquatic > Freshwater > Lake > Lake biofilm | place: USA: Lake... | reverse complement strand
GGCCTCTGCCGGCTGCGGGTGACCGCCGCCGTCCCGGCGGCCTGCTCGCCCGGAGGTGCGAGCAGCGGCGGTACGGGCCGAACCTTGGCTTCGGCCCGACCGCCCGAGCGAAAACGGGCAGGATGCCCGTGTTTCGCTCTACACTCGGAAGGGCTCGAACCTTCAACCTTCGGTGCAGTTTCCCGCAAAGCCTCGGCGTCGTGCCTCGCTTTGCTTGGCCGGCCTCCGCCGGCTGCGGGTGACCGCCGCCGTCCCGGCGGCCCTGCTCGCCCGGAGGTGCGAGCAGCGGCGGTACGGGCCGAACCTTGGCTTCGGCCCGACCGCCCGAGCGAAAACGGGCAGGATGCCCGTGTTTCGCTTGAAGCAAGCCCGCAACTACACCCGGAAGGGCTCGAACCTTCAACCTTCGGTTCCGTAGACCGATGCTCTATCCAATTGAGCTACGGGTGCGTGCAGGGAAAGATACCGCGAATCGGCCGCCGCACCAAGATTGCCGCGAAAACGGCGGCGTCAGCCGCGGGGCACGAGGAAGCCGTCCTTGTCGACGGCGAACGCCTCCGCGAGCAGCACCGGGCAGGGCGGTTCGCCGACCGGCCGTGAGCCGATCGTCGCCCCGATCACCAGTGTCCGGCCCTCGGTCGGCCCGATGCCCGGCAGCGAGTCGAGGCCCAGCGGCCCACGGTCGGCCGCGCTGGGCCATACGACCACGCCGTTGACGACGCGGCCCACCGTGTCGGGCTTGGAGATCGTCTCGTGGTCCCAGTTGATCCGCTTCGCCGGCGTGTTCATCGCCACGAGGCCGCCCGCCTCGGGCGGAGCGTAGGCCACCACCGGCTCGATGCCGAAGGCGGTCTTGAAGGCCGCGGCCGCCGCCCGCGCCCGCGGCAGATCGCCGGCCGAGGCGATCGGCGTGACGACGACCTCCAGGGCGGGAAGGGGAGGGGAGGTGGCGACCGCGGCCGCGGCGGACACCTGCTCGACTCGGGCCAGCCAGACCGAGGCCTGCTCCCGGGCGAGCGCGTCGAGCAGGCCGGGCGCGGGCGTCGTCGCGTCCACGGTCGTCGCATGGATGCGGAGCAGTCGGCCCGCGTGCAGGCCGAGCGATTCGTGCAGCGGATCGCCCGGAGCCAGCGACGCGACCAGCCGGTCGCCGCGCCGGATCAGGCAGCAGCCGTCGAAGGCCTCGGCCGTGGCCGCATCCGCGCCGAGCCGCCGCGCGACCGCGCCGGCCGCCACCTCCTGCAGCGCGAGGCGGGCCTGGTCGGGATGCGTGCCGGCGGGAAGCGGCGGCCCGAAGGCCAGGGTCACCGTCCGCCGCCACGACCGCGGCCGCTTCGTGAAGTAGCGGCCCTCGGAGAACGTCAGTCCGCTGCCCCACAGGCCGTCGATCGCCACCGGCTGGATCGGCGACTCGACCTTCTCGAGCAGCCATTCGAGACCCCGCTTGAAGCCCAGGATCTGGCCCGCCCGCGAGATGCCCCCCTCGCAGAACATGCCGATGGCGTCGCCGGCCGCGATGCCCGAGTGGATGGTTTTCAGCGCCGTGCCGATCGACTTGGGCCGCGGGTCGAAGAGGATGAACCGCCACTGGTCGGCGAGCATCCGCAGGAACTTGCCGCGGATGTTCGGGCCGTAGACGACCATGCGGACGAGCCGCGGGCTGGCCAGCGGGAGCAGGAATCCGTCGAGCCAGGAGAGGTGGTTGGCCACGAGCACGACCGGCCCGGTCGGCGGGATGCGGTCGAGCCCGCGGACGCGGAACCGCCAGACCCCATGCACGATCGCGGCCACGAACAGCCGCAGCGCGGAGCGTGGCGCGGCATACACGGCGGTCGCCACGGCGGCCAGCGACAGCCCGCCGAAGATGGCGAAGATGCCCCGCGCCGAGACGAGCGGCCGCACCGCCTCCTCCGGGCCGACGGGCGTCCGCAGGCCGCCGTAGGCGAGCGACGCGGCGAACATGCCGGCGAACACGAGGAGATTGGTCGCGGCGAGGATCGCCCCGCGGCGGGCCGGCGGGCTCTGCTCCTGGAGGTAGGCCTCGAGCGGCACGTCGAGCATGCCGGCGCCGATCCCGAGGACGGCCAGCCAGCAGATCGGCGAGGCCAGGCTCCAGACGGTGCCCGTGCCGAAGAACTGCTCGGGCGTGCGGGCCAACGCGAAGCAGGCGACGGCCATGATGATCCCGCCCACCGGCACGAAGCCGAGGTCCACCTTCGAGCCCGCGTCGATCCCGTGCGTGGCGAACCGGCCGGCCACGACGCTGCCGATGCCGATCCCTGCCAGGAGGGCCACCAGCAGCGGCACGACCTGCCCCTGGCTCGTGCTCCCCGACTCGGTCGCGAACTGGTCGATGTTGAGCTGGGCGACGGCTCCAAGGGCCCAGAAGAAGACGATGCCCGCGGCGGTCGCGGCCAGCCGCGGCGTGGAGCAGAGCTCCCGCAGGTCGGCCCAGGTGCGGCCGAGCGCGTTCCAAGGGGGCGGAGCCTGCGGATCGGCTGCCGGCCTGCGCGGCAGGAGGAGCGCGGCCAGCCAGCCCGCGATCGCGATCCCGATCAGGGCGGCCGCCGCCGGCAGGGCGTGGCCGAAGGGCAGCCGCGCGGGCCAGGCCGCGGAAGCGGCGGCCGCGGCCTCGGGCACGAGCGGGGTCACGTCGGCGAGCCAGTTGCCGCCGGCCATGCCGAGGAGCGTGGCGGCGAGCGTCACCAGGGCGAACATGCCGTTGGCGAGCGCCAGCCGCCCCTGCGGCACGGTCTCGGGGATCGTGCCGAGCAGCGCCGGCGCCAGCAGCGTCGCCTGCGACCCGATCACGACGAGCGTCACGAGCAGCAGCCAGAGGCCGACGGGCAGGCCGGCGAGCATGCCGCCGGCCCCGGCCCCCCAGGCGATCGCGGCGGCCGCGGCGACCACGATGCCGATCTCGGCCGCCTTGCACCAGACGAGTACCGAACGCTTCGGAAAGCGGTCGGCCAGCCAGCCCGCCAGCCAGGCCAGCACGACGAACGGGAGCACGAACCCCGCCGTGCCGATCGTGAGCACGAGCGCCGTTCCCGCGGCCCCGGCCGCCCGCTTGCCGAGGCCGATCACCAGCCAGCGGAGCAGGTTGTCGTTGGCGACGGTCAGCAGCCGGAGCAGCAGCAGGGAGCGAAAACCGGCGTTCATCGACTGCAAAGTGTCGCCTCGCGGGCTGTGGGGACGGACCGGAACGGGGGCCGGAAACGCGGCCCCGGGCCGCCTGCCGCTTGCCCAGTTTGCCGCCGGAACCGGCAGACTTTGACGGCTGTTTGCACGTGCCGTCAATGCGAACGTACTCTTGATGGAGAGCGGGCGACCTGCGGCGGCGATTGTCACGCCCCGGGGTCGCTCGACCGCGAGTCCCGCGCTCGGGACGCTGAAAGGATCGCCATGAGCCTGCTCGGTCGCCGCATCCTGTTCGCCATCGTTGCCGCCTTGGCCGCCCACGCGGCGCCCGCCGCGTTCGCCCAGGTCGTCGCCTACCAGGTCTACAGCCCCGTGGTCACGGCGGCTCCGGTGGTCGCGGCGCCGATGGCCCCGCCGGCCTACGTCGCCAACTACCTGCCCGCCGGCAACTACGCGGCCGTCACCGCCTTCTCGCCCCCGGTCGCCGTCGCGGCGCCCGCGGTGGCCGTGCGGTCGTATTACGCGCCGGCCTACGCGCCGGTCGCCATGACCGCGGCGTATCCGCCCGTGGCGACGACTGCGTATTACGCTCCACCGGTGGCGACGACGGCGTATTACGCTCCACCAGTGGCGACGACGGCGTATTATGCTCCGCCGGTCGCCGCGCCGGTCATGGCGGCGCCGGTGACGGCCTACTACGCCCCCGCGCAGCTCTACCGCCGCGGGCCGCTTGGCGTCTATCGGCCCGTGCGGGCCGCCTATTACATCCCCTACTGATGCCCCGCCGACGCCCGAGGGCGCGGTTGACGGCCGTTTCTTGACCCCATCCGCTTCATTCCTATAGTACGGGCGAGCGCGGTGGCTCGCCCGCGGGAAGGGGCCGGATGACGAGGACGGTCAACATCATCGGTGCCGGGCCGGGCGGCCTCGCCTCCGCCATGCTCCTGGCCCGGGCCGGCCTCCGCGTTCGCGTCTTCGAGCGGCTCGACGTTCCCGGCGGTCGCACCAGCACGATCACCACGCCGGAGGGCTTCCGTTTCGACCTCGGGCCCACCTTCTTCCTCTACCCGCGGGTGCTCGAGGACATCTTCACGGCCTGCGGGCACGACCTGCGGAGCGAGGTGGAGATGGTGCGGCTCGACCCGCAGTATCGGCTCGTCTTCGGGGCCGGCGGCGAGCTCCTGGCCACGCCCGACGTGCCGCGGATGGAGGCCGAGGTCTCGCGGCTCTCGCCGGCCGACCGGGGCTCGTTCACGCGGTTCATGGAGGCCACCCGCGAGAAGTTCGCCCGGTTCGCCCCCTTCCTGGAGCAGCCGTTCGAGAGCTGGATCGATCTGGCGAACCCCGACCTGCTCAAGCTCGTGCCGATCCTCAAGCCGTGGCGGAGCCTCGACGCCGAACTCGGCACTTTCTTTTCCGACGAGCGGATCCGCCTGGCCTTCACGTTCCAGTCGAAGTACCTGGGGATGTCGCCGTTCCGCTGCCCGAGCCTGTTCTCGATCCTCTCGTTCCTGGAGTACGAGCACGGCGTCTACCATCCGATCGGCGGCTGCGGCGCCGTGAGCGAGGCGATGGCCCGGATCGCCCGCGGCATGGGCGTGGAGATCCGCTACGGCGAGCCGGTCGAGGGCCTGGAGTTCGCCGGCCGCCGCATCACCGCCGTCCGCAGCGGCAGCGGCGTCCATCCGGCCGATGCCACGGTCGTCAACGCCGACTTCGCCCGGAGCATGACCCGGCTCGTCCCCGACCGCCTGCGACGGCGGTGGAACGACCGGAAGATCGCCTCGCGGCGGTTCTCCTGCTCGACCTTCATGCTCTACCTGGGGATCGAGGGCCGGTACGACGACGTGGCCCACCACAACATCTACCTGTCGGAGGACTACCGGGAGAACCTGGCCGACATCGAGCACCGGCACGTCCTGTCCCGCGATCCCTCGATGTACCTGCAGAACGCCTGCGTCACCGACCCGTCGCTCGCCCCCCGGGGGATGAGCACGCTCTACCTGCTGATCCCCGTGACGCACCGTCATCCGAACGTGGACTGGCGGCGGGAGGCGCCGCGGTTCCGTGAGGTGGCCCTCGACCAGTTGGAGCGGGTCGGCGTCCGCGGCGTCCGGGAGCGGATCCGCTACGAGAAGATGCTCACGCCCGACGACTGGCAGGAGAGCTACGAGATCTACCGCGGGGCGACGTTCAACCTCTCCCACGACCTCGGCCAGATGCTGCACATGCGGCCGCACAACCGGTTCGAGGACGTGGAGCGGATGTATCTGGTCGGCGGCGGCACGCATCCAGGCAGCGGCCTGCCGGTGATCTACTCGTCCGCGCGGATCACGACGGACCTGCTGATGGCGGATCTCGGCGTCGGGCCGGCGACGCCGGCGGCGACCCGCCGGTCCGGGAGCCGCACCCGCGGCGAGCAGCCGGCGGCGGTGTGAGCCGCCGAGGCGGCCGAAGGAAGGCACGAACGATGAAGTCCCGCGACGACAACAGGGTGGTGGTGATCGGCAGCGGCCTGGGCGGCCTGGCGGCGGCCTGCACGCTCGCCGCCCGCGGCTACGCCGTCACGGTCTGCGAGAAGAACGCCTGGGTCGGCGGCAAGGCCGCCGTCATCGAGGAGCAGGGCTTTCGCTTCGACATGGGGCCCACGATCCTCACGATCCCGCGGGTCCTGAAGCGGATCTGGTCGGAGGCGGGCCGCGAGCTGGAGTCGGCCCTCGATCTCGTGCCGCTCGACCCGCAGTGGCGGAGCTTCTTCACCGACGGCACGACGCTCGACCTGAACGCCGACGTGCGGGCCATGCAGGCGACGCTCGACGCCTTCGCCCCGGGCAGCGGGGCGGGCGACGGCTACGGCCGCTTCATGGATCTCTCCCGGCGTCTGCATCGGCTCTCGGAGGAGTTCTTCTTCTGGCGGAGCGTCGGCGGCATGGGCGACATGATCAACGTCCGCCAGAGCCTCTCGGTCGGGTTCCTCAAGGAGCTGATCGGGATGCGGCCCGGCCACAGCGTGGCCGGCACCGTGCGGTCGTTCGTGCCCGACGAGCGGGCCGCCCAGATGCTCGACCACTACACGCAGTACGTCGGCAGCTGCCCCGAGCAGTCGCCGGCGGTGCTCTGCGGCATCGCCCACATGCAGTCGCACGACGGCGTCTGGTATCCGCGGGGCGGCACCGGCGCCGTGCCGCGGGCGCTGGCCAGCCTGGCCATCGACCTGGGCGTCGAGATCCGCACGAAGACGCCCGTGCGGCGGATCGTCGTCGAGCAGGGCCGCGTCCGCGGCGTGGAGACGGCCGCCGGCGAGACCATCCGTGCCGGCGCGGTCGTGAGCAACTCCGACAGTGTGCGGACGCACCGCGAGCTCGTGGACGGCCAGCCGAGCAGGCGGTTCCTCGGTCGGCGGAAGTACGAGCCGGCCTGCTCGGGGGTGGTGCTCTACCTGGGGCTCGACAAGCGGTACGAGCAGCTCATCCACCACAACTTCATCTTCTCGCGGGATCCCCACGAGGAGTTCGAGGCCATCTATCGCCGCGGTGAGCCGGCCCCCGATCCGACCTGCTACGTGTGTGCCCCCGCCGTCACCGAGCCGGAGGTCGCCATCCCCGGTGGCGAGGCGCTCTACGTCCTCGTCCACACGCCCTACCTGCGGCCGCACCACGACTGGTCGAAGATGCTGCCGCAGTATCGCAACACGATCATCCGCAAGCTCGAGGAGACGGCCGGCCTGAAGGACCTGGAGCGGCACGTCGTCTTCGAGCGGGCGCTCACGCCCCAGGACATCAACGACCGCTATCACGTGCTCGACGGGGCGATCTACGGCCTGGCGAGCCACGGCAAGTACCTCGGCGCCTTCAAGCCGGCGAATCGCTCGCCGGACGTCGAGGGGCTGTATCTTGCCGGCGGCTCGGCGCACCCGGGGCCGGGGATGCCGATGGTGATGATGTCGGGCTGGATCGCGGCCGACTGCGTCGATCAGGACAAGATCGTCGCCCAGGCGGGCCCGTCGGCCCGGGCCGCGGCCGTGGCGGTGTAGCGCGGCCAAACGGGGGCGGCCGCCGTCCGCAAGACATGCTCATCGCCGGCGGACTTTGTCAACATCCGGCTCGATGGGGATGGATGATCCTGTGGCGGAGACAAAGTTCACCGGCTCCTGCGCGTGCCTTGCGGACGGCTCGCTGTGCGCGGCGGCGGCCGTGATCACGTGCCGTGGGGCCATGGCCGGGGCGCGAACCTGAGAGAGCGGGCGAGGCCCTTCATGACGCACACCGTCGACCGCGATCCGCCGAGGCGGGAGGAGGAACTGCCGCCGTTCTCCCGCGGCAGGTTCCGCTGGTTCATGTGGTACGTCCGCCGGTACATGGCACGGAGCTTCCATGCCGTGAGGCTGCTGCGCGGCGCGGGCGGCGGCGCCGACAGGCCGGATCTGGCCGGGGAGCCGGTCGTCTTCTATTCGAACCACCCCGGCTGGTGGGACCCGCTCACGTTCCTGTTCGTGGGCCACGAGCTGTTTCCCGACCGCATGGTCTACGGGCCGATCGACGCGGCGGCCCTGGGGAAATACAAGTTCCTGGAACGGATCGGCTTCCTGGGGATCGATCCGCATTCCTGGCGCGGGGCGGCGCGGTTCCTGCGGATGGCGCGGGCCGCCGCCCGCCGCTCGGACGTGATCTTCTGGATCACGGCGCAGGGTGAGTTCAGCGACCCGCGGGCCCGGCCGCTCGTGATCCGGCCCGGCGTCGGCCACGCCGTGGCCGCGATGGACCGCGGGATGGTGGTGCCGATGGCGGTGGAGTATCCCTTCTGGAACGAGCGCTGCCCCGAGGTGCTCGTCGCCTTCGGCCCGGCGGTGCACGTCGCCGACGCGCCGGGCCGCGACCCCGAGGAGTTGACGGCCACGCTCGCCCGCGGGCTCGAGGACGCCCAGGACCGGCTGGCCGCGGCCGCCATGGCCCGCGATCCGGCGGCCTTCACCACGCTCCTCACCGGCCGCGTCGGCGTCGGGCCAGCCTACGACGCGATCCGGCGGGCGAAGGCCTGGCTCCGCGGCCAGCCGTTCGACGCGTCGCACGGCGGCGAGGCCGCGGCCGCGGAGAGGTCGCGATGAGCCCCGTCGTGATCGGCGTGCTCGCCGCCCTGGCCCTCGCGCTGGCGGCTCTGCCGGCGCTGCTCACGGTGGTGAACCTGCGGGTCTTCCTGCCGCCGCCGCCGCCGGCCGATTCCCGGCCCTCCGTCTCCGTGCTCGTGCCGGCCCGCAATGAGGCCGCTGCCATCGGCCGGCTGTGCCGCGACGTGCTGGCCAGCGAAGGCATCGACCTGGAACTGGTGATCCTCGACGACGCCAGCGACGACGGCACCGCCGAGGTCGTGGCCCGAATCGCCGCCGAGGATCGCCGCGTCCGGCTCGTGCCCGGCAGTCCCTTGCCGGCCGGCTGGTGCGGCAAGCAGCACGCCTGCTGGCAGCTCGCCCGGGCGGCGCGGCACGACACCTGGGTGTTTCTCGACGTGGACGTGTCGCCCATGCCCGACGCCGTCGCGCGGGCGGTGGCGTTTCTCGACGTCTCGGGCGCGGCGCTGGGCAGCGGCTTTCCCCGGCAGCGGACGGCCTGCCTGCTCGATTGGCTGCTGCTGCCACTGATCCACTTCATCCTCCTCGGCTTCCTGCCCCTGGCCCGCAGCCGCCGGGACAACGCGGTGGGCATGGCGGCCGGCTGCGGGCAGTTCTTCGCCACCCGCCGCGCCGCCTACGACGTGGCGGGGGGCCACGAGGCGATCCGGGCCTCGCTCCACGACGGCGTGAAACTGCCGCGGGCCTACCGGCGCGCGGGCCTGAAGACCGACGTCTTCGATGCCACGCCCGTCGCCTCGTGCCGGATGTACGACCGCGATGCCGACGTGTGGCGGGGCCTGTCGAAGAATGCCACCGAGGGGATCGGCGGCCCGGCCACGATCGTGCCCTTCACGCTCCTGCTCGCGGGCGGGCAGATCCTGCCGTTTCTGCTCGTGGCGGCCGGCCTCGCCACCGGCTGGCGGGGCTGGCCCGGCTGGGCGCCGCCCGCGGCGCTGGCCGCCGCCGTCCTCGCCTGGCTGCCGCGACTGGCGGAAGCCGTCCGCTTCCGCCAGAGCCTCACGAGCGGCCTCGCCCATCCGCTGGCCGTCGCGGTGTTCCTCGCCATCCAGTGGACGGCCCTGGTCCGCAAGATGCTCGGGATGGGGACGACCTGGCGGGGACGCAGCCTCGCGCCGCAGTGAGCGACCGGGCCGTCGCATCGACCGCGCCGCAAGGCCGCGTCGCCGTTCGTCATTCGGGGACCTGGACGACCTGGAGGTCGGCCCTGGCCGCGAGCAGGAAGTGCACGGCCGCGTCGAGGTCGTCCAGGCGGATCACCTTGACGCTGCCGTCGCACATGGCCGCCAGGAACACGCGCGGATGCGGCCCGCCGAAGCCGCCCTCCATGCCGGCGGCATTCGCCGTCGCATCGCTCGCGGGAAGCCTGTGGCCGGCGCGGAGCGTGTCGGGCGAGTCGCCGGCGAAAGCGCACCTGTTGTAGCCGCTCCAGGCCCCGCTTTCGTATTCGGTGCGCGGCACGTATTTTTCCGCGCACAGGTAGGTCTTTTCGTTGCCGTCTTTGATCCGCGCCGGCGGGAGCGTGCTCCCCGCGAAGATCACGCCCCCGGTGGGCACGGAGGCTCCCGTGCCGGCGATGGGCTGCGGCGTGTTGAGCGTGTTGGCCACCGTCTGCCAATCGAATGCATCATCCGACGGCGACCCGGACACGCTTCCGACGTTCCAGCCGAAGGTGGTCGTCTGGCTGCCGGCGGGGTCCGACCAAGACCCGCGATTGCCGGCGTAGTCGGTCATGACGCCGATCGAGCCGGGGCCCAGCGACGAGCCGCGGCGGCTCGCGCAGGCGAATGTCGGCACCGGCGCGGACGTGCTCATGCTGTCGTAGGCGGCTTGCATGTCGAGATCCGGCAGGATCGCGTAGCACCAGCCCCCCGGCTGCTTCGAGCCGCTGCCGCCGCCCGCCGTCGGCAACGACGAGCCGTCCCATCCGCCCGTGGGAAAATGCCCCAGGCGAGCCGAGTGGGCGATGGCCGCGACCGCGATCTGGTGCAGGTTGTTGCCGCACGAGGTCTGCCGGCCAAGTTCCCGCACCTGCTGGATGCCTTGGACCGTCATCGCCATGAGCATGGCGATGATGGTGATGACGACGAGCATTTCGATGAGGGTGAAGCCGATTCGGCTGCGGGACCGACGCGGGACACGGCGGGCCGCGGGGGTGACACGCATCGATGCGGCGGGGCGGGGGAGTGTGGCCATGGCAACCTCGGGGAAGGGGAGGCGGGGCGGAGCGATCCCGTCAACGACCGACTCTTCGATCTTATCGGCCGCGGCGGCAGCCGGCTGCGCCCTTTACCGTCGCCAGGCGGCCCGGCGGGCGGCCGTCACCCGGGCCAGGGCCTCGTCGCCCGTGGCGGCGACCGCCGTGAGGTGGCCCATTTTCCGGCCCGGACGGGGGTCGGTCTTGCCGTAGAGATGCAGCCGCACGCCGGCCACGGCCAGGGCCGCGGCCCAGTCGGGCTCCCGGACCGGGAGCCCGACCCCGGGAAACCAGCCGTCGCCGAGCAGGTTCGCCATCGCGGCGGGCGTGACCTGCCGGGTCGTCCCCAGCGGCAGGCCGCACACCGCCCGCACCTGCTGCTCGAACTGGCTCGTCTCGCAGGCCTCGATCGTGAGATGGCCCGAGTTGTGCGTCCGGGGCGCGATCTCGTTGACGAGCAGGCGGCCGTCCCGCGTCACGAAGAACTCCACGCAGGCCACGCCGACGACGCCGAGCGCCGCGAGGATCGCTTCCGCGGTCGCGGTGGCCGCGGCGGCCAGGGCCGCGGGCAGCCCCGCGGGCACGGTGGACACGTCGAGGACGTGGTGGGCATGGGAATTGCGTGACGGTGCGAACGCGGCGACCGCGCCGTCGAGACCGCGGGCCGCCACGACCGAGATCTCGCAGTCGAAGTCGATCCAGCCCTCGAGCACCGCCTCCCGCGGGCCGTCGGGGCCGAGGCCGATCGCGTCCCAGGCGGCATCGACGTCGGCGGGGTCGGCGAGCCGGGCCTGCCCCTTGCCGTCGTACCCCCAGGCCGCGGTCTTGAGCACCGCCGGCAGGCCGAGCTCGCGGACGGCGGCGTGGAGCTCCTCCCGCGACCGCACGACGCGATGCGGCGCGCAGGCGAAGCCGTGGGCCACCAGGAACGCCTTCTCGCGCATGCGATCCTGCGTCGTGAACAGCACGTCGGGATGCGGCCGCACCGGCACGACCGCCGCCAGGGCCCGTCCCGCCGCGGCGGGCACGTTCTCGAACTCGAAGGTCACCACGTCGAGGCCGGCGGCCGCGCGGGCGAGGAACGCGGCGTCGCCGTAGTCGCCGACCAGCATCCGGTCGCAGACCCGGGCCGCCGGGCAGTCGGCGACGTCGCTGATCGCCGCGACCCGGTAGCCCATCCGCTTGGCCGCCGTCGCGAACATGGCGCCGAGCTGGCCGCCGCCGAGGATGCCGAGCGTGGAGCCCGGGAGGATCGGGCTGTCCGTACCCCGCGACACGTCACCGCTCCGAGGGGCGTTCCGACCAGCCGCTGGTGTCGCCGTCGAGCTCCTCGGCCAGCACGCGGGCCGTCTGCGCGGCCCGGTAGGCGACGAGCCGCTCCCGCAGGCCCGCGTCCTCGAGGGCCAGGATCGACACCGCCAGGAGCGCCGCGTTGGCCGCGCCGGCCGGCCCGATCGCCAGCGTGCCCACGGGCACGCCCGCGGGCATCTGCACGATCGAGAGCAGCGAGTCGAGCCCGCGGAGCATCGACGACTCCACCGGCACGCCGAGCACGGGCAGGTGGGTGTGGGCCGCCAGCATGCCCGGCAGGTGGGCCGCGCCGCCGGCTCCGGCGATGATCACCTTCAGGCCACGGTCGGCCGCGGACCGCGCGTAGTCGGCGAGCTTCACGGGCGTGCGGTGCGCCGACACCACCTCGCAGGCGTGCGGCACGCCGAACTGCTCGAGGATCTCGGCAGCCCGCTGCAGCGTCGCCCAGTCGGAGCGGCTGCCCATCACGACGCCGACGAGCGGTGCGGGGGCGCTGGGCACGTCTGCGTCCTGGAGGATGGAGGGCGGCCCCGGACGGCGGCGGTGCGCCGGCGGAACCAGACGGTCATCTTGCTCCGCACCCGCCGGCGTTGCAAGGTTGTCGGCATGGCCCGCACGCTCCCCGACGTCCTCCGCTGCGACTGGCCGGCGGAGCTGCCGGAGCCACCGCCTGCCACCGCCCAGGCCCTGGAGCGGGCGGCGGCGGTGCTGCGGCACGGTGGCCTCGTGGCGATCCCCACCGAGACGGTCTACGGCCTCGCGGCCGACGCGCTCGACGAGGAGGCGGTGGCGGGCATCTTTCGGGCCAAGGGCAGGCCGGCCACCAACCCGTTGATCGTGCACGTCGCCGACGCCGCCATGGCCAGGTCGTTGGCGGCGTCGTGGCCGCCGGCCGCGGCGGCGATCGCGGCGCGGCTGTGGCCGGGGCCGGTGACGATCGTCGTCCCCCGCGGCCCGCGGATCCCGGCCATCGTCACCGCCGGCGGGCCGACCGTCGCGCTGCGCTGTCCCGACCATCGGCTCGCGCGGCGGCTGATCGCGGCGGCCGGCGTGCCCTTGGCCGCGCCCAGCGCCAACCGCTCCGAGGCCGTCTCGCCGACCACCGCGCACCACGTGCTGGAAAGCCTCGGAGACAAGGTGGCCCTGATCCTCGACGGCGGCCCTTGCAGCCGGGGCATCGAATCGACGGTCGTCGATTGCACGACCGTGCCGCCGCGGATCCTGCGGCCCGGGCCGCTGTCGCGGGCAGCGCTGGAGGAGGTCGTGGGCGGGCCGGTCGTGGCCCCGGCCGACGAACCGCGGGCCACCGCCGCGGGCCCGTCGCGGGCGCCCGGCCAGCAGCCGCGGCACTACGCCCCCCGCACGCCGCTGGAGATCGCCGGCGATCCGCTCGGCCGCGTTGGCGAGCTGCTCGACGCCGGCCGCCGCGTGGGCCTGCTGACGACGCGGGCCGCGGCCGCGCTCGGGTCGCTCGCCGGCCGCCGCGAGCTGGTGGTCGTGCCGATGCCCGCGGATCCGCAGGCGTACGCCCGGCTGCTCTACGCCACGCTCCACGCCCTCGACCAGCGGGCTCTCGACCGGATCGTGGTCGAGCCGCCACCCGACGCGGAGCCGTGGGCGGCCGTCTGGGACCGCCTCCGTCGCGCGGCGACGCCGCCCCTGCCTCCCCTACGATCCGCACGATCGGATCGCGATCCGTGACGTAGCGTTGCATGTGCAGCGCGAGGCGACTTCCTTCCGATCTCACCTGCACCCGCCGCTTCGCCTCCGGAACGCATCGTGCAAGCAGTTCGCCCACAGCCCGAGCCCGCCTGGTCGCGTCCCGCCCGCTGGCTGGCGTCGCCGCTCATCGCCGGGTATCTCGCGGCCGTGATCGTGCCGCCGCTGGCCGGCCCGCCGCCGGCCAGCGCCCTGGCCGGGGTGCTGCGGCAGCCGCTGCGACCGCTCATCGGCGCGCTCTATCTCGACCACGGCTACCGCTTCTTCGCCCCCGATCCGGGGCCGGGCCACTCGATCCGCTGGACGGTCACGATGCCCGACGGCACGACCCGCGCGGGAGAGATTCCCGACCGCGAGGCCGACCGTCCGCGGCTGCTCTATCACCGCCGGTTCATGATCGCCGAGAAGATCGCCGCCCAGGTGCCCACCGCCGAGGCGCCGCCGGAGGTTCGCGAACGGGCGAAGCCCGAGTGGCTGCCGCTCGTCAAGGGCGTGGCCGGCAACGTGCTGCGGCAGACCGGTGGCGCGAGCGTGCGGCTGGAGATGGTCGAGCACTACCTGCCGGGGCCGGAAGAGGTCGTGTCGGGCACGATCGGTGCCGACGTCGTCACGCCGCTGGGCAGCTTCGCCCGGCCGCGGGAGGCCGGGCGATGAGCGACACGCGGATCGTGACCGTCAGGCCGCGGCCCGCGGCCGCGGCGGCGGAGGGCAGGGGAGGGGAATCGTGGGCCGGCGGCTGGCCGCGGGCCTGGAACGCGTTCTGGTTCACGCCGGCCGACCCGCTGCCGCTGGCGGTCGTCCGCATCGCCACGGGTCTGCTCCTCGCCTGGTCGAGCTTCGTGTGGCTCGCCGACGTGGACGGCTTCTTCGGCACCGCCGGCTGGCTGCCGCCCGAGCACGCCTGGCGGATGAACGACCAGCCCTGGCAATGGAGCGGCTACTTCGCCGCGCCGGGGCCGAACGGGATCCGCGTGATCGCCGGCCTCACGCTCGTGGCCGCGGTCCTGCTCACGGTCGGGCTGGCCACGCCGCTGGCAGCGGTGGTGGCCCTCGTCGGCTTCCTCAGCGCCGCCAACCGGGCGCCGCTCAACACCTTCGGCCTCGACGACACGCTGGGCATGCTGCTCATCCCGCTGGCGATCGGGCCGGCGGGCGCCCGGCTGTCGCTCGATCGGGCGCTCGGGGCAGGGGGGGCCGACGGGCAGTCGTCGGTGGCGGCGAACATCGCCCTGCGGCTGATCCAGGTGCATCTGTGCGTCGTCTACTTCTTCTCCGGCTGCGGGAAGATGCTGGGCGCGAGCTGGTGGGAGGGGACGGCGCTGTGGGGCGCGGCGGCCAACGTCCAGTACCGCACGCTCGACCTGACGTGGCTGGCCTGGCACCCGCTTGTGACGAACGCCCTCACGCTGGGTACGCTCTTCTGGGAGGTCGCCTACCCGGCGCTCGTCTGGCCCCGGCTCACCCGCCGGCTGTGGATCGCGATGGCCGTGGCGGTGCACTTGGGCATCGGCCTCGCGATGGGCATGATGGAGTTCGGCCTGGCGATGATCACCGCGAACCTGGCGTTCGTCCCGGCCGGCGTCTGGCACGCGCTGCTCCGTTCACCCGCCGCCCGTTCCCCCGACCCCACAGGCAGAATCACGAGCCCCTCATGATCGACACGTTGGCAGTGGTCGGCGCCACCGGCGCCGTGGGCCGCATCATCGTCGAACTGCTCCTGGCCCGGCAGTTCCCCGCCCGCCGCATCAGGCTGCTCGCCTCCGCGCGGTCGGCCGGCAAGCCGTTCGAGGTGGCCGGCACGCGGCTCGACGTGGAGGAGCTGCGGCCCGAGTCGTTCGCCGGCGTGGACGTCGCCATCGGCAGCACGCCCGACGAGGTGGCCGCCGAGTTCGTCCCCTGGGCCGTGGAGCGGGGCACCGTGGTCGTGGACGAGAGCGCGCATTTCCGCATGCACCCCGACGTGCCGCTGGTCATCCCGGAGGTGAATCCCGAGGCGATCCTCGGCCACAAGGGGATCATCGCCAGCCCCAACTGCTCGACCACGCAGATGGTGATGGTGATGAAGCCGCTGCACGACGCCGCCCGCGTGAAGCGGGTGGTGGTGAGCACCTACCAGGCCGTGAGCGGCGCCGGCCTGGCGGCCACCGAGGAACTCCGACAGGGCACGTCCGCCTGGCTCGGCGGCCGGCAAGAGTCGCAGCAGGTCTTCCCGCACCCGATCGCCGCCAACCTGATCCCGCAGATCGGCTCGCCGAAGCCCAACGGCTTCACCAGCGAGGAGATGAAGATGGTGCTGGAGACGCGGAAGATCCTCGGCGACGAGTCGATCGCCGTCAGCGCCACCTGCGTCCGCGTGCCGGTGGCCAATGGGCACAGCGAGTCGATCCTCATCGAGACCGAGAAGAAGCTCTCGGCCGACGAGGCCCGCCGGCTGCTGGCGGGATTCCCGGGCATCGTGGTGGACGACGACATCGCCGCGAAGCGGTATCCGCAGCCCCGGACGGCCAGCGGCCGCGACGAGGTGTTCGTGGGCCGGATCCGCGAGGACATCTCCTGCCCGAACGGCATCGCGCTGTGGTGCGTGTCGGACAACCTGCGGAAGGGCGCGGCGACCAACGCCGTGCAGATCGCCGAATGGCTGGCCACGAAGGGGACCGCGCCGCGGACGGTGCGGGCGTGAACGCCGCCGTGGAGCCGGCGGGGGCCGACGCGGCGGCCGGGCGGCGGATCGGCCTGCGGCTGGCCTACGAGGGCACCCGCTACTCCGGCTGGCAGGTGCAGCCGGGCCGGGCGACGGTGCAGGGCGTGGTGACCGACGCCGTGCGAGCCGTGTCGGGCGAGGCGGTGCTCGTCCGCGGGTCGAGCCGCACCGACGCGGGCGTCCACGCGCTCGACCAGATCGCCGCCTTCACGACCCACGGCGGGCTCGCGGCCGCGGTCTGGATGCGGGCCCTCAACGCGCGGCTGCCCGCCGACGTGACCGTCGTGGCGGCCCGCGAGGCGGCGGCCGACTTCGATCCGGTGGCGGCGGCGGTCGCCAAGCGGTATCGCTACCGGATCCACGACGCGGCCTGGCGGCCGGTGCTCGCCCGGCATCTCGTGTGGCGGTGGCGCGGCCGGCTCGACGTTCCGGCGATGGCGGCCGCCGCGGCGGGCCTCGTGGGCGAACACGATTTCACCAGTTTCGAGGCCACCCCCTCCACACGCCTGTCGAAAGTGCGCACAATCCATGGGCTTTCGGTCTCGCGCCACACCGGGCCCGACGACGCCGCCGGCGCCGAGGTGTGGATCGAGGTCGAGGGGAACGGGTTCCTGCACAACATGGTGCGGATCATCGCCGGCACGCTGGTGATGGTCGGGGCCGGCCGCCGGCCTGCCGCCTGGCCGGCCGAGGCGCTGGCGGCGCGACGGCGGGCCGCCGCCGGGCCGACCGCGCCGCCGCAGGGCCTGGTGCTCGTCTCCACCCGCTTGGATCCGCTGGCATGGCCCGACCCTCCGACACGCTCGGCCCCCTGAAGCTCGTGCAGCAGATCGGCGTCGGCCGGCACTGCCAGATCTGGGAGGCCGTGGAATCCCCGTCGGGCCGGAAGGTGGCCGTGAAGGTCGTCGTCGCCTCGATGGCCGAGGATCGGGGGCAGCGGCAGCTGCTCGAGCACGAGCTGAAGGTGGCGCAGTCGCTCGACCACCCCACGATCATCAAGATCGACAGGCTCGTCACCACGGGCGGACCGCCGCACCTGGTGATGGAGCTCTATCCGCATCCGAACCTCAAGAAGCAGATCGCCGCGGGCGTGGAGGCCCTGGCGCCGCGGCTGCAGCGGATCGTGACCGAGATCGGCCTGGCGCTCGATCACATGCACGCCCGCGGCTGGGTGCACCGCGACCTCAAGCCCGACAACGTGCTGGCGGCTCCCGACGGTCAGGTGAAGCTCATCGACTTCGCGATCGCCGCGAAGTCCTCGGGCTTCCTCGGCAGGCTCCTCGGCGGCAAGACGACCGCCCAGGGTTCACCGAGCTACATGTCGCCCGAGCAGATCCGCGGCGCGGCCCTCGACGCCCGCTCCGACATCTACTCCTTCGGCTGCGTGCTCTTCGAGCTGCTCGCCGGCCGGCCGCCGTTCACCGCCGCCAATCCCAACGACCTCCTCAACAAGCACGTCTCGACCCCGCCGCCCGGCGTGGACCAGTTCAACCGCCATGCGACCACGGGAGGGAACGCATTCGTGCGGAAGCTGCTCGCCAAGAACCCCGCCGAGCGGCCGGCATCGATGCAGGAGGTGCTGCAGCAGCTGCGGACGGTGCGTCTCCTGGAGCGGACCGAGGCCTGACGCCGCCGTCCGCCCGGCGGCCGCGGCCGGAATTGACGCGCGGCGGGTCACGCCTCGACAATCCGTCCATCTGACCCGCCCCCCGAGAGCCCTCGCGATGGCCGCCGGCCTCTACCGCCTGCCCCTGGAAAAGCCGATCTACGAGATCGAGGACCGGATCGCGGCCCTGGAGGCCGCGCCCCTGGGCGCGCATCAGCAGGAGGAGCTGCGGCGGCTGAAGCGGGAGCTGGTCGAGGTGCAGAAGCAGGTGTTCGCCGGGCTCGACCCGTGGCAGACGATCGAGATCGCCCGCCATCCCGACCGGCCGAAGACGAGCGACTACCTGGCGCTGGTGTTCGACGAGTTCGTGGAATTGCACGGCGACAAGGCCTACGGCGACGATCCGGCGATGCTCACCGGCTTCGCCAAGCTCGATCAGCACAAGGTGCTGGTGGTGGGGCATCAGAAGGGCAAGACGTTGGCCGAGCGGCAGGCCTGCCACTTCGGCTGCGCCCATCCCGAGGGCTATCGCAAGGCGATGGGCAAGATGCGGC
>Ga0315900_10005022_pt1 | contig 18356 bp, 14 predicted proteins | sample LakEriMetagenome_FD_203521 | JGI IMG/M metagenome (GOLD analysis project Ga0315900, IMG submission 203521) | Freshwater fungal communities from buoy surface, Lake Erie, Ohio, United States - Buoy 12 MA114 | ecosystem: Environmental > Aquatic > Freshwater > Lake > Lake biofilm | place: USA: Lake... | reverse complement strand
CGACGCGGGCTATCTCGCCGTGCGCATGGAGGACGGGCGCGAGATCCTCGACCTCGAGCACTCGCGCGCGTTCGCGGTCGCCGATCACCAGGTCGCGCATGTCTCGGTGCGGGATCCAGCCGATGTCGCGGCGGTCGAGCGGATCCTCGCGAGGATCGAAGGCGTGGAGCGCACGCTGTCGGGCGATGCCCGGCGCGCGGCCGGGCTCGACCATGCGCGCGCGGGAGACATCGTCTGCGTCAGCGCCGCCGACCGTTGGTTCGCCTACGGCTGGTGGATGGACGATGCGAAGGCGCCCGACTACGCGCGCACCGTCGACATCCACCGCAAGCCCGGCTACGACCCGTGCGAGCTGTTCTACGATCCGAAGCTGGCCTGGCCCGCAGGCCGCGCGATGGCGAAGCTCGCCTTGCGCAAGCTCGGCTTCCGCACGCTGCTCGACGTGATCCCTCTCGATGCGTCGCTCGTGCGCGGCTCGCACGGGCGCGCGTCGCAGGCGCCGGGCTTCGACCCCGTCCTCATCGGCGAGCTTCCCGATCCCTTCCTCGAGCAGTCGCTGCCGATGGGCTGCGTGCGCGATGCGGTCTTGGCCGCCACGCTCGGCGCGTCGCACGCGAACGCGGTCGCCAGCGAGTGGTCGCACGAGACGCGCGCCCTGCGCACTGGAGCGCGTCGCTGATGCGCGCGCTCTGGGCGGCCATCGCGATCCTGGCGGCGGCCGGCCTGTGGTTCGTGCTCTCCGAGCCAGCGCCGACGGGCACGCGACGTGTCGAAGTCGCGGACACCGCTGCAGACCCAGCAGACGTCGGCGGCGCACGTGCGGCCGCGTCGGTCACGGGTCCTGCGTCAGACCCCGCATCAACGACTGCTTCCGCGCCTTCACGTGCGTCGCCGCCAAAGAGCGCCACTGCCCCCGCGGATGCACAGCCCCCGTCGCTCGGCGACACGCTGCTCGCGGGGCTTGGCGTTCCCGCCGCGGCCACATCTCCGTCCTCGTCTCCGTCCTCTTCTCCGTCCTCTTCTCCGTCCTCGTCTCCGTCCTCGTCTCCGTCCTCGTCTCCGTCCTCGTCTCCATCCTCGTCTCCGTCTGCACCCAAGCCCGCAACCCGGCCACCCGTCGCATCCGACAGCCGCTCGCCCGAGGAGGTCACGCGACGCATCGATGCACGCACCCTCGAGCTCGATGGCCGCTTCCGTGTGATTGGCAACGGCGGTCCGGCCGACCCCTACCGGGTGTCGTGGGAACTGCTCACCTCGGCGGAGCCGTTCATCGATCCGGTCCAAGAGGCGTTGACGACGCCGCCGTGGGTGCGCGCGGTCAACGGCACCTACATCGAGATCTCCGCCTACTACTCGACCGCGGTGCGCGTGTCGACGACGCGCAACGTGCTGCTGACGTTCAACCGCTGGGACGGCTGCTGCATCGGCCTGCCGCCCACGCCCTTCGACGCCATCGACACCACGCTGGCGAAGCCCCTCGACATGCAGGGGCTCCACCTCTTCCGCTACGGCACGTTCCGGGGCCGGCTGGTGGTCGAGCCATTCACCGTCGGCGGATATCTCCTCGGGCTCTATCGCCTCGAGGATGCGTCGTTCGTGTCGCAGTGAGCGGAACGACGAGCAGGCGGTGCATCCGCGATGCACCGCCTGCAAGCTCACCAAGATTCGTCGTGCAAGCCACGAGGGCTCGCGCTTCATGGCCCTGCGACCCTTTGTCGCCCGGTTCGTCGGCCGTGCTTGCCCCGGCAGTCGCTCGTTCAGAACTCGAACGAGAGACGCGCCTGCACGGCATGCGTCAGCACGCTCTCGCTCTCGACTTCGGCAATGCCCACGAGCAGTGGATCGCTGAACGACGCGGTGCCGAAGCTCGCGCCTCCGACCGCCATCAGGCGGTACTCGACGCCCAGCTCAACCGCATGGGTCAGTTGCCACGAGAGGCCGATCTTCGCCTGCCCGCCGAACTCCCAGCTGTCGCCATCGACCGTCGCCGTCACTCCGGGCACGCCGGCGGCCGAAATCGAGTCGATGTCGGCGGACACGTTGATGATTCCGACGCCCGCGCCGAGCTTCAGGCTGAGCCCTCCGGCCGCGCCGGGCGTCTCCGGCTTGGTCAGCGGGATGTCGAACATCGCATTCACCAGGACGGGGATCTGCGTGAAGTCGCCGTCGCCGCCCTCGATCGCGGCCGAGATTCCAAGATCGGTCGTGAACTCGCCCGCCGAGAATCCATCAAAGCCGTTGCGGTAGTAGCCGCTCTCGAGCTCAACCGCGAACATGTCGCTGAAGCGGTATCCCACGTTGATGTTCCAGGCCAAACCCGCGCTCGTGTCGGCTTTCACACCTGCGACGCCGAATTCAAGAGAGCCGGGCGTCGGCGCGTAGTCCTTGATCTTCACCGACGACAGGAACGCGACGCCGATGTCCGTTCCGATGTAGAGGCCGCTCTCGCCGAGAGGCCCGGGCGCGGCCGATTCGTCCGCCCGGACGGTCCCCGCGACCGAGGCCGCCGCCACCAACGCCATTCCGCCCACCGCGCAGCTCGTGACGCTGCTCCGCTGCCATGCGAACCTATGCATTCGATTCTCCTGTTGACGAAATCCACCCAATGACACAACAACCCGAGTCGCTCCGTCTTTTTGCGGAGCTCTTCGGAGCGATGCGACCGCCCCTGATCACCGCCTGTGCGGGGCTGCCAAGGGGAAAGCGAAGGAATCGCGCGCGCGGACCATCCACTCGGCGCGATTTTGGATTTTGCAGACCGAAAGTCCGCCCGGCGCCCACGTCGGAGGACCGCCGGGACGGCACAATGCCGACATGGAAGAGACTTTGGAATCGAGCGGGGCGAATGGGCATGGGCAGTCGCATGGGCAGTCCCACGAGCCGTCCCACGAGCCGTCCCACGAGCCGTCCCATGTGCCTCCGCCGTCGCCGCCATCCTGTGGCAACATCGAACAGGCTCACGATCATCTGCGTTCGGTCGATCCGAGCCTCTACGAGGAACTGCGCGTCATCGCCGCACGCGCGCTGCGAGGCGAGTCGCGGCGGGTGACGCCCGGCACCACCTCGCTTGTCCACGAGATCTGGCTCCGCCTCGCGCGCAGCGACCGGAATCCCGTGAACGACCAGCAGCATCTGCTGGCACTTGCCTCGCTTGTGGCGCGGCGCGCCCTCGTGGACGACGCGCGTACGCGCAAGGCCGATCGCAGGGGCGGCGGCACGCTGCGACCGAGGGAACTGCCCGAGGAGATCGAGGCCTCGACCACGGAACCGAGCACGCTGATCGCACTCGACGAGTTGCTCACCCGGCTGGCCAAGCGCCACCCGCGGCAGGCGAAGGCGCTCGAGATGCGCATCTTCGGCGGAATCTCCCCGGAGCACATCGGATTGGCCCTCGACATCTCGGCGACCCAGGCGAAGCGCGACGTCGCGTTCGCGCGTGCATGGCTCGCGGCGCACGAGGACACGGGTGATCCTCCTGCTTCGGATCGGAAGAGCGACCAATGACCACAGGACGCGATGAACCACAGCCCATCGGCGGCAACCGGACCGCGGTCGTCTTCGAGGAACTCCTCGGTCTTGCCGACGACGCACGCGCTGCGCGCATCGCGGCCATCGCCAGCACGGACCGCACGCTTGCGGACCTGCTCGCAAGACTGGTGGATTCAGCCGCGCGATTGAACACGCCGACGCAGGTGCTCACCGACATCGCCTCGGGAGTCCATGCGCGGGAGCCGATCGAAACGCGCGAGGGCGACGTCCTTGGCGACTTCACCTTGGTCCGGCGCATCGGCGCGGGCGGCATGGGCGAGGTCTGGATCGCAGAGCAGAACAGCCCGGCTCGGAGGGTGGCGCTCAAGATCATCGACACGCGCATGCGACGGCTGTCGCTTCTCGCGAGCGCTCGAGAACGCGAGGCCCTCGCGGCGATCCGGCACCCTGCCATCGCAACCATCTATGCGGCCGGCGAGTCCGGTGGCGCCGCGTGGATCGCGATGGAGCTCGTCGACGAGGCGCGCGACCTCGTCTCCGCAGCCCGCGAACTCCGGCTCGCGGCGCGCATCGCGTTGATCGCCGACATCGCCGACGCCGTGGCGCATGCGCATGCAGCCGGATTCATCCACCGCGATCTCAAGCCCTCGAACGTGCTCGTCGGCCGCGACGGAAAGCCGAAGGTCATCGACTTCGGCATTGCATCAAGCGGCAGCGAGGCCTCCGATCCGCTCGCTCGCCTCGGTACCCCCGCATACCTCGCGCCCGAGGCGCTTGGTCCGCCGGACGGCGCACCGGGGCTCGGCGTCGGAATCGTCGACGCCCGCGCCGACGTCCGCGCGCTCGGCATCCTGCTGCATCAATGCGTGCATGGCGAGTTGCCTCGGGCGCTGACCGACGGCACGCCATCCGAGATCCTGACGCGGCTCGCGACCGTGCGCTTCGAGCCGCCCGCCGACGCGCCGCGCGAGACCCGCGGAGACCTTGCCGCGATCATTCGGCGGGCGACCGCCGTCGATCCCCGCGATCGCTACCGAACGGTGGCCGCGCTGGCCGACGACCTGCGCGCATTCCTCGCCCGGAGGCCGGTCGTGGCGGCGCCGCGCGGCGCAATCGCGCGCGCATGGCTCGCGATGCGCCGGCATCCGCTCGTCGCCGGCGCGGTCACCGCCTCGGCAGTCGCTCTCATCGCCGCGACCCTGGCGGGCCTCTGGTCCGCGCATCGCGCGCGGCAGGCGACGGACCAGGCGAACGCACTTGCCGATGACATCAGCGGCATCTTCGGGACCTTCATCGACGTCGTGCTGCCGCGCGGGCTGCCGCCCGACTACGCGCGGACGAAGACGATCGAGGACTACATGCGCGACAGGGTCGCGGCGCTCGAGTCGCTGGCGGCGAGCACGCTCGCACCGGATGGGCTCCGGAGCATCGAGGAGACAGCAAGCGTGCTGCAGTTCGCCTGCATCGCCTTCGGCATGCCGCAGGAAGCGCGTCGTTGCGCCATCGCACGCCAGTTCGCGGCGGCCCGGCTCGAGGATCCCCGGGGAGGCGTGCCGCTTGGCCGCCACTACGACGACGCGCTCGCTCGACTTGCGATCGACCCCAGCGATCCGGCCGCGCTCGCAGCCATCGAGACGATCGTGCCCCAGATGGTCGCGCAGCATGATCTCGTGAGCTCGACGGCGCTGTTCCGCGTCGCGTCAGTCGACCATCTCGGCAGCATCGTTCTCTCGACCGAGGTCGCGGAAAGCATCCTGCGCGCCAACCCGCGCGATCAGGAGCTCGTCATCACCGCGGCAAGCCGCATCTATCTCGCCACGCTCAACCGGCTCGGCCGGCCTGATTCTGTCGACGCGGACGTCGAGCGCTCCCTCGCACGGGCCAACGAACTCGTGCGCGGCCTGATCGAGAGCGACGACCGCGCGCTGCGCCTGCGGGCTGCGGACGTGGCTCGATCCGTCGACTTCCAGTTCGCACGCATTCTCGCCGTGGTGCACGCGCCATCGATCATTCCCGCGTTCGTGGAATGCGCGCGCCTCGGTGCGCCTCCTGGCCGACTCGGGGCGATGGAGACGATCGGACTTCGGCTCCTCCGCGCGGGCCACGTGGATGCGTGGAGCGCAGTGCTCGCGGAGATCGACCGCCGGGACCTCGCGCTCAGTCCAGCTGCGGCCCTGCCTGTCGAGCGCGCGCGCGCGGAGCTCGTGCTCCTCAAGTCGACCGACACGACCACGGAGGGACGTGAACGCGCCATCGGAGAGGCGCGACGCATTCTCGCGGCCGTCGGCGCGCTGCCGATCAGCCACACCGTGGGCGAGATCTACGACCAACTCGCGGTCTTCGAGAGGCACAGCCACCTCGCGACCGAGACAGGCGACATCGACGCGGTCCTGCGCGACATCGAGCGCGTCAAGTCCCTCGCGGTCGCGGCACGCTCGCGCGGCGACGAGTGGGCTGCAAGCCGGTACGACGACTGCGCAGGCCAGCTGGCCGACATGCTCGAGGTGGGAAACTGGGAGACCAAGTGAGGCGCACTCAGCCTCCCCCACCGCGCACCGCTACGCTGTGTGCATGCTGCGCATCGGGCCGGTCCAACTCGCCTCGAACGTGATCCTGGCGCCGATCGCGGGACACACCGACCTCGCGTTCCGCCTGCTCTGCCGGGAACAAGGCGGCGTCGGCATCGCCTACACCGATCTCCTGAACGCGCGCGCGGTTCTCAAGGAGACGACGCGCACGCTCGACCTCGCGAAGACCAGCGACGCCGACCGCCCCTGCGGCATGCAGCTCTACGGCAACTCCGAGGATCCGCTGCCCGAAGCCGCATGCTGGGCGGTCGATCACGGGGCGCAGGTCGTCGACATCAACATGGGCTGCCCCGTCGACAAGGTCGCGAAGAAGAACGGCGGCAGCCTCCTCCTGCGCGACTGCGGCAACACCACGTTGCTCGCCTCGCGCATCGTGCGCGCCGTCGAGCGGCACTCGGGCGGACGCGTGCCCGTGACGGCGAAGATGCGCCTCGGCTGGGACCCCGAGCACATGGTGGCGCCGATCCTCGCGCGGCAGCTCGCCGACGTCGGCATCGCGGCGGTCACGGTGCACGGCCGCTACACGGTGCAGTTCTTCTCGGGCAAGGCCGACTGGCATGCGATCCGGCAGGTCGTCGAGGCCGTTCCGCAGATTCCCGTCATCGGAAACGGCGACGTCACCGAGCCGGAGCACGCGCACGCCCTCATCGAGACCAGCGGCTGCGCGGGCGTCATGATCGCGCGCGGTGCGATGCGCACGCCGTGGATCTTCCGCCGCGCCCATGCGCTCCTCGCCACGGGAACCGTCGGACCCGAGCCGCTTCTCGCCGAGAAGGTGGACGTCATCCTCCGCCATCTCGCCCTCTCGATTCTCCACGAGGGCGAACACCGAGCCGCCATCCGCATGCGCCAGCACATCGCCTGGTACGGCAAGTCGATGGGCCACATCAAGCCGCTCAAGGAAGCGATCCGCACCGCAGCCAACGCTGCCGCCATGCGCGACGCGCTGCTCGCAGCCCGGGAGGAGTACGCGGCGATCGCCGCTCCCAGTGCGCCGCATCAGCGCGGAGCGCTCACAGCGCACGAGCACGTGCAACAGCACGAGCACGGGCCGCACGGCTGACCACCGCGTCCCTCTCTTCCTGCGACCTCCTGCGCTGCTTCCGGACGTGGGCGCGACCTCGCGTGGCGACGGAACAACACTGGCCTCTAGACCGTGGAAACCGCGTTTCCTGCCACGCGAATGGCGCACAGCGCACTTCTAGGACATCGTCACCGTGGCGGAATTCAGTCGAATGGGGCAAATTTGCATGGGCGACTTGCCCCACCGTCTCTTCGGGGTAGTTTCCCATCGAAGGGTCCGCGATCCATTCGCGGAACGGGATGGGTGCAGCCGGCGGGAACCGGCAGCGCCTCGAGAGTGGAGAGTTGAGAGGGATGTGAGCCGGAGTCGAGACACGTCGTCTTGAGGGGTCTCGAGGGACCCGGCGCAGAAAAGGGAGTATCGAACGAACAACTGAATCAAAGCCGCCGATGCGGTCGCAGCGTTGTGCTGTCTGCATCGTGGCGCATCTCACGTGAGCAGGTTCTTCCTGCCCTCGCGTGGCCGATCTTCCGTGCGAACGCGCCCCTGCGGTGCTACGGCATGAGATCGAGGGTGGTGTCCATGCGGGATGCCAGCGCCTCGACGCGAGATCCGGTCCTGAGTGCCGCCGCGATCGCACCCAGGCGCTGCCCGTGCGCAGGCGGTGGTGATTCCCAGATCCTCAAGTGCCCTTTCCGCCCGCCGCTCAAGGCGCCTCGCGCGCCTTTGAGCGGCGATTTTTTTGCCAATCCGTCTCCCGCTGCCTTCGCAACACCAGGCGTGGGGCGACTTTGCACAGGAGCCAGCCCCGGCCCGCCACCGAGCGACTTGAGGCCCGCCGTCCAAGGTCGTACCATCTCTGCCCCATGGCACTGCGCTGCAACATCGTCACTCCGACCGAGAGCGTCCTCGAGAGCGAGGCAACCTATGTCGAGTTCCCGGCGTGGGACGGACAGAAGGGCGTGGCCCCAGGCGCGGCTCCGTTCCTCGTTCGCCTCGGCGAGGGCCGGCTGCGGGTCGAGAAGCCGGGTGGCGCCAACGACGTCTTCCTTCTCGACGGTGGCTTCGCGCAGATGAACGGCGGCACGCTCACGATCCTCGCCGATGCGGTCACCCCCGCCACGTCGCTTTCGGTCGCCGACGCCGAGAAGGAACTCGCCGCGGCGAGCGCCGACATCTCGAAGCGCGGCACGCCCGATGCGCGCCGTGAGATCGAGCATCGCCAGCGCCTCGCCTACGCGCGCGTGGCACTTGCCCGCAGCGGCCGTCGCTGATCGGGACACGCCGTCCCGCCAGTTGGTAGTCTCCGCAGCATGACAGAGCACGACGCGAACGCGGTCGCCGAGCAGGTGGCCGCGTCTGACCACGCCGCCAATCCCGCGACGACAGGCATGGAAGCCGAGGCACACGAATCACCGAACGACCAGCCCGCGCCGGAGGCGACCACGCCGAAGCGCAGGCGGAAGTCCGCCGAGGAGCATCCTTCGCTCTTCGCGATCAACCTCGACGACCCCGAGCTTCCGTCGCACGCGATGCCGTTCCCGCAGCGCGTCGAGGCGGCGATCCTGCTTGCCGATCGGCCGATCTCCGACGGACGCATTGCGGAGGTGCTCGGACTGGTGCCCGCCGCGCAGCGCGGCGCGAAGGATGGCGATTCCGCCCCGGACGAATCGGAGCTTTCGCCCCGCGACTCAGCGGCGCTCGCGGGCCGTCGGCGCGAGGCCGTGCGGCTTGTCGCGGCTGCGATCGATGAACTCAACGCGTTCTACGCCGAGACGAACCGCTCGTTCCGCATCGAGAGCGTCTCGGGCGGACGTCAGATGCTGTCGATCGCGGCGTTCGGACCCGTGCTTGCGCGCCTGAAGGGCGTGCGCGCGCAGACTCGCCTCTCGCAGCCGGCGCTCGAGACGCTGGCGATCATCGCGTATCGCCAGCCGATCCTGCGCGCGCAGCTCGAGGCGATCCGCGGCGTTGCGTGCGGCGAAGTGCTCAAGAGCCTCATCGACCGCCGGCTGGTGAAGATCACGGGCCGCGCCGAGGAAGTCGGTCGTCCGATGCTCTACGGGACGACACCGGAGTTCCTTCGCGTGTTCGGCATCGCGAACCTGAGCGATCTGCCGCAAGCGAAAGACCTGCGCTGAACGTTGCCCGCAGGCTTCAGCCTGCGGAACGGATGATGTCAGCCTTCGACTCCGATGTCGGTCGTTCAGCAGACTGAAGTCTGCTGGCACCCATACGTTCCGCAACACCAGAGGGAGCCGCCGCAGCGGCGAGCGCTCAAATCACAGCCCGCCGCGATTCACTCGCGGCGAGGCTGACCAGAGGGAGCCGCCGCAGCGGCGACCGCTCAAGCAACGCACCTACCAGCCCGCCGCGATTCACTCGCGGCGAGGCTGACCAGAGGGAGCCGCCGCAGCGGCGAGCGCTCAAGCAACGCACCTACCAGCCCGCCGCGATTCACTCGCGGCGAGGCTGACCAGAGGGAGCCGCCGCAGCGGCGACCGCTCAAATCACGGCATGCCGTACATCGCGAGCGCCGAGTTGCGATAGCGCGGATCTTCGCTCACCTCGCGCAACACAAGCGGCGCGATCCACGCGGGCAACTCGAGGCGCACATCGGCTGCAGGCAACTCGACCTCCGCCATCACCAGCGGAAGATCGCGAAACCGGTCGACTTCCCACACCAGTCCGCCATCGCGCACGCGGCGCCGCGTCTTCGCGATCCGACGCCCCTGCGTATGCGGCCACGCGGCGTCGAACTCCGCACGCGTGATCTCGCGCTCAATCTCCTCGCGCACCATGCCTGCACCGCGCTTCACCGTGTGGAAGAAACGCTCCGCGCCCGATGGCTCGACCACGCGGCGCAACCGCCCCTCGGGAAATCCGAGTCGCGCAAGCTCCGCTTCGGTCTGCGCAGCCGGCGCAAGGTAGCCCTGATCGATCTCCCACACCTCCACATCGGCGCCCGGAGGAATCGCCGGGTCGGCGCACAGCACCCACACCCGCTCGATCTCGCGGCCATCCTTCGCACTCACCTCGCACCCCACTGCGCCACGAGGTTCGCAAGCGCGTGCTTCAGGTTCACGTTCGCGCGCACCTCGCGCTCGAGCCCGACGAGGAGTTCCGCGCGCTCGGTCGCCCGCAGCGTCGCGACGGCGTCGCCCGCATGCGCGGCCTCGGCCAGCTGCGCGCGCAGGCGCGACGCAAGCGTCAGCAGCGCGCAGCGCGTCCCGAGCCTGTTCGCCGCTTCCTTCGACGCCTTGGGATTCTCCTTCACGACCTGCTCCGCGAACTCGTTCACAAGCTCCGCCAGCCGATCGGCAAGCGTCGCGTCGAACGCGCCCTCCTCGAGCTTCGCAAAGCGCGGCAGAAGCTCCTCGCTCCACGCGCGCAGGCCGCGACGGTGCGCGAGATCCGCCGTGCCCGGCGAACCATCGCTGAACTCCGTCAGCCATGCGCGGTCCGGCTCCGGCACGGCGTGCCGCTCGAACCATGCGCGCATCGGCTGCGGCTCGAGCGCGCGGAAGCCGACGCGCTGGCAGCGGCTTCGAATCGTGGGCAGCAGGCGCTCCTCCTGCGTCGTGACCAGGAAGATGAACGTGCCCGATGGCGGCTCCTCGAGCGTCTTCAGGAGCGCGTTCTGCCCGTAGAGGTCGAGCAACTCGGCCTCGTCGACGATGAACACCTTGTTGTGGCCGAAGTACGCGGTGCGCCACACGGGCGAATCGAAGGTCTTTCCATCGCCGACCGTGCCGCCGATCATCAGTTCGCGCAGGAGGTCGAGCGGAATGTTGGTCTGCTTCCGGTCGCGCAGCTCCTTGATCGAGCTGTCGTCGGCGCGCTCCTTCGCGATGACATGGAGATCGGGATGCGAACCGGCGTCGATGAGTTCGGCGGTGCGGGAATCGCGCGGCGCCTTGAAGCCCGCGATGTGCGCGTCGGTCGCATGGGGGTCGAGCAGGAGGCGGGCGCACTCGACGGCGACGGTGCGCTTGCCGACTCCCTGCGGACCATGCAGGATCCACGCGTGATGCATGTGACCCGAGCGCAGCGCGTGGACGAGCTGCGCGACCGCGGCGTCCTGGCCGAACACGACGGGACCCTCGTGATGGACGGGTTTCGGCCGCTCCTCGGGCGGCTGGTCGCCGGCGCGCGACCGCGGCGCCTTGGCGGGCGCCTTCGCCGTCGCAGGTGATGACGCGCGCTTGGCCATGGGCGACAGTCTACGCGGAACCAACCTCGCGCTCAGAACACCGGCACCTCGACGAGCCTCGGGGTCTGCGCCTTCATGCGGCTCTTGGGGTTCGCGCGGTCGACGGGCAGCGACACCGGCTCGCCGTTGGTGAGATGCACGGGGAACTTCTTCATGAGGTCCTCGACCTCCGGCGACATCAGCGTGGTGCGCGTGTCGTACGCGCGCCGGTCGAAGTAGCCCACGGTGACGATGCTCGTCTCGCTGTCCTCGTCGTGATAGAACCACGCGTCGAAGCCCTTCGCGCGCAGTTCCGCGCAATACCGCTCCGCGGCGTCGCGCATCGGACCATACTTCGTGTCCTTGTCGCCGAAGGTCGACCATGCCGCGACCTGCAGCGTGAAGAGCGGCCGCACCGACGGGAACTTCGCCCGGAGATTGCGCAGGTTGTGCGGCTTGATGACGGGCGCGGCATCGTCGACCGACGTGCGCAGAAGCAGCGCGCCCGCGAAGGGCTTGCGTCCGTTGCGGTCGATCGCCTTCACGCGCTTGAGTTCCGCCTGCGCGGCCTTCTCATCCGGCCCCTCGAACCGGCCGATCACGATCGCCGATCCGCTTCCGACGCGACGCACCTGCGCGCCCGCGAGCTCGGGGTACTCGCGGATGAGCTCGGTGCGGAACGCGGCCGCGCGCTCAGCGTGGTCTGCCTGAGAGAAGGTGGCCAGCATGACGGCCCAGCGCCCCGTCGCGGTCGCATCGACCTGCGCTTGCCTCGACTTCGCATCGCCGGCGCGCGGCGCGTTCGCGGCGCGTCGATCGCGCGGCGTCGCGCCCATGTCGCCGAAGGCCTCGTCAGCCGGATCAACGAGCGCAACCGAGTCGCCGCCCGCGCCTGTGCGACTCGCGGCGGTCCGCCGATCGCCTTGCGCGGCTCCGCCACTCGAGCAACCGGCCGGCACGATCGCGCAGACCGCCATGACGAACGCCATGACGAACGCCATGGCGACCGCCGCACGCCGCGGCGGAGCCAACGGGGGGAGCGACGCAACAGCGCGCAACTGGCGCGGGGCGGCCGAGCTCGACAAACCAGATGCCTGATCCATGCGGCACAGGATGCCGACTCCGCGGCGAATTTGCGCGGGGAAACGCATCGGATGCCGACCTCGGGTCGAAACGCACGTATAATTCATTGGTTTTTCTGCGAGTGAAGGCGAGATTACTGGACACCAAATCGGGCCGATTTTCCGGCTTGATTTTTCGAAAGATCCGCGTTCGCAAGTGCCTTACAGGAAAGAGTTTAGAGGCCAGTTCCGTCTGGAGCAACTGTTCAAGTTGTCGGGATTGTTCGGTCGATGATGCTGTGGGCAGGATGCAAGCTCGGCATCGCGTGGATCGAGCTTGAAACCCACGGACCCGAACCAGGATGGTTTGGCCTCGTTAGGGGAAGGTCGCAGCCGATGGATTCGCTGCGTCCGTCCCAAGGAGTATTGGCATGCCTGACATTGGCAATCTCGGAAACCTCAGTTCGTCCGCCGCCGCCGTTTACGCCGCCGGTGTTCGGTCGACTGGCGATGCGGCCGCTCGCCGCCAAATCGACGCTCCAACCCAGACGCGCGCTCGCTCCAGCGACCGCGTCGAGGTCTCGGAGGTCGCGCGATGGCTCGAGGAGATGAATCGTCTCCCCGCGATTCGCGAGGATAAGGTCGCCGCCGCAAAGGCCGCGATCGCGAATGGGACGCTCGACACCGACGAGAAGCTGTCGGTCGCCGTTCGTCGCATGATCGACGAAGTCGCTTGAGTTTGGATGTAGAGGTCCACGCGCCCCAGGTGGCCATCCGGGCGAGGCCTTAGGCCTCTCCCGACGCCGTGAAGGCCCCTCGGACGAACCTGACACAGCATCGAACGTCACACGACATCCGAGTTCCAAGCCCCGCCGGCCTCCGGCGGGGCTTTCCATTTGCGGCTTGGCTCTGCCTGACGGATACGCTCGGCTTCGGCCTTGGCCTTCAGCGATCCGTCCGGCAGAACCTCGAAGACGGTCAGAAGATGCGATTGCAGCAAAGTGCCGTACGATTCGCGCCATGCACTTCGCCCGCGCCACCGCGCTCCTTGCGCTCACCGTCGGCTTCTCCTCGCATGCGCAGCAGGCCCCCGTGATCGGGATGCGGCCGAGCAGCCCCGGACGGCACGCACTGGTCGGCGCGCGGGTCATCGTGGCGCCCGGGACGACGATCGAGCGCGCGACGGTGCTGGTGCGGGACGGCGTGATCGAAGCCGTCGGCGCCGACATCGTGCCGCCGGACGGCTTCCGCATCTTCGACGTCACCGGCAAGACGCTCTGCGCGGCGTTCATCGAACCTGCCCTGGTGGCGGAGTCGACCGACCTGCAGTCGGTGGTGCTGCGCGCGCCCGGTGCCCACTGGAACCAGTACGTGACGCCGGAGGTTCGCGCCGCCGAGATCACGCTGCCTGACGCGAGCATCGACGCGATGCGCGCGCAGGGGTTCGCGATCGCGCGCGTGCTTCCGTCGGCGGGCGTGTTCCGCGGCACGAGCGACACGCGCTTCCTCTACCGCGCCGGCGAGCGCGTGCCCGCGCGTAGGAACGACACGGCGCGCGCCGCCACCGCCGAACACGAACTCTCCGCGCGCGACCTCCACTTCGTCGGCACGCGCACCGTCGACTGGGAGTCGATCGTCGCGCAGCAGGTCCCAGGCACGCCTCCGTCGCCGGCGACGATGCGCGCCTTCGAGAGCGAGAACCGCTTCCCATCGAGCCTGATGGGTTCGTACGCGCTGCTGCGGCAGACCTTCATGGACGCGACGTGGCGCGCCGAATGCGCCAAGCGCGCGCCGACGCAGCTGCCGATCGAGGACATGAACGCGCTCGACGCGCTGCTGCCGCTCGTCGATGGCTCGCAAGGCCTCCTGCTCGACGCGGGCAATGAACTCGACTTCGAGCGGCTCGTGCGGCTTTCGCGCGCGGAACTGCCGGCCGCCCCGATCGCAGTGCTCGGAAGCGGCTTCGAGTTCCGCTCGGAAGCGCGGCTCGCGGCGCTGCTCGCGGAGGCGAAGGCCTCGCTCATCCTGCCCATCGACTTCCCGCAGGCGCCCGACCTCGTGTCGCCGATGGCGGCCGACACGATCTCGCTGCGCGACCTGATGACCTGGCGCTACGCGCCGACGAATCCGAAGCGCTTCATCGCCTACGGCAGCGACGTGTCGCTGACCACGCACCGCATGCAGGACCGGGGCGCGTTCCGGAAGAAGCTCGCCGAAGCGATCGCGCACGGACTGACGAAGAACGAGGCGCTCGCGGCGTTGACGACCTCGCCGGCGCGCCAGCTCGGGATCGACGCACGCGTGGGAACGCTCGAGAAGGGGAAGGTCGCGAACATCCTGATCGCCGCAGGCGATCCGCTCGAAGCCGACACCAAGTTCGAGGGCCTCTTCGTGGCCGGCGTTCCCGTGACGATGTTGCCGGAAGCGCCCGTGCTTGCCGCAGGCACCTTCGCGGTGACCCCGAATGGCGCGACGCCGAAGCCGGTTGCGCAGGACCTGAAGCTCGCGATCGATCCGAAGGACGGCTCGATCAAGGCGACGTGGACGCCCGAGGCGAAGCCCGAAGAGACGAAGGTTGACGAGAAGAAGGCTGACGAGACGCCGAAGGCCGACGCTCCCGCGGCCGACGCTCCCGACGCCGCGAAGGACGACAAGCCGAAGTCTGCAAGCGCGACCGCGAAGCGCGCGAGCGTGACCACCGACGGCCGCGGCAGCGGCATGTTCGACGGCGCGCCGTTCGGCTTCGATGGCGAGATCCGCGTGTCGTTCGCAGGCACAGGCGACACGGCCACGATGACCGTCGACGACGCGACGGGCGCGCGCGTCACCTTCACGCTGACGCGCGTGGCGCCAGTGCCCGAACAGGGCGAAGCGAAGAAGGATGAACCGAAGGCTGAAGAGAAGAAGGACGACGCCGCCGAGAAGGAGAAGGCAGAGCGCGGAAACCTCTGGAAGGATCGCCTGCCGTTCCCGTTCGGCGAACACGGGCTCGCCATGCAGCCGCTCGCCGGCAAGGTGATGGTGAAGGGCGCGACGATCTGGACGCTCGGGGCACAGGGCACGCTTCGCGACGCCGACATGCTCGTCGAGAACGGGGCGATCGCGGCGATCGGCCGCAACCTTGCCGTGCCATCCGACTGCACCGTCATCGACGGGAAGGGCATGCACGTCACGCCCGGCCTGATCGACTGCCACAGCCATACGGGAATCTCCGGCGGCGTCAACGAGAGCTCGCAGTCCTGCACCGCCGAAGTCTGGATCGGCGACGTCATCGACCCGACCGACATCAACTGGTACCGGCAGCTCGCCGGCGGCCTCACCACCGTGAACCAGCTGCATGGATCCGCGAATCCGATCGGCGGGCGCAACTCCGTCGTGAAGCTGCGCTGGGGCGAGGATGTCGATGGCTTCCGCTTCAAGGAAGCGCCGTCGGGCATCAAGTTCGCGCTCGGCGAGAACGTGGTGCGCTCGAAGTCGCGCTATCCGAACTCGCGCATGGGCGTCGCGACCTTCATCGAGGATTCGTTCCGCGCCGCGCAGGCCTACCGCGCGCGCCAGAGGGACTTCGCCGCGCGGGCGGGCGACCCGGCCGCCGTTCCGCCGCGCGTCGACCTCGAGCTCGAGGCGCTTGCCGAAATCCTCGAGGGCACGCGGCTCGTCCACTGCCACAGCTACCGCCAGGACGAGATCCTCATGCTGCTCGAGACCGCCGATCGCTTCGGCTTCCGCGTGGCCACGCTGCAGCACGTGCTCGAAGGCTTCAAGGTCGCGCCCGAGATCGCGCGCCACGGCGCGGGCGCCTCGAGCTTCAGCGACTGGTGGGCCTTCAAGATCGAGGTCATGGACGCGATTCCATGGAACGGCGCCATGCTTCACAAGGCGGGCGTCCTCGTCAGCTTCAACAGCGATTCCGATGAACTCGCGCGCCGCATGAACATGGAGGCCGCGAAGGCCGTGCGCTACGGAAACCTCTCGCCGGAGGAGGCGCTCAAGCTGGTGACGCTCAACCCGGCGAAGCAGCTGCGCATCGAGACGCGCGTCGGCTCGCTCGAGGTCGGGAAGGACGCGGACTTCGCGATCTGGAACGGCGAACCGCTGAGCGCCTTCACGCGCTGCGAGGAGACCTACGTCGACGGCGTGCGGCGCTACTCGCGCGCCGACGACGAGAAGGCGAACGCGGAGGTCGTGCGGATGCGCGCGGAGCTGATCGCGAAGGCGACCGCTTCGCCCGCGGCCCGCGACGACGCCGGCGGCGGTCGCGGCGGCGAGGGCGGACGGGGACGGCGCGGCCGTCCTCCGACCTTGATGGAACGGATGCTCGAGGACCGAGAGAACCAGATCTGGCTGCGCATCGCCCGCGGCCTTGAACCGATCCCATCGAAGCAAGGCGACTGCGGCTGCGGCGAACTGCAGCAAGGCCTCGGACAAGCCATGCCAGCGACGGAGGTGAGCCAGTGAATCCGATCCACGACATGCGCGCGCTCGTCTGCGCCATCGCCCTTGCCGCAACCGCGTGCGCTTCGTCGCGCGTCGCCGCCCAAAGCGACGTGATCCCGGCGGCGCCGCAATCCCGTCCCATCGCGATCGTGAACGCGGTGGTCCACACCGCCACCGTCGAGACGCCCGTCATCGAGAACGGCCACGTGCTGTTCGACGGCGGACGCATCGTCTCGGTCGGCGCCGGCATGCCCGTGCTGCCGCCGAACTGCGAGATCGTCGACGCCCAGGGCATGCACGTCTCGCCCGGCTTCTGCGCCTTCCCAAGCACCATCGGCCTGGTCGAGACGCTCTCGGTCGAGTCGACCGACGACCGGCGCGAGTTCGGCGAGTTCCGCCCGGAGGCGGTGCCCGCGATCGCGATCAACCCGGACAGCGACCTCTTCACGGTGGCGCGCGCGGCGGGCATCCTGCTTGCAGTCGTCACGCCCGACGGCGGGCTCATCGGCGGAAGCGCGTCGGCGATCCGTTTCGATGGCTGGACCCCGGCCGAGATGACCGTCGATCCGGCGGTCGGCATCATCGTCACGTGGCCGGTCATCGACCCGGTGCGCGTGCTCGCATCGCGGCGCACACCGGAGGAGCAGCGGCGCCGCGGGCGGGAAGACGTCGAGCGCATCGGCCGCTTCTTCGACGAGATGAAGGCGATCAACGATGCGCGCGCGGCCGACCCGACCGTCGACCACGATCTGCGCGCGGAAGCCATGCGCGACGTGCTCTCGGGCAAGGATCCCGTCTACTTCGAGGTGGGAAGCGCCTCGCAGATCGAGAGCGCGGTGGCGTGGGCGAAGTCGCGGCGGCTCCGGCCCGTCATCGTCGGCGGCGAGGGCGTCGAGCAGGCGATCCCGTTCCTGAAGGCCGAGGGCGTGCCGGTCATCGTGCGCGGCGTCCACCGCCTTCCCGGCACGCGCCATGCGTCGAGCGACGAGGCGTACATGCTGCCGAGGAAGCTGGCCGAGGCGGGCATCCCCTTCTCGATCTCCACCGGCGGCGAGCCGGCGCATGAGCGCAATCTGCCCCACCATGCCGCGACCGCGGCCGCGTTTGGCCTCGATCGCGAGGCTGCGCTGCGCGCCGTGACGGCGGAGCCGTGCCGCATCGCCGGCATCGACTCGAAGTACGGCACGATCGCGCCCTTGAAGAGCGCGACGATCATCCTGACCCGCGGTCATCCGCTCGAGATCACAAGCGACGTGGCGGCGGCGTGGATCGACGGCCGCTCGATCGACCTCACCTCGCATCAGAGCCAGATGAAGGAGAAGTACGAGAAGAAGCTCGAGGCTGAGAAGAAGCCTGAGGCGCAGCAGAAGCCTGAGGCCACGCCCGCCGAGAAGCCCGTCTCGTCGCAGTGATGCCGCTGCCTGCGCGCTGCTCCGGCGGCGGCACGCCATGCGCCCGTCCGCTCACCAGCGCAGCGACCCAACCGCCGTCGTCGTCGCGCCCGAGGCATCGGTCAGCGTCACCCGGACCGTCAGCGTCGAGCCAGACGCGGGCGGGGTCGCCCA
>Ga0315900_10005020_pt1 | contig 18360 bp, 13 predicted proteins | sample LakEriMetagenome_FD_203521 | JGI IMG/M metagenome (GOLD analysis project Ga0315900, IMG submission 203521) | Freshwater fungal communities from buoy surface, Lake Erie, Ohio, United States - Buoy 12 MA114 | ecosystem: Environmental > Aquatic > Freshwater > Lake > Lake biofilm | place: USA: Lake... | reverse complement strand
GCGCAGACTACGCGAAGCCGCCGCACGCGACGAGTCCGGGTTGACACCAGGCGCGCCCGCGCGGCATGGTGTCGCCCGCCCGGCGGCATCACGCGCCGGCCCTCAGAACACCCTCCCAGGAGACAGCCATGTTCTCGCACATCATGGTCGGCACCAACGACCTCGATCGCGCCCGCAAGTTCTACGACGCCGTGCTCGGCACCCTCGGCGTGCCCGCTGGCATGGTCGACCGCCATCGCGCCTTCTGGCGCACCCGTACCGGTACCTTCTCCGCATCGGTACCGATCGACGGCAAGCCAGCCACCTTCGCCAATGGCGGCACGATCGGCTTCGCCTGCGACTCGCCCGCCCAGGTCGATGCCTGGCACGCCGCCGGCGTGGCCAACGGTGGCACCACCTGCGAAGACCCCCCCGGCGTGCGCGCTGGCCCCGCCGGCAAGCTGTACCTGGCCTACCTGCGCGATCCGGACGGCAACAAGATCTGCGCGCTGCACCGGATGCCCAAGGAAGCCTGAAGACGCTTCGGGCGCCACGCCCCGGAGCATGGCGCGATGCGGTCCGCCCGGGCCGCATCGCCGGCCTGCGCGGCTGGCGTTTTCCGGAGCGCCAGCGCCGTTGCGGCAGCGCCCGGGCCCTGTCGGATCGTGTAGCGTCTGCGGGTACGCTCCCGGAGACCCGCATGCCCTCGACCCTTTTCGCCTCGCCGCGCCGGCGCCTGCTCGGCGCACTGATCGCCGTCGCAGCCTTCGTGCCGATGGCCGCTTCGGCCCAGAGCCCCGCTCAGTCCTACCCGAGCCGCCCGATCCAGATCCTGGTCGGCTTCGCCGCCGGCAGCACCACCGACATCGTCACACGGGTGGCCGCCGAGCACCTTCGCAACAAGCTCGGCCAGCCGGTGGTCGTCATCAACAAGCCGGGGGCCAACGGCAGCATCGCCGCGATCGAGGCCGCGCGCGCCGCCCCCGACGGCTACACGCTGATGGCGACCAACTCCAGCCTGATCACCGTCAACCCCCAGCTCTACCGCAAGCCCGGTTACGCGCAGACCGACTTCACCGGCGTCACCACGCTGACGATGGCGCCGCTGATCCTCACGATCAACCCGCAGAGCGAACGCACCGCGGGCATCCGCAACGCCGCCGACATGGCCGCCTGGGCGCGCGCGCGCCCGGGCGAGCTGCGCTACGCGTCGGCCGGCCCGGGCAACATCACCGGCCTGGCCTTCGAGGTCTTCGCCAACAAGGGCGGATTCAAGGCGCTGCACGTGCCCTACAAGGGCGCGGTGCCGGCACAGCAGGGCGTGATGGGCAAGGAGGTGGACACCTTCCTCGACACCCCGATGGCGGTGCCTCATGTGAAGGCCGGCCGCCTGACCGCACTCGCGGTGACCGGACCCACCCGCTGGCGCGACCTTCCCGACGTGCCGACGATGAAGGAAGCCGGCTTCCCGGACGTGGAGGTGGTGTTCTGGGGCGCACTGGTGGCCCCGGCGAAGACACCGCCCGAGATCATCGAGAAGCTGCATGCCGCGCTGGCGAGCCTGCGCGACGACCCGAATCTCGTGAAGCAGCTGCTGCCACACGGCGACCTGGGGCTGCTGCCCCCGAAGGAATTCAACGAGCGCATCCGCAAGGAGACCGCGATCTGGGGCGAGATCATCCGCCGCGAGAACCTGCAGCTGGATTGAGCGCGGCGCGCGCTCGCGAGCGTCGCCAACCGGCGCCGCTGCGCGCCCGGCTGGCGCTTCAGTGCACCAGGTCGTCGCGGCGCGCCGACAGGTCGAAGACCGGCGGGCTGGGGTTGCTGCGCCACATCGCCATGTCCTGGTAGCGCTCGGCCCATGAGGCGGGCAGCTCGGCCACCTGCGGCGTGCGCAACCACAGCCGCAGCAGGTAGCGGCGACGCTCGCGCTCGGGCCAGTCCTCGTAGGCGCTGCGCGAGTGCAGCACCGTGAAGTTGCACACGAACTGCATGTCGCCGCGCTGCAGTTCCATGTCGAGGCACAGCGCGGGCTCGCGGCACAGCGCATCGATCAGGTCGAGGCACTCGCGCTGCGCGTCGGTCAGGCGCGGCAGCTCGGCAAATCGCTGCGCCGAATCGATGTAGGTCCGGTTGTATCGGCAGAAGAGCCGGCCGCCTGCGCGTTCGAAGAGCGCCCCGTGGTACCAGGGCGCGCGCCCCGCGGGCGCCTCGCCGCGCCGATCCATCGCGAAGGGCTGGTACATGGTCTCGATCAGATCGGGCCGCCGCTCGAGCACGGTGTTGTGCAGCGCCGTGCTGCTGACGATGCGCGACAGCCCGCCCTGACGCGCCGGCATCAGGCAAAGCAGCCCGACCATGTCCATCTGGTCGTTGTGAAAGGGCAGCCGCAGGCGGGTCTGGTAGCCGCGCGCGTTGGGGTTGGCGTGGAAATCGATGCCGAGATCGGTCACGTGGCCGAGCACCTCGCCCTGCGCGTTTTGCGCGCGGCCCTCGCCCATGTGCGCGCCGATGCCCCAGTAGATCAGCGCCGCGTCGGCAGCCGGCAGATCGTCGATGCGCAGCCCGCGCACCAGCACGAAGCCGCGACCATCGACCACCTCGTCGCGCAGCGCGCGCAGCCGCACCGCGAGCGTCGGCAACGGAAAGTCGTCGGCGCCCAGCGTCGGCAGGCCGAGGCCGCGGGCTCGCGCATGCCCGAGCGCAGCCCGCAGTTCCGCGTTGTCGGCATCGGACAGCCGCACGATCCAGTCGTCGCGCTCGCGCATCTGCGACGCGCGCCATGCGCTCGGATGCTCCCAGGGAGTGATCGCGCTTCCGGAACCGCTCTGCATGGCTGCCTCCTCGGCGAGGGACTATCGTCGTGCAGTCTATCCGGAACCCGCCACCCATGAACGACACCGCAACCGCCCTGCGCGACCTGCTGCGCGAACGCTACGGCGAGACCATCGAGGTCCCCGACGATCTCGACGGGCTCGAGGCCCTTCTGGCGATCGCGCGCCACGCCACCCATCGCGCCTGGCGCGAGGACCCCGTGCCGCCGACGCTGGTGCGCCTGCTCGCCGCCTGCGCCTTCGGCGCGCCGAGCAAGAGCTACCTGCAGCAGGCCGACATCATCGATGTGCGCGAGCCCGGGCAGCGACGCGCGATCGAGGCGCTGGTGCCCTCGATGCCCTGGATGGCGCAGGCTCCGGCACTGCTGGTCGTCTGCGGCAATGGCCGCCGGCTTCGCCGCCTCTTCGAGCGCCAGGGCGAGCGCTTCGCCAACGATCACCTCGATGCGTTCTTCAACCCCACGGTCGATGCCGCGATGGTGCTGATGAACCTCATACGGGCAGCCGAGGCGGTCGGCATGTCATGCTGCCCGATCAGCGTCCTGCGCGATCAGGCACCAGCGCTCGCCGAGCTGCTCGCGCTGCCGCCGCAGGTCTTTCCGCTGGCCGGTCTGTGCCTCGGATGGCCGGCGGGCACCCGCGGCATCAACCCTCGGCTGGCGCTGGGCGCCACGCTGCACACCGACCGCCACGGCGATGGCGACCCCGACGCCTGGATCGACGACTTCGATGCCCGTTACCTGACGCTGCAGGCGCAGCGTCGGGGCGCGCCGCCCCCCTCGGGCGCCGCGCCGCCAAGCTGGTCGCAGGAGCGGGTGTCGATGTACCGTCGCAGTCAGCGCGCCGACTGGGGCGACTTCGTGCGCCGCCAGGGTTTCGACACGACCTGAGGCGCGGTCATTTCGGCTGGATGCCCGCGGCCTGCGCCACCTTCCTGAAACGTTCGAACTCCTTGCGCTGGAAGTCGCCGAGCTCCTTCGTGTGCATCATCATCGGCAGGCTCGGCTGGGTAGCCTGGTAGGCCTTGCCCTCGGGCGAGTTCATCACTGTGCGCACCGCGTCGGCGAGCCTGTTCGTGACATCGTCGGGCGTCTCGCTGCGCACGAACAGCGACGAGAAGGTGTAGCTCTCGAAGTCGCTGAAGCCGAGTTCCATCATCGTCGGCACGTCGGTCAGCATCCGGTCGCGCTGCGCGCCGGTGGTGGCCAGGCAGCGCAGCCGCCCGCCCTTGACGTTCTCGATGATGCCGCCGAGGTCATTGATGCCGAACTCGAGCGCGCCGGCCATCACGTCGTTCTGCAGTTGCGCGCCGCCCTTGTAGGGCACGTGAGTGACCGGAATGCCGGCAGCAAGGCCTAGCCACGCGCCGATCAGCATGTAGCCGTCGGAGTAGTTGCCTACGGTAAGCGTGCGCTTGTCGCGCTTCACCGCGGCAATCAGATCGGGCAGCGTGCGGAAGGGCGAGTCGCCCTTGACGATGAACGACGCCACGCCGATGCCGAAGCCGTGCACCGGGCGGAAGTCCTTGAACGGGTCGTAGGGCAGGCTGCGATTGAGCACCGGCAGCACGCACATCGGCGTGTTGGTCCCGCAGAAGACCGTGTAGCCGTCGGCCGGCGCGCTGCGGACCGCCTGGATCGCGATCAGCCCGCTCGCGCCCGGCCGGTTCTCGACCACGACCGGCTGGCCGAGCACCTTGGTCAGCATGTCGCCGTAGACGCGCGAGCCGCTGTCGGCACCGCTGCCGGCGGTAAAGGGGACGATGATCTTGATCGGGCGATTCGGGTAGGACGCCTGGGCGCGCACCGCCGGCGCCGCGCCGAGGGCCGCCATCGAGGCGATGGTCGAGAGAACCTGTCGTCTTTTCATCGGGGTCTCCTCCTGGGTGTGTCGGGCCTGCGTACGGCCCCGGGGTGTTGCGCTACCGCGTCAGCCGCCCGCGGCAGGATGCTCGTTCAGCGCAAAGCCAGCGTCCTTCGGGATGCAGACAAACTTGCCCTCGGGGCGCTTCTCGAGCCACGGCCGGATCGGGACGATGGTGGCGGCCGCGGCGCGCGCGAAGGCGTCTTCGACCGACGATGCTTCGGCCAGGCGCACGACATTCGAGAGCGTCGGGAAGATCACGGTGCGCCGCTTGGCCCGCGCATCCTCGATCACCTGCCGCGGGCTGATCCACACCGAGTCGACGTTCTCGTGGCCATCGTGGCCGGCGACCTGGTCGCGCGGCACGCGGGCCAGGTAGAAATGCGTGTCGAAGCGCTTGGGCATGAACTCGGGCGTGATCCAGTGCGAGAAGTGGGCGAGGTCGTCGCAGGCGAGCTGCAGGTCGCCCTCGGCGAGCACGTCGCCCAGCCCCAGGCTGCGATCGTTTAGCCCCGCGCGCCACCGATCGAGCGCCTCGCCGGCGGCCGGGGCCGAGCCGTCGCCTCGGCGGGCAAGCAGGATCCCGGATTCCTCGAAGGCCTCGCGGATCGCCGCCGCGCGCAGCAGCGCCTGCTCGGCCGACGGTCCGGTCCATCCGCCCAGGCGCGCCAGCACGCGCGCGTCGCCGTCCTGGGGGTCGACCTTGCCGCCGGGGAAGACAAGCGCGCCCGAGGCGAAGTCGATCTGATGGTGACGCACCACCATGAACACTTCCAGGCCCGCGGCCCCGTCGCGCAGCAGCATGATCGTCGCGGCAGCGACCGGTTGGGCGATCTTGTCGTTCATGGCGGTCATCCGTGATGAGTCGGTAGGAAACAGCGCGATCGACCGGCGCCCCGCCGGCGATCCCGCGTATCGGACCAATGGTCGCCGATCGGGGGCGCTGTCCGACGACCCGCCGCCGCGACCGCGTGCCGGAATCCGCATCGCGACGTCTCGGAACACCGGACGACCCGAAGACGGGCGGTGCCGTCATGACGCAGCAGGCCCGGCGATCCGTATCCTCTTGCCAGAGACACCCCCGTAACCCCGCCTCCGCCCGACGCCACCCATGTCCGTGACGCTGCGCAAGCCCCCTTCAGGGGCTACCCCGATCCACCTGACCGACCGCGCGTCGCTCGCCGGCATCGCTGCCGGCCTGCCCGAGCCCACGCGGCGCTGGCTCGGCGCCACCGGCTTCACCGGCGCGCCCGATGCCTTCGTGCTCGTACCCGACGAACGCGGCAACCTGCGCGAAGTCTGGGCGGGCGTCGGGAGCGCGGCCCACCCGTGGGCGCTGGCCGCGCTGCCGCGCGCACTGCCCGCTGGCCGCTACCGGCTCGGCGACCGCGGTCTGCCAGCCGACGCCCATGCCGCGGCGATGTCGTGGTCGCTCGGCGGCTACGCGTTCGAGAGCTACCGGGGCACGCGGCGCACACCGGCCGAACTGCTGCTCGCCCCCAGCGCCGCGGCCGCCGAGGGACTGCGCATCGCCGAGGCGATCGCGCACGCGCGCGACCTGATCAACACCCCCGCCGAGGATCTCGGGCCGGCCGAGCTCGGCGACGCGGTGCGCGCGCTCGCGCAGGCCCACGGCGGGCGCTTCCGCGAGATCGTCGGCGACAAGCTGCCGGCCGCCGGCTTCCCGGCGATCCACGCGGTCGGCCGCGCCGCGAGCCGCGCGCCGCGCCTGCTCGAACTCACCTGGGGCGATCCGAAGGCGCGCCGGCTGACGCTCGTGGGCAAGGGTGTGTGCTTCGATTCCGGTGGCCTCGACATCAAGCCGCCGGACGCGATGCGGCAGATGAAGAAGGACATGGGCGGTGCGGCGGCCGCGATCGCGCTCGCGCGCCTCGCGATGGCCGAGCAGCTGCCCGTGCGGCTGCAACTGCTGATTCCCGCGGTCGAGAACGCGATCGCCGGCAATGCCTACCGTCCGGGCGACGTGATCCGCACGCGAAAGGGCCTGCAAGTGGAGATCGGCAACACCGATGCCGAAGGCCGTGTGATCCTGTCCGACGCACTGGCCTTCGGCGCGGAGTCGCGTCCGGAACTGATGATCGATCTCGCCACCCTGACCGGCGCGGCCCGGATCGCGCTGGGGCCGCAGCTGCCGGCGCTCTTCTGTCGGCAGATGGCGATGGCGCGCGACATCGTCGACCGCAGCCTCGCGCTCGAGGATCCGGTCTGGCACATGCCGCTGTGGCCGGATTACCGGCGCGGCATCGAGAGCGAAATCGGCGACATCGTCAACACCGGCCGCAACGCGATGGGCGGCGCGATCGCCGCGGCGCTTTTCCTCGACCACTTCGTACCCGAGTCGGTCGACTGGCTGCACCTCGATGTCTTCGGCTGGAACGACACGCCACGCCCCGGCCGGCCGGTGGGCGGCGAGGCGCAGGCGGTGCGAACCCTGCTGGCTGTGCTGCGCTCGCGCTTCGCGGGCGATCAGTCGCTGCCCGGGGCCACCGGTGAAGGCAGCCGACGCTCGACCGCGTAGCGCAGCAGCGCGATGCCGCGGAAGACCCCGTGGGCGAAGCGCCCGCAGGGCAGCGTCAGGAACAGCGCCAGCACCGCGCCGAGATGCGCGCACAGCGCCAGCGGCATCGCCGCGGTCGGGCGCAGCGCCCACAGCGCCAGCCCGGACACCGCCACCCAGAACAGCAGTGCGATGAACCCCAGGTCGAGGCTGCGCTGCGCCGGATCGCCGTGCAGGGGGTGGCGCCGGCGGTGCAGCACCCACAGGCCCGCCGAGCCGACAGCGAGCGCCACACCGCCGACCGCCCCGAGCAGCTTGGGCAGCGCGGGCAGATCGTAGGGAGCCGGCCGCCCCAGCAGGTAGTGGAAGACCGTGCCGACCGCGGTGGCCGCGAAGCACAGCAGGAAGCCGTGGAACACCAGGTGGTGGAGCCGCCGGCGGGCATGGGTGGGCGCGTCGTCGGCCTCGTGGCAGCCGTCGCCGTGACCGCCGTCGAGGTAGCGCAGGCGCAGCGCGGCATCGGCTGCCTCGCCGCTGGCGGCCACCCCCGGGGCGATCACGCCGGTGACCGGGCTCACGGCCCGCCAGAAGCGGCGCGCGCCCATCGCAAGGGAGAACACCGCGAACAGGAAGACCGGCCCGAACAGCGCCACCATCGTGCCGTGCGGCAGCACCCGGTAGAAGTCGCCCCCCGGCAGCGCCCCCCACAGCGTGCCGTTGCGCCACGCGGCGAGCGCGAGCAGCGCGGCAAGCGATGCCGCGAGCACGAGCGCGAGCGTGACGCCATGGCGCCGGTACAGCGCACCCAGCGCGGGCGGCCAGGCGTGCTCGGCCCAGCTGTTCACCCGGACGCGCGCGAGCGCGCGCGGCAGCGCGACGGCGAAGTCATGGGGTGGCGCGTACTGGCACGCATGCAGGCAGGCGCCGCAGTTGTGACAAAGGTTGGCCAGGTAGTGCAGGTCGGCCCGCTCGAAGGCCAGCCGTCGCGTCATCGCCGGGAAGACCGCGCAGAAGCCCTCGCAGTAACGGCACGCGTTGCAGATGCCGAACTGTCGCGCCGCCTCGTGCTCGGCCGCCACCGCGTCGCCCCGGGCGAGCGCCCCGGCCTGCGCGGCCAGTGTCTCAAGCGGATGCATGCGTCGCCTCCCGCATCGGCTCGCCGGCTCGGCTGGCCGCCCGCGCCGCCTGCGCGCCTGCGATGCGACCGAACACCGTGCCGATGCTCATGCCTACCCCCGCGGTGTAGCCCTGCCCGAGCACGTTGCCGGCCATCATCTCGCCGGCGACGAAAAGATTGGGGCTCGCTGCGCCGTCGAGACGCACGGCCGCGGTCTCGTCGGTGCGCAGCCCCAGGTAGGTGAAAGTGACCCCGGGGCGTACCGGATAGGCCCGGAACGGCGGGGTGTCGATGGGCAGTGCCCAGTGGCTCTTGGGTGGGCTCAGCGCCTCGGTGCGGCAGTCGTCGAGCACCGTGTGGTCGAAACGCCCGGGCACACAGGCCGCGTTGTACTCGCGCAGCGTTCGCATGAAGGCCTCCTCATCGAGCCCGATGGCGCGCGCGAGCTCCGGCAGGCTGGCAGCCACGGTGTCGGGGAAGACCGGCGGCATGAAGCGGCCCGAAGCCTTCGCATCGATGATCGACCACGCGATCTGCCCGGGCTGCTGCGCCACGAGGCGACCCCATATCGCATAGCGCTTGGGCCAGAAGTCCTCGCCTTCGTCGTGAAAGCGGCGCGCGTCGCGATTGACCACGACGCCCAGCGAGACGCAGTCGATGCGGGTGCAGATGCCGCCATCGAAGCGCGGCGAACGCGCGTCGATCGCCACCATGTGCGCCTGCGTCGGGTCGCCGATCCGCTCGGCGCCATGGTCATCGAGCAGGTGCCGCAGCAGCACGCCGCGGTTGTAGCGGGTACCGCGGATAAGGAAATTGTCGGCCGGCCACTCGCCCAGCGCATTGCGCCCCCAGGCCTCGCGAAGCCACTCGAGATTGGACTCGAAGCCGCCCGCGGCCAGCACGCAGGCCCGCGCCTCGATGCGTTCGGCGCCGACCCAGGCTGCCTCGAAGCGGCCGTCGCGCAGCTCGAGCCGCTCGACCGGCGCCTCGTAGCGAATGCGCACGCCGAGACGCTGCGCGCTGCGGTAGTAGGCATTGACCAGCGCCTTGCCGCCGCCCATGAAGAACGCGTTCGTGCGCGACAGGTGCAGCGTGCCCGAAAGTGACGGCTGGAAACGCACGCCGTGGCTGCGCATCCAGTCGCGACAGCGCGACGACTCGCGGATCACGAGCCGCGCGAGCGGCTCGCTGGTGCGCCCGCCGGTGACCTTCAGCAGATCCTGCCAGAACTCTTCCTCCGGATACGCGTCGGTGAGCACGTCCTGCGGCGCGTCGTGCATGCAGCGCAGGTTGCGGGTGTGGCTCGAGTTGCCGCCGCGCCATGCGACCGGCGCGGCCTCGAGCAGCATCACGCGCGCGCCGGCCTGCGCAGCGGTCAGCGCCGCGCAGAGACCGGCGTTGCCGCCACCGATCACCAGCACGTCGGGGCTCATCGCACCGCTCCGGTCGATGGTTGCATTCGCAACGATCAGGGCTGCTGCTGCGCGAGCCCGAACTCCGCGACGATCTTGCGCTCCTCGTCGAAGCGCTCGAGCGCGTACTTGCGGCAGGCGTCGGCATCCATGTAGATGACCGCCTGGTTATCGCTATCGAGCACCTTCTGGAAGGCTGGATCGAACGCGGCCTTGCGGAACACGTCGTGGATGCGTTTGACCACCGCCGGATCCATGCCCTTCGGGCCCGCGATCATCAGCAGCGGAAGCACCTCGACGTCGTAGCCGAGTTCCTTCAGCGTGGGGACGTCGGGCCAGGAGGGCAGGCGATTGGGCGTCATCACGGCCAGCAGGCGCACCTTGCCGGCACGCGCCATCGTGCCCCAGCCGCCGTCCGGTACCACGTCGATGTGGCCGCCGACGAGCGCCGCCATGAACTCGGCGGCGCCCTTGAAGGGCACCAGCGTGAGCTTCGCGCCGGTCAGGCGGCCCACCTTCTCCATCGCGACGTGACCGACGTTGCCGCGGCCCGAGGTGCCCATCGTCAGCTTGCCGGGGTTGGCCTTCGCGTCGGCGACGAGCTCGGCGAAATTCTTCCACGGCGCCTCGGTGCGCACCGCGACCCCGAACGAGTAGGCAGTGACCCCGAGGATCCAGGTGAAGTCGCGAAGCGGATCCCAGGGAATCTTCGAGACATGCGGCATCCGGAACACACCGGGCGGCACCACGGCGAGCGTGTAGCCGTCGGGCGGCGAGCTCTGCGCCATCTGGCCGGGTGCCATCGTGCCGGTGGCGCCGGGGCGGTTGGAGATCACGATCGGCTGGCCGAAGTCCTTCTGCGCAATCTGGGCGAGTGCGCGGAACTGGATGTCGGTGACGCCACCCGCCGGGAACGGGATGATCAGCGTGATCGGACGGCTGGGGTAGGCGCCACCGGCCTGCGCCTGCGCGCCACGGGGCCCTGCGGCGAGCAGTGCTGCGCCGGCGGCAGCGCCGAGCAGCCTGCGACGACCCTCGCGGGCCTCGACGGGCGTGGCATCGGCGACGAGGCTGCCGTGGGTGCCGGACGGAAGGGAGGGTTCGGTCATGCAGGACTCCTGACGGGAGGCATCGGGTTGGCGGGGATCTTGCGTGGCGCGGTCGCGAAGGTCGGGCCTGCGACCGCGAAGCACGGGCTTCGCACGGGCCCCGTACGCTAGCGCGGTCGCGCACGGCGCAGCAGATGGCCACGTCGGGCGCAGGCTCCCGAAGCGCGGGAATCGGAATGCATCGCCCGAGCACGCGGTCGGTCGTCCGGTCGTCGGCCTGCCGCGACCGCCAGTCGCCGGTGCTCTCAAGATCCCGAGGGGGCAGCCGTGAACCGGTGAGGATCTCCACAGGCACCCGTCCGATGAGCCTCCTCCCATTCCGACGCAGGGCCGGATCGCCGCAGGCGGGGCGCTTCCGTCTGGTTCGCTTCTTCGCGATCGCCAGCCTCGGCGGCATCGCGGTGGTGACGCTGGCCCTGGTCGCGATCTACCGTGCGCAGGTCGAGGAAAACCTGATCCGCCACGAGAACCGCGCCAACGCCCACCTCACCCACCTGTTTTCAGGCCTGACCTGGGCACGCTACCGTCCGCTGGTCGCCGGCGGCACCCAGCGCAACCGCGACGAACTGATCGCCGCGCCGCAGATGCGCGAGCTGCGCGCGGAGGTCGTGGCCGCGATGACCGAACTGGACGTCGCCAAGGTCAAGATCTACGACCTCGACGGGCTGACGGTCTTCTCGACCGATGAGAAACAGATCGGCGAGCGCAAGGCCGACAACCTGGGCTTCGTGGCGGCGCGCGCCGGCCAGGTCAGCAGCCAGATCACGCACCGCGATCGCTTCGATGCCTTCGAGGGGGTGATCAACAATCGCAGCCTGATCGCGACCTACATCCCGGCGCGCGCAAGCGCCGATGCGCCGGTCGAGGGCGTCTTCGAGGTCTATTCGGATGTGACCGCGATGCTGCAGCAGCAGCGCGATGCGCAGTGGCGGATCGGCGGCATCGTCGTCGGGCTGCTCGCGCTGCTTTACGTCTTCCTGTCGGCCATCGTGAAGCGCGCCGAGCGCACGATCGAACTGCAGGTCAGGGAGCGCGAGGAACGCGAAGCACGGGTGCGCCACGAGGCCTTCCACGACCCGCTGACGGGACTGCCGAATCGCGCCTACTTCCACGAGCGAATCGCCGAATCGATCGCCCTCACGACGCGCACCGGCCACCCGGGCGCGCTGATGTTCATCGACCTCGACCGCTTCAAGTTCGTCAACGACACGCTGGGCCACGAGGCCGGCGACCAGCTGCTGCGCCAGGCGGCGGCACGCATCGGCTCGACGCTGCGCGACAACGACGTGCTGTTCCGGATGGGCGGCGACGAGTTCACGATCATCCTGCCGTGGATCACCGCGCCCGAGGATGCCGCGGTGATCGCCAAACGCATCCAGAACATGCTCGGCCGCCCGGTTCAGATCGACGGCCACGAATTGAGCGTGGGCGCCTCGATCGGGATCGCGATCTTCCCCGATGATGGCGCCGACGCCGAGACCCTGGTGCGGCATGCCGATGCCGCGATGTACAGCGCCAAGGCCCAGGGCCGGGGAACCCATGCCTTCTATCAGGCGTCGATGAACGCGCGCGCGCTGGAGCGCATGCGCCTGGAGGCCGAGCTGAAGCGCGGCTTCCAGCAGGGTGAGTTCGAGCTGCTCTACCAGCCGCGGCTGGATGCGGTGACCCGCAGGCCGGTAGCCATCGAGGCGCTGCTGCGCTGGAACAGCCCGACCCGCGGGCAGCTGCTGCCGGAGCAGTTCCTGCGGGTGCTCGAGGAGAGCGGGCAGATCGCGCTGGTCGGCGAGTGGGTGCTGCGCCAGGCCTGCACGCAGCTCGGCCAATGGCTGCGCGAGGGCGCGCCGGCGCTGCGGATGTCGGTCAACATCGCCTCGGCGCAGCTGCGCCGCGACAGCTTCGTCGAATCGGTCGGCCGCGTGCTGCAGCAGACCGGCGTGCCGCCGGCGCTGCTCGAGGTCGAGATCATCGAATCGATGCTGGTGGCCGACGGCGACGCGATGCGGCGGATCGTCAACAGCCTCAAGCAGCTTGGCGTGCGGATCGCGATCGACGACTTCGGCGCGGGCCAATCGTCGCTGCAGCTGCTGCGGGTGCTCGATGTGGACTTCCTGAAGGTCGACCGCAGCGTCATCGCTGACGTCGCCGCCGGCGGCCGCGACCAGGTGATTGCCAACGCGCTCGTCGACATCGCGCGCGCGCTGGGTATCGCGGTGGTCGCCGAGGGCGTCGAGACCGCCGCGCAGGCCCGCGCCTGCCGCCGGCTGCAGTGCACCGAGCTGCAGGGCAACCACTTCGCCGACCCGGTGCCGGCCGCGGCGGTGCCGGCGCTGATCACCCGGCTGCTCGAGCAGGCGCAACGGCAGGAGCCGGGCGCGCGCTCGATCGCTGCCGCGCTGCCGGCGGCCGCCACCTGAACGGAGGCTGCCGGGCCCGGGGCTCTGCTACCCGAGCCGCCGAAGCAGCCGCAGCCAGGCCGCCGCCAGCGCCACCATGGCGCCCGCGACGATGATGATCTGCGGCGTGCCCGCGGCGTCGGGCGCCGCGAAGCGCAGCAGCTCGCGCAGCCACGGCAGCGCGGCGATGGTCGCCAGCAGCAACGCCACCACCCCGAGCATACGGGGCACCCAGGGATTGCCGGCGCCTGCGCCCCGGGACGCGACGCGCGGACGGTCTCGGTCGATGAGCACCAGCGGCACCAGGCAGAGCACGAGCGCGACGAAGATCGCCAGCCGCACGACGGCGGCTTCCTGACCCCAGGCCTGCAGCAGCGCCAGCCCCCCCAGCAGCAGCGCCGCGATGCCGGCGCCCTGGGCAAGCCCGCGCCCGATGTTGCCCGGCTCGAATGGCGAGTCGGTGGGCGAGCGCGGCGGCCGGCTCATCAGGTCGTCGGCTTCGGGCTCCGCCTCGAAGACCACCGAGCAGGCCGGATCGATCAGCAGCTCGAGCAGCACGATGTGCACCGGCATCAGCATCACCGGCACGCCGAACAGCGGCGGGGCCAGCGCCAGCGCGACGATCGGGACGTGCACGGCGCACACGAAGCGAATGGCGCGGCTCATGTTGTCGTGGATGCGCCGCCCCTGCCGCAAGGCCGCGACCAGGCTCTCGAAACGATCGTCGAGCAGCACCAGCGCCGCGGCCTCGCGGGCAACGTCGGTGCCGCGGCGGCCCATCGCGATCCCGATGTCGGCCGCCTTGAGCGCGGGCGCGTCGTTGACGCCGTCGCCGGTCATCGCCACCACCTCGCCCGCCGACTGCAGCGCGCGAACCAGTCGCAGCTTGTGCTCGGGCCGCAGGCGCGCGCAGACATCCACGCCGGTCAGCCGCGCGCGCAGCGAGGGCTCGTCGAGTTCGGCGATCTGCGCACCGGTCAGCACCGCCGAGCGATCGCCGAGCCCGACCTGGCGCGCGATCGCCGCCGCCGTCTCGGGGTGATCGCCGGTCATCATCAGCACCCGCACCCCCGCGGTGCGGCACTGCGCGATCGCCGCGGGTACCTCTTCGCGAGGCGGATCGGCAAAGGCGACCAGCCCGAGAAAAGTGTAGGTGAAATCGTGCTGGCTCGCGGGCCACGAGCTCCCCGACCACTGGCCGCAGGCCACCCCGAGCACGCGCAGGCCGCGCCGCGCCATCGCCGCGACCTGCTCGTGCACCCGCTCGCGCGCGTCCTCGTCGAGGTGGCAGAGGTCGACCACGGCCTCGGGCGCCCCCTTGGTCGCGAGCAGGAAACGCGATGGATCGGCCTGCGGGTAGACGCGGGTCATCGCCACGATCTCGGCCGACAGCGCGTAGCTGGTCGCCGGGTCGGCCGGCGCGTGCAGGTGCTCGGTGCCCGCCAGCCGCTGCTGGCCGAAGCGCTGGATCGCGCGTTCCATCGGATCCCAGGGATCGACGGGCGTCGCGAGCATCGCGAACTCGACCAGCCGGTGGAAGGCCTCGGGCAGTTCGGAGCCCTCCGCTTGCGCGCGCAGCACCGCCTCGTCGGTCGCGAGCTCGACCACCGCCATGCGGTTGTGGGTGAGCGTACCGGTCTTGTCAACCGCGAGCACCGTGATCGCCCCGAGTGCCTCGACCGCCGCGATGCGGCGCGTGAGGACGTGGCGTGAGGCGATGCGCCACGCGCCAAGCGCGAGAAACACGGTCATGATCACCGGAATTTCCTCGGGCAGGACGGCCATCGCGAGCGCCACGCCCGCGAGCAGGCTGTCGAGCAGCGGTTCGTCGCCGCGAAAGCGATTCAGCGCGACCAGTGCAAGCGCGAGCGCGAGCCCGACGACCGTCAGTTGCCGCACGAGCCGGCGCGAGGCGCGCTGCAGCCCCGATGCGGGTTCGCGGGTTGAGGCCAGCGACTGCCCGATGCGGCCGACCGCGGTCGCGGTGCCGACCGCCCGCACCGTGGCGAGACCGTCGCCCGTGGTGACCACCGTGCCCGCGAAGACTTCGGCGCCCGCGCCCTCGGGGCCCGGCTTGTCGACGGGTACCGACTCGCCAGTCAGCAGCGACTCGTCCACCGACAGCCGCCCGCGTACCAGCAGCGCATCGGCGGCCACACGGTCACCCTCGCGCAGCACCAGCAGATCGCCGCGCACCACCTCGCGTCCGGCGATACGCTGCGGCTCGCCATCGCGGATCACGAGCGCCCTCGGCGCAGACAGTTCGCGCAGCGACGCGAGGGCGCGCTCGGTGCGACGCTCCTGCAGGATCGACATGCCGATCACGACGAACACGAAGGCGAGCAGGAAGCCTGCCTCGGCCCGATCGCCAAGGGCGAGATAGAGGCTCCCGGCGACCAGCAGCATCAGGAACATCGGCTCGGCCAGCACGCCGAGCGCGATCGCGGCCAGCGATCGTGGCTTGCCGCCGGGCAGCAGGTTAGGGCCTTCGGCCGCGAGTCGACGCGCAGCCTCCGCGGCGGTCAGCCCGCCGGACGCCTCGGCGGCCGACCCCGGCACGCCGGGCACACCGTCGGCAATCTCCGCCGTGGTCGGGTCGGGCACCTTGCCGCGGGCCCGGGCTCAGCCCGGTATCGGGACGATGCCCGGCAGACCGATCGCTTCGAGCCGGGCGAGATGCTCGGCATGGCGCTGTGGCCATTCGCGCAGCGCCGAGTCGTCCCCACCCAGCGTGCCGTGCAGGAACGCAGCCGCGAGCTCGCGCGTGGCGGTCTTGATGCGGGCATTCAGCCAGGGGCCGCCGGGTGCCGCCCGATCGGTGAAGATCGCGTGCGAGCCCCCCTCGAAGACCGCCAGCAGCTTGCGCGGCCCGCCGATCGCCTCGTAGACCGCGACCCGGTCGGCGACCGCGCTGTAGTAGCCGGGGATCCGGATGATGTCCTCGGTGGTGGTCACGTGAAGGCTCGGGATCGCGACCCCGCCCAGGATCGGCGCCAGCGCCGGTTCGCCGTAGAAGGGCGGCGCCGAGAGCAGGACGACCGCGCGCAGGCGAGGTTCGCGCAGCTCGAGCACCCGGCCGTCGCGCGCGACCCTCGCCCCGGCGGCCAGCAGGGCGGTATTGGCGCCATACGAATGCCCGGCCGCGGCCACCCGCTTCGCATCGAGGCGTCGGCCCCAGGGTCCGGCGAGCACCTCGTCGAGGGCAAAGCGCAGGTCGTGCACCCGGGCGATGGCCTCGTCGGCCTGTGCGGCCGCCTGCAGCCGGGCGACCACGGCCAGCGGGCTGCCCGCCGTCCACAGACTGCGATCGCTGCCGACATGCTGCACATGCAGGCTCGCGAAACCCTGCGCGGCGAAGTGCTCGCCAAGGTATCGGTATCCATGCCGCGAGCCGCCGATGCCGTGCGAGAACAGGACCAGCGGTACCGGAGGGCCGGCGTCGATCGCGGCAGGCAGGTAGAGCCGCGCCGGCACCGGCCGGTCGCGGCGCACATCGTGCCAGTCGAGCTCGATCGGCTCGGCCGCATCGTCGGGTCGCGCGGCTCGCAGGCCGGCGCCGGTGCCGCCGAGCGCGAGCGCCGCGGCACCGAGCCCGACACGCAGCAGCAGACGGCGGCGATGTCGGGGCTCGGCAGGCGGGCGGAATGGTTTCATCGGTGTCACGGCGTGAGGAGAAATGCGCAGCGCCACGGCACGCGCCTGATGCGCGTGTCGATGCACGGCACGCGACGGGTCGAGCATAGCCGGTCTGCCGACTTTCCGGATCGGCTGGGCGCAGGCCTGCCGTTAAGCTCCCGGGCCATCATGGACCACTTCGACTACGTGATCGTGGGCGCCGGGTCGGCGGGCTGCGTGCTCGCCCGACGACTGGTCGACGCCGGGCACAGTGTGTGCCTGCTCGAATCCGGGCCGGGCGACCGATCCCCCTTCATCCACCTGCCCGCGGGCTTCGTGCGCACGCTGCTCGATCCGACGCTCACCTGGCGCTACAAGGCCGACGGCGGCGAGTCGCTGCCCGGGCGCCGTATCCCGGTGGTCCATGGTCGCGTGCTTGGGGGCTCGAGCGCCGTCAACGGCATGATCTGGGTGCGCGGCCAGGCGGGCGACTATGACGGCTGGGCAGCCCGCGGCAACCCCGGCTGGGGCTTCGACGAGGTGCTGCCGCTGTTTCGGCGAATCGAGCGGCGGATCGGCGAGGCCGACCCCCGCTGGCGAGGCACCACCGGCCCCATGCCGGTCACCGACAGCGACTGGCGCCACCCGCTGTGTGATGCCTTCATCGCCGCGGCCGTCGCGCTGGGCGTGCCGGCCAACCCCGACACCAACGGCGAGCGCCAGGAAGGCGCCGGCTACTACCAGCGCAACATCGCGCGCGGCCGACGCGTGAGCGCGGCCCGCGCCTGGCTCGATCCGGTGCGTGCGCATCCCGCGCTCGCGATCCGGACCGGGGCCCATGTTACCGGGCTGGTCTTCGAGGAGGGCCGCGCGGTCGGGGTTCGTCATACGCGCGACGACGATCGCGGCGCCTCGACCGAGGTCCGGGCCCGAGCCGAGGTGATCCTGTGCGCTGGTGCGGTCGGCAGCCCGCGGCTGCTGCAGCTCTCAGGCATCGGACCGCCGGCGCTGCTGGCCGCGATCGGGGTGCCGGTACGGCATCCCAGCCCCGGCGTCGGCGAGAATCTGCAGGACCACTACAGCCCGCGCGTGATCGCCCGGGTCCGCGACGCCTCGAGCCTCAACGAGCTCGCCCGGGGCCCGCGGCTCGCCCTCGAGGCACTGAAATGGACAGCGGGAAAACCGAGCATCCTCGCACTCGGCGTGGCGCTCGCGCACGCCTTCTGCCGCTCGGATCCGGCACTCGCCTCGCCCGACATGGTCGTGATGTTCACCCCGGGGAGCTACAAGGGTGGCGTGCTGGGCAATCTCGACGACTTCCCGGGCGTGACCTGCGGCGGCTGGCAGCTTCGACCGCTGAGCCGCGGCTTCGTGCGGGCACGCTCCCCCGACCCCTTCCAGTTGCCCGCGATCCAGCCGAACTACCTGGCGCACGAACACGATCGCGAGATCGCGCTGCGCGCGCTGAAGATGGCGCGCCGAATCATGGCCACCGAGCCGATGGCGCGCCACGTGGCCGC
>Ga0315900_10005019_pt1 | contig 18360 bp, 21 predicted proteins | sample LakEriMetagenome_FD_203521 | JGI IMG/M metagenome (GOLD analysis project Ga0315900, IMG submission 203521) | Freshwater fungal communities from buoy surface, Lake Erie, Ohio, United States - Buoy 12 MA114 | ecosystem: Environmental > Aquatic > Freshwater > Lake > Lake biofilm | place: USA: Lake... | reverse complement strand
GCATTGAAGCCGTCAATAAAACCGAGGGGGCAGCTTTAGAAACCTGGGTAATTATTCCCCGTCCTCATGATAACGTGGTGGCTATTTTACCGATCGATTATAGCGAGGCAGTGGAACCTTTTCGCGCTGCTGCCGACGGTGCGATCGCACCGATTCGTCGTTAATATTCAAGGTCAATTTTTTGTTACTGGTTGGAACTTGTCTAGTTCCAACTTAGTTTTTGATGATGATTTAAGTTTTAGTCAGAAAACCGAATTTGATAATTGCTGCAACAGTTGCACCGATAACAGTGACTATCAAAGCCCATATTTGAGCCGTTGCCCTTTCTTTCAAGTCTTTGACATCTTCTTTGATTTGGGAAACTTCGGTCTCTATTTTCGGCAATACTTCTAGTTTTGTTTCGATTCCCTTCAGGTTTCTGACATCTTCTTTGAGTTGGGAAACTTCGGTCTCTATTTTCGGCAATACTTCTAGTTTTGTTTCGATTCCCTTCAGGTTTCTGACATCTTCTTTGAGTTGGGAAACTTCGGTCTCTATTTTCGGCAATACTTCTAGTTTTGTTTCGATTCGCTCTAACCGATTGTCAAGTTTAGCGAGAATATCTTTTAAGTCAGTTTCAATGATAATAGGGTTACTCATGGGGAGATTCCTAGATTTTTATGGCTTTGTTTATCGTCAGGTTTGGGAATCGCCGTCTGTTTTACGGCGGCGAGGATGTCAGGTCTTACTCGACTCGATTAGAGCGCTAGTCAACCCTTCTAGGGTGTATTCTTGCGCCTCGATATCAACACGACCAAATAACTCTTGACAGGTTTTTGAAGTTTGCGGACCGATAGAAGCCAGACAAACTTTTTCTAATAGGGAATTAACCGATAATTCTGCCGTTTCTTGCAGCAATAACTGATAAAAATTCTGGACGGTTTTGGAACTAGCAAAGGTGACTATATCGACTTTTTCATCTCGAAACGCTTCCCAGATCTGACTATCCATGCGCGCGGGACATCCGGAATAATATGCGGCCACTTCCGTCACCTGACCGGCTTTGGCCGTTAATTCCTTAACTAATATGTCTCTGCCTCCCGTTTCCACGCGAGGAAAGAGGAATTTTTGCCCCCTAATCGGGTCGGGAAACTCGTTTACCAAAGCATCAGCGACAAAATCCCCCGGGATAAAATCCGCCTTTAATCCTCGTGAGTGCAAAACTTGGCTGGTTTTTTTGCCCACCACGGCGATTTTTACGGTCGCTAAAGCCCTAGCATCTTTTCCCCAAAATGTCAAGCGATCAAAGAAAAAATTAACAGCATTGGCAGAAGTTAAAATCAGCCAATCAAACTCTTGTAACTGAGCGATGGCATCGTCTAAACCTTGCCAACGGTCGGGGGGACGAATCTCTAAAGCGGGCATTTCCAGAACTTCTGCGCCTTGATTTTGCAAAATTTCGCTAAATTGACTCGTTTGCTCGGCGGCACGGGTAATAACAATAGTTTTACCTCCTAGGGGTGGGGGAGAGGACATAATCGCCAGATCCACAACTTGACCAATGACCATAATAGAGGGTGAGAGGGACACCCCGGCGGTTTGAGCGAGAATATTTTCTAAAGTGCCGCGCCAAATTTGTTGATCCTTGCGTCCCGCCTGGCGGATAATAGCGATCGAGTCGTGAATATTCCGCCCATTTTGGCATAATTTCTCGATAATTTGCCCTAAAGACTGACCGGCCATCAATAGCACCAGCGTATCAATTTTAGCTAAAGCTGACCAATCGAGAGACTCGGGATCGTGAGCGCTCAAGACCGCAAAACAGCGACTAATATCCTTTTCCGTCAGGGGAATTCCGGCCAATAAAGGAGCGGCCAAAGCGGAGGAAATTCCAGTTATCAGTTCAAAATCACAGCCAGCCCGCTTTAAGGCTAACATTTCAGGATATACTCGCCCAAAAACCCCCGGATCACCACTTTTAAGCCGAATAACTCGTTTTCCCTCTTGACAATAATTAACCAATATCCGATTAATCTGATTTTGCTCGGCGCCGGGTTGTCCTCCCCGTTTGCCCACATCGACTAAAACACAGGTTTTCGGCACGAGGGAGAAGATTTGACTATCCACTAGGGCATCATACAGCAAAACCTCGGCCGTGGCTAAAATTGCTCGCGCTTGCAGGGTGAGAAAACTGCTCTGACCGATTCCCGCACCGAGAAGATAAACTTTACCCCGGGGATAGACGACTCCTGACATAATCGCAAATTTGGGTTTAATCTTTAATTTAGCACTTGGAGAAGAAACAAATTACTAGCGCAACCAGGGCAGCAGTAAAGTGACGAAATAATATACTAGGGGAGCGGTGAAGACATAACTATCAGTGCGATCAAGTATACCACCGTGACCGGGGATTAACTGCCCGGAATCCTTGACCCCGGCATCGCGTTTCATCATCGATTCGGTCAAATCGCCCAATAAACTGACAATACCAATTAATAAGCCCAAAATTAAGCCCGTCAGCTGCCAATAGGGCCAATCTAAATACCAAGCACCCACCTCGGCCACCGCTATACTGCCTAAAATGCCAAAAAAGGAACCTTCCACGGTTTTTTTGGGACTAATCAGCGATAAGATGGTTTTACCTAACCATTTTCCCATGATATAAGCTCCGATATCGGCGGCCCAAATGCAACCGAAAGCTAGAAAAGTCACCGTCAAAGCGGCCGGGAATAATTTCGGTTCCATCCACGATTCTGGCCAATATCCCATCAGGGGTAAGTTACTGGCCATAGCCACGGGACCACTTTCAGGAGAAAAACCGACCCGTAAACGAATCCAATAACTAGGTAAGTAACCACCATAAAACAGACCGAGAATTGAGGTGGAAATGTCGGCAATTGTCGCCATTTTGGGCTGAAAGAGCAGATAAAAACAAATTAACGCCCCAGCGAGGGGAAACATGGCATCGGTGAGGGGGGCTGCCATAGTTGCCGTCAGTAGTAATAATTGCGAAACTACGAGAGTGGTTTTAGCGGCCGGTTCAATGCCTTTAGCGCGAACTAAGCGAAAATACTCCAATTGTCCCAAAAAGACGATAACACCGATGCCGAGGGTGAAATACCAACCCCCAACGATAATAATTCCCAGTGCGAAGGCAATAGCAAAAATAGCGCTGACAATGCGTGGCCAAGGCATGGTTAATCCAGAGAAGTTAGGCGGCATTGTCATAATTATATAGATTAAGAAAACTTTATGGAAGGTTATCCCCAATTAAAGTTTATCGCCACTCAGGATAAACATGGGATCAACGGCGGCAAAAACTTGGTGAATACCCCTAGTTTCTAGGCGATTTACTGCCGCTTGGACAATCTCGATATTACGCGCCTGTAAATTAGAAAAGCCTTCGGAAAATTGATAGAGGGTTTCTAAATTATTGGCCGTAGCCACGATGCGGCCGTTGGGTTTCAGGTATTGCCACACTTCTTGCAGAACCGATTTAATCGGTTTGCCGCCCTCGATACAGACGCGATCGGGTGCTAGGGATATATTGGGCAGACAATCGGGCGCGCTGCCTTCAAAAACTGTAACATTTTTTACCCCGAAGCGATCGCAATTACGGCGGATTAAACTCGCCACTTCTTCATCCCTTTCAATGGCAATAATCGGACTATTGGGGCATAATAAGCCAATTTCAACGGGAATAGTGCCGGTTCCCGCCCCGATATCCCAGAAAACCCCCCCATCACCTAACCTCAAAGCGGAAATCATCAATAATCTCACCTCGCGTTTACTCAAGGGAATCCCAGGCAAACGTTCAAACAATTCATCGGGAATACCGGGGGTTTTATATAACCAAGTCATGGGGGATCAATTATTGGGAAGCTTCACTACCAAGCATTATTATATAAGTTTGTCCAATTTTATTTATTAAGTAAACAGGGACTTTTCTAGTGGGACTTAGGCGTTTTCGGTCAGCAAAAAAGGCTCAAACCATTACGGGACAAAGGGTTAACCTCGATTGATGATTTTCCTTGATATATCTGGGTTTCAGCGATTTTGGGCTTCTCGAAGTAAATCCCAAGCGGGGATTGGAGTTGAGGCTTTTCTCGATTTGTTTTTTGTCTAAGTCCCACTAGAGATAAAATCCTAATTATAGGAAACTATTACCGAAAATGTCGGATGAATGCCCCCGCTACATTTTTTGACAAGATACTCACCTTTGCGGGGGATGAAATCCGACCAGAATATCAACCGCGTAGCATCGGTTTAATTCCATCATCTGTGGGTAAACTGTGTTATATTTAATTTAGCCAATGGTCGAGAATTGTTAGATGCTAGTCGTAGAAGCAAAGCTAAAAAACGGAACCCCAGAGCAATATCACCAGCTTGATGAAGCTATCAGAACTTCTCAGTTTGTGCGTAACTCTTGTGTTCGTTATTGGATGGACAATAAGGGGACAACCCGCAATGATCTCCAAAAACTTTGTGCTGTACTAGCAGACAACAAAGAAACACCTTGGGTTAATAAATTAAACTCTCAAGCTCGTCAATCGGCTGCTGATAGAGCCTGGCAATCAATTAATCGGTTTTACCAGAATTGTCGATGCCCAGATACCAGGGAAAAAATGTTTTCCTCGGTTCAAAAAGCATAGCCGTTCGGTTGAATACAAACTAACGGGCTACAAACTATCTGATAATCGACGTAAAATCAGATTTACTGATGGTTTTAAAGCAGGAGAATTTGATTTATGGTGTAGTCAAAAAACCTTAGTTTATTATTCAGAGCAACAGATTAAACGGGTAAGAGTTGTTAGACGTGCTGACGGTTATTATTGCCAGTTTTTGATTGACGTAGAACGGCAAGAATACCATAAACCAACGGGACAAATAACAGGAATTGACTTAGGGTTAAAAGAGTTTTATACTGACGCTCAAGGCAATACTGTAGAGAATCCCCGTTATTTAAGCAAGTCAGAAAAACGACTTAAAAAAGCACAAACGAGATTATCAAAACGATTTCGCAAAGGAAAGAAACAGTCTAACAACTATCACAAGCAACGGATAAAAGTAGCTAGGCTTCATCTTAAAGTGTCAAGACAACGTAAAGACAAAGCAATTAAAGACGCTTTGGCGTTAGTCCAGTCTAATGATCTGGTAGTCTATGAAGCTTTAAAGGTAAGAAACTTAGTAAAAAACCGTAAGCTGTCTAAGTCGATTTCTGATGCTTCTTGGTATCAATTCACTGAATGGTTGAATTATTTTGCCAAGATTTATCGGATTGTCTGTGTTGCTGTTCCTCCCCATTTCACGACTCAAGATTGTTCAGTTTGTGGGACGAGAGTTCAAAAAACATTAAGCACTAGAACTCATCAATGTCCCAATTGTCAAACAGTCTTGGATAGGGATCATAATGCAGCAATAAATATTCTTAAAAAAGGGTTACAATATTTGGGAAATCATCTCAACGGTACTGTTGGGCAAACAGAAACCGACCCAAACGCCTTGGGAGAGTCCGACCTCTGGGTTTTCAGTGGAGACATTGAGAATCTAAGCTGTCTCGTTGAACAAGGAATTTCTAACAGCGATGTGGAAAGAATCCCCCGTCACAGCGTAGCTTGACGGTGGGAGTATGTCAACTCACCTTGGCGGCGTATTATTGACAATATTGAGAGCATAAAGGCGAAAACGCTCTAGATCGGCTTGCAGGGTTGATTCCACCACTCGACCGAGGAAAAGATTATCCATCAATTTTCCTAACCAACCTGGTATAGCATAGGCTGCTGTCAGTCGCACAATACTCCTACCATGACGGTCATAAAAACGAATGGCCCCGCGGTTAGGCAAACCGTCCACGGATTCCCATTGAATCATCTGGTGGGGGACAATTTTCAGTATCCGTGACAACCAAGTAAATTCTAGACCACCACTGGCTAACTTCCAACGGGAAAGCTCTGGCTCCTCCTCTAGAATTTTCACCGATTCGATCCATTTCATCCACTGGGGCATTTGTTCTAAATCTGACCATAGCTCCCAAACCAGATCGATCGGCGCGTCCACTTCTACCTGTACACTATGTTCTAACCAAGTCATTCGTTAATTCTGGCGATGCTGAATATTTCTATGATAACGGCTATTAGTCTTTAGTCTTTGACTCAATGATAAAATAAAAACAATCTTCGCGGTTTAATTTTACTATGTTAATCAGAAACCTGCTCGAATGTGAGGAATTCATCGCCGGTGATCATACCCGATTGCGCGAGTTATTGCATCCCGATAAACAACCGTTAAATCTACGTTATAGTTTAGCCCACGCATGGGTAGATGTGGGGGAAACTTCTACTCCCCACGCTTTAAAAACTGCGGAAGTTTATTATATTATGCAAGGACAAGGGGAAATGCACATCGATGAGGAAGTGCAATTAGTGACTGTCGGTGCCGCCATTTATATACCTCCTCTAGCTAAACAATATATTCATAATTGTGGGGAGGAACCATTAGTTTTCTTGTGCATTGTCGATCCTGCTTGGCGAGTAGAAGACGAAATTATTTTTGAGTAAAACTAATGAATATTGGCATTATCGGACTGGGTTTAATCGGTGGTTGCTTGGGTTTAGATTTTCGATCACAAGCTTATAAGGTTTTGGGAGTTTCTCGTCAACAATCCACTTGTGATATCGCCGTAGAAAAAGGAGTGGTAGATGAATCTAGTACCAGTTTAGAATTATTGGCTACTGCCGATTTAATCTTTATTTGTACTCCCATACATTTACTTGTGCCAACTTTGGAAAAATTAACTCCCTATTTAAAACCCCAAGCCATTGTCACCGATGTGGGATCGGTTAAAGGGGCGATCGTGGCCAATTGTAGTCGATTATGGCCGAATTTTGTCGGTGGTCATCCTATGGCTGGGAAAACTGAACAGGGAATCAATGCAGCACAATTGGGATTATTTGTCAATACCCCCTATCTGATTACTCCCCTTGAATCTACTCCTCATTTTGCCGTGAAAATCTTAACTGAAATAGTAGAAAAATTAGGCTGTCAAATTTATTATTCTTCCCCCGAAGAACACGATCGAGCCGTGGCCTGGATTTCCCATCTGCCAGTAATGATTAGTACCAGTTTAATCCAAGCTTGTGCGAAAGAACAAGACCTGAATATTCGCCAATTAGCGGAAAATTTAGCTAGTTCCGGTTTTCGCGATACCAGTCGCGTCGGTGGTGGCAATCCCGAATTAGGTTTAATGATGGCTAAATACAATCGTCAAGCTTTATTGATATCCTTGACAAATTATCGGCAAAATCTTGATGAAATTATTGACTATATTGCAGGAGAAAAATGGCAGGAACTAGAGAAAATTCTCGTTTCTAGTAATCAATATCGAGACAATTTTATTCAATAAAAATACCATTTTGCCCCTAGCAATTATCCCACGGCACTGTATCATAGATTTATACTCAGCAACCCAATGAAATGATATGACCACCTTTTTCGACTTTGAAGCCGAATTTGTTGACTCCTTACGTTGTATACCGATGACCGTGAGAATGAAACTAGATACCTGTGGAGTTAAATTAAAATTATCCCATTGGATGCAGTTGGGTCAACCGGAAAGAATGGTATTAGTTAATATGGCTTGTACGACGGCAGCAGAAGCCAAAATCTATCGAGATTTTCTGCAAAAATTAATCACCGAAAAAACTGGCAATCCCCCAGGAAAACTGGCAATAGATCCGCATCCCGCTTGGCTAGATGATAGCCAGATACCCGATACAGTCCGAGAAAAAGCCAGAGAATTCCAGATCGAAATTAGTTTAGAACAATGGCAAAAATTGCAACCATCCCAACGGTTTGCCCTGATTAAACTCAGTCGTCCTGGTCACGAAAATCTCAACTTCTATCCAGCCATCAAAGAGTTCCATATAGTCGATGCCTAACTGAAGAACCTATGCCATATTAATTAAGTTTCTTTCTACCTTACTGTGATGACAAGCAAAATGACGATCAAGGGGTATAAAATTAAATAAATTGCAGTAACTTGCTGCTCTAGAGCTTGGTCAATTTTCTTAATAAAAATGATAATTAATGTCCTATTCTTGAAAAATAATTAGACAGTTTCCATCCAGTCAAAAACTTGATTCAATTGCGACAAATCGATTAAACCGTACTGCCATAAAACCATCGGCAAAGAACCCACCGATGCTTCACAGAGACGCACAGCCATATCGAGGGAACGGGGGGAAATTGCTAATTTTTCCAAGAGGAAAGTGCGGAGTTGTTTTTGTTGATGAGCTTCCATGATTAAGGATCATTGGTAATGATAATCGGATTATTGAATAACTTATCCTCTATTAAAAAGAGATGCTTCCCTCACGGGGATCACCCAATTGGGTGATTTTGTCCACCAATCGGAATAATTTAAGAATTTATCCATAATATGTTCTACTATCCCGAAATTGCTAGTAGGGATATCAACACTTCCTTTACTTAGAAAAACGAGAAAGGGGAACTTTTGGGATAAGCTATTGATAACCTAGTTTTTGCTGGAGTAGGAGAGAATTTCCCTCAATGAGTCATGTTCCTCAAGTTTCCGTGATTATTCCTTGCTATAATCAAGGTCGCTATCTTGATGATGCGATCACAGCTGTTTTAGTGCAAACATACCAAAACTTTGAAATCCTTGTCATTGATGATGGATCCACAGAACCGGAAACCATCGAGATTTTACAAGATTATCAACAGCCAAAAACCCGGATCATCCGCACAGAAAATCAAGGGGTTGCCACAGCGAGAAATCTAGGAATTGCCCAAGCGCAAGGAACCTATATTCTTCCTCTTGATGCCGATGATAAAATTGCCGATTCCTATCTAGAAAAAGCGGTTGCTTTGCTAGAAGGTAATGAGCAATTAGGTATAGTTTATTGCGAAGCGGAGTATTTTGGGGATAGACAAGGAATTTGGCCGCTGCCTGAGTATGAATTTCCCGATATATTAGTAGATAATATGATATTTTGCTCCGGTTTGTTTCGGAAATCAGATTGGGAAACTGTGGGGGGCTATAATACTAATTTAATTTATGGTTGGGAAGATCACGATTTTTGGTTATCTCTGATCGAATTAGGTCGAGAAGTCTATCGTATCCCAGAAGTGTTATTTTTCTATCGACAAAAAGCTGATTCTATGAGTCGCTCAATGACCGCAGAACACTATATTTATTCCTACACGCAACTTTTTTATAATCATCCCCAACTTTACTCCCAAAATATCCAAGCCATTTTTGCTGCTTTAGTTACCTTAAAAGTCGATATATTCGCTCAGTTGGAACAGGCTAGAGAACGAATTAAACAATTAGAAATTCATCAACAAGAATTACAACAAGAATTGCAAAAAACCCAATTGGATTATCGAGAAAGAGACGAGGAATTACAAAAAGCTGACAGTAAAATAGCCGCCATGGAAAAAAGTAAATTCTGGCAAATGAGAAGAGTTTGGATTAAAATGCAAAAATTGCTAGGTTTGTTGGAAAAAGACCCAATTTATTCCTAATGGAACTTCAACGCTAAACAAAGATCGAATCGATTATAATCATTACAGAGTAAGCACTTTACGATTTGACTTCTGGATCACGGTGTCAAGATTTAGATCGTCGATAATTCCTTGCCGGTTGGCGAGTCCTCCCTGTTTCATGGTTTCTTCTAGTTCGTTGCTTTGGGTTTCCCTGTATTGAGTGCATTTTAGTCGGTCTTTGGGGTTGTAGATTTTGGCATCGGGGAGGACAATGGGGAAGATGCGAGCGTAGAAATCTCCATTTTTTGCGATCTCGATTAACTCGAACATACAGTTACAGGAAAATGGATAATACAATAGGAAAATCTTGGCCAAAGTAGCCACAAAAATTGATAAGTAGGGAGGCACAATTATTTGTAGGATGGGTTAGCGGTAGCGTAACCCATGCTGGCGTTGGGTTTCATGCTTCAACCCAACCTACGTTCATCTTATATTTAATTCCACCCACCTACTTAATATCAAGGGGAGAACTGAAAAAAGCAATTTAGCCGTTGCTACAGCAATTCTGGCAGGGTTATTATTAAGTAAGGAAATCACCAGAAACTTATTAAGGGAAGAAATTATGGGCGAATCAGTCATTGATCAGGACATCCAAGAAAAAGGAAGACAATCAGAAGCGGTTTCTTTGATTCTACAACTACTTAACCGTCGTTTAGGTGAAATATCCTCAACTGTAAGCCAAAAAATCCAAGAACTATCTCTAGAACAATTCGCAACTTTAGGAGAAGCACTGCTCGATTTTACCAGCTTGACAGAGCTGACCACTTGGTTATTGGACACAGAAACTTAAATCCCCAGAAGATGTCTGCTCGTCCTGCGTTAAATTTTTAAATACCGGCTTTTTTTGTATTGATTTAACCATGGCTACCAGCGATATCTCCAATTCTACTCACTCATCCCCAAAACCCCTGCCAAAACTGGGACTTTTCACCATGTTTCGCTTAGGACTCTTTCAGATGGGACTAGGTATTATGTCCCTGCTGACTTTGGGGGTTCTCAATCGGATTATGATCGATGAGTTAAAAGTTTTACCCTTTCTCGCCACAGCTGCGATCGCTATGCACCAGTTTGTTAGTCCAGCACGCATCTGGTTTGGGCAAAGATCCGATGGTAAAACTATTTTTGGTCATCATCGCAGCGGTTATGTCTGGATTGGGGCGGCAGTTTTTACCGCTTTAGCTTTTGTTGCTTTGCAGGTAGTTTGGCAATTGGGACTTAGTATTCAAACTTCGGGATGGAATACCATTTCCTACGCCTGGATTGCCCTCTTAGCCTTAATTTTCGCCCTCTACGGACTCGCTTTAAGTGCCAGTTCTACCCCTTTTGCTGCCCTCTTAGTGGATGTGTCCGATGAAGATAATCGATCGCAATTAGTTGCTATAGTTTGGTCAATGCTGATGGTGGGAATCGTCGTCGGGGCGATCGTTAGTTCTCGTTTGCTGGATACTCCCAATATCTGCGGTACAAATATTTTGACCTATGATCCGACTCAATCAGCCCCTATAGCCAATATTCCGCAACTACAGGCGAATATTAACCCCGTGTTTGCGATTATGCCCGCTATCGTTTTCGGTCTCTGTATTTTAGCGACTTTTGGCGTAGAAAAAAAATATTCTCGTTTTAGTAGTCGGTCCACTCTTGTGCAAAGAGAGGATCAAATTACCTTTAAAGATGCCCTACAAGTTCTCACCGCTAGTCGGCAAACCGGTTTATTTTTCACCTTTCTGCTGATGATGACTTTGAGTTTATTTATGCAGGATGCAATTATGGAACCCTTTGGCGGCGAGGTTTTTGGGATGTGTATCGCCCAAACCACCCAATTGAACGCTTTTTGGGGAACCGGAACCCTTTTTGGTATTGCTGCCACGGGTTTTATGCTCATTCCCCGCATCGGTAAACAAAAAACCACTAAATATGGCTGTATTTTTGCAACAATTTGTTTTATTCTCTTGATTTTTGCTGGCTTTTCTGCTAACCAAAGTTTATTAAAATCAAGCTTGCTCTTTTTCGGTTTAGCTTCGGGAATGATTACCGCCGGGGCTACCAGTTTAATGTTAGATTTAACCGCCGCCGAAACCGCAGGAACTTTTATCGGCGCTTGGGGATTATCACAAGCGATCGCCAGGGGATTAGCCACGGTTTTAGGCGGTACGATTTTAAATATCGGTAAAGTTGTCTTTTCTAGTCCGGTTTTAGCCTATGGCTTAGTTTTCCTCGTGCAAGCATTGGGAATGATCCTGGCAGTTTGGTTATTAAGTCGGGTTGATGTGAAGGAATTTAAGGAAAATGCCCGAGCAGCGATCGCAACAGTCATGAAAGGAGAGATCGACTAGCAAAAGCAAGTAAAAGTGAGATAACAGGAGAATTAGCCCGATCGGGGGAAGTTGGTTAGCCGCTTTTTTCCTATCCTAAAAGTAGAGAAGAAAACGAAAGAGGAGGCGAAAACGATGAAAAGGACTTTAATGATTGCCCTAGGTTCCCTAGCCTCCTTACTGCTGATTAACCCCGTCGGTGCGGAAAATCCTCAACAGGTACAACAATTATTGAATACGCGGGAATGTCCAGGCTGTGATCTCCGCGGTGCAGATTTAAGAGGGGCGCATCTAATCGGTGCCGATTTGAGAAAAGCGAATTTACAAGGAGCTAATCTGGAGGAAGCTAACTTAGAGGGCGCGGATTTGACCGATGCTAACCTAGAAGGCGCAAATTTAACCGCAGCTTTTCTGACTAATGCCAGTTTGAATCAAGCTGATCTCGATGGAGTCAATTTCACCAGTGCCGTGATTTATGATGCCGATGTGACAGGTGCATCGATGGAGAGAATTAACTTGACAAATGCTCAGATTTATGGTACTGGCATCGCTGTGGGTGGTGGCAATCCCTAGATAGGGCGGGCTGAATGAATCTAAAAACCTGGCGTTGTCAAATTGAAAGATGCTCCGAATCAGCACCGGAACTGAAATTACTTTGATAGGAAAGATTACATGGCATCTTGACAATTAGTGTTTAATGAACGAATAGTGCCGATAGTTGGGCTTAAGTGGGGAACAAGAGTCGCTCGATTTAGCAGTGGAATTAGCCCTACAATCGGCGTAGGGCTAATTCATGAATTAGCCCTACAATCGGCGTTGTCAAATGGAAAGATGCTCCGAATCAGCACCGGAGCATTGCATCTTTCCTCTTCTGATCTGACAACGCCGAAAACCTTGTGGGGTGCGACTTTTAGACTTTTTTTATTAACGATCGCTTTTGATAATTTCCCCGATTAAGTCTCACTGGGATTCTGGGACATCCGGCGCGAGAATCATCAATTGTCCCTCCTTATCCTCGCGAATGGCTAGAATCGCTGGACGTTCATTTTCTGCCGACTGAGGGGATAACCCGCGAAAAACATAGATCCAATTGTTATTTTGGATTAATAACCGCCAAACTCGCGGGGGATTAACTTTGCTATCATTCGTTTCTTTTCCCCGCAGCTCTTCGAGTAATTTAGTCTCACCGATAATTCGATAACCTTTGAGAGAAGGATCGGTAAAAACATCCTCCGGATTCCGACCGATCGCTATCTGTTTTTCCGGTAAAACTAAAGTGATAACTGGTAAGGTAGAACTATCATTAACTGCATCGCGACGGGCATCGATCGATCCCTGAATTCGAGCTAACCAAAAAAGAATAATTAATAGCCAAATAACAGCGATCAAATCTTTTCGGAGAGATTCGGGAATTCCCCGGACTAATAAACTTAGGGGTTGAAATTTTTGATGAAATTTCCGTTTAAATTGACTGACAATTGAATAGGATGGCAGGGGAGACAAAATCCAGAGGGTAAATGGAATCGCGAAGGCAACGGCAACCAGTGCCAGAAACGTTCGCAGCAACGCCCCGAAATCGCCACAGAAGACCTGTATCGGCACGAAAAGGAAGGAACGCAAGGGCAAGTCCAGACGGTTAATCTCAAGGCGAAACTAGCCGAAATAGGCCCACTGATAGATCCATCCCGTAAAATAGAGAAAAATCCCCAGCAAACCGAGAAGACTGGCGAAAGTTCCTAGTATCTGTGTTCCGGGAGGGGGAGAATTCGGAGCGCTCACGGCAAAATGTCCCTGATTGGCGTTTTCGATCGCTATCCTACTCGATCGATCGGGTTCTATCGCCAGTTCTTTGTATTTTATCAAGGAGAATAACCATGTCCATCGACGATCCCCGACAAGTTCGTTTGTTAATCGAGAAAATGGAAGCGAGTTTACCAATCCCTGTGCGTGCAACTCCCGAAACGTTAAAAATAGCTGAAACAAAAGGCGAGCGATACAAACCCGATCACCAGTTTTCGATCGATAAAATTTTCTACACTGGAGACGAGGGGGGAATTATTTGTTCCCTAAAAAATGAATCGGGAAAACAAACGGGTCTTATATGTTCTTTAACCCATCTACGCATCGATAACGATCATCCGTTAGCGGCGGATATTCAATCCTACCAGAAAAAGCGATCGATGCGGATCGCACTACAGGATGGCAAAACTGGAAAAGCCCTCCGTATTGCCAAACAAAACCGCCCGAACAAAGGTTTCGGAAAGTAAAAATATATTGACAAAAACCGCAGGTTGGGTTAGGAGTAGCGCTAACCCACCGAATCGAATTATCTTCGGGGAATAGGAATTTGATTAGTTCGTTGCTACCAGATCGTATTAACCGTTGATAATTGAATTTTTCGATCTCGGCTAATTAAGGGACCGTTTAAATATAGGGCGGTTGCCGCAATAATTCGATGTAAAGATACCAGATAACCGCATGAGTATCTAAGTAGCTGGTTATAATTAAATTTAAAATGGATTTCAGGTTCGATCCCCCCTGCCCCCCTTGATAAGGGGGGTGTCTGATAATTTTTAACGCCTACCTACTTAAAACTGCTTTTAACACTTAAATATCCTCTGCCGTAAAATCTCCCCACGCTTCTCGTCGGGTTTTATCGATATCTTCAGCCGAGGGAGCCTGTCCTAAATCGGCGCATATACCCCATAAAGAGGGACGGGGTTGATTAACTTCTGCCGATTCCGATGCCATTTCTGCGGTAATTTTTTCGATCAGTTGCCGTTTCTCGATCGAGGATAATTTTTCCACCCACCGCATTAGCTCTTGTAGAGTCATATTTCTATCGCTTACCGCATAAAGGAGTACCTTCATAAGTTTTAACATAAGGAGAAGATACAACGCTTCCCCTTTGACAATCCCGACGCTAAAACATGGAAAAACCCTCTAGAAAAAACCCCAGGGTGGGTTACGAGTAGCAGTAACCCACCTCATCCAAGATTGAAAACAGAACCAAGCAAATCCCGATCATTCAGGCAAGGTAAAGATGAAAAAACTCTACCCAATAATAACCGCAACTAGCCTAGTTTTTATCGCCTCTCTTGCCGGCTATCATCTACCCATAAACGAAGTGGGAATTGGTCATGCCAGCTGCGGCACCAGCCCCAACATTGGCAATTAGGGAACTACCGAGGACGGTGGAATCGTTATACCAGATGTCGCCGTTGGTGGTATTGACGTAGATGCCGGAGGGGGCTCCCAATAATCCCCCGGTGAACCCCGCTCCGCTGAAAAACGAAGCAGGGTTAAGGGGATTTCCAGGCAGAGGACCACCAGTAAAGCCCAGACCCTTGATACCCGGACTAATAAAGCCGACCAAGCTGCTGTCAAGACGGTCTGCCAGAACGATACTGTCATTGAGTACGGAGAAGCCGAAGATCAGATCACGGTTCGCTAGGCCAATTTCGTCGAGCCAGAATAAATCGCTTCCGGCAAAATCGACAAGGGTATCCTGACCCGAGCTACCATTGAGGGCGTCGTTGCCAAGGCCACCACCAAGGACATTGTTGCCAATGTTGCCCACGAGGATGTTGTTGGTGCCATTGCCAGTAGCGTTGATATTGGCACTTCCCGTCAGGATCAAGTTCTCAATCCCGAATCCTTGGGTACCCAATGTCCCCGGTGCTAGGGAATAGGTTACTGAGGACAATACCGTATCAGCCGTCCCACCTGGGGCAGTGTTCAAAAGTTCCCGGACGATGTCGCCGCTGTTGTCCACACCGTAGAGGTCGTCGCCATTACCACCATCCATCGAGTCAACACCAACACCACCATTGAGGATGTCGTTGCCATCTCCGCCATTGAGGAAGTCGTCGCCAAGGCCACCATCGAGGCTGTCGTTGCCCGCATTACCTATTAGGAAATCGTTGCCCGCATTACCTAGTAGGAGATCGTCGCCATCATTACCAATGATTAAATCATTACCATCACCACCGTCAGAAGTGTCATTGCCAAGGCCACCATCAAGGACATTGTTGCCAATGTTGCCCACGAGGATGTTGTTGGCGCCATTGCCAGTAGCGTTGATATTGGCACTTCCCGTCAGGATCAAGTTCTCAATCCCGAATCCTTGGGTACCCAATGTCCCCGGTGCTAGGGAATAGGTTACTGAGGACAATACCGTATCAGCCGTCCCACCTGGGGCAGTGTTCAAAAGTTCCCGGACGATGTCGCCGCTGTTGTCCACACCGTAGAGGTCGTCGCCATTACCACCATCCATCGAGTCAACACCAACACCACCATTGAGGATGTCGTTGCCATCTCCGCCATTGAGGAAGTCGTCGCCAAGGCCACCATCGAGGCTGTCGTTGCCCGCATTACCTATTAGGAAATCGTTGCCCGCATTACCTAGTAGGAGATCATCGCCATCATTACCAATGATTAAATCATTACCATCACCACCGTCAGAAGTGTCATTGCCAAGGCCACCATAGAGGGTGTCGTCGCCAAGTCCGCCATTGAGGGTGTCGTTGCCATCACCACCATCGAGGAAGTCGTTGCCAAGCCCACCATGGAGGGTGTCGCTGCCATCATCGCCATCGAGGAAGTCGTTGCCATTACCACCATCGAGGAAGTCGTCGCCATCATAGCCAAAAATGATATCATCGCCCCCCAGTCCACTGTACCACCCGATGACTCCAAGTGATGCGAAAAGTGGAGTAATGATGTTATTGAATATATCTCCCGTAATTAGAGGCATGAATTTAATTCTCCTTAACTATCAAGTAACTTTACATAGGGACGCTTATCTATTAGATAGCAATGTCGCCAGTGTTACAGAAAAAATATCTAAAAAGTACTTGGCAAAATAAATCTTAATATTAGCTGAGTTCGGGCTACAGCCTTGATCGTAAAGATGAATGATAGGGCATCGTCTTCTGTCGCCCGAAAACGAAAAGCTCATACCTCACCATTAAGATAACTGCTATAACTCTCTTCTGTTAGCGCAATCGCTGATCTGGTAGGGTGCGTGTTTGCGGAGATAATCTCTGATAAAAAACTCAAATTAACAATCCGCGCCCCACCCAGCAACTTGATCATTAAATTGGTGCGCTATGATTATAATAATTAGAGATGATCTGGAGTCAATCCTGTTAATTTAGCAATTCTTGCTAATATTTTCACGGCAAAGTATCCCTAATTTGCGCTTTTGATTGCTATCCTACTTGATCGGGTTCTATCGCCAGTTCTTTGTATTTTATCAAGGAGAATAACCGTGTTGATGGACGATTCCCGATTCGATGGTTTGTCGAGCCAAATTGGATAATCGTTGATCCGCGTAAAGATACCAGATAACCCCATGAGTATCTAAAACTGCTGCCGTTTCTCGATCGAGGATAATTTTCCCGCTACTGCGTAAAGGAGTAGCGGCTCTTCTGGTTTCTGTGTGGAAACGGGGTCTATACTGATAGTTTCTTCAGCAAAATAGTCCTAAAAGTCTTTCCCAGTAAACATTTCACGATTCTATAAGCAAAAATTATCACACAAAGTCGAGAAGAGCCGAGTAGCTTTATAAGTTTTAACATAAGGAGAAGATACAACGCTTCCCCTTTGACAATCCCGACGCTAAAATATGGAAAAAACCCTCTAAAAAAAACTGATCATTCAGGCAAGGTAAAGATGAAAAAACTCTACCCAATAATAACCGCAACTAGCCTAGTTTTTATCGCCTCCCTTGCTGGCTATCATCTACCGGCCACTGGCGATCAATCTCCCGTCAAGAAAATTCCCGTATTCATACCAGATGATACAAATGTATCTTTAAAAAATGGCACTTCTCTATCTGGGAGATTAATCAAGTTCGATTCCCAAGCAAAAACGATCGCTTTAGGGAGAGATTCAAAAACAAAAGAAGTGGCAATGAAAGAGATCAAACAGATAGAGTTTCAAGGGAAGATTATTATCAAAAGCGGAACGCTTGTTATTCGTGGGGAAGGGGGATCAAGCAATCCAAACCAGAATAGAGAACGCTGGACGGAACCCCTACAGAACTTCAAAATTATTGATGTTAATGAAGGAAAAGCGGAAGTAACTTTAACCTCGCTAGATTCTCCAAAAATAAGAGGAATCGAGGATGTGGTGCGTAACAGTTCCTACGTTGTTGAGGAAATTAAATTCAACCCCTCGGACAAAATTGAGATTCAAGTAAACCCCCATTAAAATTTACAAAAGAGAGGTCTATTTTTTAGGCAATTAAGGAAGACTTTAAATGGGAAAGTTGGCTGATGTATTGTTCGATCATTTTTGGTGATAGTGGATCATTTAAGGTCGGATTAGCGAGGTCAAAGATGATGTCATTGATGAGATTTTCCTCATCTGTTTTATAGGCGATATCTTCTCTGCATTCGATGGCATCGGCCCAGTTTTCTAGGTCGGTGGCAGATAGAGCGTTATTGAGATAGCGATCGAGAATATCGATCAGATGCTCTTTTTTTAGGGTGATAAT
>Ga0315900_10005018_pt1 | contig 18361 bp, 16 predicted proteins | sample LakEriMetagenome_FD_203521 | JGI IMG/M metagenome (GOLD analysis project Ga0315900, IMG submission 203521) | Freshwater fungal communities from buoy surface, Lake Erie, Ohio, United States - Buoy 12 MA114 | ecosystem: Environmental > Aquatic > Freshwater > Lake > Lake biofilm | place: USA: Lake... | reverse complement strand
TGGGCAACTTTTTCGCTTTATTTCCTAAAGTTTTAGGGTTGACTGCCTTTGTAAATTCTTTACAAAAATCATGAGCAAGACAATATATTTCTGTAATTTTAGTATCTGTAAAATTCATTGTTCGTTTATTTTATTGTACAACCTAAACTTAAATGAATAATGCATTTTGCCGATTTTTTACTCTATAACTTATTCAGTAGTAATTGTTTATTATTCGATTTCAGGTTTAAACAAAATAACTAACCGAGAAATAAGGATGAGAACACCTATACACACAATTACAGGAACCCGTCGTCAAAATCCTTAGACCGCACTAAATCGGACAAGTCAGGAAAATAATCTAATTAAAACTACAAAACTAGTTTTTTGTAACGAGGTCTCTTGGGTTCCACACTTCCTAATCGTTTTTTCCTATTTTCTTCATACTCGCTGTATCCTCCTTCAAACCAATAAACTGAACTATCTCCTTCAAAGGCTAAAATATGAGTACATACGCGATCTAAAAACCATCTATCGTGGCTAATAATTACAGCGCATCCCGCAAAATTTTCTAATCCTTCCTCCAATGCGCGTAATGTATTAACATCCAAATCATTTGTGGGCTCATCAAGCAGCAGTACATTCCCTTCATTTTTTAATGCCATTGCTAAATGCAAACGGTTACGTTCACCACCTGAAAGAACACTTACTTTTTTTCCTTGATCGCTCCCTGCAAAGTTAAAACGTGAAATATATGCCCTTGAATTCATGGATTTACCGCCAAGTATAATATTTTCTGAACCTCCACTTAACACGTCATAAACCGTTTTATTAGGATCGAGTTCTTTGTGGGTTTGATCAACATAAGAAATTTTTACAGTTGGGCCAACTTTAAAAGTTCCTGAGTTCGGTTTTTCTTCTCCCATAATCATTTTAAACAAAGTGGTTTTTCCAGCGCCGTTAGGCCCAATAATCCCAACTATTCCAGCAGGAGGTAATTTAAAATTTAAATGCTCATATAATAATCTATCTCCAAATCCTTTTGAAACATCAATGGCTTCAATAACTTCGTTACCTAAGCGCGGACCATTAGGAATAAAAATCTCAAGACGTTCTTCCTTGTCTTTAATATCTTCATTCATCATTTTATCGTAATTGTTCAAACGTGCTTTCTGCTTCACACCTCTTCCTTTTACGCCTTGTCTCACCCAATCCAATTCTCTTGCTAAAGTTTTTTGTCTTTTGCTTTCTGTTTTCTCTTCTTGTTTTAAACGGTTTCCTTTTTGTTCGAGCCAAGAAGAGTAATTACCCTTCCATGGAATTCCTTCACCACGATCTAATTCTAATATCCATCCAGCAACATTATCTAAGAAATACCGATCATGCGTAACAGCAATAACAGTTCCTTTGTAGTTTTGTAAATGTATTTCTAGCCAATCCACACTTTCTGCATCCAAATGATTGGTAGGCTCATCTAACAATAAAATATCTGGTTCTTGCAATAATAAACGACATAAAGCAACTCGACGTCTTTCTCCTCCTGATAGTACTTTTATTAAGGTATCGCTTTCTGCGCAGCGCAATGCATCCATTGCTCTTTCTAAGCGAGAATCTAAATTCCACAAATCATGTTGATCAATTAATTCTTGAAGTTGCGCTTGACGATTTATTAATTTATCCATTTTATCAGGATCATTAATAATTTCTTCATCCATAAATTTATTGTTCACCTCCTCAAACTCATTCAAAATGTCGACATGTTTTTGAGCACCTTCGCGCACCACTTCAAGTACTGTTTTATTTTCATCAAGTTTTGGTTCTTGCTCTAATAAGCCAATTGTGTAGCCAGGAGATTGATGAATCTCGCCTAAATAATCTTTATCTAAGCCTGCCATTATTTTTAGTAATGACGACTTCCCAGATCCATTTAAACCTAAAACACCTATTTTGGCGCCATAGTAAAATGATATGTAAATGTCTTTTAAAACTTGCTTTTGCGGCGCATGTATTTTTGACACATTCACCATACTATAAATTATTTGCCTTCCTATTTCTGACATGGTTTATTAATTTTTGAAGTGCGAATTTAGTTTAAATTATTTTGAAAGGACTTAAATCACACTATTTTTATATCATTATTTTGGAAAATATATCGGATCTCATTTGTTATATACATGAAAATATTCATAGAGTCTTTTTGTATACATTCCATAATAACTACTAAATTTACAAGTAAAATTAAATTAATTCATGATTAAAATTCACAGTTTTGTATTTGGCCCTTTTCAAGAAAACACTTATCTTTTATATGATGAAACAAAAGAATGCGTGATTTTAGACCCTGGTAACAATAATGCTGAGGAAGACAAACAATTATATGATTTCATTTCAAATAACAACCTTCTTTTAAAAAGATTAATTTTAACGCATGGCCATATTGATCACATCAATGGCAATAAATTTATATTTGATACTTACGGCCTACTGCCTGAAGTTCATCAGAATGATTTGTATTTTATTGAAAATCATTTAGCAAGTGCTACCATGTATGGTTTGATTGTGGAATCAAGCCCAATTCCAAAATCATACATAAATGAAGGTGATACCATTGTATTTGGAAATTCAAAACTCAACACTGTTTTCACGCCAGGTCATTCCCCTGGAAGTATCTCGTTTTACAACTTAGAAGAAAAATTTATAATTGTTGGGGACGTATTATTTAGAGGTAGTATTGGTCGTACTGATTTGCCTTTGGGTAATTTTGAAGATTTAATGTCTTCCATTGAAACTAAATTATTTCCACTCGGCGACGATTTAAAAGTTTACAATGGACATGGGCAGCCTACTACCATTGGCTTTGAAAGACTAAATAATCCTTTTTTAAGTTAGGATTATTCTAGCTATTTATAAATAAAAAATTCTAGCTCTATCCAAAAATGGTGCAATTATTTATGCTCTTATTCTTATTTATTTTCAATTAGAGTTTTTTGCAAAAGTCTTTACACAGTTTTAATCAAACGGCTTCTGTTAAAAACAATTTTCAAAAAATACTTTCTGCATATTTAATAATCCTAATTTAACATCATGACTAAATGGGTTTATCAACTGATTGGTGTAAGTATTTTCTTTATTATAACAGCGTTTGCTTTCAAGACGAAAAACACAGAGCCTGATTTTTTAAAGCTAGAATCAAGATGGGTTGATTCGGTTTATAATTCTTTAAATTTTGAACAACGCATTGGACAATTATTTATGGTTGCTGCTTATAGCAACAAGGACATGAAACATGTGCGTGAGATTAGAGAATTAATTCAAAAATATCATATTGGTGGGCTTATTTTTATGCAAGGTTCGCCATTAAAAGAAGCAAGGCTCAATAACTATTATCAGAAGCTTTCTAAAACTTCTTTATTAATTTCAATTGATGGAGAATGGGGTTTAGCAATGAGGCTTGATAGTACGCCAAAATATCCTCGTCAAATGACTTTGGGAGCCATTCAAAACGATTCCCTTATTTTTGAAATGGGAAAACAAATTGCCAAAGAATGCAAGCGAATGGGCATTCATGTAAATTTTGCACCAGTTGCAGATATTAATAACAATGCTTTAAACCCTGTCATAGGAATGAGAAGCTTTGGTGAAAATAAATTCAAGGTAACCAAAAAAGCCATGATGTATATGAAAGGCTTACAAGCTGAAGGAGTTATGGCAAACGGGAAACACTTTCCTGGACATGGAGATACAGATGTGGATTCTCATAAAGAATTACCAATCATTAATGGGTCAAAAGAAAGATTAGACAGTTTGGAATTATATCCTTTCAAACAGTTGTTTGATGAAGGATTAAGTAGCATCATGGTCGCACATCTATTTGTGCCCAGTTATGATACTTCAAAAAACACGGCCTCTACCTTATCACAAATTATTGTAAACGATTTATTGAAACAAAAAATGGGCTTTAAAGGCCTAGTGTTTACAGATGCTTTAAATATGAAAGGCGTTTCAAATTATTATCAACCTGGTATGCTAGATGTGAAAGCTTTTTTGGCAGGTAACGATGTGTTGTTGTTTTCAGAAAATGTGCCAGTAGCCATTGAGCAAATAAAATTAGCAGTGAGTAGAAACGAAATTTCAGAAGATGAAATTGGAAGACGATGCAAAAAAATATTGAAAGCAAAATTTTGGTGTGGCTTAAATAAACTTCAATACGTAAAGACAAAAAACTTAACTAAAGAATTAAACACCAAGCGGTCAGACGCATTAAATACTAAGTTGGCAGAGGCTTCGGCAACCTTACTAAAAAACGAAAATGATATCATACCCCTCAAAAACTTAGGAAATTTAAAAATAGTTAGCGTATCAATTGGTGAAAAAACGGAAAATGAATTTACAAGCACTTTAAAGAAATATACCAATATTCATTTTATGGGCATAGCGCATGATGCAAAACAGCCAGAAAGAGATACGCTGCTGGAAAAAATAAATGAATATGATTTAGTGATTTTACAAGTTAACAAAACCTCCTATCGACCTCAAAATAATTTTGGTTGTTCTTCTGGAAGTATTGAATTGATGAGGCAAATCATAAATAAAAAACAAACAATTACCTGCTTATACACAAACCCTTATTTAATCAATCAACTCATTGGTATTGAAAATTCACAAGCTCTGTTAATGCTTTATGAAGATTCAAAATTTAGTCAAAAAGCTGCTGCTGACGCCATTGTTGGCGCTATTACAATAAATGGCAAATTACCTGTATCAACCAAATTATTTAAACTAGATGCAGGGTTAGAAATCCGAAAAAGAATACGTTTGCAATATGTAACACCTGAATATTTAGGAATTTATAATCAAAAACTTAAAGAACTAGATTCGCTAGCTGAGATGGGTATTAAAGAAAATGCTTATCCTGGATGCCAAATTATTGCCATTAAAGATGGAAAAGTTTTTTATCAAAAGAGTTTTGGGAAACAAACTTATCATCCAAATTCAGAAAAAGTAAATGATAGTACCATTTATGATTTAGCCTCTTTAACTAAGATTTTATCCTCTTCATTAGCATTAATGAAATTGAGCGAAAACAAACTATTTGATTATAATAAAAATCTAAGTTTTTATTTTCCTGAAGTGAAAAATTCATTTCCATTTGAAATGAATTATAAAGATATTTTAACTCATCAAGCCGGGTTAACAGCATGGATTCCTTTTTGGCAAAAAACGGTTGATAAAAAATTTAATTATCTAGAAGGATATTATAGCGACTCTCCATCTGAAAAATTTCCAACTCAGGTAGCTCGAAATCTATATGTGGTAAAGGATTTTAGCGATAGCATTTATAAGCAAATATTACTAAGCAAGGTAAATGAACCCGGAAAATATATTTATAGCGACGTTGGATATTATTTTTCAAAAATATTAATTGAACGCCTCACTAAAATGCCCATCAATCAATATGTAATTAATGAGTTTTATAAACCCATGAATTTAGGATTAATGTATTTGCCTCTAACAAAATACCCAGCTAGTCAAATTGCGCCTACCGAACTTGATAAAGATTTTAGAAAACAACAAATAAGAGGTTATGTACACGATCAAGGTGCGGCTTTGTTAGGTGGAGTTGCAGGTCATGCTGGTTTATTTGGAAATGCAAATGATGTGGCCATTATTATGCAGATGTTATTAAACCAAGGAAATTACGGCGGGATACATTTTTTAGATAGCAATATCATAAAAGAATTTACCCGTTCTCATTTCCCAAATAATCGCAGAGGTTTATGTTTTGATAAACCTGAATTTGATGTAAAAAAAGAAAGTCCGGTTGTGAGTGAATGTAGTTTGGAAAGTTTTGGACATAGTGGTTTTACTGGAACTTTTGCTTGGGCTGATCCATCAAATGGTTTAATTTTTATATTTTTATCCAACAGAATATTTCCAAGTGCGAATGAAAATAAATTGGCAAAGCTTGGTATTAGAGGAAAAATTCATCGTACATTGTACGAAGCATTAAATACAACTATTTATCCGTAAAATAATGGAAGAATCATTAAAAGAACAAAAAAGTAAAATCATTACCTTATTAACCGAAAAATCGGTAATGAAGCAAGATGTTTTTAAAAACACCATTTCAACGTTTGAACTTTTAAAGAATTGCATTAATGAGATTTCTAGTAGCATGATTTCTGAAGTAAAACAAATTGATAAGCGAATTGGCATTGAGGTAACTGAAATAAGTAAATATTCTACAAAATTTAAAGTAGCAGGAGATATTTTAGAATTTTTTATGCATACAAATGTATTTGAATTTGAAAAATCGCATCCCATGTTTAAAACAAATTACATTAAGCAAAACAAATACAATTCGTATAGCGGGATTATTAATGTATATAATTTTTTAGCTGATTCTTTAAAATATAATCGCACCGAAGATTTGGGATATTTAGTATGCAGAATATTTATCAATAGAGAAAATCATTTTTTTATAGAATCAAAAGGCTCTATCGGCATTAAGTATTCTATGTTTTCATTCGAGCCTATTAATAAAGAACAGTTAATTGAAGTGATCAATGAACTCATTATTTTTGCCATTTCATTTGATTTATATACTCCTCCCATCGAAAACATTAAAGAGGTTTCTGTTGGCGAACTACAAGAAAAAATTAGCAGCATCAATTTAAGAACAGGCAAACGATTAGGTTATAGTTCATCCGAAGGAGATGATTCTAATTTATATATCTAGTTTAAATGAATTTTAAAACGAAGTTTTTTATCATTTCATTTATTGAAGGTGCTTGCGTAATGGCATCAGAAATATGCGGCGCAAAATTATTATCACCATTTTTTGGAAGCAGTTTATATGTGTGGAGCGCTGTGATGGCAATAACATTAGGCGGCTTGGCAAGTGGATATTTTATAGGAGGAAAATTAAGTCGAGGTGAAAACAAACAATCTTTATTGTTTTCTATTTTAGTGATTGCTTTTAGTTTTTTGGCGATTATGCCTTTTTTGTCAAATTACATTTACGTGATTGCTTTTCGCTTTTCATTAATTCCTGCAGTTGTAATCAGTACAATTGGCATTTTATTTCCATGCATGCTTTTGATGGGTCTAACATCTCCATTATTGGTTTCTCTTCTTACTGTTAATGTAACTGATAGCGGCTTATATACTGGGAAAGTTTATTCCATTTCTACACTTGGGGGTATTTTTTCTACTTTTTTATGCGGGTTTTATTTAATTCCTTTAATAGGTATATCCTATACATTGCTTATTTTTTCAGCTAGTTTGGCTTTAGCAAGTTTATTATTATTAAAAAAGAGCAAACAAGATCTTACATTATTTGTATTGATTGTTTTTGCAATTTCATTTGTTAGTTTAACTCATTTGCCAAAAAGAAAGAATTGTATTGTCACACAGGATGGCATTTTAGGAAAAATTGAAGTTGTTGACGAAAAACAAAACGAACAAGTTAGTTATAGAAAACTTTTTGTAAACAACATTCTCCAATCTGAAATGAATTTAAAAACCAAGCAAAGTACTTTTGACTACATTAGGGTATTGGAAAAAAATTTGCCTTTCTTTCCAAAAGGTAAAGCTTTGGTAATGGGCATTGGCGGTGGATTGGCATTAAATATGCTTAAACAAAATGAATATGAAGTTGTTGGAGTTGAATTTGATGAAAGAATAATTGCCGTTGCTAAAAAATATTTTTATTTAAACACATCTATCCAAACAATTTGCGCTGATGCCAGACAGTACATTAATACAAACAAAATTAAATATGATTTGGTGATGTTTGACGTATTTAAAGCTGAAGAACAACCTTCATATGTGCTAACGCTTGAAAGTCTTAAACTAATAAAAGCATTTTTGAATCCCAATGCAATTTTACTCATCAACACACATGGCTATGTAGAAGGAACAATAGGAATGGGAACACAATGCTTGATAGCGACATTGAAAAAAAGCGGATTCAATGTTAAAATTTGTACGGATAAGCATAATCCAGATTATAGGAATTTATTGATTATTGCTAGTGCCAAACAAATAACGAAAACTTTAGCATTCGAATTAAATTTTAAAGTTGAAGTAAACGATTTATTAAATACGGATGATAAGCCTGTATTTGAAAAATTAAATGCTGAGGCAAATCAAGCTTGGCGTTTAAATTATTTAAAGAATTACTTGTTTTATAAACCTTTTTTTTACTACATTTGTTCTGCTGAATATTAAAATGCAAAAAATAAAATCATATATCTCAATGCTAATGCTTGCATTATTGCTTTTCCCAATGGCGGAAAAAGTAATGCATGAGTTGGGTCATTTAGATGATGAGCATTGTGAAATTCAGTCAACACATTTCTGTAAGCAAGAGCATAACTGTTCAATTTGTGATTATATTTTCTCTTCGTCTTCTTCAGCAATATCTCCTAATGAGCAAGAACAATTAATTGCATTTCCTCAAGATATAAGTTCCAATATCATAGGTATTATTTCTAATACCACAAATTTCCTAAAATATACCTTACCGTTAAGAGGTCCGCCAATAGCTTAATTTATTCCTTTAGTAAATTAGTTATTAATCTTTAAAACAAAATAAAGCAAGCCTATAATAAGGTTTTTGATTTCTAGTATATGCAATACTCAATAATGTATTTCGTTTGTATGTATAATTCACATTGCATAGGCTATATATTAACTTACTAAGAATGTATCAATTGATACTTTTTGTAAAAGGTATAATTCTATAATAGAAATCTATTCCTCCAAAATTCAAATTTCCTTTAAAGTGAAACTATACAATCGTGCGTATATCTATTTTTCCTTTTTCATTTTATTAATGAATACAATGCCATATATGGCACAAATTTCATGCGTCTATAATATAAGTGGTAAAATAATTGATTTGGATGACGGTAAAGAATTAGATGGAACTTTTGTTATTTTAAAACAATCAAACCAAACTATAGTTACAAATGAACACGGCAACTTTAAATTTTCCAATCTTTGCGCAGGTAATTACCAAGTTATAATACAACATATTGGTTGCAAAGACACAACCATTAATGTCGAATCAATAAAATTACCTCATAGCGCCATTGAGTTAAATGAAATTGACATTATAGATAAACAGTCTGAAATGATAAAAACTCAAGCTGTTAATGAAATAAAATCAAAGGAATTAGATGCTACACGAGGTCAAACTTTGGGAGAATCATTAAAATTAATTGGCGGAGTAACCACTTTAAACACTGGGAGCACAATTTCAAAACCAATGATACATGGTATGCAAGGCTATAGAGTATTGATTTTAAATAATGGAATTAGGCAAGAAGGACAACAATGGGGGAATGAACACGCTCCTGAAATTGACCCATTTATAGCACAAAAATTATCAGTAATTAAAGGTGCAAATTCTGTAAGATATGGCAGTGATGCAATGGCTGGTGTTATTTTAGTTGAACCAAACGATTTACCTGATACTGCGGCTATAACTGGCGAAGTAAATTTAGTTGGAATGAGTAATGAGCAAACTGGTGTTGCATCAGGTATTTTACAGGGCTATTTTGATAAATTGAAAGGCTTTAGTTGGCGCATACAAGGAACATATAAAAAAGGTGGGACAATTAAAACACCAACCTACTATTTAAAAAACACAGGTGTTGAAGAAATGAATTTTTCTTACGCCCTCGGATATCATCGCAAAAATTGGGGAATTGAAGGCTACTACTCTCAATTTAATACCAAAATTGGTATTTTTAGTGGTGCGCACATCGGTAATTTAACCGATTTAAAAAGTGCTTTCAATGCTCAAAAACCACAAGATAGTTTAGCTACTTTTTCTTATGATATAGGCAGACCGTATCAAGATATATCACATGAATTGGCAAAAGGCAAATTTCATTTTCATATAGCACCACGATGGATTGCTAATATACAATATGCGTATCAGTATAACATTAGAAAAGAGTATGATAAACATCCACCATTAAACAATGCTTTAGCGGCACTCAATAAGCCCGAATTAGATTACCGTATTACATCTCAAACCATTGACTTAGTAATTGAGCATTTGAATATTAGATCATTTAGAGGTCAATTTGGAGGAAGCTATATAAATCAAAAAAATGTTTATTTAGGTCGTTTCTTTGTTCCAAACTTTATTAACAATACTTGGGGAGTATTCGCAAATGAACGCTATGTAAAACAACATATAGAATTTGAAGTAGGTCTTAGATTTGATCAGAAAAATTTAAAATCATTTTATTATATCGGCAATGAATTAGTAAAACCTGAATTGAATTTTAATAATGTTTCTTGGAATGTTGGAACTATTATTAAGCCTAAAACAAATTTAAACTTCTTTATCAATGCAGGCTCTGCATGGCGTGCACCCGCGCCTAACGAATTATATAGTAATGGCGTTCATCATGGCGTTGGTTCTATTGAACGAGGCGACCCAAATTTAAAAACAGAGCAAGTTTATAATATAACATTAACTGGAATATATAAATTTAAAACAACCTCTATTGAACTGTCTGGTTATCATAATCAATTTTCAAATTTCATTTATATGAATCCAGCATCTCAACCCGAATTAACTATTAAAGGAGCTTACCCAGTTTTTAACTACAAACAAGCCAACGTTAGAATTAGTGGTATCGACGCAAAAATTCAGACTCAATTATTTAAGCATTTAGAATTAACAACAAAAGCTATGTTATTAAGAGCTTGGAATTACTCCATTAATGATTATTTAGTTTACATACCATCCGATAGATATTCTCTTGACGGAAAATTATTTACTAAAATTTCAAAAATAATATCTGAAATATATCTAAAAGCAGGTTATCAATTTATCACTAAACAATGGCGTGTACCCGCCAATACAGATTTTGCACCACCGCCAAAAGCCTATGGCTTATTGACAACCGAAATTGGTAGTTCGTTTAAATTTGGCAAACAACAATTGAACATAAGTTTAACAGCAAATAATTTATTAAATACAATTTACAGAGATTACTTAGATAGGTTTAGATACTTTGCCGATAACCAAGGGCAAAATTTTACATTAAGAATAAAAATGCCATTAACGATTAACGATAAAAAATAAACAAATAAATAAAAACCAAATAAATAAGCAAAAAATGAAAAAAACCATCACAACAGTAGCATTATTAGCTATGCTCGCAACAACTTTTACATCATGTAAAAAAGACAAAAAAGAAGAACCTACTCCTAAACAACCAGCACCACCTGTAAACCAAGCGGAGTTAATTACTACTATGAAAGTAACACTTCATGACACAACAACACACACAAACACAGTTTTTATGTTTAGTGATTTAGATGGTCCTGGAGGCAATCCAGCTACATTTGGAGGCACTAATCAGTCTGATTCAGTCATAAACATTTTATCAAATCATGTGTATGAAGCAACAATTTTATTACTAGACCAAACAAAAAGCCCTGTCGATACAATTTCAAATGAAGTTGAAGAAGAAGGTGTTGACCACATGTTTTTCTTTAATACAACCAATCCAACAGGCACTCCGTTTACTGTTTATTTACCAAATAGCATGACAACTATTAAATATTTAGATTTAGATGGAAACAATAAGGGTATCGGTTTATCAACCTTATGGACTGCTCCAAGTATGGTGATGAGTAAATCGCCATTAACTATTGAATTAAAACACCAACCAGGGGTGAAAGATGGTACTTATGCTCCAGGTGAAACAGATATACAAGTAGCTTTTAAATTAAAGGTAAATTAAAACTAAAAGAAAATAGATTAATTTATTAATCTATTTTCTTTTTTTCTTGTTAAAATTTGGTTGAATAAAAAAGGTTGCATTACAAGTTTAACCTCATAATACAACCCAATTATAAACTTAGTAATATTAAGATTCACATTTGGCGATGCAGAGTGAAATGACAAAACTGTTAAATCACTCACGAGTCTTATAAAACATAAATTTAATTCTATAAAAGTAATGAATAATCAAGTAGCAAAAAAGCTACCAGTTACTGTTTTGAGCGGCTTCTTAGGAGCTGGCAAAACAACCCTTCTTAATCACATACTACATAACAAAGAGGGATTGAAAGTAGCGGTAATAGTAAACGACATGAGCGAAGTAAATGTTGATGCTCGCTTAGTAAATGAACAAAATACACTATCAAGAACAGAAGAACGATTAGTTGAGATGAGTAATGGTTGTATCTGCTGCACATTGCGAGAAGACTTAATGATTGAAGTTGAAAAATTAGCTAAGGAAAATAGATTTGACTATCTTTTGATTGAAAGTACAGGTATTTCTGAGCCAATTCCAATTGCACAAACTTTTTCGTTTGTTGATGAAGAACAAAACATTGATTTATCGCGTTTTTCAAAAATTGACACAATGGTTACTGTAGTTGATGCTTACAATTTTTTTCAAGATTTTTCTACTTCTGAAAACTTGCAAGATAGAAATCTGAATAAAGAAGATGCAAATGACACAAGAACCATTGTTAATTTATTAACCGATCAAATTGAATTTGCTAATGTTATTATTTTAAATAAAACAGATTTAGTTTCAGAAAGTAATTTATTGCAATTAAAAGCATTACTTAAAAAACTAAATCCAGATGCAAAAATATTAGTCAGTTCTTTTAGCAAAGTAACGCCTAACTCAATATTAAATACAGGCTTATTTGATTTTGAAAAAGCGTCTCAATCTGCTGGTTGGATAAAAGAATTAGAAAACGACCATGTTCCAGAAACAGAAGAATACGGGATTAGTTCTTTTGTGTTTAAAAATAAAAAGCCATTTCATCCATTACGTTTTTGGTCATTTATTAACGATGTGTACCCAGACACAATTATTAGAAGCAAAGGTTTATTTTGGTTAATATCTAGGCCAGACAGTGCTATTAATTGGAGTCAAGCTGGGGGCAGTTTACGCGCTGAACCAGCAGGCGTTTGGTGGTGCAGTATGCCTTTTAGTGAACGAATAAAATTTGAAAGTTTTATTGATAATCAAAAAAGTATTGAAGCGAAATGGGATAAAATATTTGGAGATAGACTAAATGAATTAGTAATTATTGGTCAAGAACTAAATAAAATTCTCATAACTGAACAATTAGAATCTTGCTTATGTACTGATACAGAAATACAAAAATGGCAAAACGGATTTAAGTATAAAGACGAGTGGCCAATTTAAATAAATAATCCTCTTAATTAAAAAACAAACATAAAAATAATAACATGAAAAAAACATTTTTAAAACTAACAGTAATTGTATCTTTTATATTTGGCGTTACCTCTTGCGGCAACAACAACAAACAACTACATGAAAAATTAGTAGCTGACCATAAAACATTGGAATCAGAAGATTCTTTGATGGAATCCGAACATAATAATATGAACAGTGACCATGACATGTGGATGAAAACGGAATTAGACGAAAAAAACACCACCATGCAAAGTCAACATAAATTGATTGAAAAGCAACACTTCGCATTAATAGTTAAACATGATTCTATTGTAAAACTTCATAAAAAGTTAACCGCTAAACACTCTGCCCTTGAAACTGAACATGAGCAAGGAAAAACAAATATCCAGAAGATTGAAGAAGACCATAAAATGATGATGGAAGAACATGCTAAAATGAAAAAAGAACATGACGAACTTATTTCTGACCATAAAAAAATGCAAGTAGACCATGAGCAAATCCTCAATCAACATAAAAAATAATAACATAAAAAATTAAGTAATGGCGAAGGCAATATTAAATAAAGGGATAAATTCAGTATTGGATGCGCTTGGCTTTTCAGCATCAACCTTGTGCGCAATTCATTGTGCGATCCTACCATTTGTGATGAGCTTTTTGCCCTTTTTAGGCATTGAGTTCTTGAGTAATCTAAACTTTGAATTAGTAATGTTAGGCAGTAGCGTACTTTTAGCATTTACTTCTTTTCTAGTAGGCTATTATAAACACCATCACGATAATGAAGCTCTTATGATAATGTTAGTGGCGTTTATCTTTTTTGTTTTAGGTCATGTAAATCAAATGCCTACAATATTTGAAATGATCTGTACACCAATTGGTGGTTTTATTATGGCATTTGCTCATTATCGAAATTGGAAATTATGTAAAGAGAAAAATTGTAAAATATGTAAATAAATGGAAGCAGAAACGAAAACATTAAAATCGTCATGTAGATGCTCACATGCACATACTGATATATATGCAAATAAAACTAAAATTGTTTTATTTATAAGCGTAATAGCTATGCTATTCGAAATACTATTTGGCTATATAACAAATTCGATGGCTTTGCTTTCTGATGGGTGGCACATGGCTTCACATGTACTTGCAATTGGTTTAACTTGGGTTGCTTACTTATTTATAAAAAAGAATAAGGATAATAAAAAATTTAAAAATGGTACAGATAAAATACTGTCTCTTTCTGGATATTCAAGTGCCTTTTTATTATTATTTGTAGCTCTATTAATGATTGTAGAATCTTTTCATCGCATAATGCATCCAGAAAATATTCACTATAATGATGCATTAATAGTAGCAATTTTAGGACTTATAATTAATCTTATATCTGCAAAGGTTTTACATCATAATGATGAACATTCCGACCACAATATCAAAGCAGTCTATTTACATGTTTTAGCTGATGCACTTACGAGTGTATTTGCAATCATAGCACTATTTATAGGTAATGCATATAATATTTCTTGGTTAGATTCAATTACTGGTATTCTTGGTTCTTTGATTATTATAAAGTGGGCAATTGATTTAATAATACAATCTGGTAAAACATTATTAGATTACTCGTCTCAATCATTGAATTAAAATTATTCATTAAATAAATAAAAACTCCATAATTAATGGAGTTTTTATTTAATACACTACTTTCTATATATAATTATGCCGTTCCCTATCGGGTCGGGCTATCCGCTATTATCTTTTTATGCATACACACAGTCTTTCTTGTAAAAAGAAGTTACACATTTCGTTGGACAATCCCAAAGAAACAATGCAAAAAAGTAAAACTAGCTACTGTTAAACTAAATGTATATCGACCTAACCGCATAGACAAATAAACCGCCACAATATGCTAACCTGTGTGCATAGACCTGTTTGTAATGAACTGTGTACAAGCCATCACACATTTTGCAAGCCCATTTATTTGTGCAACAAACAAACATTTCGGCGTTTAGTCAAGAGAGTGTTTCAAAACCGCACTAGGCAAAGCCCCAAAACGATAACTATAAGAAAATTTTGGTCATTTAACGAATTATATTTTCATAACTAATTTGAATTTGGTAATCTCACAAAATAGCAGAATCCATTTTCCTGATAAAGCACCTTTAAACTTGGGTAAATTTGCTTCAAATTTTCAAATTCATTGATTTTCGAAACAAAACAAGCTGGTTTGGTAATTTTACCTCCTAGCAAATAATCCGTGTAAAAACGACTAAATGAAAATTTTATATTCAAGCCTAGCTTTTTATTTTCCTCCTCATGCTCTTTAGTATATTTTAGAAAATTTTCGTCATTTTTATTTTCCAATTGAAAACGTCCATAAAATAAAGTGCCATAACTTTTAAATCTAAGCGACTCAATGGAATAATTATTTTTAGAGCATATCTTATAAAAATTAATTGCAGAATGCTGTGTGTACTTTTCGATTTTAGGAACAATAAACATTAACAAAGCTTCAATCGTTATTAATGAGCAAGCAAACAAAACATGGATAAATTTGTATTTCCTATTGTTGATGTTGAATATTGAAATAAACCCAAGGACAATAAAAAACAATCCGATTAAAAATTCAAAACCGCTCCAACTTACTTTAGCTTTCAAATTTTCTATGGCAAACACATCATCAATTAAATTACTGTTAATTAAAAAGTCTTTTAAATATGGAAATAATCCGATAGCAATGAACGCGATGCCAAAAATAAATACCACGAAGTAAGACAAAGCATTCAAGGCAATAGTCCATTTCACTGATCCCAGTTTTAGTTTTGTAATAGAATACGTGGCTATATATGTTAACGGAAAATAACATAAAGAAGAGTAATGAATTATTTTTGTTTGGACAATAGAAAACAAAAGTAAGACCACCCAAAATAATACAAACATCCAATGCTTAAAGTGTAATTGAAATCTTGAATCAGAATCTTGTTTTTTAAAAGCCAATAGAAAAAATAAAGAAGAAGGAAAACAACCAAACAGTAATACCACAAAGTGATAAATAAATGGTCCACCATGATCGCTATCTTCAGTCTTTAATAAGCGGATTTGATAATTTATAAATTCAACAATAACGTGTCCGTTGCCTTTAATTAATTCTACAATAAACCAACTTAAGCCAGTTGCTAAAAATGAAATTGTAAAAGCAAGTAGATATTTAAACTTTGATATTTTTTTTAACTTATTGTAAATAAAAAATATTATGACTGATAAACCAACTAATAATAAGGCAACTGGCCCCTTTGTTAATAAAGCCAATCCTAAAAAAAAACCAGCAGATATGGAAGTCTTATAACCATCTTTTCCAATGGGATTATAAGTGTGTTTGATTAAATTAAAAACAGCTAAAAAAATAAATAAATTAAACCAAGGATCTATAATCCCACTTTTAAAAAACAAATGAGGTAACAATGTTGCAGCATATACAAAAACCCAAGTCATACCAAACTTAACATCATTAGAAATTTTCCCAACTCTGTACAAAATCAATAACGTAATAACACCGCATAAAGCATTTGGGAAGCGTGCCGCAAACTCATTAATCCCGAAAAGGTTCATACTTAAAGCCTGTAGCCATATAAACAATGGTGGCTTTTCCCAAAAAGGTTGAAAATATAATTGAACGTCAGAATAATTTTTTGAAAGAAGCATTTCTCTGGCACATTCAGCAAAATTAATTTCATCCCAATCAAATAATGGAATGTTGCCTATAAAAGGAATATATAGCAAAGAACCAAAAATGGTTATGAGGATGTAAATTTTAAGGTCAGAATTAAATATTTTAAACATTTCTTTCTTTCTCTACTAAATTTAATATTCCATTATTTAAGTTGTATGATTTATTTCTTAAATAAAAAAATAAATAAAAAATAACTGCAAAAACAAATCCAATGATTGAACCAAAATAAACATCAACCAACCAATGTTGAGATAAATAAGTTCTACTAAATGCAGTTATAAGAGCTAAACAAAACCAAAGTAATTTATAAAAATTATGTTTACTCAATAACATGAAACTTATAAATATTGCAAATGCCGTGGTAGCATGACCACTCGGGAATGAATTAAATGAGTTTAATTTCAAGCCTTCAATAACCTTGAGCGGCAAGCCTGCATAATATTGAAAACAAAATGCTGGTCGACAAGTATTCAAATAAATAAAATTTTTGATGATACTTGTAACCAAAGCGGAAGATACATAAGAGAGTAAAATGTAAATAGATTTTTTAATGTGAATAAACAACATGATGATGATAATTAAAATAGCAGAAATACCATCCCCTAAGTGCGTGATATATTTAAAAAAATAATCCAAGTAAGGATTTCCCACATAATCATTGATGGATTGATGAATTTGAACTTTTCCGTCATTTAACAGCCAACCTCCTGCACATACAAGCAGCAAAAAATAAATTGATATAGTACTAAAATTATCTTTAATAATTTTTTTCATCTTAGGAATTGATTCTTAAATAATTGAAGGCACAATATCATTGAAATTAAAAAAAATAAAAACATTAATCTTCATCTTGCAAATGTATAATTTTGATTATAATTACATCCTATATAAAGATCACGTTTTAATTTTTTAACTACAATCACCATGACCATAAAAGCTAACAATCCTTCTCTAAAATCTTGGATTACTGTTGAAGCAAATTCTGACTTTTCTATTCAAAATTTACCCTTTGGTATTTATTCTGATCAAATAACAAAACATCGAGCTTGCTCAGCAATTGGCAAATATATTATTGATTTATCAGAATTAAACAGTCGAGGTTTTTTTAAAGAATTCGCCATATCAAATGATATATTTAATCAATCAACTCTTAATGATTTTATTTCACTTGGAAAAGAAACTACGAGAGCAATTAGAAATAGACTTTCTGAATTACTTGTGAATACTAATAAAGAGTTACAAGAAGACAAATTATTATTTGATGCTATTTTTAGGAAACAAAGCGATGTATCGATGCTTTTACCCGTAAAAATAGGTGATTATACAGATTTCTTTAGCAGCATCGATCATGCCACGAATACAGGCAGTATGTTTAGAGACCCTGCAAATGCACTACTTCCAAATTGGAAACATATTCCTGTTGGATACCATGGTAGATCATCCA
>Ga0315900_10005017_pt1 | contig 18364 bp, 13 predicted proteins | sample LakEriMetagenome_FD_203521 | JGI IMG/M metagenome (GOLD analysis project Ga0315900, IMG submission 203521) | Freshwater fungal communities from buoy surface, Lake Erie, Ohio, United States - Buoy 12 MA114 | ecosystem: Environmental > Aquatic > Freshwater > Lake > Lake biofilm | place: USA: Lake... | reverse complement strand
CTCGCGAATTCAATCTGCCACGGCCCGGATGGTGCGCTGTGGTTCACGCAGGGATTGCATGCGTTCTCCCGAGTGGAGACGGCGCACGGCCTCGCACGACTCGACAAAGCAGGCGTCTGGCGGCTCGATCCGCGCACGCAGAAGATGGAAGGCTACTTCAATGGCGGCAAGGCGGGCCACAACTGCTGGGGCGTGGCCTTTGACGACCACTTGCAGGTCTTCCATAAAAGCGGTGACCGGCCCGTCGGCTACTACAGCGTGCCGGGTCTCGTCGCATTGCCTGATCCCGATGAATATCATCCCACAGGCGCTCTTTTTGATACGAATCCGAAGACGAACAGCCTCGACTTCATCGGCACCAAGGCGCTGCCGGATGACATCCAGGGCTGCGCCTTGATCGGCGGCTATTTTGGCAGCGTGGTGGAGCTGCATCGCCTCGAAGACGACGGCGCTGGCTTCAAAAGCACGCAGTTGCCGAAGCTGGTGAAGTCGAGCGATCCGTCGTTCCGTCCGGTGGATGTGAGCATCGGCCCGGATGGCGCGATGTATCTCTGCGACTGGTTCAATCCCGTCATCGGCCACTACCAGGCCAGCTACGCCGATCCACGCCGCGACCGCACGCACGGCCGCATCTGGCGCATCACGGCGAAAGGCCGTCCTTTGGTGAAACAGCCAGCGTTGGCGGACATGAAACCGGCCGAACTGCTCGAACAACTCAAGTCGCCTGAGCGTTGGACGCGTTATCAGGCGAAGCGTCTGCTCTTCGATCTGCCTGCGGAGGAGGTCTTGAAGGCGGCGGAGGCTTTCATCGCGAAAAATCAGGACGAACGCGTGCTCATGCAGGTCAGCGGCATTTTTGAATCGCATGAAGCCACGCATGCCGAACTCGTGAAGCGACTGCTCGCGGCCAAAGACGCCGGTGTGCGTGCCTACGGTGCCCGTGCGGCGGCGAAACTGCCGAACGCGCTCGAACTCCTCGCCACCGCCGTGCGCGATGAGCATCCACGCGTGAGATTGGAGGCCGTGGTGGCCTGCGCGCATGTTTTGAAGCCGCAGGCCGTCGAAGTGGCCGTGCAGGCGCTCGACAAGCCGACCGACCGTTTCATCGACTACGCCTTGAAGCAGGTGGTGAAGAGCCTGAAGCCGCAGTTTGTGCCGGTGCTGGCCAGTCTCACGTTCGGCGGCAATGCGAAGCAGGCGGCCTATGTGAAGCAGATCGCCAGCGCCGCCGCGGTGGTCGAACATCCGGGCAAGCTGGTGTATGACGCGCTTTGCCTGAACTGCCATCAGCCGGAGGGGAAAGGCCTGCCGGGCATTTATCCCTCGATCATCAGCAGCGATTGGCTGAAAGGAGATCCCGACCGCGTGATCAAGGTGCTATTGCACGGTCTGAGCGGGCCGATCCGCGTCAACGGCGAGGAATTCAAGCAACTCGCGCCTTTGCCCATGCCGCCGATGGGCCTGGATGACCAGCAGATGGCGGACGTGCTCAGCTATGTGCGATCGAACTTCAGCAACAAGGCTCCGGCGGTCACGCCAGCCCAGGTGAAATCCGTGCGTGACGCCACAGCCGGACGCGCCGTGTTCTGGACGCAGGATGAGCTGGCAAAGTAGCGCGCATCAGGCGGTCTTTTTCTGCGTCCTGCCACCGACGACGGTTTGAAAGCTGCCCCACAGGACGAGCACGGCCCCGATGGCCTGTGGCGTGCTGAAGGGCTCGGCGAAGAGGCTGATGCTGCACAGCGTGATGATGACTGGCACGGTGTTCTGAAACGCTCCCCCGGCGGCGACGGAGAGATAGCGAAAGCCCTCCGTCATGGCGAGTTGGCCGAACGTGGCGCAGATCGCCGCCGCGGAGAGCAACACGATATCCATCCAGCCCAGCGAGGTGAAATGCATGAGCGCAAAGGGAACACCGAGCAGCAGGCCGTAAACGCATTGCGAGGCAAAGATGGTGGCGCTCGTCTCCGTGCGTGTGAGCTGGCGGATCACGACGACGACTGCCGCCGCGAGCACAGCGCCGATGAGCGCGATCATCTCATCGTGCCCGAACTGTGTGAGCGTGCCCGGCGTCATGCCGGTGAGCAGTCCGAGACCGAACAGCGCGAGGAGAATGCCCAGGACCTTCACAACGCCGAGTTTCTCATGCAAAACGAAGGCCGCCATGATGGAAGCGAAGACGCACCACGTGTTGCCGATGAGCGTGGCCTTTCCCGCGCCCAGCGGACCGATGGTGATGTAGTAAGCCGCCGTGCCGAGCGCCCCCAGCACGCCACGCGACGCGAGGAGCCAGCTCTGGAACGAACGACGCAAACGCAATGACCCCGCCGGGGCAAAGAGCACGATGGTGACCAGCAAGCCGAGTCCTGCGCGAAATGTGAGCGACATCCAAGGATCCACGTTGCGAATGGAGGCGAGCACTTTGAGCAGCAGCGCATTGCCGGTAAAGCAGGTGAGCGAGACGAGCATCGCCAGCGTGCCACGCCGGGGATGGTGTTGAAGTTCGGTGGTGTGAGTGCTCATGGAGGCGCCGGTCTGAGGGCTACCTTCGGGCATCATGTCTGATTGAATTTTGAAATGATGATCGCGCTTGGCGCAGGTTCCTCAAACCGTTGGGTCAGGCATGCCAGATGGCACGCGCCGCTTTTACAGCGGCACGAATCGCAATCCGGCTGGCAGGTTTAAGGTTCATCAGACGCGCTGAGGGTGGCTGGGAAAAGGTTGAATGCCAGCGCGATTCTTCACGCGGGGCTTTTTTCACTTTTGCCGTCGTTTTCGGCCAGCAGTGTTTTGTTTTCCGGCGGCAGATGGGCGCGGAGATCATCGAACCACTGGCTCAGGCTGTTTTTCTCGTGAGCGTCTGAGGTTTCACCTCGGAAGAAGCTCTCCATCGCGCATTCGCCGAGAGCGCGGTAGGCCTCGAACTGCTCCTCGTCGAAGAACTGGTCGCCGGTGGACTGGTGCGGGAACTCCGGATGGAGGCGGCGGTAGTCGAGCACATAGGCGGGCTCGGCGCCGGTCATGGCCAGCTTGATGTAGAGCATCCAGGCGGCGGGCGGCGTCTCATCCGGTCGCTGTGGGTCGGCAGGGTAGGTGATTTCGACGAGCAGGCCGTAGGCGCGGCAGTTCCCACCGGGCATCAGGGCGAGCTGGCGAGGATCAAAGCGCATGTGGATGCCGAGATCGATCTCCGCGTAGCGCTGGAGGCGGACGAGGTCGCTGCATTCCATGCCAGCCTCCTGCCCGGCGTCCACGCAGACGATGAATTTCGCGCGGCGTCGCAGCAGCTCATAGACCGCGAGGTTTTCGATGTGGCCGCCGTCGGAGAGGTTCAGATAGCGGTCGTGCTCGCTCATGGAGCCGGCCATCTCCTTGAAAAGATATTTGGGGCCGGGGCCGCGAAGCCAGGACGGTGCCGGTTTGAGCGCGGGATTCGGCAGCCAGTAGCCGAGCCGCACGTTCGCGAGCGTCATGATCATGCGCAGGCTGGGAATGGTCTTGTGGCCCATGTTCGAGGACGCTGCGGCTCCCGAGACGGCGAAGGCGGTGCCGAGATCGACATGCGCGTCCTGCTTCTCCAAATCCTCCGTGCGCACATAGCCGCAGACCGGACTGCCGCACACCTTCGGGCTGAGGAGGAAGAAATCTCCGTTCCTGCCGCGCAGCTCGCGCGATTCACTGGAGGTGAGATTCACCGTCGTGTTGATGAGATGATAAGGCGCGATGTGATTGCCGCCCACCTGGCTGAGCGGGAGCTGCTGGAGCGTGCCGAAGACATTTTTCTGCACAGGCGAGGCTTTTTTCGCGGCGGCGTCAGCGCCGAACCAAAGCGTCATCCACCACTGCGCGAGCGTGCGCAGGAACCAGCCGGCCTCGTTGCGGTCACGCGTGGCGAGATAGCATTCGCACAGGCGGTTGCGGTAATAGCCGTGCGGCGAGTAGGTGTTAACATTCACGCCCAGCCAGCCCCAGACGGCCAGCACGAGCGTGACGGAGGCCACGGGCTGCCAGTTCCATGTGGGTTCGGGGATCTTCACCATGAGACGCCAGCCGACGGATAAAAACACCCAGCCGAGCAACGCCGGGCCGGAAAGAAGGAAGAGCAGGCTCGACAGCTTTTTCAGCCAGCCGGATTTTTTCAGCCTGACCGAGATGTAGCCGAAAACGGAGGAGAAACCGAGGCCCACGAGGGCGAGCACGGTGTCCAGCCGTCCCTGCAACTGCTTGAAATGCGTCATCACATCCAGCCCCTCGCGCGTCATGCCATAGAAGCGGAACAGCGCCGGCGTGAGCCACAAAGCCAGCGCCAGCACTGTGATCACGAACATCATCAGCGACGCCGACTCCCAGGTGACACGCCAGGTTTTGTCCGCGCTCGCGGGAGGATCGCCGTGCGCCATGTTTTGAAACAAGGGCAGCAGGACGAGCAGGAGCAGCAGGATCGTGAACGACGTGATGAGCACCGACGTCGCTGGCGTGTGCCAGCCGGGGAACCAGGCCGCCTCCACCACGCTGGCGGACTGCCCGAGCGCGGCGCTCACGTTTTGCAGGCTGCTCACCCATGCCAGCGAGGAGAGGCTGTCGAGCAGTTCATCCGCGTTGCCGAGGCCGGCCATCATCTCCTTCGGCTTGTTCACCAGCCAGACCGCCGTGCCGAAGTAGCCGCCAGCCTCCAGCGCCTTCATGGCCAATGCGCCGATCAGGGCGAGCGGGAGCACCAGCATGATGTTGAAGATCACGCCGGAAATGAGCAGGCCCATCATCGCCAGCCGTCCGCGCAGGCCGCCGTTGAGCAGGTAGCAACTGTTGTTGCGCAGATGGCGGACGGCGGTGGACTCCGCGCTGCCGGCGGCCTGGAAAGCCTCCGCAAAACGTTTCCGCAGCCGTTCCTGCGGCGTGTCCTCCGGCTTCTCGCCTTTCACCGGGCCGCCGGTGCCGAGGTAGGAGCTCAAAAAGCTGCCGAAATAGCCGCCACCGGAGACGGTGGAGAGATAATCAAAGCGCGGCAGCAGCCCGCGACTTTGCAGCACCTGCGCGATGCCGAGGCAGAACGTCGCCGAGCGGATGCCGCCGCCGGAAAAGGCCAGGCCGCTCACGTCATTGATCTCCGTGCCTGGATCAGTGCCGTCCAACTGCCTGCGGCGCTCCAAGACGGCCTCTTTTTCCAGCGCGTTAATGTCATCGACACTCAGCGCGCCACGAAAGCCAGCTCTGACTCTCACCTGGCGGCCGATGCCCGCAGGCAGCGGAACATCCGGCTTTTTTCGCGGTTTGGCCGCTCTGACGGAGGCTTTTCTGGCCGTGGAGGATGGGGCGGGATCTTTGGCCATGAGTTGTTTGAGGTGGCGGTTCGGGTCGTTTCTTTGACTGATCACGCTGCGATGAGATCCAGCAGCTCCCGTGCGGGCGCCCAGGATGTTTCGTCGGGCTTCGGCGTTTTGCCTTTGGGAACGTAGAAGGCTCCTTCGATGAGTTCGCCGTCGTAATGAAGTTTTCCACCGATGCTTTTGAGCTTTTTGAGCACTTCGGCCGACGGGATGCCTTTGGCGACGAGGAAGTCATGGATGGGCACGCACCAACGCTCGCCGACAAAGTGCCAGACGCTCCAAGAAATGCCTGTTTCCGGCTTCGCAGGCAGGGCGGGGGGATGGACCGGATCGCCGGCCTCGCCGGGGATGAGGCTGAGGAACCAGTCCTTTGTCACTGAGGTGCCTGGGCAGGTTTTGGACGTCTTCGGATCGTCGCGGTGAAACAGGACCGTCTTGGCGCTCTTCTTCAATCCGAGCCAGTCCAGCAGCACGCGGGCGGTGGCGGCCGCGTTCGTCCAGCAGCGCAGCCCGCGTCCGCTTTTCGGATCCTCGCGGCCGGTGTCGTAGTAGCCGAGCACCTCGATGCCGATGGAGCTGGCATTGAAGCTCACGGCATGGATGCCCTTCGCGCGGAAGTCGCACATGCCAAAGATTTCATCCTCGTCGATGAAGAGATGCGGGCCGGACTTCCAGCCAAGCGTGTTCTGGTAGAAGCTCTGGATGTTCCGGATGTGCTGCACGGTGAGTCCGTTCGGCCGGTCGGCCAGGGATGGCGACGCCGTGTGGTGCAGGGGGATGCTGGTGGCCCACTCGGGCGGGGTGCGTGACGCGAGGTGCTCTTCGAGAGAAACCGGAGTCCAGACTTTGCCGACGTTTTCGAATCCCATGGTGTATGGCGTGGTGAAGGGTGGGTGTGTGACACGCGGCGGCCTGCTTGGGGCTGCATTCCAGGCGGATGCTGGTGGATGGCATTTCTGAAGGCAAGCTTTTCTCCTCGGCGTGGAGGTGGTTTTTCTGCCTGCCAAGGAACAGAGCACGGCTTGCATTCGCCCTCGTTTGCGCGATGCATGGGGCCGAAAAACCGCCCCATGACCCCGAAGATCGACCCCGCCCTGCATCGTGACAAAAAACCGGACTGGATCCGCGTGACTCTGCCGCGTGACCCGAAATTCTGGAGCACAAAGGGGCTGATCACCGACCTGAAGCTGCACACCGTGTGCGAGGAGGCCCAGTGCCCGAACCGCTGGGAGTGCTGGAGCCAGGGCACGGCCACCTTCATGATCGCCGGTGACCGCTGCACCCGCGCCTGTGGCTTCTGCGCCGTCAAAACGGCCAAACCCTTCGCCCTGGAGGCCGACGAGCCGCAGCGTGTGGCCGAGGCCACAAAGCGCATGGGCCTGAACCACATCGTCATCACCGCTGTGGCGCGTGATGATGTCAAAGACGGCGGCGCGGACCATTTTGCGCGCACCATTGAGGCCGTGCGTGAGGCGGTGCCGACGATCACCATCGAAATCCTCGTCCCCGACTTCAACGGCAAGGACGACGCGTTGGAAGTCGTGATGAAGGCGAGGCCGCACATCTTCAATCACAACCTCGAGACGGTGGAGCGCCTCACGCCGCTGGTGCGCAGCCGCGCGCAGTATCACCGCAGCCTGCACGTGCTGAAACGCGCGAAGGAAATGGCGGAGGAGCTTGGAACCAAGTGCGCCACGAAGAGCGGCCTCATGCTCGGCCTCGGCGAGACGGAGACGGAGCTTTTCCAGGCCATGGACGACCTGCGGGAGCATGGCGTGACTGTTTTGACGCTGGGCCAGTATTTGCGCCCCTCGCCGCAGCATCTGCCGGTCATCGACTACATCCACCCGGACACGTTTGAGAACTACAAGCAGATCGCCCTCAAAAAAGGCTTCCGCCATGTCGCCAGCGCTCCTCTGGTGCGCAGCTCGTATCACGCGGCGGACTTCAAGCCGGAGCTGGATTTGTAGTCGGCGTTTGAGAAAGGGGCAGGAATGCTGCTTGCCCTGCGTCGGCGCTTTCGGCATCATCGCGGCATGACACGCACTATTCTCGCCATCGGCGCGCATTATGACGACTGCCCGTTCGGCATCCCTGGCACGCTGCTGCGGGCGGTGCAGAAGCATCAGCGGGTGGTGATTCTGAGTTTGATCGGCGATTACACGAACTGGCCGCCGGTCAAAGGCCGCGAGCAGGGTTTGATCGAGCTGTCGAAGCAACTCGCCGCCGAGCGCGGCATGGAGATGCGCTTTCTGCCTTACAAGAGCATGGGCTTCGAGCCCTCGCTCGAAACGAAACGCGCCGTTGCGGAGGTCGTGGCCGAGGTGAAGCCGGACACCGCGTTCATGCTGTGGCCGCGTGACCGTCATCCCGACCATGAGGCTGCCAGCGCCATCTGCCACGCGGCCTTGTATCAACCCGCACGTCTCCTGGGCCGCGACGATGCCAAGGGGCCTTCACGAGTCTATTGGTATGACAATGGCCCGGGCCACACGATCGGCTTCGAGCCGGACACCTTCGTCGATGTGACCGCCGATTGGCCCGCCGCCAGCGAATGGCTGGGCCGCTTGATGGCCTTCGTTCGCAAGGAGGACTACGATTCCGCGAAAAGCGACGCGGCGATGGACACGAAGACCGTGCTGGCACGCTACCGTGGCCTCGCCTGCGGTGCTCGTTATGCCGAGGCGCTGAAAAGCGTGAAAGCCGTCGTCACCTCTGACCTCTGAAAGGTGGTACCCCCGCTAGGACTCGAACCTAGGACCAATTGATTAAGAGTCAACTGCTCTACCAACTGAGCTACGGAGGCATTTCCTGTCTGAACCAAACAGGGTCGGTGAAGGGCGCGAGTAATAGCCGACTCGGCCCGCCGTGCAAGCGCGTTTTCACCCTTCTCAGGGCAAAACTTTCAAATGCTTGAGGAGGAACTTCACCACATCCGGCTTCGGTTCCGGTGCGTCCTGCAAAACAATGCAGGGCACGCCGTCAGCCGCACACTCTTTGTGGACCTCTCGTGCGTGATGGATGCAGTGCAGCCATTCGCCGCGATTTTTCGGCGCTTCGACGACCTGCGAGTTGTTGAGCAGCAGCGGTGGATCGTCTTTTGAGATCCAATGCAGCATGTCGCACTCGCGCAGCACGCTTTTGCCTTTTTCCGTGGCAAAATCGGCGATGGAGGAGAGATGGTAAAACATCGCGCCCTCCGCCTCGCTGGTGTTGAACTCAGGCTTCGCCGGGCCGAGGAAGGATTCCCAGCGCGTGAGGTCATAGGTGGCCTGCGTGGCGTTGCAAACGGCGCAGACCAGACGTGTGGACTCGCGCAGCACGGGATCTTCAGCCTTCGGATCTGCCATGTCATCATGTGTGGCGAGCCAGAGCGACGTTCCAGCGCCTGCGGAGCCGCCCATCGAGGCGAATCGCTCTTTGTCCAGCTTCCACTCCGCTGCCTTAAATCGCGTGAACTGCACGGCGCGCGCGCAATGCCTCAGGATGTCCTGGATCGGCATGGAGTCGAGGAACGGGTAGTTCACCGCCACGCACGAAACGCCGCTGCTGATAAGCTGCTGCACCTGCTTGTCGGCACCCCAGCGGCTTTTGTCACCCGCTCGAAAACCGCCGCCGTGGATCGCAAAAACGACCGGCGTGGGCTGCTCGGATTTCGCCAGCTAAACGTCGATCCGGGCGCGCTCGTGCGTGCCGTAGGCCACGTCGGCAAAGTCAGGCTTCAGGGCGTTTTTCGGCGGCGTGGCGTCGTTCGACGGCTTCTTCCGCATCTTCGCCAGGAAGGCGCGGCCTTCCTCCATCGTGAGGATGCCATCCTTGTTCGTGTCAGCGTCGGGATAGCGTTTCAAGCCCTCACGCAGCATCTCGTTGTTTTCAGAGGTGACCTGGGCGTGGAGCGTCGTGGCAAGAACGAGGAGGAGTAGCAGTGTGCGTTGCATGGCGTTGACGCATGAGTGACCTGAAACGCGGTTTGTATGTCAAGGTAGCGGCGAAATCCGGATCTTTCGGAACTCGGCCTTCCCTTTGGAATAATCGTCACCGGCGCGGAACTGCAGCACGTCGAGCACACCTTCGACCTTCGGCCCGTCGCAGACCTTCACGCCGTCCACGAGCAGCTCGGTCTTGTCCTTCGCGGCCTTGATCGTGATCTGATACGGCTTTTTGCGCTCGTAGGTGAAGAGCTTCGCGCCTTTCGGCTGCGGGTAGAGGCCGAAGGTCGTTTTGTAGGCCTCGTTGGCGAATTTCACGTTCCCCATGACGAGACGCGGCCGCATGCCATCAAGCACGGTGATCTCGAAGTCGATCTGGAACGGGGCGGAGCGGTTGAAGTCGTAAAGCAGCGTGCTGTCACCGTTGCCCGCGAGTAATTCGGTCGTGCGCTGCCACTCGCCGGATTGCTTCTGCCATTTGAGCGCGTTGGCGGCGGCCAGCGGCTCCTCGACTCCGTTGTTCAGCGGCGTTTCGAGTTCGGCCACCATGGTGGACTCGTTCAACTCGAGCGCTTTCTCCTTCCAATCGCGCCGGGCGGCCGCGAGCCGCGATTCGAGGCTGGCATGATAACCGCGTAGCAAAGTGGCGAGCGCGTCCTCGCCTGGGGCAGCCACCGGCATGTCGGCGAACTTCACGGGAGCGTCAGATTTCAGCAGCGCCGCGAAGGCGGTGACTTTGGCGGCCTCGTCGGTTTTTTTCGCGCGCTGGCGGTCCTCGGCCAGTTGCTCGGCCTCGATGAGCGCTGCGGCGTTCAGATCCGCGGTGACGCGGCGGCAGCGCGCGGCGAATCCTGCGCGCAAATCGGCCAGACTGGCCACCACGGCTTTGGCGTCGCCTTTTTCGTCCGGTGGATCTAGCCGGCGGATCATGAGGCGGCGGATGTGCGTGTGCGACTTCTCATGGAAGAAGTGATGGAAGAAGCCGATGACGGAGTTCTCCGGCATGTCGAAGGTTTCACCGTCCTTGTAGGTCGTGCGGTGGTTCACCACGATGTCGCGGTGGTTCAGACGGTAGGTCACGAGACCGTTGCGGCAGATGATGTGAAACTTCCACGTCCGGCCGTTCACGGGCGGCGTGACCTGCGGGGCGGCGGTCTGGTACATCTTCCGCAGCATGGAACCCACCGGCCCTTTGCCGGAGCTGTCCCAGTGCGCGCAGGAGATCCAGTCCTCGGTCTGTTCGCCGCCGTGGTAGCCGAGGATGATGCTCAGACCTTGCTTGCCGTCCGGCAGATCTTTCTCCTCGTATTCACCGGTGAATTCGAAGTTCGTGCCGACGCGGCCGTTGTGCAGCAGGAAGGCGCGCGCGCCGTGGCCGTTGTTGACGAGCGTGCCCGTTTTCAGCCCGGTCCAGAAGCCGCTGAGGTGATGCCACTCCGCGAGATCGGGAAAGGCCCACATCTTCACCCATTTGCCGGTGGCGAAGTCCTTTTCAAACTTGCACGCGGCGATGCGCTCCAGCAGCAGCCCCGGCGGCTCACCTTGAAAACGGGAGGCGATGTCCTGGTAGCCTGCCAGTGCGTCATTGGCTCGCCCCAGCGTGTAGGCCTCCTCCGCGGCATCCCATTCCGTGTTGAAACCAAAGGTGTACAAGGCGGATTGCGCGCGCACCTCGGCCTCGTTGGCTCGCAGATTCAGCCGTCGCCGTGTTTGCCGTGGAAACGGTACGGGCACCTGCTGAAACGTGTCGTAAGCCGTCTCGTAATCTCCCGCCATCCACGCTAGCACTCCATAGTCCGCCAGCCGCCAGTCGTGCTGCCAGAGGCGATAGACTTCCTTCGACTCCGCGATCTCGCGGTTCGAGCCCAGCACCACCTGCTTCAGCGGCTCCTGGGAAAGTGTGAGCCGGATGTCGTCCACATCGTCTTCGAGATATTCAAGGATGCGCCGCATGGCGACGACCACGCCCTGATCATGCCTGCCGGTCAGCGTGCAGGCGCAGTAAAACGCCTTCATCTGGTCGATGCTGCCGCCCCAGCGCGGACGCAGGGCCCACAGCAAGTCGTAATACGCGCTGTAGTAATCGCATTGCGCGGCGATGGCGCGATCGAACCACAGCCGTGTCGTCTCGCCTGGTTCGCCGTGCCCGCATTTCACGATGTCGATCATGGATGACGCGCCCTGCGGACGGTCGGGGCGCAGTTCCCACGCCTTCTTGAAATGCCCGCGTGCGGTCATCTGATGCTCCTCGAACTTTTTCCAGCCCTCGTCCTTCACCGTGTTCGCGAAGCCTCCGCCACGATGGGTCCAGGCGATTCGGTTGTGCAGCTTTCCAAGCAGCATCTCCCGCAGCCAGGGAGTGAGATGCGGCGCGTCGCATAGCTTTTGCAGCTCCGCCTGCCGCTCCTTCACGTTCGCGTTTGTGAAAACGAACTCCACCTCGTCAAAAAACAGCTCGTCCTCCTCCGGCGTGAAGACCGCCGGGTCCATGGCGCTTTTCAGCATGCGCTTCGTCCGCTCGGCGTTGGATTTCGCGATCGTCTCCGAGTTGCTCGAGCGCCTGATCTCATTGAACTGCGCCTCGATGTACGCGGCGACCACGGACGGGTAATCCTTCAGCGTCTTGTGCCGGTTCGCTCGCGAGAGAAAGTCCCAAGCGTCCGTGTAGCCCTCGTTCGATTCCCACACCACCCACGCGGCCAGCCAGAGAAGCAGCGGCTCCTCCACCTTCGCTTTCGCCAACGCGGTTCCTTCCGCCGCCATGACGTCCCACGGCCGCTTCGGGTCCACATCGGGATGTCCGGCTTTTGCCAGCAGCGCCTGTTTCACAAAACTGCGCGCCGCCTCCGCCTGCTGCGGCCATTGCGCGATGTTTTTCTCAAAGACGGGCAGCAGCACGCGCTGCATCCACGCCCAGCGCACTTTTGCCAGATCGATCGCGGAGCGCGCGCCCGGTTTGATCTCGATGGGCGCAAATTGTTGCTCCTTCAGAAAGTCGCGCGCCGCCTGCCGCCAGTCCGTGTCGGCAGCGTGGCATGAAAACATCGCGGCGAAGGCCGGCAGTAGCGTGAAAATCAACTTCATGGCCGGGAATGACATCAGGAAGGCAGCAGGCTGTCGAGCCCGATTTTAGTGGCAAGAGAGCGGTGAAAATGATGGAATCAGGCAACCAAGCTCATTGAATGGAGTTTCGCCCAAACCTGCTCTTGATCTTTCGCTGCACTTGCTATGCGGTTGGTGGGTTCGTCGTCTTGATCGCTGTGCTGCTGGGAATGTCCTGGATCGGACGCAACCTAAGTGAGATGCATGCGGGCGCGCTTCAGTTGCTGGTGCTTGGTTTTTTTGGATGGCTGCTGGCGCGACAACATCGAAAAGAAGACAAAGCTTCCGCTGCCGAGGAGCCCCTTTATCGCAACGCAGAGCAACGAAAAAGCCATGAGGCTTACGAAGCAATCGCCGCCCTGACGGACGATGGGGCGCTGCAGAAAATCATGCAGGCCGCGCCAACTCGGCCGCAGGGTTGGTTTTGCTGGCTTCACCAAATCAAGTGCGCGAATTATCCGCGGGAGATATATCTTGATCTCAGTGCAGAATGGCGGCGAATCGGTCATCGGATACACGAAAACCCCGCCTTCCTGGACGCGGAAGCCATGATCGAAGTGCGTCGGCATGCATGGCTCGTAGGCAGGCTGAAATTGCGCCATATCATGCAGGCCGCATGGCCCAATCTCGGTGCCGAGGAGCGTGGCATGATGCTTGCGGGACTGTCGGAAGAAGACCGGCAGGAAAAGACTGCGAAAGAACGTCAATGGGACAACGACTGGATCGTTGCCAGCCTGCCGGACGTGATTCTCTTGGCTAGCCATTTGGCGGAGATCGCCTGTGGGGCCATCTATCATCGGGATCTGCGGCTTTTGGAGGCCGTTTTATCGAAAGGCAAAAGCTGGCTCGATGCCGTTGTGACTCGGGATGATCGTGATCAATGGCCAGACGATTTGAAGGATGTGAGCGACCGGTTGATCGACATGCTTCTGGAGGCTTCCATCTTTCGCTGCTGGGCTCCGGGCGTGTCACTGGCGCTCGAGCATGGAGCTGATCCCAATCTGCATCTCTGGGAACTGGAGGACTGTCAAAGTGAGCATTACACGAGCGTTGGTTGGGTGATTGGCGGAAGCAGGACGGGCGGTCCCGACCGATGCAAGGTTTTTCAACTGCTGGTAGATCACCCGGCCTTCAAACCCGGCCCCACACATTCGAAAGCACTTTGGCAAGCCATGCGTTGCTCCAAGGGCACCTCGTTTCAATGGAGGCTGATCGAGAAAGGAGTCACTTTTCAATCTTTCATCAAACCACCATGGCTTGTAAATCTGCCAAGGGACCAGGAGCCCGATTGGCAGAAATGTTTTGTGAGAATGCAGGATGAACAGCGGGCTTCATTCGAAGCAGCCTGCGAACTCGCCCGGATCCTTCCTCTTCTCTCCTGCCACGAGGCCAGTTGGTTCGATTCGCAGTCTTGGATGGGAGGTCCCATATGGGAAACACCTATTTCTCCGCTCTTGTATGACCACCGGCTGGAGGATTTGAAAAAATTCGCCAACTGCGGACTGCCATTGCGTCTGACTTTCCTGGATTACTTGATCCTTATTCGTGCCAGATCGCTGCAATGTCTCGAGTGGTTGATGGAGCAGTGGCAGACTCCTTTGAATATCCGGGCCAGAGCTCTTCAAATCATCATTGAACTGCAACAGATGCATTCCCGGCTGAAGGACGGGCCTGGAGACTCAATGTGATGCAATTCAAAAGCTGTGGTATCACGAACAATGCGCTTACCTGCCATCCTCATTATATCTGCGGCCTACGCGGCTGGCCTGCCGCTCAGTGTCACAATTTCAGGCGGGGCCGGGCCTTACACCAAGGAACGCTGGAAGAGCGACTGGCCCGGCTGCGAGTTTGAGGGAGGCATCCAAGAAGGCCGCGTGGCCGTGACGGCAGACAAGTGTCTCCGCGTGAACTTTGCCGTCGGTAAGATCGGCCCGGAGGAAGGTGGCGCGGGCTGGCGCATGCCGTTTGGGAAACATGAGGCGGCGGAGATGAGCTACACGCTGCGCTTCAGCAAGGACTTCGACTTCGTCAAAGGAGGCAAACTCCCCGGACTCTGCGGCGGGCCGGACAATGTGAGCGGTGGCCGGCCTGCGAACGGCGAGAACGGCTTCTCCGCGCGTCTAATGTGGCGCAAGGACGAACGCGGTGAGGCTTACGTCTATCACAAGAACCAAAAGGGCGGTTATGGCGACAGCTTCGCCTTTCCCGCTGACTTTCGCTTTCCCACCGACACGCCGGTGAAGGTGCGCATCGCGGTGACGATGAATACGCCCAGTAAACGCGATGGAACGCTGCGAGTGTGGATCGATGACAAGCCTGTGGTCGAGCGCACCGACATGGAGTGGCGCAGCGTGGACACCTTCGGCGTGGACGGCCTCTACTTTGAGACCTTCCACGGCGGCGGAGACAAGTCCTGGGCTCCCACACGGCCCTGTTGGGTGGAGTTTGCGGAGATGAGTGTGACGAAGGAAAGCTGATCAGGCGCGGCTCAGCGCGCCTCTTTCGCGTACGCCTCATACGCCTCGGCGATCTTCGCGGCCTTCTCGTCGCCTTTGTGGAAGATGAAGCGGTGGCGTAGCTTGATGCGCTCGCCTTCCTTCAATTCGAGCGCGCCGCTTTCAGTCTGCAGCTTGAGCTGCGAGAGACCAAAAGGATTCGCGGTGAAGAGGCCGTAGGTGCGCGCATGCCAGGACGTGGGATGACGGAAGCTGCTCGGGTGGTTCAGGAACGCGATGCCGAGGTGCTCGCCTTCGACCGGGCCGTGATAATCACACCACTTCGCGCGCTTGCCCCAAGTGTCGGCGTCCTGGTGGCCTTCGCTGTTGATGAGCTTGCCGCCTTCTTTCGCATCGACGGACATGCTGTGCGGCACGCGGATGCTCAGACCGGCGTCTTTCTTGTCATCCACCACGACGCGGCCCTGGGAGGCGATCAGGTCGATGTCCACGTCGATCACGCGGCTCTCTCCCTGCACCTGGAAGGTCATGCTGCGCTCCTCGGTGATGGTCACCTTGCCCTGCGGATCGACATAATCGGAAAGTGCGTAGATCACGCCGGTCGCGCCGCCTTTCAGCTCCTTGAACTCACGATGCTTGATGGCACCGAGGTGCTTCACGCGCTCGCTGGTCTTCGGATTCGTGCCGAAAGTTGCGAGTTCCGCCCACGTGTCGTAGCCGCCGATGCTTTCGTGGCCGAAATTGAGGCCGCGATGATGCGGATGGTCCTGCTTCTCACCTTCGACGTTCTTCATCGGATAGGAGCGTGTCATGGACTTGCCCGTGGGGCCGTAGATTGGCCAAAGATACGGCTTGTTCGCCTGATCGACGACGTATTCGGCGAAGACTTGGCCGTCCACCTTCACGACAGCGCCGCCGGTGGCGGTCTTTTCGACGGTGAATTCAGCGGCGGCGGCCGGCAGGGCCAGAACAAGCGTGGAGGCGAGGAGGGCGGTCAGTTTCATGGTGGTTGAGTGAACGTGGCGAGTCTGAAATGCTTTCGTGCGAGGTCAATTCCAGCCCCGGAAGAATCCCAGCGCGTTTCTGGCAGTGTCAGCGGCGACTTTTTCGACGGATTCACCACGCAGCGCGGCGATGGCGCGCGCCGTGTCCGCCACATGGGCTGGTTCGCAGCGCTTCCCGCGATGCGGGACTGGCGCTAGGTAAGGAGCGTCCGTCTCGATCATAAAACCGTTCGCAGGCACCACACGCGCTGTTTCGGCGATGACACCGGCGTTCTTGAAACTCACGATGCCGGTGAAGGAAATCAGATGCCCGCGCTCCAGCAGCGGCCGCGCCTGCTCGATCGTGCCGGTGAAACAATGAAACACACCGCGCAGCCGGTCGCTGAAAGGAAGCACCAGCGCCGTCAGGTCATCCCAGCTCTCACGGTTGTGCAAAATCACGTTCAGCTTCAATTCCGCCGCGAGTTCGAGCTGCGCGGCGAGCACTTTGGCCTGATGCGACTTCCAATCTTCCAACGTGAAGCCCTCCGGCGGCGCATGGAAGTAATCGAGGCCAATCTCGCCGATGGCGCAGACCTTCGGATGCTTCGCGAGTTCACGCAGCTCATCGATCCAGGCCTCGCCGCTCACCGAATCCGCGTCGCAGGGATGAATGCCGACCGCCACGCGCACATCCGGCTCGTATTCGGCGATGGCGAGCAGCTTGCGCGCGTTTTCGAGATTCGTGGCTGGCGCGACCATGCGCGTGACACCAACGGCACGTGCGCGCTTCAGCACGGCGGGCAGGTCGTTGTCGAACTGTTTGCTGCCGAGGTGCGTGTGCGTGTCGAAAAACATGTTCTGCGCCTTCGCACGGGCGGTTGGAGTGTCAAGCGTTGCGAAATTGGGCTTTCCGATCTCCCCGCGGAAGTGGTAAACCAGAGGCATGTTCTTTCGCCTGCTTTGCCTCGTCTCCGCTTTGCTGCAGCTGGCCGCTTTTGCCGCGACGGAGGATTATTTCGGCATCCATGTCATCGACGAGACCACAGGGCGCGGCGTGCCGCTGATCACACTGAAAACGACCAATCAAATCGCGCTGACGACGGACAGCGCTGGCTGGATCGCCTTCAACGAGCCGGGTTTGATGAACCGCGTCGTGTATTTCAGTGTCGAGGGTCCGGGATACGCGCTGCCGAAGGACGGCTTCGGCTTTGCGGGCGTCAAACTCACGCCGCTGGCTGGAAAATCGGTGGAGGTGAAGGTGCTGCGCACCAACATCGCCGAACGCATCTGCCGACTGACAGGGCAGGGGATTTACCGCGACAGCACGCTGCTCGGCCATGAGGTGCCGCTGCCACGGCCGAATCTCTTCGCCGATGTCATGGGCCAGGACTCCGTGCAGGTCGTGCCGTGGAAGGGGCGCTACTTCTGGATCTTCGGCGACACGCAGCGGCCGAACTACCCGCTGGGAAATTTCCACTCCACCGCCGCTTGGAGCGATCCGCCGGACAAAGGTGGGCTCGATCCCGAGAACGGCATCCACTTTGAATACGTGACGGATGAAAACGGCGCCGTCGCTAAGATGCTGCCGGTGGACGAGCCGGGCGTGGTGTGGCTCTTTGGCATGCTCATCGTCACGGATGCGCAGAACCAGGAGCACCTGCTCGCGCATTACTCACGCTGGCGCGACCTCGGCAAGCGGCTGGAGCACGGTCTCGCGGAATACGACGAGACGGCGGGACGCTTCCGCCGCATCGCCGTGCTGGGAGATGAATTCGAGTGGCAGCATCCGCGGCACAACGCCGTGCGCGTGAAAGGGGCGGATGGCGACTGGATCTACTTCGCCGCGCCTTTCTGCCAGACACGCGTGAAGGCGGACTACGACTCCGTGCAGAACACCTCGGCTTACGAGTCGCTGCTGTGGTCGCCGGAGCATGGGGAATACGTCTGGCAGAGCACGCTGAAGCCGACGTCGCAGAAAGACGAGGAGAAGTTCGTCGCGGAGAAAAAGATGCCGGCGAGCAAGGCGCGGATGCAGTTCACCGACGCAAAGACGGGCAAACGCGTGCATCTGCACGCCGGGAGCGTGCACTGGAACAAGCACCGCGAGCGCTGGATCATGATCGCCGTGCAGGAGGGCGGTGGGGAGTCGTATCTCGGCGAGGTCTGGTATCTCGAATCGAAGCAGATCGAAGGGCCGTGGCGCAAGGCGGTGAAGATCGCCACGCATCCGAAGTACAGCTTCTACAATCCGAGCCATCACGCCTTCTTCGACCAGCAGGACGGGCGTGTGATCTATTTCCAAGGCACCTACGCCGAGACATTCTCAGGAAATCCCGTTGCCACGCCGCGCTACGACTACAACCAGCTCATGTATCGCCTCGATCTCGATGACGAGCGGCTGAAGGCGGCGCGGGCGGAATAGGGCGGGCAGCACACGAATCAGGGCTCATGTGCGTGGATGAGAGTCTGGGTATCGTATCGTCTGGTAGTAGCAGACTGGTATCCGGCCAGACGGGCGTTCTATTGCTTCGGCTTCTTTTTGGGGCTAATGGGCCGTCTCAAGG
>Ga0315900_10005015_pt1 | contig 18372 bp, 17 predicted proteins | sample LakEriMetagenome_FD_203521 | JGI IMG/M metagenome (GOLD analysis project Ga0315900, IMG submission 203521) | Freshwater fungal communities from buoy surface, Lake Erie, Ohio, United States - Buoy 12 MA114 | ecosystem: Environmental > Aquatic > Freshwater > Lake > Lake biofilm | place: USA: Lake... | reverse complement strand
TGATGTTGGAAAGCCAGGCCATCCACTGCTTCCAGATCCGCTGCCGCCGCCGCTCGAAGAGCTGCGGCCCCTGCCCCGGCCGGTCGCCGATCACGAGGCCCGAGCGATGGAGCGTGGCCACGAACCGCGCGAGCTCCTCGACGGTGATCCGCCGCGGCGGGAAGCGGGCCTCGAAACGGTCCTTGAGATCCTCGAGGCTCGTCCTGCCGTCGAGCATGTCGAGCAGCGCGTATTCCTCGGGCCGGAATCGGAAGTAGGCCAGCGCGATCGGATCCTTGACCACCCACCAGGCCTGACCCTGGTGGACCTGCCGGTTGACGACGAGGTCGCCGCGGCGGCGGAGCGACACCGGCCGCGTCGTGCTCGCACGGAAGGCGTCGGCCGTGGCCATCAGCTCCCCGGCCGTTCCCGGCGAACCGGCGGCAGCGGCGGCTGGCCGGAGTGGACGGTCATGCGGGCGGTCTTGCCCGGCCGCAGGAGCCACTGCTTCGACGGCTCGGCCCGGCGGTTCTCCACCTCCGCCACGACCCGGTAGTCGCCGCCGCTCTCGTCGAGCGGGCTGACGAACACCATCCGCCCCGTGAACGTCTCGCGGCGGTCGCCGGCGAGCACCACCTCCACCGTCACCGGCCGGTCGCGGACCTGCTCCGGATCCCACTTCGCGGCGTCCACGTAGCCCTCGACCTTGAGCTTGTCGGTGCGGACGACGCGGGCCAGCGGGTCGCCCGGCTGCATCCACTCGCCTTGGTGCGGAAACACCTGCACCACGACGCCGTCGAGCGGCGACTTGAGCAGCCGCCGCTCGATGCCGTTTTCGGCCGCCTCGACCTCCACCCCCTTCGAGGCGGCGGCCAGGGCCGAGAGCTTCCGCTCCAGGTTCGCCTGCTCGATCTGCAGGTCGGTCTTCTCGGCCTCCAGTTTGAGCCGGTCGCGTTCCACCTCGGTGACCGAGCCGGGCGACTGCTTGTGGGCGTTCTCCGCCTTCTCCCACGCCTTGAACGCCACGTCCTTGGCCTTCTGCGAGTAGCGGACGTCCACGTCGCTCTGCGCCTTGGCGATGGACTGGTCGTGCTCGGCCTGGGCCTTGCGGCGCTCCATCTGCGGCTGGTTGTCGTCGATCTTGGCGATCACGTCTCCCTTGGAGACGGTGTCGCCCTCGCGGACGGGCAGTTCCACGAGCACCCCCGCCTCGCGGGCCGGCACCTTGGCCTCGTCGATCAGCGACACCAGGCACCGCTCCAGCACCGGCTCGCCCTCGGCCGCGCCGGCCCCGTGCCCGCCGCCCGCCGCGATCGCCGCCGCCACCGCCAGCCACACATGCCGCATCGCCCGCCTCCCTCTCACCACAGCCGGAAGAAGACCTGCGTCTGAATGAACGACAACAGGTCGTGGAACCACACATAGCCGAGCGGCCGCTTGCCGCAGGCGATCCGGGCCGTGACGCTCGCCCCGGCCCCGAGCTCCTCCTTCTCGTGCCGCTCCGGATCGATCGTCACCCGCACGAGCACCGTGTTGCCCTGCTCCCCGCGGACCTCGGCCTGCTCGTGGATCTCCTTTACGGTGCCGTGATGCCGGGTGCCCGGGTCGGTGGCGAGAATGTAATCGACCTCCAGGTCCCGGCCGGCCTTGCGGGCCTCGGCCGCGGCGCGGTTGACGTGGCCGAGCCGGTCGTCGGGCATATGGATCTCGAGCTCCCAGGGGCCGGTCTTGTCGGCCACGCTCATCAGCGACTGCCCTTTCTCCACCGGCCGCAAGAGGAGCCGGTCGCGAACCTGCCAGGTGACGATCACGCCGTCGATCGGGCTGCGGACCTCGAGGTCGCGGGTCTTCGACTCGTAGATCCGCAGCTGGTTGTCGAAACTGGCGATCTCGCGGTCGAGCTGGGCGCGGCGGCCGGCGAGCTGGTTCCGCTCTTCGGGGGTGATCTTCTTGTCTTCCAGCAGCCGCCGCTTGGTCGATTCGAGCTGTTCGAGCGAGCTCAACTTCCGCCCCTTCACGTCCTCGATCGCCACGTCGAGCTCCGTGTTGCGCAGTTTGGCCAGAGGCTGGCCCTCCTTGACGGCGGCGCCGTGCTCGAGGCCCGGCTCCAGTCGCTCGACCACGCCGTCGATGCCGGCGAACACGTCGCGCCGATGCACCGGCTCGAGCGTGCCCTTGCCCTCCAGCCGCAGTTCGGCCGGCACGAAGACGAGCGCCGCCAGGGCCGCGAGCGCCGCCAGGGCCGCCCCCACCGTGCGCGGCAGGTTGCGGGCGGTCGTGAGCACGCGCGACTTCCCGGCCAGGTCGAGCAGCGGATAGAGCGGCAGGCTGGTGTGGGCCAGGGCGTTGGAGAGGGCCACCTTGCCGTGCTCGGCCACGAGATCCACGCGGGCGCGGCGGCCGGCGTCGATGGCGGACGACTGGAACCACTCGGCGACGAGCGCGCCGATCGGCTCGGGGACGGATCGCGGCGCCGCCTCCGCCTTGGCCACGGCCACCGCATCCACGCCGCCGGGCTTCACCACGGGCGTGGGCCGCGGCTTCTCCAGGGGAATCACCGCCAGGGCAGTGGCGTGCGACTCGTCGATGTAGTGCTCGAGCTCCTCCTCGATCTGCGGCGGCAGTTCGCGGGCCGGATCGGGGTGCCAGAGCGGGTCGCCCGCCTTGGCCACCACGCGCACCAGCGCCTCGATCGCCTGCACGGCCGAGGCCCGCCGCTCGATTGACTCCTGGCCGCTCACCGCCTCCAGCCGCAGCTTCCGCCGCCGCTTCACGAGCACGCTGACGCGGTCGCAGCCGATGATCCGCCGGGCCTCGTTGGCGAGTACGAAAGCGGTGGCGATCGGGTCGAGCGACTCGTGCACCGCGCGGCTGAACCGCTCCACCTGGGCCAGCGCCGTCTGCTGGGCGTCGAGGGCCACCAGTTGCCGCCGTTCGAGGTAGGCGTTGGCAACGCCGCCGAGCTGCTCGAGGAAGCGGAGGAAGCCCCGCTGCACGTCGTCGGCGTTGGGATGATGGAAGACCTCGATCATCCCGGCCCGGGCTCCGCTCTTGTCGAGCGGCACGGCGATCACGAGCAGATCGGTGGCGTTGGTGGCGATGACCTCGCCGCCGGGGCCGGTGACCTCCGCCCGCGGCGGCACGAGGAGCCCGGCGGGCGCCCCGAGCAGGGCCTGCACGAGGCCGTTGTGCGCCTCCTGGGCCTCGGGGGTGGCGGCGATGCCGACGCGGTCCACTCCCGCATGGCACACCGGCTCCACGCGGCCGCCCTCGCCCGTCAGCCACACGAGCCCGCCCACGGCCTCCATCGCCGTGAGCGCACGGTCGAGGAGGCCGCTGAAGAACTCACCCTCGGACGCGTCGCCACCGGCCATCCGCTCCACCTCGGCGATGACAGCAAGGATCTGCGAACGGGCCCGCTCGACCTCGAGGGCTTCTTCGGTGGTGCTCATGCCGGGAGGGTTCCGACCCGCTTCCGTCAGACCTTGCCGGCCTGCTGGTGCACGACCCGCTTCTGCACGTCGGTCTCGAGCATGCCGAAGGCCTGCTCGTGCCGCTGCACGGCCATCACGAGCGCCGCAGCGAGCCGCTTGGCGGTGAAGAAGTTGACGATGATCCGCTGCGTGAGCTGGATCGTTTCGGGCGACGTACCGCCGACCTGCTTGTTGAGGCCGAAGTCGACGATCAACTCCTCCGGCGTGCCGGTCACGCGGCAGAAGTTGGCGTAGGTGGCGACGATATGCGACTCGTCGACGGGCACCTGCATCGACTCGGGGGCGGGCTTGTCGGCCATAAGGAACTTCTCCAACAGGGAAAAAGGACGGACCGCCGGCACGTCACCGGGGGACGCAAGTGTACCCCCACTCATCTGCGGGGGCCACTCGCGGGTCAGCGCCGGCCATGCCGCCGCAGCCACGCCGCGGAGACGAACCGCCGCACGAGCGCGCGAAACACCCGTTCCGCGTCGCGGTGCCAGGTGTCGTCGCCCCCCAACGCCCCCGGATCGAGGCCGCCGAACCGCAGCCGGCAGGGCCAGCCGCGGGCCGCGGCGATGGCGTCGAACCGCTCCGCGAGCCGGAGCGTCCAGGCCGCACCGAGCGTCTCGCGCACCGCGAGGTAAGGCGGGTCGATCCGGGCCGCGAGCGGATGACCGCTACCGACCGCCATGCGGACCGACGCCCGGGCCGACTGCACCGCCGCGATCGCCGCGCCGAGCGCGACCAGCAGGCAGCCGACGGCATCGACCATCGCGTCGCCCGCCCGCCACGCGGGCAGCGGCAGGAACACCCGCAGCAGCACGCCCTGCCCGGTGGCGACGAGCGTGGCGGCGAGGCCGTGCCGAGTGGCAGCGAAGTTGAGCCAGCCCACCGTCACGAGCACCAGCAAGAAACCGCGGCCGAGCATGTGGACGTCGGGGAACGTGCCGGGCCGCACGAGCGTGGCGGCGACGGCCGGCAGCGCGAGCACGACCGCCAGCGTGGCGACGATGAACTGCCACACGCCGTGCTGCGGCCGCTTCGCACCCAACAGCGCCATCGCGGGGCACATGGAGAGCGCCGCCGCCACGAGCCGCACCGCGGCGGCCGACGCCGGATCACCGAGCCCGCCGGCCGCCCGCCAGCCCATCTCGAGGGCCAGCACGGCAGCCGCGGCCACGCCCCACGCCGCGGCCGGCACTGCGGTCGAGCCTCGCACCATCCACGCTCCGGCGGCCGCCGCCAGGGCCGTGACGGCCGCGGCGAGGCATCCGACGACGAGGCACGTTTCGGGGATGGGCATGCCGTCAGCATACGTTCGGCCCCCTGGGTCGGCGGTCCGGGGTCCCCCGGCTCCCGCCGGGGGCTTCTTGTCGATCGGCACGCCACCACCGTTGCCAAAAAGCCCCGGGCGGAAGCCCGGGGACTCCGCTCCGACGCTCCTTTTTTGAGGCCCGCCGGGCAAAAATCGCACGATGCGATGGTGTGCCGACAGTGGCGACCGATCGTGCCGGTTGGGCAGCGCCGGCAACAAACGGTCGCCTTGCCGGCGGCGGCCCGCCGATGGACTCCTCACACGCCGGTCGAGCCGGCACGCCCCCAGGAACCCGCCGCCCGATGCTTCGCTCCGCTCCCATCCGCCGGCTGGCCGCCGACGGCCTCCGCGCCGCCTTTGCCGCCCTGCTCCTAGCCGGCCTGGCGTCGGAATGCCTCGCGATCGAGATGTTCACCTTCTTCGGCGACGGCAGCCGCATCGGCCTGCCGAGCCTGGAGGTGCCTGTCGAGGCGTACCCGGGGATCCCGCTGCGGAGCGATCGCATCCGGGCGCGCCGCGCCGCCCGTCGTCAGACCACCGCGCCGGCCCCGGACATGCCCGGGCAGCCGGCCCTGCCGCGCGGCATCACGATTCGCGAGATGCCGGCTGCGCCGGCTCCGATGCCCAGGGCCGTGCCTCGCGCCCAACCGACCAGCGTCCGACCCGCCGCCGCGCCGATCGCGCCGTCGCCCGAAGACCTCATGCCCGAGCTCGTCCGGCCGCCGATCGCGGAGTGACCGGCGGGCCCGTCCCCCGGCTCACGCCGGGGGCTTCTGTCGAGCGGCTCGGCCCCACCGTTGCCAAAAAGCCCCGGGCGGAAGCCTGGGGACTCCGCTCCGACGCGCCGCGGAGGCCCGCCAGACAACCGTCGCACGCTGCGATGCTGTGTCGGCAATCAGCCGCCGCCGGCTTCCTTCTTGAGCTTGGCGAGCAGGTCAACCGCGTCGGGCCGGGTGGCGAACATCGGCTCGTTCGCCAACACCTCCTCGAGGATCTTCCGGGCACGGTCCTTCTCGCCGCGATCGGCGAGCAGCTTCGAGACGTAGTAGGCCCCGTCCGTCGTGAGGGCGTTGTTCCGCGAGATCTGCTCGAGGATCTTCTCCGCATCCTCGCGGCGGCCGCGCTTGTAGTACACCCAGGCGAGGGTCGTCAGGGCGTTGACCTGCTGCGGCGAGTTCTCGCGGTACATCGCGACATTCGCCTCGGCCATCTCGGTGGCCCGCTGCCGTGAGGCCTCGTCGTCCGATTCGACGAGCACCAGCGCCAGCGAGTTGCTCGCCGGGAAGTTCCCCGGCGACTGCACGTGGGCCTCGTTGAAGAACTTCTCGGCCGTCTTGTAGTCGCGGGCCACGCGAGCGATCGCCCCGCGGACGATCTTGCCGTCGAGGCTCTTGGGGTCGATCTTGAGGGCGTTGTCGGCGGTGGTCTTGGCGGTCTCGAGGTCGTTCTGGCCGAGATACCACTGGGCGGAGGCCAGCAGCACGCCGGGGTCGCTGGGGGCGGCCTTGATGGCGGCCTCGATCAGCTTCTTGGCCGTATCGCGCTTCTTGGCCTCGTCGTAGAGGCGGGCCAGGGCGAGTTCGGGCTGCACGGCCTTCTCGTCGAGCTTGCGGGCTTCCTTGAACTGCGCAAGCGAGTCCTGCTCCTTGCCCAGCTGAAAGAGCACGATGCCCATGCGCTGGTGGGCGCTGGCGTTGTCGGGGTCGAGGTCGAGCCAGCCCTGAAGGTGCTTCTGCGCCTGCTCCCACTGCTTGCGGGCCTCGGCCACCGCGGCGTTCCCCGCGTGGCAGCGGATGTCGAAGTCTCGCTTCCGCTTGGCGTTCTCCGTGTAGCCGGCGTTGAGCGTGGTGGCCTTCTCGAAGAGCACCGCGGCGTCGGTCACCCGGCGGTCCTGGAAGGCCAGGTCGCCGAGCATCAGGTAGGGCTCGGGATCAGCGGCGAACTTGACCGCCGTGTCTTCCAGTTCGGCGCGGGCGGGGCCGAGCTGATTCACGCTCAGCCAGAGCGTGGCCATCATCACGCCCGGCGGGGGGAGCTTGGGGTTGTTGCTCTTGGCCCGCTCCAGGATCGCCCGACAGCCGTCGATGTCGCGATCGCGGAACCGGCTGATGGCGTTGTTGATCTCCTTGTTTTGACTGTCGTCGGAGACGGCTTTGCCGACGAGCGTCTGGGCGGTCACCTGGGCATGGACGCGGCCGCCCTGCAGGGCCGCGACGCCGATGACGAGCAGGCCAGCCCAGCCGCGGAGGACACCGTTCATGATCCGCATATCCATGCTGAAAAACTCCCGAAGAAGAGAAGGAGAAAACCCCGCGAACCGCAGGTTTGTTACTGTATCGGAGCCGTGGGGGCATTTCCACCGCCCCGCGGAAAGGGCCGATCACGATGCTGCTGGGCGCCGTTTACGAGCGGGAGATGAAGGTCGCCCCGCGCAGCCGCGGGCTGTTCGTGGCTCGGGCAGTCTACTGCGGCGCACTCCTCGGGATCGTCGCCACCTGCTGGCTCGTCGTAACCGGTTCGCAGACGGTGACGACCGTCGGCGACACGGCCCGGTTCGGGGCCACGCTGATGCGGATCCTCGCGCCGCTCCAGCTCGTGCTCGCCATGCTCGCCGCCGCGCTCACGGCCGTGCTCGCCGTCGGCGTGGAGAAGGATCGCCGCACGCTGGAGATGCTGCTCGTCAGCCGCCTCTCCGACGCCCAGCTCGTGCTCGGCAAACTGGCCGGCAGCCTGCTGCGGGTGCTCCTCCTGCTCGTGGCGGCCGTGCCGATCTTCGCCGTGGCGGGGCTGTTCGGCGGCGTGGAGCCTGGCCAGCTCGGCCGCCTCTTCCTCGCGACCGCGGCCGCCGCCGTGGCCACGGCGAGCGTGGCCAACGCCGTCGCCTTCTGGAAAGACTCGACGTTCCAATCGCTGGCCATCACCGCCTTCGTGCTCGTGTCCTGGACGGCCGCGGGCGAGGCGGCGGCGGCGCGATTCGGCACCGCCACCGGAGCGGCCGTGTCGCCGGCGCGGGCGATGTTCGCGGCCCTCGAGCCGGCCGGCGGCCCGACGCTGGCGCCCTTCCTCGGCGTGTGCGGCGCCGTGTTCGCCGTGAGCACCGGCCTCGCTGTCGCCCGGGTGCGGCGTTGGAACACGGCCCAGGAAGCGCGCCGGCGGGATGTCGCGGCCGAGACGCCCCACGCGGCGGGATCGGCGCGGCGCGGCTGGTTCACGCGGCGCGACGTGTGGCCCAACCCCATCTTGTGGCGCGAGGTCTGCACGCGGGCCCACGGGCGGGCCATGCCGCTGGTGCGGCTGGCGTGGCTGGTGCTCTTCGCCGTCGCGGTCGCGGGCGTGGCGGCCGAGGCCCGTTCGCCTCGGCCCGACCGGCTCGCCGTGGCGGTGGCCGTGGTGCCGATGGCGCTGGCGAGCCTGCTGGCCGTGACGGCGCTAGCCGTCACGAGCGTGACCACCGAGCGCGACCGGGGCACGTTCGACCTCCTGCTCGTCAGCGACCTGGAGCCGGCGGAGTTCGTGTGGGGCAAGCTGTGGGGCGTGCTCCTGGCCGCCCGCGAGATCGTGCTTCTGCCACTGGCCCTGTGCGCGGCGATCGTCGCGCTGGGGATCGCCACGCCCGAGCATGGGATCTATCTCGCGGGCGGACTCGCGGTGCTGCTCTTCTTCGCGGCCGTGCTCGGCCTGTATGCCGGCCTCTCGCATACCGTGTCCCGGCGGGCGATCGCCGTCGCGCTCGGCACGGTGGCCTTCCTGTTCGTGGGTGTCGCCACGGCGATGCGGATCATGGTGGCCTTTGGCGCGAGCTTCGAGCTGCAGCTGGCCCCCTTTCTGGCGGTGATCGTGGGCGGGGCCATCGGGCTGTATGCCGCGCTCTCCGCCCGCAACCCGTCGCCCGCCGTCGGCTGGGCCTCCGCCCTGCTGCCGGCCCTGACCTTCGTGGCGCTCACGGGCTTCCTGCAGGGCAGCACGCTGCAGGTGTTTCTCGTGGTCTGCGTCGCCTACGGCTTCGCGACCCTCGCGCTCCTCGTGCCCGCGATCGGCGCCTTCGACCTGCTCACCGGGCGGACCACCACCGGCACGTGAGTCAGCGGACCACGCCCCTGCCCTGCTCGAGCGCCGCCAGCCGTTGCTCGGCCTCGGGGGGTGCGTTGCCCTTGGCGACGGCCCGCCGGTAGCTGTCGGCCGCGTCAGCGGTGCGGCCGAGCGCCTCCTGCGACAGGCCCTCGAGCAAGAGCACGTCGGCCGGCGTCTGGTTGGGGCCGTATTGCTCGCCGAGGATGGCGAGCGTGGCCAGTGCACGCTGCGGACGGCCGAGCCGCCGGTAGGCCTCGGCCGTGTCGCGCAGCGCCTCACGGTCGTCGGGGGCGATGGCGAGCGCGCGGTGGTAATCGGCGAGGGCCTGCTCGGCCTGGCCGCGGGCCATCGCCACCTGCCCGCGCAGCCGCCAGGCATCGGCCGAGCGTGGCGCCATCCGCACCGCGTCGCGGGCCAGACGATCGGCGTCTTCGAGCAGGCCGAGCTCCATGTACATGCGGCCGCCGTCGATCGACAGGCCGACGTCGCCGGGCGAGAGCTTGAGGGCCTCGGCGATCTGGCCGACAGCCTCCATCCGCTCGCCGCGCTTCCAGAGGACGTCGGCGTAGTGTCGCCGGGCATCGACGTCGAGCGGGCAGCTCTTCACGGCCCGTTCGAGCAGGCCCTCGGCCCGCACGAGGTCGTTCCGGTCGGCCGCCGACAGGCCTTCGTTGCACAGCCGCCGCGCGTCGGCGAGCTCCGGCGGCACCGGGTCGCGTCGCTGTACGAGCCGACAGCCCGCACCGAGCCCCGCGGCGAGGATCACGACGAGCACCGGACGCAGCGACATGGGAGCTGATCACCGCACGAGGAAGAGCCGCGGACTGTAGCGGCCCGGATCGCCCGCCGACAGACGAGCCCCCGCCCCCCAACCTGCCGGGCTTGCCGCGGCCACCGCATCGACCGCGATCGGCCTTGGCGCGGGCCGCGGCCGGTCCGTACGAACCGCGGAAAGCGTGGCCGGGCGGCGAGGAGGACGGGATTGTTTCGCGGTGACGGAAGACGTGTGTGGTCGGCGTGTGCCGGGCTGCTCGCCCTCGCGGCGGGCTGCGAGGTGCGCGATGAACTGGCGCCGCCACCGGCACCGGGCTGGCCGATGATGTCCGGGGTCGGCGACCGGCCCCTGTTTCCGGCCGCCGATGCGGCGCCGACCGCGATCGAATACGTGGAGGGCTTCGAGTCGGGCCTGCGGCGGGCGGCCGAGGACGGCCGGCCACTGCTCGTGGTGTTTCGTGGCTCCTGGTGCCGGTGGAGCGCCGAACTCACGCAGGGAACGCTCGCCGACCACCGGATCGTGGGCCTCTCCCGCCGGTTCGTCTGCGTGGCGGTGGACGCCGACCGCGACGCCGCGACCTGCCGCCGCTTCGCCGTCGATCGCTTTCCGTCGGTGCTGCTGCTCGACGCCGACGGCAGCGAACGGTTTCGGGTGACGGGGTCGACCGCCGCCGGCCTGGCCGACGCGATGGCCGGCCTGCTCGACGCCACGACTACCCGAAGCCGTGTGGCCGCGGCCCCCAGCGACACCGCGCGGTGACGCTGGTTCCGCTACGATGCCTCCCGCGGCCTCGCCGCGTCATTCATCCCGGAACGGACCGCGTGTCGCAGCCCTCACTTTCGCCCGCGCAGCAGGAACGGAAGTTCCACGCCTACCCATGGTGGAGCCCCCGGTTCTGGCACGGCATGCCGCTGGGCGTGTGGCTGCCGCTGGTGGCGGAGCACGGTGGCCGGGCGTCGCTCTCCAAGTGGGGCCTGATGGCCACGATCTCGACGGCCGCGGCATTCAACTCGCTCTGCGAGCCCTTCAGCGAGGCCCGCTTCCGCCGCCGGCTGCGCACCCCGCCGATCACGCCGCCGCCGCTGTTCATCATCGGCCACTGGCGCAGCGGCACCACGCTGCTCCACGAGCTGGCGATGCTCGACGACCGGTTCTGCTGCCCCAACACCTACCAGTGCCTCGCCCCCGGGCACTTCCTCCTCACCGAAGACGTGCTCACGTCGTCGCTCGCCTGGATGATGCCGGCCAAGCGGCCGATGGACGACGTGGCCGCGGGCTTCGACCGCCCGCAGGAGGACGAGTTCGCCCTGATGAACCTCGGGGCGCCCTCGCCCTACCGTCGCATGGCCTTCCCGATGACGAGCCGCGACGCTCCCGAGGCGCTCGACATCGAGAAGCTCCCCGTCGCGGACCGGGTTCGCTGGGAGCGGGCGCTGCGGCGGTTCCTCGCCATGCTCGCCGTCCGCGACCCACGGCGGCCGGTGCTCAAGAGCCCACCGCACACGGCGCGGGTCGGCGCGCTGGCGGAGATGTTTCCGGAGGCCCGGTTTCTGCACATCGTCCGCGACCCGTTCGTCGTCTTCCCCTCGACACTGCGGCTCTGGCGGTCGCTGCACGAGGTGCAGGCACTGCAGGTGGACGACGGCGCCGCGCTCGAGCGCTACGCGTTCGCCGCCTTCGAAGAGATGTACGCCGCCTTCGACCGCGACCGCCCGCGGCTCGCTCCCGAGCGGATCCACGAACTGCGCTACGAGGACCTCGTCGCCGATCCCGTGGGCCGGCTCGCCGAGGCCTACGACCGGCTCGACCTCGGCGGCTTCGACCGCGTGCGGCCGGCGCTCGAGGCCCAGGCGCGGGCGATGAAGCAGTATCGGAAGAACACCTTCCGCCACGAGCCACGGCTGGTGGAGGAGATCGGCCGCCGCTGCCGGTTCTTCATCGATCGCTACGGCTACGACGTCCCCGGGCTCGCGCCCGGGGCGTGATGATCCTCGCACGGCCACGCACAGGCCGTCACGCGGCCTTGCGGCGCTGCTGCCGGAGGAGGCGGACTTTCGGATCGGCCTGCATGCTCTTCGCCTCGTCGGCGAACTCCTGCGGCGTCATGCGGATGCGGCGCTCGAACCGCAGCCGGGCGAGGCCCCACTGGGCCGCGGCCACGGCAGCGGCCGCCGCGGCGAGGGCGACGAGCGTCTGGCTCGCGGCAGCCGCGGCCTGCGGGCCGGCGGCCGGTTCGTCGGCCGCGGAAAGGACGGCGACGAGCGGCCGCGCGGCGAGCACCGTGGCCGCGACGAGCACCCCGAGGCCGAGGCCGCTGCCGACGATCGCGCCAAGCGTGGCCATGGAGAACATCCGCCGCAGCCCGGCGATGAAATCCACGCGCTGGAGGTCGGGAGCGACGCGGCCCGGCTCCCACGAGAGCCCATCGAAAACGAACCGCACGGCGAGTGCCGCCGCGGCGCTGGCCAGCACGACCCCGAGCGTGGGCAGCACGATGGCGGCAGGCACGAGCGTGCTCCACTCGGCCGGCGCGGCAGGGTGCGTTACTCCGTGGCGGATGGCGGCGCGGAGCATGTCGGCGGCGGCGGGAAGCGTGGCCCGGCTCCAGGCGGGCAGCAGTGCCAGCGCGGTCGCCGCGGCCGCGGCCCAGGCCGGCAGCGCGGCGACGGGCATCATGCCGGCGCGACGGGCCGCCTCGCGACGACGGGGCGTGGCGGGCAGCGTGCGGTCGGCGGTGTCAGCCATCGCTCGTCGCCTCCGGGCCCATGCGGCGACCGACGTCTTCCCCGATCCCTTCCACCTGCGCCCGGGCGACGACGCCGAAGCCGCCGGCCCAGGTCTCCGCGCCCAGGGCCACGGCCCCGAGGAGCACGAGTGCCGCGAGCGTCTGCAGCATGCCTTGGCCGGGCGCGAAGCGGATCGTCCGCAGGCAGACGGTACTCGCCAGGTGGAAGACGAGCACGGCCGTGAGCGCCGGCAGGGCGAGCGACACGGCCAGGGCGAGCGCGGCGTCGGGCAGCGTGGTCACGGCCGCGGCGATGCCGGCGGCAAAGGTGTCGTCGGCAGGCGTCGCCGCCCCGATCGGCAGCGTCTGCAGGCCGTCGAGGATGCCGGCGACGACGGCCAGATGGCCACCGGCGCCGAGAAAGCCGCCGATCGCGAGCCAGCGGCACAGCCGCGCCATGCCCGCGGCCTGGGCGTCGCCCTCGGGATCGAAGTCGTCGGCCCACGAGAGCCCGGCCACGCTGCCAAGGATGCCCCCCGCCCAGGCCGCCGCGGCGACCACGAGTGCGACGGCCAGACCGAACCCCAGGCCGATCACGGCCTCGCCCGCCACCAGCAGCGGCCAGGCCGACGGCGGGGCGGCACCGCGCTGCGTCATGGCCAGCGGCAGGGCGACCGCGGCGAGCAGCATCGCCAACGTCGCCCGCACCCGGAGCGTGGCCGCGGGAACCACGGCGGCCATCCCCACGAGGCTCGCGACCCCGACCCGCGCAAGCACGCCCGCGGCGATCACCGGCTCGGCGACGAGCGATTCAAGGAGTGAGTTCATCTGGGGTTTTCGTACGCGCGGGCATGTCGGAGGGGGTGCCCCTGCCATGTCGCCGGGCTATGGGAGCAAGCGTAGGCACGGATGCCGAAGCGCCGCGGACATGCAGCGAGGGAAGGCCTGGAAGGCCGGAGCGAACGTCCGGAGACATGGCAGGGGCACCCCCGACCCGCTCGGCGGCGGGTTTGATCACTCGATGAGCATGATCGACCGCACATCGCTGTATCAGCCTCTCGCCAACAACGGCAGGCGAGCGGGTCGGCGTGAGGATGCGGAGCGTGGCGGACCTTCGCCAGCGACGCAACTCATGCCGCCCGCAAGCCGTTTTGGGCGCGTCAGCCCAATGCAGCCTCGATCCCGGCGGCCTCGATCCCGGCCCTCACGAACCGCCCGCGGCCGACCGGAACAACTCCACGAACCGTTCCACCATCCACGGCAGCGACGCGACGAGCATCGCCACCATCGCCGCCAGTCGCGGCACGAGACCGACGATCGGTTCATGCACCCCGGTGGCCGCCTGCACGAGGCCGGCGAGCGTGCCCACCACGAAGCCGACGACGAGCACCGGCGCGATCACGACCACTCCGGAGAGGAGCGCCGTCCGTGCGAGTTCGACGAGGTCGGTGTCCATCGGCATGGCCCGTGATCAGGAGGCGGTGGTGGCCCGCACGCTGTCGAGCAACGACTGGATGACGAGCGTCCACCCGTCGGCGGCCACGAACACGAGGAGCTTCAGCGGCAGTGAGACGAGCGTGGGCGGCAGCATCACCAGACCCGTGGAGACGACGAGCGTGGCCACGAGCAGGTCGAGCACGAGGAACGGGAGCAGGAGGCGGAAGCCGATGGCGAAGGCTGTCTCCAGTTCGCTTACCAGGAACGCCGGCAGCAGCGTCTCCACCGGGACGTCGTCGTAGGTGGCGACGTTCCGCGGCCCCTCGGGATGGCGGGCCAGGAAAAGCAGCATCGTGTCGCGATTGCCGGCCTGCTCGATCTGCGCGGCCATCCAACGGCGGATCGGCAGCGAGCCGCGCTCGCAGGCTTCGGCGGCCGTGACCGTGCCCCGCTGGTAGGGCTCGATGCCGTCCCGCCAGGCCTGCTTCCACACCGGCCACATCACCATCGCCGAGAGGAAGATCGCCAGTGAGGCGACGACCTGATTGGAGGGGATCTGCGGCGCGCCGAGTCCCTGCCGCAGCAGCGACAGCACCACCGACATCCGCACGAAGCAGGTCGTCATCAGGAGCAGCGCGGGCGCGAGACTCATGACGCCGACCAGGACGGCCGAGGGGAGCACCGTGCCTGGAGACAGAGCCTTGAACAGTTGGCCAAGGCCCGCGTCCACCAACGGCGTTGACGCCGCCCGTTCCGCCGGCGCTGGCGCCGGCACGGGCGCGGGCGCGATGGGCGTGACGGCCAGCTCGGCCGGGGCATTGGCTGCGGCGTCGGCGGCACAGACGGGCGCCGCGGCCAGCGTCGCCAGCACGAGCAGCAGTGCGGCCCCGGCCCGGGGAATGCGCGGCGTGCGGCCGGCGGGCCGCGGCGGCATCTGCGCCCCGCGGCAGGCGGCCGCGATCCGGTCGGTGGACTGCGGGTCGGCGATTTCGGCGAGGGTCTGGCAACCGCTGGACGACACGGCCACGAGCAGCGTCTTGGGGCCGAAGCGGACGATGCGGGCCGCGTGCTGGCCGGCAAGAGGCGCCTCGCCGAGCACTTCGAAGACGTCGGTCGGCAACGCGGCACGGCGGCGGCCCGACGCAAAGAAGCGGAAGCCCGCCAGCACGGCGAAGGCGGCGGCGATGGCGGCCAGGAGCCGGAAGTCGGTCGTGGGGCGGGCGGCGGCAGCGGCCCTCCGGCCCCCTTCCGCCGTCGGCAAGGGCACGGGACCGAGCCTGCTCGTGGCGGCTGGACCGGCCTCCACGGTGTGGGTGGCGGGCGCGACGACCTGCTCCGGAGCGGGCGCGATCGGCGGTTCTGCCCGCAGGCTTCGGCCCGCGACCAGCATCACGCCAACGACAAAGGCCATGGAAGGCTTTGTCCACGGAAAGCCAAGCGACGCGGTCATGCGGCGGCCCTGCGTGGAGCCGCGGGGCGGACGGCGACATCATCGGCGTCTGCGGCGTCGTCGACGCGCGACCAGTCGATCCGCGGGTGGCGGCGCCGTGGCCTGTCTTCCCCACGCGAGGGCCGGGCGCCAGCCCGGAGCACGAGCCACGCGAGCAGCGTCGAGGCGACGCCGATGGCGACCAGCCAGACTTCGCGGGGCACGTCTCCCGGACGGCCGCCGGCGATGGCGATCCAGGCGGCGTCGAGCAGTTGGCCGGGGGTGCGCCGCCCTGCGGGCGCTGCTGCGGTCGATGACGGCGCGGCGGCGACCGGGCGAGCCGGCTCACGCCGCGCGGTCCGCGGCCCCGACGCGGGAAACACCGTGACCACGACGCGGCGGCCCTCGGGCACCGTCGTGGGCGGCAGCAACTGGAGCACGTGCTCGCGGATTCTCGCCTCCTCACGCTGCTCACAGACCGCGACGGACAGAGCCGGTTCGCGTTCCTGGGCGGCCCGCACCGCCGCCTGGAGCGACGTGTCGGGAATCGCCACGGAGACGAGGATCGATTCGGGACCCGACACGGCAGGCAACGCGGCCGGCGCGGCGGCCGGTGGCTCGGCCTGCTGGCCGACCTCGGCCGGCGCGTTGGCGTCGGCGGCCCGCTGCTGACGCCAGCCGAGCCCAGGCTCCCGCAGCCGCGGCGGCTCGACGGGCGCGGGCGGCGGTGTCACGACCGGCGGGGACAGCGACACGGTGACGTTGACGACCGCCCCCTTCACGAACGCCAACGCGTGGCGTACCTTCTCGGCGAGATGCCGCTCGTGCGCGATGCGGCGGGCGAGCTCCGGATCGACGGCAGCCTCTTCGGCGGAAGACCGCGGGCCGGCGGCCTCCAGCGGTCCGGCGTAATGGACGCCGCTCCGCAGGTCGGTGACGGCCACACGGTCGGCGGCGAGGCCTGCGATCGAGGCTGCCACGAGCACACGGATCGCCTGCACGCGAGCCGGCTCGAGCTCGGTATCGGGCTGGGTGCGGATGTTGACGCTCGCCGTGCGCACGGGGCCCGAGGCCAGGCCACCGTCGAGAGCGCCGCGCTCCTCGACGTCGTAGAGCACGCTGGCCCGCTCGATGCCCGGCATCGAGCAGATGACGTGGGCGAGTTCCTCCTGCACGGCGACCCGGAGGAGTTCCTCCTGCACCGCGCGGCTCTGCCACGGACTGTTCTTCTCCAGCACCCGCCGCAGGCTGCTGCCGAACTCGCGGGGCAGCGCCTCGGCGTCCACCAGCGCCCGCATGTAGGCGCTCTGCCGCGGCCGCGGCACCCACACCCGGCCATCCTCGGTGCGGTGGTCCGTGAGCTGGGCGCGGTCGAACGCCGCCTCCACGATCGCCATTTCCGACGACGGCAGCGCGGTGCCGGGCAGCAGCTCGACCTCGTCGGTCAGCGGACGGTCGCGCAGCAGCCACACGGACCAGCCGATGGAAGCGGCGACGATGCCGCAGGCGATCACTTGCGCGGCATTGATCCGCGGAAACGATTCGTGGGCACGCGGGAGATCCATGAAGGCCTCGTGGTCGGTGCGATGGTCAGGCTGCAGCCCGGCTGTGGCCGCGCCGGCGTGGAATCCGCAGCGTCACCGCCAGCCCGCCGTCGGGGCACGCGACGGCCGACAGCGTCCAGCCGGCACGCTCGACGAGCGGCCGGAGCTCCGCGACCGCGGCTTCTTGGCGGGAGACGTCGGCGGCGGAGTCGGCGACCTCGATCTCCAGGGCGCTGCCCGTATCGACCGTGGTGACGAGAACCTCGCGAACCGTCGGGCACTCGCCCCGCGGCGCGGGCGCGACCACGGCGGCGCAGGCCGCCTCCAGCAGCCGGCGGAGCGGCGTGGCAATGGCCTCGGGCGCCGCATCGGCCGCGTGGGCGTCGGGAACGTCGAGGCTGATGGTCACGGTGGGCAGGCCGTGAACCGAGCGGGCCACGTCCGCCGCGACGCGTCCCAGCGCGCCGCGCAGCGTGTGCGCGTCGTGCTCCGGCCGCGCGGGCGGCCGCATGGGGATGATCCGGGGCGCGGCACGGCGGGGCGAACGATCGGAGGGGGCCATGGGAATCCTTTCCCGTCGGGAGGCTGCGACGCTACCGCGCGCATTCGGACTGGAGCGAGGGTTTGGAACCGCAGATCTCGTCCATGAGCCAGCGGTTGACGTCGGCGAGCACGGCGCGGGACAGATCGCGGCGGCCCGGATAGATCCGCATCGCGAGCATCGCGCCGGCGGCATGGAACAGCCGCAGCGTGCGGTCGGTCCGCTCCGGGGTTTCGCGGGCCGCATCGGCGAGGCAGCAGAGCAGCATCGGTAGCCGGCGAACGTCGCGGAGCCTGGCGAACGCTGACTCCTCGAGTGGGAATCCGCCGCCGATCGACACCACGCCCCCGAAGGCGTCGGGATGCCGGCAGGCGATGCGGAAGGCCTCGGTGCCGGCGGATCGGCGGCCGACGAGGAAGATCCGGCCGGCATGGATGCTCGCCCGGTCGCGGATCGTGTCGATCGCCCGCCATACCGCGTCCTCCCGGTCCTCGCCGGCATGCGGCCGGCCCGGCTGCACGGCGACGAAGTTCCGCAGGCTCATCCGCGTCATGACGCGACCGAGGTCGAAGCCGTCGTCGTCGGCGAGCCAGACGAGCAGTGGATAGTCGTAGCCCGCCTCGTAGCCCTGCGGCATGAACAGCCGCGCGTCGGCGATCCCGGTCGCCGGCACGGTGGCCCGCGCCGCGGGGGCCGACTGCCGTGTCCGGTCCGTGAGACGCTTCGACTTGCGGCCAGGCATGCGACACCTCGGGGCGAAGGGGGCCAAAACCTGGGAAAATCCCGAGCTCGGCCGCGGGTTTGTACCCGCCCCCCGCACCTCGGACAACGCCAACCGACCGGCCGTTCGGCGATCCCCTCCCCGCCGCGGCAGGCCGGGCAAGCCTGGTAAGCGGGGGCTAACGCCGGGAGGTTCACGGCGGTCAGAGACCGCCGCTACAGCAATCCGAGGCGCGCATCGCCCATGACCGAATCCGCGTGCTGTTCAACGATGACACGAGGGGCCGCCCGTGCCCCGGGAGCCGGCGTAGGCGGCCAGCGAAGCCACGGATGGCGGAGCGCAGACGCCTCCGAGAGAGC
>Ga0315900_10005014_pt1 | contig 18375 bp, 14 predicted proteins | sample LakEriMetagenome_FD_203521 | JGI IMG/M metagenome (GOLD analysis project Ga0315900, IMG submission 203521) | Freshwater fungal communities from buoy surface, Lake Erie, Ohio, United States - Buoy 12 MA114 | ecosystem: Environmental > Aquatic > Freshwater > Lake > Lake biofilm | place: USA: Lake... | reverse complement strand
TGGACTCCAAAAACATTGACATCAAGAACTTCGGCAAGCTGGAAGTAGGCAGCATCAGCGATACGGCCATGCAGTTTCAGTTCAGGCCGCAGACCGGCAGTATTCAGAGCCTGAGTGCGAGAAAATCGGTTTCACCGGTCGGCACATCCAGCAACACTTCCCTGTTCTGCCGCACCTGGAAGATGGACCGCTGGACAATGGATGGAGAAGATATGCTGGATTTTGATACCATCGGAACCGTTACAGCCACCTTCACTGCCTCGGGTACCTATTTTGTGGATGGCCTCGAGTTGTTCAGGGATTCTGCTGTTGAAAACGTGATAAGCTGGTGGAAATGGAATCCTTCTGCTCCGGGGCAGAAAATATGTTATTCGCATGAGTCAGAGGATTTCGTTTGCGACAGCAACAATGTTGTCAGCATTGAATCGCTAACGGCTTCTGAGCTGGTAATGGATGAGCAGGGAATCCGGTATTACCTTTTGCCTTACAATCTTCCGGGCCGAATGGCGCTTCAGCCAGGAAAAGCGAAGAATATCAGCCTGCCGGAGCGTTCTTTCCTGTTGAGGAAAAGACGCTGAGCGGGTCGGACCTTTGGTCAGACCCCGGCAATTCCAACAGAGTGCCAACCAGGCAGCATCCACATAAGGAAACCTGATTATTGATCAGGTTTTTTGTTGTAAGGCCAAACCCGTTGGTCTGACCAAAGGTCCCGACAGCCGGCAGTGCCTTTGGCCGGACGGCTGTCGCTATTCCATACCGAGATACCGTAAAAATATTTTTTCCCATTTCGGGAACAATGCTACTTTTGTAGAAAAACCATTTTGCGGGTCATCGCCAAAAAAATACTCCGGGAATTCTGGGCCATCCATGCCGATTCCGAGCAGGCACTCAAGGTCTGGTATCAGGAAGCCGCTGCCGGAACCTGGTCCAGTCTGAACGAATTGAAGAAAGATTATCCGGGTGCCAGTATTCTGGGCGACACTAGAGTGGTTTTTAACATTAAGGGCAACAAGTACCGCCTCATTGTGAAAATTAATTTTGCCTACCAGATGATTTGGATACGATTCATTGGAACCCACGCCGAATACGATAAAATAAATGCTGTTCAAATTTAAGCGATGATGAAACCGATAAAATCTGAAAATGATTACCACCATGCACTTGCAAGGATGGACCAAATATTTGATGCCAGTCCCGGAACTGCTGAAGGCGATGAACTTGAAATCCTGGGCATTCTGATTGATCAGTACGAGCAGCTGCATTTTCCCATCGATTTACCCGATCCGGTGGAAGCCATTAAATTCCGGATGGAACAATTGAATTACAACCAGAATGACCTTGCCAGAATCCTTGGTTTGAAAAGCCGGGCCAGCGAAATTCTGAACCGAAAACGCAAACTCAGTCTGGAAATGATACGGCGTCTGCATGAAATCCTGCACATTCCAACCGATGTACTGATTCAGGCGTATTGATTTTGTAATTGCTTCTCGCCGGGCGGCTTTTACAATCCACATTTTCATTTTATACCTTTCTTCTGCCATGAAGAATTACATTTTCTCCTTCCTGCTGATTGTCCTGAGAGGCGGCATGCTGTTTTCACAGAATACGCCGAGGCTGGTGCTGCCGGTGGGGCAGAGTTCAAGTTCTGCAAGCGAATTTAGTCCCGACAGCAAGTACCTGATTTGCAGCGATGAAAGTGGCTTGGTGACAAGAATCTTTGAAACTGGTAGCGGCAGAGAACTTAAAGAAATTCAGGGACAGCTGAGTTATGTTGCAAACCAGAGCTCTTTTAGCCCGGATGGGAAATGGATGGCCACCGCATGCGATACAGCTGTATTTATCTGGGATGTAACCAGAGAATGGAACATTAAGAAAGTAATAAGAATTAGAAATTCTTTTCCCGAAGTAATTCTCCATCCCCCATTTTCCATTAGGTATTTGGGAAATTCCATGGTAATTCTGGATTTCTATCCCTTTGAAAAAAATACGTTATTTGGTTTTGACCTTTTCAATGAAATAAATCCGGTTTGTTTTAAAGGACATATAGGTCAGGTACATTCTGTATTAATTAACCAGGAAGGAAAAAAATTACTGACCGCTAGTGCCGATCACTCTGTGCGTGAATGGGAGTTAAAATCAGGAATTGAGTTATTGAAAATATATGCGAGCAATAATAGTGTTTTGAAAGCGAATTATAGCTTTGATGACAAACTAATAATGTCTGTTTCAACAGATAATTCAGTGAGAATATTTGAAGCAAATTCAGGATATCAATTGCAGGAATTAAAGCATCATGGTTTTTTGCCTCCAATATCAGCTGCCTTTAGTCCTAATGCAGATTTTGTTTTTACTACAGATGAGGACACGATACTTCATTTTTGGGAAGTAAAATCGGGAAAAGAATTCCATAAATTAAAAATAAATAATAAAAATTTACTCAAATCAACAAGTCTGAGTTTTCAGAATAATAGAATCAAAAAAATACTAAATTCCAAAGATAGTTTAATTAAATGTAATCCAGATAGTTTGGAAGAATTGATTTTACGGTTTTGTTCTGGTAACAGGAATATTAGTCCGGATGGCAGTAAAAAAATAGATTTAAACATAGGAAGTTATACAACTTATGCAATCGAAAAGGAAGGTGATTATAATTTATTCCTATCCGACCGAAATCAAAAAAAAGAGCGAAAATTACTGAGCGGATTTACAACTGGGGTAAAATCTGTTGATGTCCTGAATGGGGAGAATAGCATTTGTGCTGCATTTAATGACAGTACAGTACGATTTATTAACTTGCTGACGGGAAAGACAAAGTCTAAAGTAAAATTTCATCTGGGTAGGGCGTATAAAATTTGTTTGTCTCCTGATGGAAGTAAAATTCTTGCTGCATTAAATGATAATACCATTCGAATTTTTGATGCTATTTCGGGTATAGAGTTGTTTCTTTTGGTAAATAGGGCCATTCCATTTTATGATATTTGTATAAGTCCTGATGGAAAATTTGCCAGTGTTATTGCTGAATCCCCAAGAAGGGATGCTTCATTGCGGATATTTGAAATGGTAAGCGGAAAACAGATTTTCGAAACATTTTCGATTGACCCGAAGTGGAACTTTCAATTTACACCCGACAGCAAAAAAATACTATGTCAGGGTAAATACTTAATCACAATTAAAACAGAATTGATTTCCAAGATTTCCGAAACAGGCTCAAATGGATTTGCATTCAGTCCGGATGGAAAAACCATAATTAAAATGGACAGCATTTTTGACTTTGAGCAGGATGGAAAGTTGCAGTTTGCAGATATTGAAACTGGTAAGATTATTAGACAATTTTCAATAGGTAAATTTCGAAATGTGAAAGCAATTTCTTGTAGTCAAAATGGAAAATATCTTCTAATGCAGGGCAACTTTGGTTTTAATGTTAAACTGGATAATAAACGGTTTAAGGCTTCAACTTCGGCTACAAAAAGTATAAAAATATGGGATGCCGAATCTGGCAAAGAACTTAATACACTTAGAGGATTTAATATCAAAAAAAGACTTGATGCCTGTTTTGTTGAAGATGGCAAATACATCGTAACTTGGGGCGATGACCACCAAACCATCCTCTGGGAAACCGCCACCGGCCGCAAACTTTATACCCGTCTGCAGCTGAAAGGCGATGATTACCTGATTTACGACGAGCACTACCGCTTCGACGGTACGCCCGGCGCCATGGAGAAACTGTACTTTGTCTGTGGCCTGGAAACTACCGAACTGGGCCAGATGAAGGATGCACTCTATGTACCCGGACTGGCAGAAAAAATCATCCGGGGCGAAGAAATCAACTACAAAAAACTAAGCGACCTGGATTTCTGCAATGCACTGCCCTTGCTGGAACTGCAGAAAGAAGACCCTGCCGGACGGGAGCTCCGCATTCAGCAACGGCGCTGGCCGCTCAAACAGCTCGACATCAAAGTGCGCGGCAAAACCGTGCGCAGCATTCCGGCAGAAAAACTGGGTTTTATAGACAATCAGGTTTCCCTGCAAATCAGCAATGCCGGCATGGAAAAGTACCTGCTCGCAGGGATCGATAATGAGGTGGAATTGCAGGCCCTCTGCATGGACAAGGGCAGTGAGTTTCGTTCACAGAGTATAAAGTTCAGTCTTCCGGGTCCAAAGTCAAAACCTCAGCCAAAACTCTTCCTCCTGCTCATCGGGGTGAACGATTACAAGGACGATGACCTGGATCTGAACTTCCCCGTGCAGGATGCCCGCGCACTTGGCAATGCCCTGGAGCAAAGTGCAGCCAAGCTGCTGGGAAAAGAAAATGTCGAAACCTATCATGTGCAGTCCCGCCTGCCCGGGCAGCAGGTGTACACGACGCCGGAGCGGGCAGGTATAATGAAAGCCCTGGAAGAAATCGGCCGGAAGGCCCGCACACAGGATGTTCTCTTCATCTTTTTTGCCGGACATGGCGTCATGCAGACAAGCGGGGAAAAAGCCTTCACCTTTCTCACCGCCGATGCCTCACGGCTCAGTCAGGTGGGCATCAGCACAAAAGACCTCAAAGAATGGCTGAGTCCGGAAGGGCCCTTTGCCATGATGCCCAATAAGACCATCCTGGTGTATGATGCCTGCAACAGCGGACAGGCGGCCAAAGAACTGGTTTCGGTCCTCACCCGCGACAACGATGCCACCGAGCGCAGAAGGCAGATTGAAGATCTTGGCGATAAATCAGGGCTGTTTATTCTCTCGGCATCCGCTCCGGACAAACCTGCCTATGAAGTCCAGGGCCTGGGTCAGGGTTTGCTCACCTACTCCATGCTGTACACCCTCAAAAACAACCCCCTGATCCTGGACGAAAATGTGGAAGGCAACGGCTTCCTGAACCTGCAGAAATGGTTCCTCGAAACCGAGCGCGAACAGAACCGGCTCATGAGCAGTTTGGGTCTGAAGCAGAAGGCTCAACCTTACGGCTCTGCCAACATCCGCATCGGCATGGTGGATGAGGAGGTGAGAAAGGGAATTAAACTGAAGGAAGAAAAGCCCCTGGTCTATTGTGCCTCAGCGAGAAACGAAAATGAAGAAGATCCCCTCGACCTCAAAAATCAGGTGAATGACTACCTGGAAAACGGACAAGCAAGGGGCATTCAAAGCGATGTGGCCTTTGTACCCAGCGAAACACCGCAGACCAATGTGGTAAAACTGATTTACAAAAGCGGGGACAAAAAAGTGAACTGCCGCATCCTCATTTTCCGGAACAAGCAGAAAATTCTGGAGCAGAACCTGGAGGCTCCGGAGCCGGAGCTGGTGAAAAACATCGTAGCAAAACTGGAAAGGGTTTGTAAATAAGCTCCGCTCCGGCGGTCTGACCAAAGGTCCCGACCGCCGTCAGTGCCTTTGGCCGGACGGCGGAATTCTTTCCATCAGAAACTCCACGACCGGCACATCCGCCGCCGCCCAGTCCGGTTCTTTCAACCGATCCAGGGGCAGCCAGCAGGCAGTTTTGTGCTCGTTCAAAACTGGTTCTTTTTCCTCCGTTTCACAAAGCCAGGCATGCAGCAGGATGGAAAAATCAGGATAGGCGTGGGCCACCGATATCAGATGCCTTAGCGGCCGGATTTCCAGGCAAAGCTCTTCGCGAATTTCCCGGATCAGTGCCTCTTCCTGGCTTTCACCCGACTCTGTTTTTCCTCCAGGAAATTCAAATTTTTCACTGAGGTAGGGAAATGGATGGTTGCCCCGCTGAAGGCAAAGGAAGAAGTCGCTACGGGTAATCACGGCGGCAACTACTTCCAGAACTTTTTTACTTTCTGCCATAGGAAGGCGCTGATTTGAAATCTTCAGTCCGCAAATCGGTCCGCAAACATAAGCGTAATCTTCTCCGCCACCTGCCGGTCAGTCAAACCGCGGCAGTCAAAGCGGATTACCTTTTCCTCCTGCCTTTGTGATAGCCCGAAACCATAGGCCTTGTCGTAATAGTAAAGCGATACAGAAGCCGCTTCCCTGATTTCGCCTCTTTCCAGGTGCTCAAGTGCTTCTTTCAGTGCCTGGCCGCCCAGCCTTTTGCCAATGCGCTGCATGCCAGCCTTCAGCTCATCCAGCGTTTCTTTACCGTAGGAAGAGGCAATGTGCTCCAGCCTTTCTTCCCGGCTTCGCTCCACAAAATAAACCCGGCTTTCCCGCATGGCGGCATGCAGGGCATCCGGAATACGGAGTTTACCGATGGCCTTGCTCTCGTCTTCCAGCCACAATACTTCGTTTTCCGGATGACGGAGCAGTGCCATAAAAACTTCATTTTCAAACTGCTCCTGCCTCGGCTGCGGGGGCTGACCCAGGTTACCAAAGGAAGATCCTTTGTGGCAGGCCAGGGCCTCGAGATCGAGAATATGCTTTCCCATTCTTCCGATTTCCTGAAGGATTTCCGTCTTGCGGCTGCCGGTAAAGCCTCCCAGAATGCAGAGTTGCCGGGGCAGCGGAGAATTGTCGAGCACTTCCCGGCGGAATGCCTTGTAGCCGCCCTCCAGCAGCGAAACCTCAAAACCGGCAGACTCCAGCAGCCAGGCCATGCTGCCGCTACGCATGCCGCCCCGCCAGCAGTGGATACGCACTTTTTTTTCCGGACTAAGGGCAAGGGCCGAACGGATAAAACCCGACATCTTGGGGCCCACAAAATCAAGGCCTTTGAGCAATGCCTCATCCTTACCGACCTGCTTGTACAGGGTGCCTACTTCCGCCCTTTCCTCATCGGAAAAAAGCGGAAATGAAACCGCACCCGGAATATGGCCGAGGGCAAATTCTCCCGGACTCCGCACATCCAGTACCGGCTGGCTTTCAGGAAGATTCAGAAACGGAATCAGAGAAAGCCGCCGGGCCATGCTCAGTAAATCTCCTTGATTTTAAAGGTCTTGTCGCGGAACTGAAAACTCTCACCCGCCTTTTTACCCTCAAAGGCACGGTAAACAGGAGCCAGGGCTGAAACGGCAAAAATTAGTTTTCCTTCCACCTTCACCTGACCCAGACTGGTCGAAATGAAATAGGTGCCGCCATCGGTTTCCACTACTGATCCAAATTCAGCTTTGTGATATTCCTTGGAGGTGACAATCTGGTTGAGCTGATTTAAATCTTCCATGGCAAGTTCAAACTGACGGGCAAACATGTCCCGCTTGTTGTGCATTTCTTCCCTGTATGAATTATAGAGTTTTTCCTCCGTATTGTCGTCGTTTTCGTTGGCGCTTTCCTGCGCCTCGTTCATAGCCTTGCGGGCATTGTCCACCACCTCCCGCTGGATGCGGAGGCACTCGGCCAGAATCCGGTGTTTGGCGCTGATCTTGGTATCGGTCATGTCAGTTAAGCAGATTATCAGTTGTGAAAGGTAAAAATCTTCCGGGGTTTTCGGAAGCAGGGCCGCAAAAATAATTGGCCCGCTTTCTGCTGCAACCCATTCTGCTCAATTTTTGGCAAAGTCTTTATCAGCAGATTTAAACGGGTATAAGCGGCAGATTCTCTACTTTTGCAGGAATTCTCAGCGAATGATTCTTCCAATTGTAGCGTATGGCAGTCCGGTTCTGAAGGAAAAAGCAGCCGGCATCGACCAGTTTGGCCCCGACCTGAAAGCCCTTGTTGCCGACATGTTTGAAACCATGTACAATGCCGATGGCTGCGGACTGGCCGCACCCCAGATTGGCAAATCCATCCGCCTCTTTGTGATTGATGCAGAGCTCATGGATGAAGAAAAATACAAGGGCTGCAAGATGGCCTTTGTCAACGCAGAGAAGCTGGAAGAAACCGGCAACCTTCTCGGCTATGAAGAAGGCTGCCTCAGCATCCCCGGCCTTCGTGAAGAGGTAAAACGCCCGGAACTGATTACCCTCCGCTACCAGGACGAAGAAGGCAAAGAACACACAAAGCAATTCGAAGGCCTCATGGCCCGGGTAATCCAGCATGAGTACGACCACATAGAAGGCAAACTCTTCACCGACCACCTCTCACCCCTGCGCAAGCGCCTCATTCAGGGTAAACTCAGCGACATTATGAAAGGAAAAGCAAAGCATGCCTATCCGATGCGCTTTCTCCAGGGTGGGAAACGCTGATTTTTAATCCACGGAAAAACCTATAAGTAAGCCATTGGCGGACCAAAGCCCTGATCATAACAACAGTTGATTGAAATGGATTGTCGGATTTTAATCACTTCTGGCGTTTCCTTCGGAAAGTTATTTTTCCTGCGCGGGGAGGAAGAAAATTCGCGGAGGAGCTGTAGTCCTGGCGGAGGCCGATCGAATTTTCTTGATTTTTTCGTTCTTTTTGATCAAGCAAAAAGAACATAAAGAATAACAGCCAAAATGTTGGTCTTTCGGCGCTTCAAAGCCGGCTTTCAAAACAAACACTATGATTTCAAAACGCTGATTATCAATGTTTATGATGTTAGTTTTATAAAAGGTTTAAAAGACCGCCGCCGTAGAGATGCGGCATGCCTGTCTCTGCAGCGCTGGACAGCCCCCGGATACCCGAAAAATCCGGGCCGGCCAATGCGCTGTTTTTTGTAAATTACCCTGCTGTTTTTTAAAAAAAGCTATGTCCTATAAGCTCGACCGGAATGCCTTCACCGTAAAATCGTTTGAACCCGGATTCCGCATTAGAGGTTCGTGATGAGAGGGGAAAGTGCAAAAAATCAGAGACTTATACTCGAAATTCGTAGCAGCGCTACGGATACAGAGGATAAGTCTGCAAAGCTTCTGATTTGCAGCAATTTACCCTCGGAATAGAATTTCTGATGCGGATTCTGGGTTGAAGAAGCTTCACGAAACACGGAGTACTGGCGAAAACAATCGCCGGCAGAAAGGCTGAGGGCTGCTACCTGGCTGTCTTCCCGGGCCTTTGGCTTCGATCCCGAAAACCCGCCCCGCATGGATAAAACCAAATTCAGCATGCGGAAAAATGGCTAATATTCTCAACGATTTTTGTTGAACCCGAACTTGCCGGCCCTTTCCGCCGTCCGGCCAGAGGCACTGACGGCGGTCGGAACCTGTGGTCAGACCGCCTTATGCAATGACCTGAAAACTGGCCGAATCCCTTATCCGGAACCTTCCGCCTAAATCCCGCTGAACAGCTTATAGCTCTCCAGGTATTCCGGCACCATGGCATTCCAGCCAAGTTCTTTTTTGATGTGGTCGCGCATGGCCACACAGGCATCTATTTCACCGTGCACCACAAAGGTCATCTTCGGATTTTGCTTAAATGAAGCAAGCCAGTGATGCAGCTCATCCCGGTTGGCATGGGCTGAAAAGCCCGTCACCTGATCTACCTGACAGTACACGGGAAAAAACTCACCGAAAATCCTGATTTCGGTTTTGCCGTCCAGGAGGTCGCGGCCACGGGAGCCTTCTACCTGAAAACCTATGAAGAGCACGGTGTCTTCCCTCCGCGGCAGGCGGTTGGCCAGGTGATGCAGAATCCTGCCTCCCGTGGCCATACCGCTGGCAGAAATGATGATGGCACCGGATTTTATGTCGTTCAGACCAATGGACTGACTTTGTTCGGAAACATAGTGCAGGCTGGGGAAATCAAAATACTGATCATCCCCGCTTTCAGAAGGACCGCCCAGGTAATGCCGGTACAGACGAGAGGCCGAAATGGCCATGGGACTGTCCACATAAACCGGCACTGCCTCCATCCTTCCACTCAGGAAAATCTGCCTCAGGTAGTAGAGAATCATCTGGGTTCGGCCCACGGCAAAGGCCGGAATTACCACACAGCCCCCGCGCTTGAGCGCCGCCCTTAGTTTGGAGGCAAGCTCTTCCATCACATCGATTTCCACCGGGTATTTATTGGCATAAGTGGATTCGATGAAAAGTACATCCGCCTTCCCCGGTTCTGTGGGAGCCGGATGAAGCGGGTCTTTGTAACGGCCGATGTCCCCGGAAAACAAAACCGTTTTTTCCTGTTCTTTCCCCTTCAGGAGCACTTCCACCATGCCGGCGCCCAGTATGTGTCCTGCCGCCTTGATGCGAATGCTTACGCCGGGTCTGAGTTCCGTGATTTCATCAAAAGAAACCACCCGGATCAGGGGCAGCACCTGCTCCACATCTTTTTCATTGTACAGGGGTTCCGGATTGCTGTGCACGGAATATCCTTTTCGTCTGGTGTATTCGGCCTCTTCCACCTGAAGTTTGGCCGAATCCCGCAGCAGCAACTCTACCAGATCAGCGGTGGCTGCCGTGCAGTAAACCGGACCGGCATAACCATCCCGCACCAGCCTTGGAAGATAGCCGGTATGGTCGATGTGGGCATGCGTAAGCACGATGGCATCGATGCTGCCCGGATCCACCGGAAAATCTTCCCAGTTTCGCAGACGCAGCATTTTCATACCCTGAAACATGCCGCAATCCACCATCAGCCGGAAGTTATCTGCCTCCAGCAGGTGCTTTGAACCGGTAACCGTGCGGTTGGCGCCGAGAAATTTTACCCTTACTTCCATTCGTTTTAAGTATTGAAGATTGTTGTTGAGTGCTTGTTGAATAATTTATAACTGAAGCGGAAATCTACAAAATTCTTTACAGGATGTACCTGGCATGATTTTCCTCAAAAAGGAATTTACCGGAAACTATTTTTCCGGGCGGGAAAGCGGAAACTACTTCTTCAGCGCTTCCAGTACCTCCGCCACATCCGGTGTATCGTTGATGTGCCACTTGCCTTTTACCACGGCATTCTTCATCAGCCAGATGCCGGAATTGGACCGCATAATGGTCTTGAGGACAGTACCATCTGCATAGTAGTAGGGTACGGAAAGCTGGGCATCGTGCCGCAGCTGATCAATTTCCTGAGAAGTACTTGAAGTAACAATCAGGCAGTTCACCTTGAGATTACCCAGCTTTTCCAGGTTACGGCAGAGCTCGGCAGCTTTGCGGAATTCCCCGTCTTTACACCAGCTGGCCTTACGCACGATGATCATCAGCTGATTGCCTTCGAAGGTTTGCTGGGTAAAATCGCCTTCATCGTTCCACACACTGTAATCCAGAATTTTAGGCTTGGCATCGGGATTGGCCACTTCCATGGAAACAAACTTCCAGGTGGTATCGGTGGGATATTCGGTAAACTCTTTTTTCTCCCCGTTTTTCTCCAGGTAATACAGATAACGAAGTGTTTCGGATGGCTGCATGTTGGCTTTTATGTCGGCACCCACTTTATAAGGACGAAAATCAAAGGCTGGCAGATGGGCGATGGCATGCCAGGCAACGAAGGAACTGATGCCCAGTGTCAGCACCATCGCGCCGATGTTCACCGAATCGCGTAACTCCGATTCCAGTTCGCGGCGCTTCCAGAACAGAAACAGGGTGGGAACCATCAGAATCAGGTCTTTGAGGAAAGACTCCCAGGGACGAAGTTTAATGAAGTCGCCGAAGCACCCGCAATCGCTCACGGCATTGATTTCAGCCGGAGAAGCCACACCCACAAAAGAGGCGAACCATTGTGCGAAGCCGGTTTCTCCGTTTTCCTTGGCATACAGGGCGAGCGCTGTATAGCCGGTGAGGAAGGTAAAGAATATCATCAGCAGCAAAAAAAGCCACATGTTGATCCGCATGCGGTAGTACAGCAGCAGCGCCACACCCATGGCCACCTCGGCCACACACATTACCACGGCTATGGGCAATGCCAGTCCGACAAAATGCTCAAAAAACGGATGGAATGCCTGCGCAAATACTTCGAAGTATTCTTCCATTTTTATCTGGGTTCCTACAGGATCGATCAGTTTTACCCCGCCGGAGAAAATAAACAGAGCGCCGGTGAAGTAGCGGAAGATGTTAAGGAGGATTTTCATGGGTAATCGGATACGGGTCAAAATTGCGAAAAATTAGCGGAATACTGCAAATGGCTTTCTTTCAGTGATATGGAGGAAGCTATTCCAAATCATAGGGGAATTTCAACGGAAGGCTCTTTCTTTGCAGTCCAAAGATTTTCCTGTTATGACGAAGATAATCCGGGACCTCGATCCCATTGTGGCCATGGTGAAAGACGGCGATACCCTGATGCTGGGCGGCTTCGGCCTCTGCGGCATTCCGGAGTACAGCATTGCCGCTCTGCTGAAATCCGGTGTGCGCAACCTCACCTGCATTTCCAACAATGCCGGCGTGGACGACTTCGGCATCGGCCTGCTCCTGCAGTCGAAACAGGTAAAAAAGATGATTTCCTCCTATGTGGGCGAAAACGATGAATTCGAAAGACAGCTGCTGAGCGGCGAACTCGAGGTGGAGCTTATTCCGCAGGGAACGCTTGCCGAACGCGTTCGGGCCGGTGGTGCCGGCATCCCGGCCTTTTTTACGCCGGCCGGCGTGGGAACCGAAGTAGCTGAGGGAAAAGAAACCAGAATCTTCGATGGCAAAACCTACCTGCTGGAATCCTGGCTGAAGGCCGACTTTTCCTTTGTGAAAGCCTGGAAGGGCGATGAACACGGAAACCTCATTTACAAGGGCACCGCCCGAAACTTCAATCCCATGATGGCCACCGCCGGCAAGATTGTGATTGCCGAAGTGGAAGAAATTGTGCCTGTCGGCAGCCTTGATCCCAACCACATCCACACACCGGGCATTTACATCGACTACCTTTTCAAAGGTGATTCCTTTGAAAAGCGCATCGAACAAAGAACCACCCGGGGATAATTTTCAACAGCATGGGCAAAGATTTACCCTCCATTCCAAGGGGAACCCGGGACTTCGGACCTGCGCAGATGAAAGTGCGCAATCACCTGTTTTCCATCATCCGCTCGGTGTTTGAATCCTTTGGTTTTCTGCCCCTTGAAACGCCGGCCATGGAAAACCTCAGCGTGCTCACCGGCAAATACGGAGACGAGGGCGAGCAGCTGATTTACAAGGTGCTTAATTCGGGTGATTTCCTTTCGGATGTGAAGCCGGAAGATGTTCAGGCAGGCTACAAGAGCCTCACCCGTAAAATTTCAGAAAAGGCCCTGCGCTACGACCTCACCGTACCGCTGGCGCGCTATGTGGTAATGAACCGCCACAACCTCAGCTTTCCTTTCCGCCGCTATCAGATGCAGCCCGTGTGGCGGGCCGACCGTCCTTCTTTCGGTCGATACCGGGAATTCTGGCAGTGCGATGCCGATGTGGTCGGTACAAAGTCACTGGTCTGCGAAGCGGAGATTTTTCAGATGATGACCCAGGTGATGCAGCGCCTCGGCATCGAAGATTACTGCATCAAAATCAACCACCGCAAAATTCTGGCCGGACTTGCCGCTTTCTGCGGTGCCCCGGGCCGCGAAGCGGAAATGAGCGTGAGTCTGGATAAACTCGATAAGGTGGAATGGCCCGTGGTGGAAACCGAAATGCAGCAGCACGGTTTTTCTGCCGCCTTCACCGAAAAATTAAATTCCTTGCGGAGCGGACTTCTCCTGCCGGGAAGCCCTGAATTTTCGGAGCTCGCATCCCGGATGCAGTCCGAACCGGATGCCGCCCTGGGCTTTTCTGAGCTGGAAAGCATCTTTTCCTACCTGTCTTCCTTTCCGGAAGTACTGGAAAAAATTCGCTTCGACCTTTCGCTGGCACGCGGTTTATCCTATTACACCGGCCCGATATTCGAGCTGGTTCCGCTTGGTGTAAAAGTGGGCAGCATTTCAGGAGGCGGGCGCTACGACGAACTCACCTCCGTCTTCGGAGTGGATGGAATTCCCGGTGCAGGATTTTCTTTCGGCATCGACCGCATCGTTGACCTGCTGGCCGAAACCGGTAAACTCGAAGCCCTCGAGACGGCCTCTGCCAAAGCCCTGCTGGTAATGTTTGATGAAAAGCACATTCCGCAGTACCTGGCTCTTCTGAACCGTCTTCGGAGTGCCGGCATTGCCTGCGAACTTTACCCCGAAGCCCACAAGCTCAAGAAGCAGTTTGCCTATGCCGATGCCCGGAAAATTCCGGCCGTTCTGGTGCTGGGTGAAGATGAGATCCGCGACGGAACCCTCAGCCTGAAGAATTTATCCAGCGGTGAGCAGCAGACACTCCGCGAAGAGGAAGTGATCCAAAAACTGCAGGCAGCAGACTGATTATCCCTTCATCTGCAGGCTCAGATGTAAAAAAAAGAGCCTGCCGTTTCAAGCAACTGCCGCTCCGTCTGGTGGTCGCTGTTCTGCACCTGAATCTTCTTCCCGCGGAAGGCCGCCTGTTCCTCAAGGTAGTTGTGCAGTTCTTTTTTTACCTGTCCAGGTCCGAAGAGCATAATCTCATCGAAGGGAAGCAGCATTTCCTCCAGCCGATGGAAGTATTTTTTCATGATATCCTCTTCCTGCCGGTTTTTGCCGTATTCATTGTTTGAACCATAGTAAGGATTGGTGCCGAAGCGGGCCTGATCGCTGCCTTCACCCCGGTAACGCGGATGGGATTCGTAATGGCTCTCCGTTTTTGCGGTAAAGTCTGCAAAACCATTGTGTTCCGTAATCAGCCTGGCCACCGTCTGGTCGATGAACAGGGCTGCTTTTTTTCTTTCTTCCATAAAAAGAGGGGTTTTTCAGAAGCGAAAATAGAGGCCGGTTTACTCTCCGGAACTGACGCTGATGTTCCGGATAACTGAGTTTGATCCGGATTTTGGGTGGTGTCGGGTATTTAGAGTGGTGTCAGCTGTTTCCACCCGACACAAAAATACCTGCTGACCTCAACGGTCAGGTGGAATTATACCGCCGAAGGCCTAAACACCTGACGGCCCAAAACAACCCGTCAGATCATGATTTTTATGCCTTCCGGAAATTAAACAGCGATGTTATCGGGCTGATGCTGTTTTTTTGATTTTCCTTAGTTTGTGGTTTATTTTGACTAAGCGTCTGGCTGCAATTTGAGAACGCTCTTTTTAACATTTACACAACATGGACTTGCAGAATACACAGATACTTGAAAGCCTCGTAATTCTGCTGGTGTATGCGGTTTTGATTTTTTCCGTCAGCAAGGGAATTAACCAGTACCTGAAAAAAACGCCGCTGCAGAGAGCCAGACGGAAATTCATCATCAAAGGACTTACCCTTTTTATAACCATCACAGCTCTGGTATTTCTGGCCGGGGTATGGGGTTTCAAACAGAATGAAATTGCCGCCTTTGCCAGTACCATTCTTACCGCCCTTGGCATTGCCTTTTTTGCGCAGTGGTCCCTGCTTTCCAACATCACCTCCAGCCTGATTCTCTTCTTCAATCATCCGCTCAAGCTGGGCGATACCATCCGCATAATGGATAAAGATTGTCCTTTCGAGGGTGAAGTTACCGAACTGAGCTATTTTTTTGTTCACCTGAAAACCGAAAGCGGAGAAATCATCACCATTCCCAATGCCATGATTTTTCAAAAATCGGTTGCGGTGGTTCTGAAAAAAGAGAAAGCATGAGAATTACTGTTTGCCTGCTGGTTCTGCTTTCATTCTTTCAGAAAACCGGTTCTGCTCAGGCTTTTGAAAAAGGAAGCTGGAACATCATCAATCTGAAATATTCCCTGAATCCTAAATGGAGTCTTTTCGCTGAAGGCCAGCTTCGTTCGCTCAAATTTTACGATAACTTCCACTATTATGAATACAAAGGCGGACTTGATTTCAAGGCCAATAAGAGCCTGAAAATATCCCTGGGTACAGGCAGTTATCAAACCTACCGGGAAGGGGGAAATTTTGTCCTGCCCAAAAACAACGATGAATTCAGGTTATGGCCACAGGTGGTTTTATACCAATCCATCGGCAGATTTAAAATTGAACAGCGCTACCGCACGGAAATGCGCTTTACAAGCAACGGCTACCGAAACCGCTTCCGCTACAGACTGGGCATTTCCCTTCCTTTTGGCCGCTCAGAAAATGAGGTAAAACCCTTTCAGCTGAGCATCAGCAATGAGCTGTTTTTTACGGATAACGAACCGTATTTCGAACGGAACCGTCTGCTGTTTGCGCTTCAGTACAGAGTATCGAAAAGTACCAGTGTACAGCTGGGTTACCTGCGCCAGTTTGATTATAAAATAAACGACGAAACCGGCAGGGATTTTCTGGTTGCTGCGCTGTATTTTGAAATCTTCCGTAACAGGTCATCGCCGCCGTCCGGTGATCTTGAGATTAACAATAATTAATCCCGGAAATCGGAGCAGGAAAAAATTTCTACTTTTACTCCGATTTTCAGCAGGCAAAATGCCTGAAAAGGTGCTCAGGATGAAGTTTCTGCTTTTGATTTCCGTTCTTATTTTCAGCGGCTTTGCCTCCAGGGCTCAGCTCATTCTGAACGAAGGCAGTAATAAGAATTATTCCACCATAAAAGACGAAGACAGCGAATACCAGGACTGGGTGGAAATCTACAATGCCGGAACTGATGCCGTGGATTTGTTCAATTACAGCCTGAGCGACGGAAATCAGCCGGGTGAATGGGTTTTCCCGCATCAGATGATACAGCCCGGGGAGTTTGTGCTGGTTTTCTGCTCAGGTAAAAACCGTGCCCGCAGCAACCCTTTTACAACTGTCCTGTACGATACCAGCTTTGTGCCTGCCGGCGGATGGAATACACACCGCTTCAGTACGCCTTTTTACTGGGACGGCCTTTCTTCTGTGGTGGTGAATTTCTGTGCCTACAGCGATACCTACACCAACAACACCGTTTTCCGGCAAAGTGCTACTGCCTTCAAGTCCACCACTCTGGCCGGCGGAGAACCCGGTGCCGGATCAGCCTGCCTGTACGGTAATGGCTGGAATAGTGTGGCGCAAAGACCCAATATCCGGTTTAACAATAGCATCATCGGCGAAGGTGTTATTCAGAACAGCGAAGTGGATTATCCCTCGCCTTACGGCAACTGGTACTGGACTTCGCGGCACCAGCTGCTATTCCGGGCAGAAGAACTGACGGCCGCCGGACTGAGCGCCGGAAACATCGATTCGCTGGCATTTGATGTGGTTTCCACCTTCCCTACCGACTACGGCTACATCGAAATCAGCCTGGCCAATACCGGCATCCGGGAGCTGGGCAGAAATTATCTCAAAGCAGGAGGCAACCTCAATCACACCAGCTTCGGAATCAGTTCGGGAGGGGAAACCATCCGCCTTTACAACCCGGCAGGCCAGCAGATTTCTTCCCTGCGCGTAGACTGTGAGCCCGGATACGATGTGAGCAGCGGTTCTTTTCCCGATGGAGCTGCGGCGATAAAGAAGTTCTTTCAGCCTACGCCGGGTGCTTCCAACAATTCCGCCCTGCCGGCCGACAGCATGGCGCAGGCGCCGGTTTTTTCGAAAAGCAGCGGAGTGTACAATGTGCCCTTTTCGGTGCTCATAACAAACCCAAACCCTGAGGGAAGCATCTATTACACCCTGGATGGCAGTGATCCGGACACCAATGCGCAGCTCTGGAACGGAACGCCCGTTTTTATTTTTCAGTCGGCTGTGCTCCGGGCAAGAACATTCAGAAATGGCTATCTACCCAGCCTGATCAGTTCGGCCAGCTATCTGTTTAGTATCAGCCATACCACGCCTGTAATTTCGGTCATCAGCGATCCGGATGCCTTATTTGGTCCTGACGGAATGTTTGAGAACCCGACCCTGGACCTGACGAAGGCCTCCTCCATCCAGTATTTCGATTCGAGCGCAGCACATAATCTGATTTTTTCCCGCAGGGCCGGAATTGTAATGGACGGCGGCTGGGGTTCCCGGGGGCTTCCTCAAAGACCCTTCCGGATTAAATTCGATGACGGGGTATTGGGTGAAGGTCCGGTAAACGGGAACTTTCTTCCCGACAGGCCGGGCCGCAGCCGCTACAGTGATTTCTTCCTGCGTAACGGCAGCAACCAATTCATGGTGTTACCATATAAGGACGCCGCTCAGGTGAAAATGATGGCCGATGGCAGTCATAATTATTATTCGGCATGGAAGCCGGTTTCGGTGTACATCAACGGACAGTACTGGGGTTTGTACGAACTCAGGGAAAAGTTCAATACCGAGATGTTTGAGGAATACGACAATGCCAGCGAAAACAGCATTGAAATTCTCGGTTCCAGCGCGCAGTATGGTTTTCAGCTGCGGGCCATTGAAGGCGATGTGCAGAATTTTTACAATTCATTTCAGGCCTTTTCCCAGCTCAATCCCGAGGACTCGGCTTTCTGGGAACAGGCCGACCAGCATTTCGACCTGAATTACTACCACGATTACATCATTTCCGAGGTCTGGATGAACAATGCCGACTGGGGCATCAGCAACAACATCAAAATTTACCGATCCGATTCCACAAAATACCGCTGGCGTTACTGCCTGATGGACCTGGAATACGGCTTGCTTCCCAACCCAAGCAATGATTTTTCCTGCAGCTACGACCTGCTTGGACAGCTCAAAAATGTTTGGCCGGGTGCCGATCCCGGCAATCCCTACATCGGCGTCTGGTGGAAGGGAATTCAGAACGACCA
>Ga0315900_10005013_pt1 | contig 18376 bp, 15 predicted proteins | sample LakEriMetagenome_FD_203521 | JGI IMG/M metagenome (GOLD analysis project Ga0315900, IMG submission 203521) | Freshwater fungal communities from buoy surface, Lake Erie, Ohio, United States - Buoy 12 MA114 | ecosystem: Environmental > Aquatic > Freshwater > Lake > Lake biofilm | place: USA: Lake... | reverse complement strand
GCAGATCCTGAACGTCCACATCCGCAAGGTCCCGATCGGTCCGGATGTACGGCCCGAGATCCTCGCGCGCGGCACGCCGGGATTCTCCGGCGCCGATCTCGCCAACCTCGTCAATGAGGCGGCTCTGTTCGCCGCGCGGCGCTCTGCGCGGCTGGTCGAGATGATCGACTTCGAGCGCGCGAAGGACAAGATCATCATGGGCGCCGAGCGCCGCTCCCTCATCATGCCCGAGGAGGAGCGCCGCAACACCGCGTATCACGAGTCCGGTCACGCCATCGTCGCCAAGCTGCTGCCCAAGACCGATCCGGTTCACAAGGTCACGATCATCCCGCGCGGCCGGGCGCTGGGTGTCACCATGCAGCTGCCCGAGCAGGACCGCTACAGCATGGATCGCGACCGCATGCTCAACACCATCGCGGTGCTCTTCGGCGGGCGGATCGCCGAAGAGATCTTCATGAAGCAGATGACCACCGGCGCTTCCAACGACTTCGAGCGCGCCACGGCCATGGCCCGCGACATGGTCACCCGCTACGGCATGAGCGAGGCCATGGGCCCGATGGTCTATGCCGAGAACGAGGGCGAGATCTTCCTCGGGCGCTCGATCACCAAGACCACCAACGTGTCCGAAGACACGATGCGCAAGGTCGACAGCGAGATCCGGCGCATCATCGACGAGCAGTACGCGATCGCGCGCCGCATCCTCGAGGAAAACCGCGACAAGGTCGAAGCCATGACCAGCGCGCTGCTCGAGTGGGAGACCATCGACGCCGAACAGATCGACGACATCGTCGCCGGACGTGCGCCCAGGCCTCCGAAGGAGCGATCCGGTGGCAGCGGCAGCAGTGGCGGCGCCTCCGGGGCGACCCCTGGCGGTGTGGTGCCCAACGCGCCTGCGGCGCCAGCCGCGCAGTAGGCGGCGCTCGGCCGGCTGCCCCACGCGGGTAGTCGGCCTCTTTCCCCCTTCTCACGCTCCCTCCCCCGGATTTCCTGCCGCCCATGCGCCTGCGCTGCGGCCGCTTCGAACTCGATCTCGGCCGACCGCGCCTGATGGGGGTGCTCAATCTCACCCCCGATTCCTTTCATGCCGGATCGCGCCACCTGCAGACCGACGCGGCGATCGCCCACGCCCGCCAGCTGATCGCCGAGGGTGCCGATCTCCTCGACGTCGGCGCCGAGTCCACGCGCCCGGGTGCGCAGCCGGTATCCGCCGAGCAGGAATGGCAGCGTCTCGCGCCTGTGCTCGAGGCCTTGCGCGCGCTGCCGGTGCCGCTCTCGGTCGATACCCGTCGGGCAGCCACGATGCGTCGGGCGCTCGATCTCGGCGTCGACATGATCAACGACGTGGCCGGCTTCGTCGATCCCGCTGCGGTGACGGCGGTGGCTGATTCCTCTGCGGCGCTCTGTGTGATGCACATGGCGGGCGATCCCGCGACGATGCAGCGGGCGCCTGCTTATCGCGACGTGGTGGACGAGGTCGGGAACTGGCTCGGTGCGCGCGTGCGCGCTCTGATGGACGCCGGGGTTCAGCCGGCGCGGCTGGTTCTCGACCCTGGCATCGGTTTCGGCAAGCGCCTCGATCACAACCTGGCGCTGCTGCGCGCCTTGCGGCGGGTTGGCAGCCTCGCGGCGGGTGAGCAGCGCCTGCCGCTGCTGATCGGACTGTCGCGCAAGACGCTCGTCGGCGAACTCACCGGTCGCGAGGTTGCGCAGCGCCTGGCAGGCAGCCTTGGCGGCGCGCTCGCGGCTGTGGCGCGCGGCGCCGCGATCCTGCGGGTGCATGATGTCGCCGCGACCCGGGACGCGCTCGCGGTCTGGTCGGCGATTGCCGACGAAGTCCCTCTCACGGAGCCCGACACGGCATGACCCGCCAGTATTTCGGCACCGACGGCATTCGCGGCCGCGTCGGCGAGCCACCGATCGTTCCCGACTTCGTCATGCGCCTTGGTCACGCGGCGGGTCAGGTGCTCGCCAGCGGGGGCGGCAGCCGGGGCAGGCCCACCGTGTTGATCGGCAAGGACACCCGAATCTCGGGCTACATGCTGGAGGCCGCGCTCGAGGCGGGCTTCGCGGCCGCCGGTGTCGACGTGCTGCTTTCGGGCCCGATCCCGACGCCGGCGGTCGCCTACCTCACGCGTGCGCTGCGCCTGTCGGCAGGGGTGGTGATCAGCGCGTCGCACAATCCCTTCGACGACAACGGGATCAAGTTCTTCTCGGGCGATGGCAACAAGCTGCCCGATGCGCTCGAGCTTCGCATCGAGGCGGCGCTCGCGCAGCCGATGGGTTGCGTGGCCTCCGAGCGGCTCGGCCGTGCCCGGCGTATCGAGGATGCCGCCGGCCGCTACATCGAGTTCTGCAAGAGCTCCTTCCCCTTCGCGCTCGACCTGCGCGGCCTGCGGCTGGTGATCGACACCGCGCACGGTGCGGCCTATCACACCGCGCCCCACGTCTTTCATGAGCTCGGCGCCGAGGTGATCAGCATCGGCAACCAGCCCAACGGCATGAACATCAACGACCGTGTCGGCGCGACCCATCCGTCGTCCCTCGCCGTGGCGGTGCGCGAGCATCGCGCCGACCTAGGCATCGCGCTCGACGGCGATGCCGACCGTCTGCTGGTCGCCGATGCAGCCGGACGTGTCTACAACGGCGACGAGCTGCTCTACGTCATCGTCGCCGATCGCCTCCGCCGCGGCGCGGTCGCCGGCGTCGCCGGGACGCTGATGAGCAACCTTGCGCTCGAGCTCGCGCTCGCCCGGCGAGGGGTGGGCTTCGCGCGTGCCCGCGTGGGCGACCGCTATGTCCTCGAGGCGCTCCAGGAGCGCGGCTGGCTCTACGGTGGCGAGAGTTCCGGACATCTGCTGTGCCTCGACTGCCACAGCACCGGCGACGGCACCATCAGCGCCCTGCAGGTGCTTGCCGCGATGCGCAGCAGCGGACGCGATCTGGCCGAACTCACCGCCGACCTTGTGCTCTTTCCGCAGAAGCTGATCAACGTGCCGGTCGAACGCGGCTTCGACTGGCAGACCCACGCAGGCCTGCAGCGGGCCCGCGCCGAGGTCGAGGCAGAGCTCGGCGCCGAGGGACGGGTGCTGATTCGCGCCTCGGGGACCGAACCGCTGCTGCGACTGATGGTCGAGGCCCGCGACCCCGCTCTGGCCGAGCGAGCGGCACAGCACCTCGCTTTTGCGCTACAATCCCGCTTTTCCGGGGCGTAGCTCAGCCTGGTAGAGTGCTTGCTTTGGGAGCAAGATGTCGGAGGTTCGAATCCTCTCGCCCCGACCAGACTGCTCCCGGGCAGTCGACCAGGCGCCTCAACCCCGTCCGACCGATCTGCTGCCCGTAGCTCAGTTGGATAGAGCATCAGCCTTCTAAGCTGAGGGTCACAGGTTCGAGTCCTGTCGGGCAGGCCAGTCGTGCGGCACGTCAAGGCCGCAGTTGTTCTGGCCGCATGGTTTCAGGCATCGGCATCATGCGCCGGTGCTCCGGTGGTGGCTGTAGCTCAGTGGTAGAGTCCCGGATTGTGATTCCGGTTGTCGTGGGTTCGAATCCCATCAGCCACCCCACCCCTCTCACCCTGCCTGACCACCTCGATCCTTCATCCGGGTAGGAACTCGGCGTCCGGCGCGGCGTCATGATCCATGCACGGGCTGCCGCTCATCCGTGGTTGCACCATGCGTGCATGCCGGGCAGTGGCTGCGCGGCAAGGCCCGAGCAGAACTGGTTGACGTGGGGCTCGAGCCTCTCGGCGAGCGCTCGCGCTTCCCGGTTGACCTCGCTCAGGCGTGCCACCGCCTGCTGAGCCTTCATCCTCAAGGCCTCGAAATCGAAGGCGGTGAAGCGCCCGTCCTCCAGCAATACCCTGCCGCCCACGATGACGGTATGCACGCCGGTACCGTCCTCGCAGTGCACCACCTGGTTGATCGGATCGTTCAGTGGCACGTAGTGCGGCGCGCCGAGATCGAGGAGCACCAGATCGGCCATCCAGCCTCGCTCGATCCGGCCGATCAGACCCTCGAAGCCGAGCGCCCGTGCACCCCCCTCGGTGGCTGCGCGCAAGGCCTCCGGGGCCGACAGCCAGTCGCCGACATCCCGGCCGCGAACCCGCGAGACCATGGTCGCCAGGCGCATCGCCTCGAACATGTTGAGGTTGTCCGAGGAGCCGGCGCCATCGGTACCCAGGGCCAGGTTGACGCCGCGCCCCACCATTGCGCGGGCGTCGGCGAGCCCGGAGCCGAGCTTCATGTTGCTGCCCGGATTATGCGATACCGAGGCGCCCCGATCCGCGAGTCGGGCGCGATCGTCGTCGTCGAGCCATACCGCGTGGGCCGCGCAGAACCCGGGCTGCAGCAGTCCCATGGCATCCAGGTGTGCGACCAGCGAATGCCCGTAGCGCTGGCGGGCGACCACGGCCTGCAAGCGCGACTCGGCGACATGCATCTGCAGGCCGGTGTCGTAGTCGCGGGCCAGGTCGCGGCATCCACACAGGAAGGCGTCGCTGCAGTGGTGAGGAATGGTCGGACCGAGTGCGGGGCGCACGCGCGTCCGGTCGAAGCGCCACTGCGCGAAGATGGTCGCGCAGGCTTGCAGGCTCTGGGCATGGGCTGCGTGACGTATCGCGAGCGCCTGTTCCCGCAGGTCTGGCGGCAGCGCGTCGGCGAGTCCCGGGATCGCTTCGTAGAAGCTGCGATCGGCCATCATCGGCGCGATGCTGGCCCGCACGCCCACATCGAGGTAGGCCTGCGCGACCGCGTTGACGCCCTCGACGGTCGGCAGCGGAAACTCCGCGAACATGTCGTAGGCTGCGGTGCAGCCTTTGCGCAGCATCTCGCAGGCGCCGATCGCGGCCGACAGGTATTTCTCCTCGAGGCTGCGACGGCCGCCGGTCCAGGGGGCATGGTTAAGGAGCAGTTCCAGCGTCCAGCGGTCCGCCAGGCCCTTGCCGAGGTTGGTCTGCGCATGGGTATGTCCATTGACCAGCCCCGGGATCACCAGCTTGCCTGCGGCGTCGACGACCGTCTTGCCCTCGCCGGAGACACTGCCTGGTGCAACCCTGTCGGCGATGCGCTCGCCCTCGACCACCAGGTCGACCGGTGAGAAAGCCTTGCCATCGGGCTGCAGCACCAGCCCGCCTCGGATGAGCATCATGGCGCGCTCGCGGCGACGATCTCGGCGTTCTCGAGGCGAAGGTACGAGGCGTTGCCCAGGTCATCCACGGCAAAGCCATAGGCCAGCCGACCGCGGAGTCTGAGGCGCCGATCGGGATTCGGGCTTTCGGGCGGGGCGAATCCCGGCAGATCCATCGCGGCCACCGGCACGGCGGCGCAGTCCGGGCAGGCGCCCGGCTGGTCGACCGCAAGCCAGCGGGTGCCGTCGTGGCTGCGCGCGACCAGAGCGTCGACCTGAAGCCAGCCGCCCGAGAGCGTCTGGCATCGGGGAGCATAGGCCAGTCGCTCGGTCCCGACGTCGTCGAAAAGATCCTCCAGCATCAGCGATCCCGCGTCAGACATGCTCCGTCTCCTGGGCGCGCATGACCTCGCGCTCCATGTGCCGCGTCAGATGTGTCCGGTACTCGTTGAATGCCGGGTCGGTGTAGCTGCGCGGCCGCGGCAGCGCGATGCGCAGGTCCTCGAGCACGCGCCCGGGGCTCGCGCTGAAGACGATGACCCGATCCGACAGCAGCACCGCTTCGTCGATCTGGTGCGTGACGAAAAGGATCGTCGAGCCGAAGCCCTTCCAGATTTCGAGCAGGAACTGCTGCATCAGCACGCGCGTCTGGAAATCGAGCGCCGCGAACGGTTCGTCCATCAGGATGAATTTCGGACTGGCGACCAGTGCCCGGGCGATGGCGACTCGCTGCTTCATGCCGCCAGACAACTGGTGCGGGAAGTGGTGAGCGAACTTCGTCAGGCGGACCCGCTCGAGCACCTCCCTGGCTCGCTCCCGTCGCTGCGCCCGGGGCACGCCCTTGAGCCGCAGCCCGAAAGCGACGTTCTCCTCGACATCGAGCCACGGGAACAACGAGTGCTCCTGGAACACCATCACCGCGTCCTGCGTCGGGCCGGCCACGGGCATGCCGTCGATGCGAACCTCGCCGCGTGTCAGCGGCTCGAGCCCCGCGATCAGTTCGAGCAGCGTGCTCTTGCCGCATCCCGACGGGCCGAGAAGGGCGACGAACTCACCCGAAGAGACCTCGATCGACACATCACGCACCGCCTCGACGGCGTGGCCGCTTGCATCCGCCCATGTCTTGCCGACCTGTGAGCATGTCAGCGATCCCATGAAATCCTCCTCAGCGCGCCGGCTGCCACCAGAGCACCCTGCGTTGCAGGAACAGCAGGAAGGCGTCGACGGCATAGCCGACGATCCCCACGATGCAGATGCCCAGCATGATCAGGTTGCCGTTGAACATCTCGCGGCCAAGGATCACCATCATCCCGACGCCATTCTTCAGGCCGACCATCTCGGCGGCGAGAACCGCCATCCAGGCGGCGAAGAAATTCAGCCTCAGCATCGTGAAGACCTGAGGCAGTACCGCGGGGAAGATCACCGACCACCACACCTGCCTGGTCGATGCGCCGAAAGTGCGAGCGGTCTTGATCAGTCGCTGGTCGACCGAAGCGACGGCGGCCACCGTGGACAGGGTCAGCAGGAAGTAGACGCCGACGAACACGATGAACACGGCGGTGGCGTTGCCGACGCCCAGCAGCATGATCCCCAGGGGGATCCAGGCGATCGGGGCGATCGGCGCGAGTCCGCGAACCAGCGGCAGCACCGCGGTGGACACCATCGTCGATCGCGAGATCGCGATGCCGGTCGCCACGGCTGCGATGAAGCCCAGCGCCATCCCGGTCAGCACCCGCCAGACGCTCGAGACGATCGCCCCCGGGATGGTCATCGCGTCGGCCCCGAAGCCCAGCCTCAGGTTGTTCTCGACCGCGTAGCCGAGAAAGGATGAGGGCGGCGGCAGCAGCGACGACTGGACCCAGCCACGGGCGATCGCGAGCTCCCAGACGGCGACCAGCGCGATCCAGGGACCGAGGGCGGCGCAGGCACGCATCAGGCGCCCGGGCTTCGCCCGCGACGCGGCCGCGGGCACCGAGCCCGTTGCGAGCGGGGCCCGGGCCGCTTGCAGGCGAGTCGCGATGGCGTTGCGCACCGTATCAGACCGACGGCAGCACTTCGCGCAGCAGGCGCAGATCCATCACCTCGGGCGTGTTCTTCAGATAGCCCAGGGTGCGCATGTCGGCGATGGCGACCTCCATGCCCTTGTCGCCGCCTCGCGTCAGGTCGACCTGCGGCAGCTGCCGCGGCAGCGAGGCGGCGAGGGTCGCCTTGTCGACCCGGTAGTACTTGCCCGCATCGAGCACGTCGACGGCGCGTGCCATGTTCGCCTTGATCGCGCGGTCGGCGCGCAGCAGAACGCGCAGGTACCGCCGTACCGCCTCGGGTTGTGTCGCGATGAAGTCCTGCCGGGTGTTCGTGACGCAGTCGGGCCCGTCGCGCCCCCAGGTCTCGAGATTGCTCGCCAGCGGCACGCCGCCGAGCTGATCGACAAGCTTGGTGGCGAAGGGCTCCACATGCGTGACGACATCCACCGCTCGGGCCTCGAAAGCCGCGGCCATCGACAGCACGTCGTTGAACCAGACCATGTTGAAGTCCGAGTACGAGACCCCGGCGTTGACCATGGCCCGGTAGGCGGTGAGCTCGAAGGTGTTCAGGCGCATCGTGCCGACCTTCAGGCCCTTGCCGGCGGCTGCCTTGAGGTCGGCCATCGAGCGAAGGCCCGACTCCTTGCGGGCGATCAGGAAGATGCCGCCTGCACCGGAGCCGGCGATCGTGCGGACCGGAGCCCCGTTGTGCGCTGCGACCACCGTGTTCGTGAACGGAAGATGCGCGATGTGCGTCGCACCGCTCACCAGCGCCGCGAGGCCGTCACCCGGGTTGGGCATGAACTTGAGTTCTACATTCAGACCCGCTTCCTTGAACATGCCGGTGGCATGCCCGTAGAAGAGTGGTGACATGCAGATCCCGACCAGATGACCCACGCGGATGACGTCCGGCAGGGCGCTGCTCTGGGCGCGCACGGCTGCCGTGCTGCCAAGAGAGGCTGCACCGGCGACGGCCGCCGTATTTCGCAGGAACTGACGACGTTTCATCGAATGGCTCCGTGAGATGGATTGCGCGGTGCGCAGGGTCGAACTGTTCAGAAATGAGCAAGTGGCATGCCAGGCCTGGCTCGCCGTTTTCGCCGCGGATTCGTGCGCCGGCGCCCCTCGGCGCCGCACCATCCTGTGGCACGTGCGCTGCTTCGGTGCGGGTGCGCCTTGGGCCCACCGGGCGGCGCTTGCCGCCTCGGCGAGGCTGGCGCACAATCCGCCCCCCGCCGTATCGCAGTCCCGCCCGGTCGCACCCATGTCCTCGTCGATTGCCGATCCCTCCCGGCCTCCCCGGCCGACCGACACCGAGCCGCCGGGCACCCAGCCGCGCCTCGACCTCGATCCCGAGGGCGTGCGTCGCATCGTCTGGCAGGGGCGTTACGGGGCGATCCTGATCGAGGTGCTCGACGACCAGGTGCTTGTCAACGGCGAACGGGTCGAGCCGGCCTGTCTTCCGCCGATCGCGCGCGGCTGACACGCCCGACGCAGCGCTGCCTCAAGGCCGGATCGCACCGGCAGCCCGGAGCCCGCGGCCCGCTGCGTCGGCTCAGGGGCCGGGTGAGGCCCGGCCCTAGGCTGGACATCGATGGATCGCCTCCCCACCGGAGCCCTCGATGTCGGCTGCCACGATGCTCTTCCACGACGAAGCCCGCGAGCGGATGCTGCGCGGCGTCGATCTTCTTGCCGACGCGGTCAAGATCACCCTCGGTCCGCGCGGGCGAACCGTGATCCTCGAACGCGACGATGGTGCGCCGCAGATCGTGAACTCCGGTGTCGTCGTCGCTCGTGCGATCGTGCTCGAGGATCGCTTCGAGAACATGGGGGCTCAGCTGCTGCGCGAGGTGGCCGCCCGCACCAGCGAGATGGCGGGTGACGGAACCACCACCGCCACCGTGCTCACGCATGCGATGGTGCACGACGGCATGCGCTACCTGGCCGCCGGCGTGAATCCGATGGGTCTGCGCGCTGGCATCGAGCGCGCGATCGACGCGGTGGTCGCCGAGATCGCGCGCGCTGCGCAGCCCTGCGTCGGCGCGCAGGCGATCGCGCAGGTGGCGGCGATCTCGTCCAACAACGATCGCGCCATCGGCGAACTGCTTGCGGGCGCCATCGATCGCGTCGGCCGCGACGGTGCGATCCTGATCGAGGAGGGTTCCGGGCTCGCCAGCGAACTCCAGGTGGTCGAGGGCATGCGTTTCGAGCGCGGCTTCCTGTCGCCCTACTTCGTCAACGCGCCGGAGCGCCAGCGGGTGGTGCTGGAAGAGGCCGCGGTCCTGCTCGTCGATGGGCGGCTCGGCGAGCTTGCCGAGTTGCTGCCCGTGCTCGAGGCGGTCGTCGGGAAGGCTCAGCCGCTGCTGGTGGTGGCCGACGAGATCGACGGCGATGCGCTCGCCACGCTCGTGCTGAACACCTTGCGCGGGACACTGAAGACCTGCGCGGTGCGAGCGCCCGACTTCGGCGACCGGCGCCGCGCGCTGCTGCAGGACATCGCGGTGCTGACGGGTGCCACGCTGCTCGGCGAGAGCGCCGGTCGCCCGCTCGACAAGGCCGGCCTGGCCGAGCTCGGTCGCTGCCGGCGCATCGAGGTCACCCGCGACGACACGACGCTGATCGGCGGCGCCGGCGATGCGGCCGCGATCGCCGCGCAGCTCGCCATGCTGCGGCGCGCACGCGACGCGGAAGCGGGGTCGCCGGCGAAACGCTTCCTGGAGGATCGCGTGGCGCGGCTTGCTGGCGGGGTCGCGCTGATCCGGGTGGGCGCGGCCACCGAGACCGAACTCAAGGAGCGGCGCCTTCGCGTCGATGACGCGCTGCATGCCGCGCGCGCCGCGGTCGCGGAAGGGATCGTCCCCGGCGGCGGCACGGCGCTGCTGCGTGCGCGCTCGGCGCTGCGCCCGCTGCGCGGCGTCGATTTCGACGAGGACTGCGGCCTGCGCATCGTCGAGCGGGCCCTCGAGGAACCGCTGCGGCAGATCGCGGCCAACGCGGGTGAGGACCCGAGCGTGATCGTCGCGCGCGTGGTGTCGGAGCCCGCGCCGGCCTTCGGCTGGAACGCCGCGACCCGCGAATGGGGCGATCTGCTCGCGATGGGGGTGATCGATCCGGCGCGGGTGACACGCCTCGCGCTGCAGAACGCCGGGTCGATCGCGGCGCTGCTGCTGTCGACCGACTGCCTGGTGGCCGCGCCGTCGTCCGCCTGAGCAGCCTCTCAGCCCGTCTGGCTGTCGTGCGGCGTGGCGCCGCGATCGAGCTGGTGCTCGATCCCGTAGCGCACCAGCGCGGCCAGGTTGGGCAGTTGCAGCTTCTCCTGGATGCGGGTCTTGTGCGTGCTGACCGTCTTGACCGACAGGTGCAGTTCGCGAGCGATGTCGACCAGCCGTCGGCCGCTGACCAGGCGGCGCATCACCTCGAGCTCGCGATCGGTGAGGCGGGTGTGGCGGGGCACCTCGACTCTGCCGTTGAGCTGCTGCACCACGCGTTCGGCGAGGCCCGTGCTGACGTAGGCACCGCCCGCGGCAACCTTGCTGATCGCGATCATCAGCTCGGTGGCCGCGCTGTCCTTGGTGAGGTAGCCGCTCGCGCCCGCGCTGAAGGCGCGCAGCGCGTACTGCTCCTCGGCGTGCATGCTGAGCACGAGGATGCGCACTTCGGGGAATTCGAGCTTGATGCGGCGGATCAGGTCGAGCCCGCTCATGCCGGGCATCGACAGGTCGATAACCGCCATCGCGATCACGCCGGTACGCAGCAGCCCGAGCGCCTGAAAGCCCGAGCTCGCCTCCTCGATCTGCCATGGGCTGTGCTCGGTCTCGATGATTCGCCGCAACCCCGCGCGCACGATCGCATGGTCGTCGACGAGCAGCAGACCCGGCCGGTAGGGTTGCGCATGCGGGATCGGATTCATGAGTGCTGCCTGGGAGATATTGCGGCGACCGTCGGCCGGCAATTCGGGGGCTGGGGATGCCGACCGGGATGGAGCCGTGGTCGACGGCATACACCGCGGACCGATGATGAATCCCCCGCCAAAGGGGGCTTTTCGGTTCGCGCAAATTCCAATCTGCTGGCGCGATGGCAGGTGTGCAACGACGGCGACCCGGTGCGGCGGGGAAGCCAGGAAAAATCAGTATGGTCGGTGTCGATGGCTTTGTATATGTCTTTTCTCAATGCCTTATGCGTTCTCGTCATGGCTCGGAGTTTTCCGATCGGAGCCTCGGAATCCCCATGCACGACTCGGAGTTTCGTCGGGCGATTCTCTCCGTCGCGCCGATGGCGCTGTCAGGCCGGCTGCCGCACAGTCGGGGTCAGGCGCCGGTGCCGTCGGCGCCACGTTCCAGGAGACTCAAGGTGACGCAGATTGCACAGGCCGCTTCGGCAGTCCTCAACAACCCGCGCGTGCCGCGCCCCGACGGTGCGCGCTCGACCGATGGCCTTGCCTCGGGCACGCTTTCCGAGCTGTTGCGGCTCATGGGCGCTGAAGTCGGCGATGCCGCCCTCACCGATACCCACCCGGTCGCGATACGGCGCGTGCGCTGCGGCGCGACGCTCTTTCACGAGGGCATCGAGGCCGAATCGATCTATTTCGTCAGCATCGGCTCGTTCAAGAGCATTCGTACCGCCGAGGACGGCTACGAGCAGGTGCTCGGCTTCGCGCGCCGTGGCGAGCTGCTCGGTTTCGATGCGGTCTGCATGGGCAATCACCCGACCGCCGCGATCGCGCTCGAGGATTCCCGGGTCTTCGCGATGCGCATCCAGGATGTGTTCACGCTGTCGCAGCGCATGCCGGCGCTCGATCGCGTGCTGCACATGGCGGTGAGCCGGCAGCTGACGGCCCGCGCCGAGATCGCCGACGTGATGGCCGCGGTTGCCGCCGACGTACGGCTGGCGCGTTTTCTGGTGCAGCTGTCGGCGCGCATGCAGGCTGCCGGCCAGTCGCCGCGCCGCCTCTACCTGCGGATGAGTCGCAGCGACATCGCGAGCTACCTCGGCGTGGCTCACGCGACAGTCAGCCGATCGTTCAGCGCGCTGGCCGCGTGGGGCTGCCTGCGAGTCAGCAATCGTGATGTCGAGATCCTCGATCTGCCACGACTGCGGGCCTTTTCGCGCAGTACCCGCGGCCTGATCGAGGAGCCCCTGCGCGCCTCGCCGATCGCGTCGTCGCCGGGCACCGGCAACGGCGAGCGGCACGGCACGCTCGCCCGCGTGATCGACTGACGGCAATCCGGCGGCCTTCACCCGGGATGCGCCGGCGCATCGACCAGACCTCGGATGTCGTCCTCGTCGAGGCTTTCGCGCTCGATCAGCGCCTGCGCGCAGCGCTCGAGTGCCGCGCGCCGTTCGCGCAGCAGCTCGAGGGCCCGGTCGAAGCCCGACCCGACGATCGCATGGACGGCTTCGTCGATGCGCCGCGCGGTGTCAGGGCTGGCTTCGACACCGGATGCCCCCGGCAGGGCCGGCAGGTCGAGGAAGCCGGCCCGCCGGCCTGCCCAGGCGACGCAGCCCAGCGCATCGTCCATGCCGTGACGCATCACCATGTCGCGAGCGATGTCGGTCGCCTTGGCGATGTCATCTGCCGCGCCGGTCGAGACTTCGCCAAGCGCCAGGAATTCCGCGGCGCGCCCTCCCATCAGCACCGTGATGCGATCCAGCAGTTCGCTGCGGCTCGCGAGGTAGCGATCCTCGCCCGGGCGCTGCAGCGTGTAGCCGAGTGCACCGACACCATGCGGCACGATCGAGACCTTGTGAACCCGGCCCGCGCCGGGCAGCGCGAGCGCGGTGAGCGCATGGCCGAGTTCGTGAAAGGCGACGACGCGTCGCTCCGAGGCGCCGAGCACGCGGCTGCGCCGTTCGATCCCTGCGACCACCCGCTCGAAGGCGTTCGTGAAGTCGCCGGTGTCGACGGCCGCGGCGCGGCGGCGGGTCGCGGCAAGCGCGGCCTCGTTGACCAGGTTGGCGAGATCCGCCCCGGCAAGCCCCGGCGTGATCGCCGCGATCGCATCGAGGTCGACGCGGGGCGCCATGCGAATCCGCTTCGCGTGCACCTGCAGGATCGCGAGGCGACCGCGCCGGTCGGGCCGGTCGACCAGCACCTGCCGGTCGAAGCGACCGGCACGCAGCAGCGCCGGATCGAGGATCTCGGGACGGTTGGTGGCCGCCAGCAGCACGACACCGGCGCCGGGGTCGAAGCCGTCGAGTTCGACCAGCAGCTGGTTCAGCGTCTGCTCGCGCTCGTCGTGGCCCCCTCCGAACGCGACGGCGCCGCGCGCCTTGCCGAGCGCGTCGAGCTCGTCGATGAAGACGATCGCCGGCGCCTGGCGGCGGGCCTGATCGAAGAGGTCGCGCACGCGCGCTGCCCCGACACCGACGAAGAGTTCGATGAACTCGGAGCCGCTGATCGAGAAGAAGGGCACGCCGGCCTCCCCGGCCACCGCGCGCGCGAGCAGCGTCTTGCCGGTGCCGGTCGGTCCCATCAGCAGGATCCCCCGCGGCAGCCGCGCGCCCAGCCGGCCGTGCTCGCGCGGGTCCTTCAGGAAGTCGACCACCTCCTGCAGTTCGGCCTTCGCCTCGTCGACGCCCGCGACATCGGCGAAGCGAACCCCGGTCTGGCGCTCGACATAGACCTTCGCATGACTGCGACCGACGCCCAGCAGGCCGCCCGAGCCGCCGAGTCGCTCGCGCATGCCGCGCGCGGCGGCAGACCAGAGCAGCGCAAGGAGCAGCATCGGCGCAAGCCACGCGCCGAGTTCGCGCCATCCGCCGTCGCCGGCCACGCGCCGATAGCCCGCGGGGTTGGCCGAAAGACGGGCAGCGAGCGCCGGGTCGACCCGCAGGGCCGTGAGGCGGTCGGGGCCGCCAGCCTGGGGCTGGCGCAGCGGTGCACTGATCGCGTGTTCGCCGACGGCGACCTCGCCGAGTTCACCCGCGGCGAGCCGGCGTTCGAATTCGCTGTAAGCCACCGTCTCGACGCGTGCAGGCTCGCCCCGCCACACCGCCAGCAGGACGATCGTCGCGAGCAGCGCGACGATCAGGTAGCCTTTTTCTCGTCCCGTCAACCGCCGCATGCGAAGGCTCCTTGCGTCGGCCAGGCGACCGGATCGACGCCCCGCGCCGCGCGGCCATCGAAGTGGACCACGCCGCGCAGGCCCGTGCCTTGACGAGCGTCAGGGTCGTGGCGCGCCGATCGACCCGGCGCCCAGCCCGAGCGCTGCCGGCAGTCGCATGGTGCGCCCGCCGGGGCGAAGTCCCTCCCCGAACACCGCGGAGCGAATCGTCATGGAAAGTCTTCTGCTGAGCTCCCGGCGCGCGACGGCCTTCGCCGAGCGCCGTCTTGCCGCGCTGTCGATACCTGTCAGCGTCGCCTGGCCTGGCGGATGCGTCGGTTCGCCGGCGGCCCGCGTGCGCCTGCGGGTTCACGAGACCCCGGTCCTGGCCGCGCTCGCTCGCGGCCACATCGGTGCGATCGCCGATGCGTACGTGCGCGGTGCGCTCGAGATCGAAGGCGCGCTGCGCGACGTGATGCAGGCCGCGGCCGAACTTGCCGACGATCCCGTCACCGCGGGTGCGCAACCCGCGTGGCGCCACCTGCTGTCGGTGATGCGGGCGCGCGGCGCGACGCTGCGCCTCGGTCGCGCCGACCAGGTGCGTTTCCACTACGACCTCGGCGACGACTTCTTCGCCCTTTGGCTCGATCCCCGGCGGGTCTACTCCTGCGCCTACTTCAGCGATCCCGCGATGGACCTCGCGCAGGCGCAGCAGGCCAAGCTCGAGCACATCTGCCGCAAGCTGCGCCTGACGCCGGGCCAGCGTTTCCTGGACATCGGGGCGGGCTGGGGCGGGCTGCTGCTGTGGGCCGCCGAGCATCACGGCGTCGACGCGCTGGGCATCACGCTGTCGCGCAACCAGCATGCGTACGTGCAGCGCCTGATCGACGCGAAGGGCCTGCGAGGCCGCGTCGAGATCCGGCTGCTCGACTTTCACGAACTGCCGCCCGAAGGCATCTTCGACAGCGCGGCTTCGGTCGGCATGTTCGAGCATGTGGGGCGGCGACGGCTCGATGCCTACTTCGCCCGGCTGGGCCGCCTCGTGCGCCCTGGCGGTCTGATCATGAACCATGGCATCACCGCCGGCGGGCTCGACAACCGCCAGCTCGGCGCCGGCATCGGCGAGTTCATCGAACGTCACATCTTCCCCGGGGGGGAGCTGGTCCACGTCGCGCAGGTCAGCCAGAGCCTCGCGCGCGGCGGACTCGAACTGCTCGATGCCGAGAACCTGCGCCCTCACTACGCGCGCACGCTGTGGGCCTGGGCCGATGCGCTCGAGGCTGCGCGTGCGCGCGCCGAGGCGATCGCCGGCGAGTCGGTCGTGCGCGCGTACCGGATGTACCTCGGCGGTTGCGCGATGGCCTTCGAGCGCGGCTGGCTGTCGCTGTACCAGCTGCTCGGTACCCGACCCGACGGCGATCCCGCGCGGGGCGCGATGCGCGGCGCGCAGTCCGACTTCCCGTTCAGCAGGGCCTACATGTACGCAGCGGACCGGTGAGCCGGCCTTGCATCGGTGCTGCGGCCGCGCAATGCGCGCCGTGCGGGCGCGCGCGAAGATCGCTATCGCTGCCGCGTGAGGCCGGTGTCTCGCGGGCGGCCCTTCGCGGATCGATCATGCAAGCACCTCTCTGGGCCCTGGTGGCCAACGCATCGCGAGCGCGCGTGTTTGCCGTCGACCAGGCGGCTGGACGGCTCGACGAGATCGCCGACTTCATTCATCCGGCTGCCCGAATGGCCGGCGCGACGCTCGGCGACGAGCGCGGCGGGCACACCGAACGCGCGACGGCGGACGGCGGCTCCGGCGGCGCTGCGTTCGAGCCTCGCACCGACCGGCGGCACAAGGAACTCGCGGCCTTCGCGCGTCAGCTGTCGGACTTCGTCGGCGACGCGGTCGCCCAGCGGCGTTGCACCGGCGTGCTGCTGATCGCCTCCGATGCGCTGCTCGGACAGTTGCGCGCGCAACTGGATGATGCGGCACGTCGAGCGCTGCGGGCGAGCGAGGCCCTCGATCTCGGCTGGCTCGACGGGCCCGATCTCACGCGACGAGTGCTGGACCTTGCGCGGGCGAATCGCTGAGCGACAGCTCGTCGCGCACGATGTCGGCGACCTGCGCGGGCGCCTCCATCGGCAGGAAGTGGCTGCGGTCGGCGACATGGATCTCGCGGCCGTGCCGGAACTCGGCGGCGAGCCCCGGCCAGGTCGGCGAGAACGAGTAGTCGAAGGGATTGCGCTCGGGTGTCGGCAGCCGTGCGCGCACCACGAGCACCGGGATATCCAGCGCGCGGATGCTCGCGTACACCCCGGGGTTGCCGCGGCCGTTCATGTAGACCGCGGCCTCGGTGCGCGGGTCGCAGGCCAGCGTCCAGCCATCGCCGTCGGGCGCCGGCACGAGCCCGTGCTCGCAGTAGTCGCGCAGCGCCAGCGGGTCGAACAGCGAGTAGGGCATCCGCGTGGCGAAGCGCTCGAACATGGCCTGCGGCGACGCGAAGCGCGACTGCCGTCGTGCCGCGGGATGCTCGCCACCGGGGAAGGTCGGCGGGGCCTGGTGATAGGCCTGCGGCGCGGCGATCACCGGATCGATCAGGATCAGCCGCGAGAAGCGCCCCGGCGCGAGCGCGGCCGCCTGCACCAGCGCGTGCGCGCCCATGCTGTGGCCGATGCCCACGGCTTGCTGCATGTCGAGTGCCGCCGCGATGCCGGCGACATCCTGGCCGAAGTCCGACCAGTGGGCGACCGGCGCGGCTTCGCTGCGGCCATGGCCGCGCTGATCGATCGCGAAGGCGTGGCGCTCCGGCAGATGCGCGAGCATGCGGTCCCACACGCGGCCGTGAAAGCCGGTGGCGTGCACCAGCAGCAGCGACGCCTCGATGCCACGCAGCGCGGGGCGCCACTCGACGCAGGCGAAGTTCAGCCCGTTGGCGGGAATGCGGTGCGCGACGGGTTCGTCGGCGGACGGACTGGCAGCATCGTTCATGGGCAGAGCCGGGGTGTCGGTGAAGGGGTGGACGACGATCAGCGACCCGGACCCGGGGCCGCCGGCGGCAGTTCGTTGAGCGTGAAATGGAAGCGTGCGCCCTCGCCGGGTACGCCGTCGGCCCAGATCCGGCCGCGGTGGCGCTGGACGATGCGAGCGACGGTGGCGAGTCCCACGCCGGTGCCGGCGAACTCGTTGGCACCGTGCAGCCGCTGGAAGGCGCCGAACAGGCGGTCGGCGCGACGCATGTCGAATCCCGCGCCATTGTCGGCGACGCGATAGACCATCGTCGAGCCCTGCAGCGCGCAGTCGAACGCGATCACCGCGCGCTCGCGTCGCCCGGTGTACTTCCATGCGTTGCCCAGCAGGTTCTCGAGCACGATGCGCAGCAGCGTGCGGTCGCCGCTCGCCACCATCGAGCGCGCGATCACGAACTCGACATGCCTTTGCGGCTGCTGCGAGCGCAGGTCGTCGGCAATCTGCTGCGCGAGCAGGCTCAGATCGACCGGGGCCGGCACCAGCGGCTGCGCGGAGACGCGGGCCAGCCCCAGCAGCGCGTCGATCATCTGATCCATCCGCGTGGCGGAGGCCAGGATGCGCTCGAGGTGTTCGGCCGCCTCGGGCGGGAGCGTCGAGGCGAAGTCTTCCTTCAGGATCCGCGCGAAACCGTCGACCACGCGCAACGGCGCCCGCAGGTCGTGCGAGACGGTGTAGCTGAAGGACTCGAGCTCGCGCGATACCTGTTCGAGCTCCTGCAGCCGGCTCGACTGCTCGGCGAGCAGCCGGTGCGCCGCCTCGGCCCGTTCGCGCAGACGCTCGCTCTCGGCCTGCAGCAGGTCGATCGACAGGCTGGCCTGCGCCCGCATGCCCTCGAGCGGGGCCAGCGGATCGACACGAAGCGATGCGCCGCGGCTCTGTCCATAGCGGTCGGGCAGCTCGCAGGCCAGGCGCGCGCCCCGACCGCTGGCCAGCGCTTCGGCGATCGCCTCGATGCCCGGCTGGTTGGTCGGCCCGAGCAGCAGCTGAGGCGAGGCGGCGACGATCTCGGTGTCGGTGCGCCCGAGCACCGCGCACGCTGCCGCGTTGGCCCAGCGCACGCGCCAGCCGGCGGGCCCGTTGCTCGCCTCGATCAGCAGCGCCGGTTCCGGCGCGACCCGCAGCGCGGTCAGCGCGCTCTGCGTGGCGCGTTCGGCGGCGAGCGCCCCGCCGATCTC